>Ga0306920_100002207_pt1 | contig 24533 bp, 15 predicted proteins | sample flu12Cox44000170_FD_204666 | JGI IMG/M metagenome (GOLD analysis project Ga0306920, IMG submission 204666) | Lab enrichment of tropical soil microbial communities from Luquillo Experimental Forest, Puerto Rico - flux4day.12C.oxic.44.000.170 (v2)... | ecosystem: Environmental > Terrestrial >...
GTCCACATCTCCGAACTCAAACAATCCTTCGCCAACAATCGTGCGCACTTTTCCTTTGCCGCCGAGAGGCACGGCGCGAATGGCGCTGACTTCGCTGTCGGCAACATACAGCGTATTGCCATCGCCCGCTAAACCACTGGGTTGCGCAAAGGAAGCATTGTAAAGCGGTCCGTCCCGAATGGTTTCCCTGCCGTCGCCGGCATAAGGAAACAGTACCGATTTTTCGAGGTCCAATTGCCAAATTTGGTGGTGTCCCGCCAGGGCAACGTAAAGCATCTCGCCGCGCAAGAACAGATCCCATGGGCTGTTGATACCCACCTTCAGGGCCGACCCCCCCCGCCGGCGATCAAATCCTTGCTCTCCGGTACCAGCAATCGTTTTGACGGTTTTTGCCATCAAATCGAGTTCGCGAATAAGATGGTTTTTCCGATCGGCAACGAAAAGACGGTCCCCTTGTAGGGCCAAACCCTGCGGATCATTAAAGGCGGCTTTGTCGAAGGGACCGTCTACCTTCCCGGCCCTGCCGGTCCCCGCGATCGCGATTTTTTTCCCAGTCAGGTCGGTGATGACCAGGCGATGATGGGTGCTGTCGGCGATGATCAGGCGCTTGCCCGGGCCATCCGCCAAAACCTTGCCCGGGAAAAACAACGGGCTGTCGCCGCTTTCGTGAGCGCGGGCCAATGCGAAGCGCAACGGCCTTTCGTTCAAGGTCTTCTTTTCCCGGTGGTCCTTGATGAGTTTTTCGATGGCTTCATCCAAGGCCTCATACAGCCCTTCGCCGGAGCCCCTGCCGACGACGAAGCCTTCGGGATCGATCAAATACAAGGTCGGCCAGGAGGAAACCCGATAGTTGCGCCAGATTCTCATTTCCGCATCGTTGACGACCGGATGGCCGATTTCATACCGGAGGATTGCCTTGCGAATATTTTCGGAGTCTTTTTCATTGTCGAATTTGGCCGAATGGACGCCGACCACCACCAATTGGTTGGCATACTTGTGTTCGAGTTTGGCGAGGTCGGGCAATGTGTGCAGGCAATTGATGCAGCAAAACGTCCAGAAATCAAGGATGACGATCTTGCCGCGCAGGTCTTTCAATTTGAGAGGGCCGGCCGTGTTTATCCAACCCACCCCGCCATCCAGTTCCGGCGCTGCCAGCCGAGTCTTGCCCGGCCCCTCGGGGGCATTCGGGGCAGGAGCTTCGACCTCTTGCTGCGGAGGAGCCCCTTCTTGATGCTCCGGAGTGTGAGCAAAGCTCGTGCTCCAAAATTCCCGCGCAAATCCCAGTGCGACCAGCACGAGAATCGATGACAAGCCAACTCCCAGAGTGCAACGTGAAGTGAGGCGAATGTAGGACTTTTTTTGCGTCCAGTCTGGACTCATCGACATCAAATTTCTCCCACCGGAAGTCGACAGGGGCAATGAATCAGGTCCTCGTTAATTAGACGCCGCCTACCTATTTTACGTTACAGCCTTGTTTCGGGTACAGAGTATCATTTGTTCGTTTTGCCTTGACCGCCGCACGGGGAACCTCTACCGTTGAAAACAGCAGGATCCCGTTGGCGCTTTTTCTCGGGAACGGAAGGCATGTCGAAAGAACCAGATTCCTTAGCGGGTGGAACCGCTTCCGCAAGTGTCATAATCCCCAACAAAAGTTCTCAGAAGAAGAAGCCAATCAGCCCTGGGCATTTTGCCCGCAGAATGAAAGGTTTGGATTGCGCGTTGATCCTGCTGCTGTTGGTTTTCGCCTTTCTTCTCGGTTCATTTGCCGCGGCAAATAGCGATCTTTGGATGCACTTGGCCACCGGCAGGCTCATCAGCCAGGGCCAATTTGAGTTCGGCAAGGATCCATTTGCCTATACCACTTCCAATGAGGATTGGACCTGGATCAACCATAGCTGGTTATTCGACTTGGTCCTTTACCGATACTCGGAATTATTTGGCGGCGTGGAATCAGCGTTGGGCGGAGCGGCGCTGGTTAGCGCCAAGGCATTCGTTGTAGTCGGACTGGCGGCGGTGCTGCTTTGCCTTTGCCGCCGCGGGCATTCCTTGTGGATTCCAGTGATTTGCACGGCCTTGGCCGTGTTAACAATTAGTTCCCGCTTACATTTGCAACCGGTCTGCATCTCGTTTTTCTTTTTGGCCCTGACACTGTTCCTGATTCTTGGGTCCGATAATGCGGTCGCACGTAATCCAGGAGCAAAAACTGGAATCATCGGAGCTCCGCAGTGGGTTGGCTTGCCGGTCTTATTCGGTCTTTGGGCAAATTTGGATGACTGGTTTATTCTGGGTCCCCTGACCCTTGGGCTTTATTTGGCCGGGGAATGGCTGCAAATGGCTATGACTTCCGGATATCCGGGAGCGGCGGCACCATATCCTCGCGATTTGCGCTTGCTGTGTTTGGCGCTGATTTTGGGAATTGCTGCCGTTTTGCTAACGCCATACCACGTTCATGGGTTTACGTTGCCGATGGAGATTTGGGTTTGGTTCACCGGAGGCGTTTTCCGAAAAGATATCGCTTTCAGTTCGATCCTCCGGAGTGGATTCGAAATCAACGATTTTTTGGAAACGAAATCGGGTTTTAATGCTCCCGGCCTGAGTTTCTTTTTGCTACTTGCCGCCGGCCTGGTTTCATTCCTTCTCAATCGACGAAACCTTCGATTCGGGCGTTTATTTGTTTGGGGATTTTTTTGTATTTTCAGTTTGTATTTGGGTCGGTTGACGCCTTTCTTTGCGATCTCGGGAGGCGCCATAGCCGCCTTGAATCTGCAGGAATTTGCCGAACGCCAATGGAGTACCAAGCTGGTGGCGGATCCCCGCTGGCGTCAATGGCTGGCCGGAGGGCGGGTACTTTCTTTGATAGGTCTGGTCGCGCTAATCGTCTTGGTCTGGCCGGGATGGTTGCACCGCAATGCAGAGGACCCGTACCGAAGCCACCATGTATCGTGGGCAGTGCCGGTCGATCCTTCATTGAAAAACGCTGCCCTAAAACTTTGCCAGTTGCGGGAAAGCAACATTTTGCACGATGCGGACCACGGGTTCAATTTTCAGTACGACATTCCCAATTATTGCGCCTGGTTTTGCCCGCGTGAGAAAGGTTTTTTCGATCTGCGCCTGTCCCTGTTTCGCACTGCCGCGATTTCCTATTTGGATATTCAAAAAGCGTTTTTCCCGCGCAACGAAGAAATGCAGGAGCCGGTTCCGCCCTGGCAAGAGCTATTCCGGGATCAGCGGCATTCCATCGATCACGTGGTTATCAGCAGCATGCAAAGGGAGGCATTTAAGTATCCGCAACGGTTTTGGGGGGACCCCGATCAATGGGTGATGCTTTTTGCGGATGGCCGGACTTTTATTTTTGGCTGGAAAGATCCCGACAACCCGGAAAAAGGAAAAAGCCTTTTCGGCCAGGAACTTCGTTTCCCCGAACTGGCTTTTGCGCCCGGTCTTCCGGACGAAAAGAAAGTGCCGGACCTGGTCCCGGATCCTCCCCGGCCCAAAGTCTGGTTGGACAGTTTTCTGCGCCCGCCGTCTTTGCCTCTGTTAGCCGTTGACGAGGCCGTCCTTTATCAAAACTATTTGGACGGGACCGAAAGATACTTGCAATATAAGGCCCGAAAAGCCATTGCGCGGTACCAATCCATTCGAACCGTATCCTGGTGGGCAAACCCGGCAACTACCTCTTGGACCGGCAGCGGCTGGCCCGCGGCAGCTTTGTCGGGCAAGATGATGGCGTTCGACGGTGATTTTCAAGTCGTCTATGGCTACTTGTCCCATCCCGCAGATGCATTGACCAGTTCCAGCTTGCTTTTGAGTATACGCGCGGCGCGCCGTGCGATCGCTGCAGGAACCCAGGATTGGCGCGCTTACTTTGCCCTCGGTCAGGCATATCAGAGTCTGTTGGAAAGACTGGAAAATCGCTGGACCGGCAGCCAGTCGGCCTTGCACCAGCAACTGCGTCAAATTCAGGTTGTGAACGCATTGGAGAACGCCCTCGTCCTGAAGCCGGACCAGCTTACAATCCATAAGGTCCTTGGCGACATTTACTCCCAGATGTACGTGGAAACTTTTTTTGGACGCAATCCCCAATCCCGCAACCTCACTCCTTTTCACGATTTGGCCGTGGAGCATTGGCGGCAATACCTTGCGGCAGTGCAGGCTGTCGGGCCCAATCCCGGAGACAAGCTGGAAAGTTTCCAAAAACAGCTCCAGGAAGAAGAAACGATGATCAACCGATTCAAAAAAGACGTCGAGCGCAAGCGCGACGAATGGGTTGTCGAGGGAGCCAATCGACCTCCATTGGAAAAAGCGCAACGCGCCCTTTTCAAGGGACTGGTCAAACAAGCCGCGGACCAGTTGCGCGATCTAGACTCTTCGGAACTTGGTGTTGCAGGAACGGAACTAAAAAATCTCCTGCTATTGTGTTCGGGCGACGCCAAAGATGTGCCGGCTTCCGACATCGGTTCCAATCCGTGGAACGTGATCCTTTTAACCTCGGCTCTGGGTCACTATTCGATGGCCGATAAATACCTCGAAGAGCTGTTTCAAACAACCAAAAGAGACAGTATGTTTGGGTTTGTCGACATGTTGCGTTCGCAATCGTTTGGCAATGTCAGTCCCCAATCGCTATACGGTACGATTCAGGGTCCAAGAATCCCGCTGCAATGGGCCGAATACCTGGTCTTGCGGGGCTTACTCGCACTGGAGACCGGAAATACGGAAAAGGCAGCGGAACATTTTCGGGCCGGCCTGCAAGCCAGCAAAAGACAAGCGGAAGAGGCGATGCCTTTGGCTTCACTGAGCGCGCGGTCGCCGCTGGAAGCTAGCATCATGGAATTCGTCACAGTGGATCTGTTCAATCGACACTATCCTTATCTTTGGTTTCCAACACAGCGGCTGTCGGCGCGGTATCTCCAATTTCTGCGCGCCGCTGGCCAAAAACCCTAAATCGCCTGCTTCGATGATCACCCATCATCCATACGCATCCGCAAGCGGCTGCTCAGGGTTTCGATGCTCGGTTCGTTGACGGTCCGGCGTCGGACCAACCCGCATCTCACGCGAATGCACGCCCACTGAGCTCCACACAAACTATTCGCGCGGAACAACTTAACGCGCCTTTTTCCGCCGTGTCTCACGCCCGCGTGATATACGACACCGCACCGCCATGAAACCGTCCTTCCAACCAAGACGCTGAGAAACAATGCTTTCGAATTGAGTACAAATATTAACGCGCAAACTTGAACTGTTAACTCGAATTAGCAAATGCTTCCATGATGGTCCAGACACATCGAATGACTGCTGTTCGCACGTCGAGACGGGTCGCGCATTAAAACTTGATGAAATGCGATCACACTGCACGACACAAATCGCTTTCGAAAAATAACATAGGTTCAATTATTGAAGTACCTCGCGTGCCTTCAAGTTATTGCATATTTGGCAGCACCTCAGGCTTAAAGTTCTTGACTACAAGGCACCCGTACACCGGCATATCATTTGCCTCTCATTTTCATTCTACCAGTTCAGAGAAACGGGGCAGATAAGCAAGTGGCGGTTGCATCTCGCAGCTGCAACGGCCACGGGACTCTTGTTTATCGGCAACAGAAAGAGGCTGCGTTACCGGTTTTACACCATGCCTTTTTGCAGGAGTGTTTTATGAAGCAGCGATTTCTGGGATTTGCCCTGGCTGTGGTTGCAGTCTTGGCGGGAAGTGGAATTGCCAATGCCCAGGTTCTCTACCGCAATGATGACGGTAGTATTGGAGAAAGGTTTAATAACAGCGATGTAGCTGAAGTAGAGGATAATTGGGTTGCCAACTCCTATACTGTGATTGCCGGTGGGACTCGTCTTGTATCGATTGATTACCCCTTAGGCGAGACCTATTCGGCCCAACCTGCAACGGTGGCGATCTACCGTGGATCTGATGTCCACAACCCAGGGGCCGGCGGCGGGCTCGTTCTCCTCCAAAGTAATGATGTCATGATTACAGGAAGCGCGGGGCAAACGGTAACGCTCAGTTTAGGTACACCGGTAGATTTGAATGTGGGTGACGTGTTTTATGCCGCCATTCTGATCCGCAATGTTCCGGCAAATTTATTCCCGTTTAACCTCCAAACCACGGGCACTATTCTGGGGCAGTCATTTTGGGACGTCGGTCCTGGGACCGGGCCGCCGCGAATGCAGACTGGTCCCTATGTTTTAACCAATACTTCCGGGGCCACGGTAAATGGCGCACTGCGAGCTACTTTTTCGTTCCCGGCCCAAGATCCGGGCAATACCCATTTGCGCGTCAATGGAACCGATACGCCCCGGATTTCTGACTATGTGATTATCACCGCGCCGGACGGCACGCAAACACGGCTTGACTTCGACGAGATGCACGAGATGTTCGTTTACCCTGACCCGACAGCCGCTGATCCCAGTCAGTTGGGGAATGCCACTGCCTTGCTCGAAAGCGATGGATCGATTAGCGACATATTCGGAGTCATATCGGATGGTACAAATTTCTTTTTGGCATTCTCCTCAGATGGAGAGGACGGAAGTCCCCCGCAATGGCCGGACGACCCGCAGATATTCATTCAAGAGGACCCAATTAATGGTCACGATGCGACCATGTACTTGAGTCCTGACCTGCGAGCTGCGGGCTATATGCTGACTTTCTTTTCTGATGACGCCTAGTTTGACCCACAGTGGCGGGGAGGCCTACTGCTCCCCGCCGCTGTTTGTATTCCTGTCGCCAGGAATCTGAATCGGGATAGAACAGTTTCGCATGGCCTGGTTTTGGTGGTTCAAAGAGACAGTTGATTCCTGATCGTCGTAGCTAAAGCAATCAACAGAAAGAGGCTGTGTTACAGGTTTTACACCATGTCTTTTTGCAGGAGTGTTTTATGAAGCAGCGATTTCTGGGATTTGCCTTGTCTGTTGTCGCAGTCCTGGCAGGAAGCGGGATTGCCCGTGCCCAAGTTCTCTACCGCACTGATGACGGTACCGTCGGAGAAAGTTTCAACAACAGCGATACAACCGAAGTGGAAGACAATTGGGTTGCCAACTCCTATACGGTTATTGCTGGCGGCACACGTCTTGTGTCGATTGATTTCACACTGGGCTCATTCACAGGCGTACCCTATGTGAACCACCCTGCCACCCTCGCGATTTACAGGGGCTCCGATATCCATAACCCGCACGCCGGTGGTGGACTTGTTCTCCTGCAAAGTAATGATGTAATGATTACTGCAAACCCGGGGCAAACTGTGACACTCAGTTTAGGCTCACCGGTCGATTTGAATGTCGGTGACGTCTTTTATGCCGCGATGCTGATTCGCAATGTTCCGGGAGACCAATTCCCGTTTAACCTCCAAACGGTGGGAACTATTCTGGGACAGGGGTGGTGGGACGTCGGTCCTGGGACAGGGCCGCCGCGAGTTCAGACTGGCCCCTATGATTTAAATAACACTTCCGGGGCCACAGCAAATGGCGCACTGCGAGCTACTTTTTCGTTCCCGGCCCAAGATCCCGGCAACACCTGGTTGCGCGTCAATGGAATCAATACGCCGCCCCCTTCTGACTATGTGATTATCACCGCGCCGGACGGCACGCAAACACGGCTTAACTTCGACAAGATGCACGAAATGTTCGTTTACCCTGACCCGACGGCCGCTGATCCCAGTCAGTTGGGGAATGCCACTGCCTTGCTCGAAAGCGATGGATCGATAAGCGACATATTCGGGGTCATATCGGATGGTACAAATTTCTTTTTGGCATTCTCCTCAGATGGAGAGGATGGAAGTCCCCCGCAATGGCCGGACGACCCGCAGATATTCATTCAAGAGGACCCAATTAATGGTCACGATGCGACCATGTACTTGAGTCCTGACCTGCGAGCTGCGGGATATATGCTGACTTTCTTCTCGGACGACAACTAGTTTGAGCGACTGCAGCGGGGAGGACAATCCTCCCCGCTGGTTTCTGTCGCGAGCAAGCTGAGTCCGAATCGACCAGGTTCCCACCGGCTGTGTTTTGCTTTCCCAAAAGGGCCTGTCGGTTCGCGATTGTCGTAGCTAAAGCGAAGACCAGAAAGAGGCTGCGATTCAGGTTTTGCACCATGTCTCTTAGGAAGGAGTCTTTCATGAAACCGCACTTTCTGCGATCTGCCTTGGCTGTTGTCGCTATTTTGGCAGTAAGTGGGACTGCCGGTGCCCAACCGGTCGCCTACCAAAATGATAACGGCACTTTCCAAAACCAATTCAACAACAGCGATACAACCGAAGTGGAGGATAACTGGGTTGCCAACGCGTATACGGTGGTTGCCGGCGCCACGCGTCTTGTCTCGATTGATTACACTTACGGTAGTTACAACCCAAACCCGCCTCTTGTAAACCAAGCCGTAACGGTTGCGATCTACAGAGGAACCGATGTCCACAACCCGCAGGCCGGGGGTGGACTCGTTCTCCTCCAAAGTAACGATGCCATGATCAATGCGAACCCGGGGGACACGGTAACGATTAGTTTGGGCGCACCCGTGGATTTTGCTGTGGGTGATGTGTTTTATGCCGCCATCCTGATTCGCAACGTTCCGGGAAACCAATTCCCGTTCAACTTACAACAAACAGGAACTATTCTGGGCCAATCGTTCTGGGATGTCGGTCCGGGGATAGGGCCGCCGCACATGCAGACTGGCCCCTATGATATAAACAACACTTCTGGGGCCACGGTGAACGGCTCTTCGCGTCCCGATTTTCAAAGCGTCCCCGCCGCCCAACCCCCGGGCAATACCTGGTTGCGCGTCAGGGCAACCGATACGCCCCGGATTTCTGACTATGTGATTATCACCGCCCCGGACGGCACGCAAACACGGCTTGACTTCGATAAGATGCACGAAATGTTCGTTTACCCTGACCCGACAGCCGCTGATCCCGGCCAATTGGGGAATGCCACAGCCTTGCTCAATGACGATGGATCGATTAGCGACATATTCGGAGTCATATCGGATGGTACGAACGCGTTTTTGGCATTTGCCTCTGATGGAGAGGATGGAAGCCCCCCGCAATGGCCCGACGACCCGCAGATATTCATTCAAGAGGACCCAATTAATGGTCACGATGCGACCATGTACTTGAGTCCTGATCTGCAAGCAGCTGGCTACATGCTGACTTTCTTCTCCGACGACAACTAAGGGGGACCAACCAGCCGCCGGGAGGCATATCCTCCCCGCTGCTTTTGTATTTCGCTTCCGCGGAACCGAAATCCGGATGTACCCCGCTCACGCGGGCGACTTTTGCTCGTCCCAGAACGCAAAGCCTGTATTTCCAACCGTCGCTGCTTAGTGAGCGTGCGTGACTCGGCAGTACGCGGGTGTGTGTGTATTATTCGCAGGCGAAATCCAATCCGTTTCAGCAGGTTGATTGCTGTTGAATTGCGCACGGTGAATTAGGGTTTGTCGATACTGCCCAGTCTCTTACCGTCCGAGGATTTCTTCGGGTCGAAGCTGATGCGGTCGCGAAGTCCTTGGTTAATCCCGGACATGGTAGACGCCGGTCCGCTGGTTCCAGATTTGTTGATTTTGACCATCGCGGACTCACTTTCATTGGCGGAGGCATTTTTCGCCTGTTGTGCCATGTAATAGCGAACTTCTTCGATCGTGATGAAGCCATCGTTGTTGCGGTCGTATTGTTTGAATTCCTGGATCGATCGGCCGCTGACTTTCCATTCATAAAGCCCGACTTGCCCATCCCTGTCCGTGTCGAGTTGGCGAAACCACGCCGGTATATCCTTTGGCACGTCTGAAGCGCCGCGAATAATTACTTTCGCCGATGTGGGCGCGGGCGGAGGTGTCCATTGTCCTTGATTGGCGGGAGAAAAACGGTCTTTGGTTCTGATTATCGGACCAATGGGTTTTCCTCCGGAATAACGCACGGCCCCTCGGGACTCAATCGCCTTGCGCTCTTGGCTATAAGAAAGGAATTGTTCCAGGGTAATTTGTCCGTTGGTCGTTCCAATCGCTTCGGCCAGGCGATCGAACATGCTGCGCTTTTGATCATCGGCAATTTCCGACCGAACCCAAACGCCCTTGCCGTTTGACAAACCATTGAAGAAGTCTGTAGGATCGTACCTTGTCTCCGGGACCATTTCGCCCCCCGCCCCACTTTTATCCCCGGCTGCCAGACACTGGTTCGCGGCCGGAAAAAGCAATGTCAGTCCCAACAGCGTCGCTCGCAAGGTACGCATGGAATTCACCTCCCGGGGCCGGGCACAGCATCCCAGTCCCCCCATTGTAACCGCAGAAAAAGGGGTTTAAAGAGGATATGGCAATTTTTTCCGGGAAATCTCTGGCCGTGTTTTCTTGGCAGCAATTGCACGGCACAGGCGTCACTGGATTTTCGAGTTTTATTGTTCGGAGGATGACAAAAACTTGTCGCGAAGGGTCGTCCGGAGGCACCGGCGCCGATAGGGAGATTGACCGCCGAGATTTCGGCGCTCTTCTGGTTTTCCTTGCCGAGTGTCCGCTGCGGTTGTTTTTTGATTGCGGCTACGCCGCGCTATGCCTTTGGGTGTCGCGGACGGAGCTTGAATGTCATGGGGGGGTGTCATCAAAAAATCCAAGAGGAGGGACAGCGAGGTGGCTTTGCCGGATTGCCATTGGCTGGTCCGGGGGGTGATCTTGGCCGGGCCGAGGTAGCGGTGGCAGAGCCGCGTCAGGGACGTTGAAAATTGCTCGTCGAGGTCGCGGGAAAGGCGCACGGGCGAGAAGGTCGGGTGTCAACGGCCGCGCCGCTTGGGGAGGCAGCCGTTGGAGCGAAGGAGGGGGTGTCGTTGGGGGTCATTGGGAGTCTACTCGTCGTTGCAGCCGTTGCGGTCGTTGCGTGCAATGCCCGCATTGCGTACAATGCACGCAATGCAGAGGGGTCGCGGTGCGTGCAACGACGCAACGAGGTCGACAGCAGTCAGTGGTCAGGTGGTCCAGAGTCATCGGTTATTGCTCCCGAGTGCTTATGAGTCACTGGTTCGTCGTTGCAGGCGATGATGCAATGACGATGTGGTCATTGGTCACCGCTCATTGGTCATTAGTTGCCAGGGCAGTGGGCGAACGGTAGCGACGGCGCCAACTGTAGCCCACCAAAACGGATTCACCCGCCTGGCAAGCAGGCGGGGGTTTCTAACATGGAGACTTGCCATGTCACGTTAGCCGCCCAAACTGGTTCACCCGCCTGGCGAGCAGGCGGGGGTGGTTGTCCATTGATGCGCACAGACGCCAGCGAAATGGGGTCGGCTCGGCGACCTTATTCGATGGCGGGAATTTTGTTCGCAAGATGACAGAATTTTCGGAAAAAGTTGCATCCGAAGGCACAGGCGTCGAAGGGAGATTGAGCGCCAGTCGGTTCTACTAAAGTCAACGAAACGTCCGAAAAATAGCGACTCTTGGTCACAGATTTTTTAAAACGGATGCTGGAAGTAGAAATTAAATTGCAAAGGAGCTGAGGTATTCAGGCTCTGGCCCACATCCAGCCGGATGGTAGTGCGTTCGACAAAGCTGAACCAGGCGACGTCGAAGGCAAAGCCGCCGCCGGCCGCGTGGGCCACGTCTCCCAGGGCATGGCCGCGGACGTACGCATTGCCGACGTCGTAGAACGTGACTCCGGAGATGCCGCGGAGACCGATAGCCCGATCACAGATGTTCCAGTTCAAACCCTTCAGCAGGGGAAAGCGCCATTCGAGGCTGCCCACCCAGACCATGCTCCCCTGCCTTTCGGCAAGGTCAAATCCCCGGAACAGGCCCGCCCCGCCGAGAGGAAAAAATTCACCGCGCGTCGGAAAACCGATTCCCCCATAGATCCGACCTGCCAGCCGCGTATCCGAAAACCATCCCAGCCCGTCGGGCAGTCCCTTGACGTAGGAGAATTGACCGCTCAAACGGGTGAATGGTTCCTTGTTGCCCAGAACGCGTAGCCCTTCCGAAAGCGTGGCGTCCACCCGAAATCCGCCCTCAGGATCCCAATACGGCGTCAAATAGTCGAGATGGTAATGCAAACCGATGTTGGTCGTTTTGTCAAAACGATCCGCATCGCTGGCGGGATGCCGGGCGATGGGTAGGTCGTTGTATTCCAGGGCGCTGAACCCTTCGAGGTAATGCATGGGCGGTAAATAAAGGCTGTCGCCGTACTGGAAAACGTACCGGCCAAAACCGACGGCCCGGTGATTGAATCGGTCCTCATCGAGGGCGGTCAAACTGCGTTCCACATTCATTCCCACTTGAAAATGCGACCACGGCCAATGATCGATGAGACCATCGATTCCTGCCACAATGTCCCGGTAATCCGTGCGATACGCCGCGTAAACCCCGCCGGAAAATTGCTGGGTCCGGTAGAGGCCCACCCGGAATCCGCCCATCATGGAACGCGTGTACCAGGGATCATCATAGGCGGTTCCGTAGATCCAGGGCCCGGCAATGATGTTCCAGCGATCGTATGCCGTGGTCAAATCTGTTTCTTCCAACATGGTGTACAGCGGCGTCACTCGAAAACGGATTTCCGGTTTCCAGAAATTGTTGGTGGGATTGAGATCGGGCAACATCTGGTCCGGATCGACCGCGATTTGCCGCGGTCGGCAAGCAAGTACCGTTTCCACCAGGATGCGATTGCCGGGCAAACATTGAACCCGCGTCGGCGGGTCGTCGAGTTGAAATTGCTCGGCTTGCGGAACGATCGGAATGCGGATCTGGTAATCATTGCCGTCATCGAGGCGAAAACCCAACATGGTTTGTTCGGTGTATGGTCCCTTTTGGTGCAAAATCACAGTGGCCCGGCAAGGACTTTGAGACCGCGTGCCTGGCAGAAACCCTATCCCGCTTTTCCGGCATTTTCCCTGCCGCCCGAGGTCCTCAATAGTGACTTTTTCCACGGCCCAGTCTGTCATGGCCGAGCCATAAAGCCAATTCTTGAAAAACTCATCCCAGGAATAGCCCGAATACGCTTCGAGTTCGTGCTGAAAATCGGCCACCCGGAGGATGCCGAAATAATACTTCCGGTAAACCACGCGCATGAATTCCAAAAAAGCCTGTTCTCCCAGCCGCTCTTCGATCATCCCGACGATTTTGCTTCCCTTGTCGTAACACATGCTGAAGAGATTGACTATGTGGTCAAATTTGTCGATCGGCTGCACGATCGCGCCGGCCTCGCCGCGGCCCAACGTGCCGCAGAATCCATAATTGCGGTAGGTACCGCGATCAATGTTCGGCAACCAGCCGAGAAGGGTAGGGTAGTGCAGTAGGTTGTTATTTCGAGTACCGCATTTGCGCGAGATCAAACGATGACTGAAATAAGTCGCCAGCCCTTCGTCCATCCACGTTTCGGCATAGCCGTTGGTCCCCACCACGTTGTACCACCATTGGTGGCAAATTTCATGCGACACCAGAGAATCCACGAATCCGTCGGCAAGGTGAGGCAAGTTGAAAACGCGCTCATCGATCATGACCAGGCCGGAACACTCATTGCCGTTCCAGCCGAAATAGGATTCAACAATCGTGAATTCCGGGTAGGGATAGGGCCCGAACCACTGATTGTAAACCGGAATTGCCTCCAGGGCGAGCCGGACCATGGCCCGGGCGTGGTGTTTATGTTCCTCAAAGGCCAGCACCCGAACGCGAACGCCGTCGGTCTGGCCGGAATATTCGCGAAACCGGTCACTGCACAAAAAGGCGAAATCGCGGGCAGCAGAAACGGCAATTTCCGCTTGTTTTAGCCCGTTGCCCAGTTCAGTAACGGATTGGATGCTTCCGGTGCATCCAAACTGTTGATTGGCGGGGAGGGTCACTTTGGCGTTGAAACTCCCCGCCTCGTTGAAAAATGGTTGATGCCAGGGAATGAACGGAGATGGCTGCCAGCCGTGGTTGTCGTAGAACGCAACTACGGGATGCCAGTTGCTGAGAAATGTAACTCCTTTCCATTGGCCCCAGCGACCCTGCTTTTGAGGCAGGGTCAGAGTGTAATCCAGGACAACAGAAACACTTTCCCCTTTCGCCGCGGGTTTCGGCAGAGGCACCTCGAAGGCCGTCTGATTTTTCTCCCAGTAGTGGGGCATTTCAGAGTGTGAGACCGGGCGGTCGCAGCTAGCGGGGTCGTAAGTCCGTGACGGAGACCCGGCAGTGTTCACGGTTACCCGGCAAATCTCGCAAGCGTGGCCTTCGGTATCGAGTGCGTCGCTGGGGGCCAAACGGAGAATCTCGAGCATCTTGGCGATGAATGGTATGTCTTTTTCCGGAAGTTTGTAATGGGAGTGCACATTAAAAACGATTTCGTGGGCTTCCCGGTCGTGGCGATTTGTCCACAAAATCGTTTGGCGGACCTTGACCTGGTGCCGGTCGACGTCGATGTGCATGTCCAGCTCGTACCGGGGCAAGTCGGTGGGGATCTGCCAGGGAGCGGCCACGGCCGTCAGCCCAAGGAAAAGCAACACCCCCAACGCCAATCCGAATTGTGTGCGCGCGTAAGACATAGCTCGGATCCGGCTTATATCGCTAGTTTCCGGCGGTTACCAGCGAAATTTTGTGGTCGAATGAAAACGCCGAGAAGTGGCGGAATCCGGAAATCAGGGCAGGCCGAGAAAGGGAAGCAATCTTGGCATGACCAAGCGATCTTGGTTGAGTAGCCGGATTTGGCCGTAGCCGGTCTCCCAGTCGTGGCCGGGCGGCCCCAAGTCCCGTGCCGATTCCTGGAGGGTTTTCCGAACTTGATTTGGCTTCCAGTCAGGATGGCGCGACCAGCATAATGCGGCCAGGCCGGCGGCTTGGGGTGCGGCGGCCGATGTTCCTGAAAAGGGATTGTTTCGCAATTTGCTCGGAAAAGGCACCGGGGCAACCAGATCCGGTTTCAAAGCCACTGAGTTGGGCCCGCAAGAACTATAAGCGAGCCTTTGGCCATCAACGGAAACTGCTCCGACCGTCAATACGCGCGGACAATCGGCCGGAAAAGGGATGCTGCCCTGGAAAGTCGCATAATTCAGCGCCCCTCCCAGGACTACAAGGTGAAATGACGCCGGTTTCCTCAAGGTTGAAGAGACCTTAAGCTGGTAGGAAGTTCCTGCACGCGGATCAAAACGGACTACGTTAAAGCCCTGCTCGGTGGGAGGAGCCAGTTCCTTTTGGTTCACGTCCTTGCCCGTTTTGGGATCGACAACCTCAAGTCGATATTGACTTCGCGCCAGCCCATAGAGTTCTACCGAGACAGTGTCGCTTCCCCAGGGAAAAAGCGAGTTGACGTCGTGCCCGGGCTCCCACTCATGGAAACTGCTTGCATTGGGATGAAAATCGCCGCTCCAATGGCGGAGGGCCGTGTTGCCGGCGCAGGCGAAAAACAGCAGGTCTTTCGCATCGCTTCCGTCACCGACTAGCCGATTCAAGGTTTCATTGGTGATTCCACCCCCGTCGCCGTCGCTCCAGCTTGGCATAATTACGGAACAACTGACAATCCGGGCGCCCTGATCGCGTGCCCACCGGACCGCATTCAAGAACTGGCCGGGATCATCCGGTTCCCAATTGGCAAAAAGTAGTTCCGCGCCTGGCGCGATTTGATGTACGACCTCGGCGCAGAGGATGCCGTGTTGGCTGTCCTTTGCCTCTAAATTGCCGTCGAAGCGAAAGGACCTACACTGAATGCCGGACGGCAGAGCTTTGCCCAAGTAATTCCGATATCCTCGGAAGCCGGAATCGAGAACGGCGATTTTCAGGCCCTGCCCGCGGAACCCGTGTTTGTGCCAATTTTGGACGCCTAGTTGGCTTAGGTGCTCGGCCAGCCGGTAAAGAGTCGATCCGCTTGCCGGGACAGCCGTCTTTTCGAGAGCACCTTCCTGGCACTCCATTTCAAAAACGGCGGAAGCGATTTGCCCCGATGCGCGCGCCTGTCTTATTTCGGACAAAATTTCCGGGAAAACGCATGAAACGGCCAGGAAAAGCGCAAAGTACAAACCGTTCGCGAGCTGAAAAATGCGGTGAATCATTGAGATTTATTATAGGCAAACTGGCATCGCCCTGTTTGCAGTTTCGGTTCAATCATGAATGCCAACGATGATTTACGTCTTTCCCGTCCCATCTTTCTTGCATGGAGCTCCTGATTTGCCGTCCCCGCCCCCAATTGCCGCAAATCGGGCTAGTAGCGTTTTTTCCCTTTTGGCATCATGCATTGATTTTAGGGATCATCTTGTCCCTTCGGTGTGAAAGGATTCATGCCAGACCCGAACTCCCCTCCGCAACGAACAGCAGAAGTTGGCTTTGGATTGGTCCGAAAGCCGGCCAGCTCATGTCTCAAAGCCGCTATGCTCGGATGCCTCCTGGGTTTCGGCTTGGCTGCGGGCACCGAAATAGCTCGCGTCATGTTTGGCAGAAACTTTCACGCCGTCATTCCGGGGCGGGTATTTCGCTGCGCGCAATTGACGGGAACGGGGCTGGAACAAGTAGTGACAGCACACGGCATCCAGACCGTGATTAACCTGCGCGGCAACGGTGTCCCATTGCCCTGGTACCTCGATGAAAGCCGAGTCGCACACCGGCTGAATGTAAATTTGGAGGATGTTTCGTTTTCAGCCAGCCGGCTGCCGTCGGTTCAGGAAATTCGCCAACTCATTCGGATTCTGGATGCAACCGAGTATCCCATTCTGCTGCATTGCCGGCAGGGGGCCGACCGCACTGGCCTTGCCGCCGGTTTAGTGTTACTGTTGCTGGCCGATACTTCATTGGAGCAGGCGCGCAAGCAGTTGGGATTGCGGTTCGGCCACGTGGCTGTGGATCGAGCTGCCCATCTGGACCGGTTTTTTGACCTGTATGCCGAATGGCTCCGGGAACGGCAAAGCATCCACACACCGGCGCTATTTCGGCGGTGGGCCGAACAGGATTATTGCCCGGGAGAGTGTCGTTGCGACATAGAGCCTTTAGAAGTGCCGCGCGGCCTGCCACGCGATAAGCCGGCCCGATTGCGCTTTCGGATGCACAATACGAGCGACAAACCCTGGCGCTTCCGCCCGGAGAATAATGCGGGTATTCATTTGACCTTTGTCCTCAAAGATGGCAGGGATCGCGGGGTTACTTGCGGGAGATCCGGCTTAATTGCCACGGAAGTGGCTCCCGGCCAAGCCATCGACCTGGCGATGATCTTGCCGGCCGTGAAAACGCCTGGCACCTATCGCTTGCTGGTTGATTTGGTCGATGAACAACATTGCTGCTTTTTCCAAGCCGGCTCGGAACCCTTCGAACAAGGCGTGGAAATCTATGACCCGTAAGATTTTTCGAATCGCGATTAGCCTGGGGATTTTGACCTTTCTCGCGCTTCGGACCGATTGGCAGCAGCTGGAACAGGCTTTCTCCCGATTGCGATTTGCGCTATGGTTCGCAGCCTTGGGTACATACCTTTTGGTCCAGGCACTCAGCAGCTGGCGGTGGAGGGTCCTGGCAAAGCCATTAGGATTTCAGGGTTCCATTCTTCGATTCGCCCGGATTTATTTTATCGGCATGTTTTTCAACCTATTTTTTCCGACTTCCGTTGGCGGCGATGGGATTCGCGCATGGTATTTGGACAATGGCACCGGGCGATTACCAAAAGCCGTTGTCGCCGTCTTGGCAGACCGGGTTTGCGGTTTATCGATTCTTTTGTTAATAGCCTGCGCGGGTGCCATTGCTTATCCCTATGCACTGCCTTCCGAGATACGATGGATCATTTGGGGAACGGCCGGCAGCTTGCCGGCATGCTTGTTGCTGTTTGCGGCATTGTCCAAATGGTTTCTTGCTCCGCGCTGGTTGCCGCTGGGCCTGTCCAATGTGCAGAAATTTGCACTGGTAATCCAGAGTTACCGACGAAGCCCCGGTCTTTTGCGGAAGTCGCTTGCCCTATCAATTGTAGTCCAAGTTGGTAATGTGCTGTTGGTTTGGTTGCTCGGGATGGCTCTGTGCTTGCCGATTCCGGCTGTTTATTACTGCATATTCGTGCCGATGGTTTCCCTTTTGACGGTGATACCAATTAGTTTGAACGGCATGGGCGTTCGGGAAGCCGGCACCGCATTGTTTTTGCAACCGCTGGGAATCAGCGGTGAAGCAGCCATTTGCCTGGCTGTCGTGTGGTTTTCGGTATGCACGGTCGCCAGTATGTTCGGCGGTCTCATCTACTTTACCGGTTTGTATCCTCGCCCCGAGGTGGAAATTAATCATGGATGTATCGGTGGTGATTCCCATCAAGGACGAACGGGACAATCTGCAGCCGCTGCATGACCGGTTACGGCAAAGCCTGGAACAGTTGGGGTTGGACTATGAAATCGTGTTTGTCGATGACGGCAGCACGGATGGGTCCTATGCCGTAATGGAGAAATTGGCAGCCCGAGACCCGCGTTTCAAGGTAGTCCGGTTACGCCGTAACTACGGACAATCCGCCGCACTGAAAGCCGGTATTGATTGGTCCTGCGGGGACGTCCTGGTCACCATGGATGGGGATCTGCAAAATGATCCCGAAGACATACCCGGCTTGCTGGAAAAGCTAAACGAGGGATATGATGCCGTCCTCGGATTGCGGGCGAACCGGCATGACAATTTTGTAAACCGCAAGATTCCCAGCTTTTTGGCCAATTGGCTGATTCGACATGTGACCGGCGTCCAATTCAAAGACATGGGATGCACCTTGCGTGCGATGCGTCGGGATTTGGCCGATGCCTTACCGCTTTATGGAGAGATGCACCGGTTCGTGCCTGTCCTGGCCCAACAATACGGCGGGAGGCTGGTGCAAATTCCGGTACGGCATCATCCCCGCACTTCCGGCAAAACCAAATATAATCTGACCCGCTCCATCCGAGTGATTCTCGACTTGATCACGGTCAAATTCATGCACAGCTACTTGACGCGTCCGATGCACATTATGGGGCTAGGCGGTTTAATGTCGATGGGCCTCGGTGGGGTAAGTCTTTTTGCGACCATTTGGATGAAGACGCATGACGGAATTTTTATGACGGGCAACCCATTCTTACATTTGGCCGTGCTGTTGGAACTTGTGGGGGTGCAATTCATCCTGATGGGACTATTGGGGGAAATCTTGACTCGAACCTATTTTGAATCGCAGCAAAAAACATCCTACCTGGTGCGCAATACGTTAAATTTTGAAACACCGCTGCAACGCAAGGCGGCGTAATGTCAATAGTTCGCTACGATGAGAATGTCCTCACCCTGGTAGAGGTCATAGTGGCGATCCAACACGTGAAAACTCCCGGGCACGGTGGTTTGCCAGTTCATCCACTCCTTTGCCGGTACGAACAAATAAATCGGCATTGGGTACTGCAGAAACTCCCGCAGTTCCTCTTCATTCTGTAGTCGGATGACTTCCTGGCGACAATAGAAAACCAGGCTGGGCTGGTAATAATGATAACAGCCGATCCGAATCTCCTGTTGGCTTTGATGCGCTTTCAGGGCGTCGGCCAACGGTTTGGCAGCTTTGTAAGCTGCTACAGCCCCGCTTCCCCAGACCCCCAGCGACCCAATAAACAAGGCAGCTGCAATTGATGAACTTGCTATCAATGAAACCGGTTGCCGGTGCCGGGCAGACCACCAACCTGCCAACGCCCCAAGAAGAGGTACGGCACCAATTATCGCCCACTGGCCGAGTCCAGGAAGCTTTCTTCCCCCCAGAGAAAGCATATCCCACATGCCTCCGGCAAGAGCCAGTCCAGTGCTGAACGCGATGCCGACGAGCGCCAGACATACCAAACAGTAATTCATCAACCAGCCGGGAATGACAACGGTTTGCCGTCGCCAACGGTCCAGGAATCGAGCGGTCAATATCGCCAGCGCTGGATAGATTGGCAAAATATAGTTCGGGAGTTTGGTCCCTGAGACGGAAAAAAAAGCCAGGTATGTAAATACCCAACACCATAAGAACCGGTAAGCATGAACATTCGGAAAGTCAGCATCCTGTTGAGTTTTCTTACCCATGCCCGCCCAGCAAACCGGCACTAAGAACGCGGACCAGGGAGCAAATCCAACGATGAGACAAATCAAGTAATAAAAAACAGGACCTCCATGTCCTTCCATCGGTGCGGTAAAACGGCCGGTGTTATGGGTATAAAGAAATTCCTGCAAAAAAACGAATTTGGTCTCGGCGCTCACCCACGCATACCATGGGACGACTGTGAGACTGAATGCCAGGATGCCCCAAATCAGGCCGCGCTGCCACAAGCGGCTCAACTGCCGGTTCCACAATAAAAATAGTCCGCTTACCACCAGTGGTAAGACCACTCCCACGGGGCCCTTTGCCAATACTGCGAACCCAGTGCAAATGCCGGCCGGAACAAACCAGCTCGAAGTTCCTGCGGCAAAGGATCTCCAAAAAAACCAGAACGACAGAGTAGAAAAGGCCAACAAGATTGCATCCGGATTGGCAAAATGGGCCGCTGCACAAAAGAGGACGGTACTTGCCAAGATGACACCCGCCAGAGCCCCCGTGCTGGCCTGGAACATGCGTCGGCCCAATTCATACGTGACTAGAACGGCCAACACGCTGGCCACAGCGGACGGCAGACGGGCGGAAAACTCATTTACGCCGAACATCTGATACGAAACGATTTGCAGCCAATACAACAGGGCGGGCTTATCTGTCCGAAGCCGAAAATTAAACGTCGGCACGATCCAATTGCCGGATACAAGCATTTCCCGCGCGGTTTCAGCGTTATGTCCCTCATCGACGTCCCACAAACTCGGACTGCCCAGTTTGAAAAAAAACAGCGGAACTGCAATTAAGATTAGGAAACAATAATGGCCGGCGCGATGCTGAAATGGTCGGAGCATTCCGCTGTTCCTTTTAGAAAGGATCGGAAAGTACCAAGAAACCGCCCCATTATAAAAAACCCGCTTATTACCGCGAGGGCAGATTCCGCCTGTGGTTTGCGAATACAAATGAGAAATCGACAAATTGGTCGAAACAAGGTATTTTGCCAATATCTTCTTCGGTTATAACTGGCCTCAAGGCGGCAAGTATTGCTCTGGTTGAAAGCGGACTTATGAGCGAAAATCCCGTAAATCCTCTCGAACAAATCCTGCGCCTTTGCGATGGAGCAAAGCCTAATCCCTGGTATCCTTCGCTATTCGCAAAAACAACCGGGATTTCCCGAGAAAGTCTGGATCCACCCCTTGACCAATTGCGCATGGGTGGCCTGATTCAATTGACGGATTGGGTTCAAGGGAACGGTCAGGGTTACATCTTGACTCCAGCGGGTTCCCAGGTCTTGGAATCCCCGCGTTACCTCGACAAATTGCGCAAAGGTGAACTGCCCGCCATTGGTAGCCGGCTGACGGGCGTGGAAGACCTCCGGACCAAAGAGTCAACGGCATGGGGCCGCGGCGAGGCCGTCCGGGAAGCGCTCTTGGGCCGCGATGGAACACCCGTCGTTACCAATGCTTTAATTATCATCAACATTCTGGTCTTTTTTGCAGGCATGGCGCTTACTATGCAAAGCAATGTGCCGTTGGGCAATTATCTCTCCGGCGGCAACGGCACCGGTGAGCTTCGAAAAATCCAGGATCAAATCGGCTTTCTCTCGGGGGCAGCAGTCTATTTGAACCATCAATGGTGGCGGTTATTGACTTGTTGCTTTGGCCATGTGGGGTGGGTCCATCTCTTGGTTAACATGTATTCGCTTTACGCGGTTGGACCACTTCTGGAGCGTATGTGGGGGAAAGGCCGCTTTCTGATTTTGTATCTCCTTGCCGGATTTGGCGGAAGCTGTGGCATGTTGCTGGAAAATCCGGTAGGAGGAGGTGCCGGAGCGTCCGGAGCATTATGGGGCATCTTGGCATCGATGGCGACCTGGCTATACTTGAATCGCCGATTTCTTCCATCCTCCCTGATTGCGGTTTGGACTCGACAGCTCTTGATTTGTTTTGTGCTAAACGTCTTCATCACCTTTAGTATCTCTTATATCAGCAAAGGCGGCCATTTTGGGGGCGGCGTTGTCGGATTGATTGCTGCCGTGCCGCTGGACCGGATCCGCTTTGGACGGCGTGCGACACGTTGGCTCGCCGCAACGGCACTGGTAATCATTCCCGTAATCTGTGGCACTCTGGTTGTTTATTCCTTTCAATTCACTGGCCTGGTTATCAGGCAGAACAAGGTAATTGCCGAAACAAGGGAATTCAGCCAACAAAATGCAGGACGGGATTTCGGTAACTTAGATGACGAAATTCTGCAGGAACTAAAGGAATTGTCATCGGAACTCAAAAATTGCATCGATCTAAGTAACCACTCGAACACAATTTGGTGGAATCGTTCATTGGAACGTGAAAAAAACTCCAATACCGAAACGATCAAGAAGACTTCCGATATATACGATGCCGCTATTAGAACCGCGCGAGTTCTGAGAAGGGACTAATTCAATTTTAAAATGGCTCCCAAGACTGTTGCCGCTCGGAAAACTGATTCTTACTGCGGCCATCCTGGTTTTTGTTGGCCGGCAATTTTATCGGGACTTGCAACGTCCGGAGCTGTGGGATCGGTCGTTTGAATTTGGCTGGCTCGGGTTGTCCGGCCTTCTGTATCTGTTTGGCTTGGGCTTTTCCGCGTTCTTTTGGATCCGATTGCTTCAATTCGTTGGGCAGCGACCCGAATATCTTCAAGCGGTTCGCGCCTATTATCTGGGACATTTCGGCAAATACCTACCGGGAAAAGCCTGGGCCTTGTTTTTGCGCGCTTCGCTGGCCCGGTCTCCCGGCGTTCGGCCCGGAATAGCGGGAGTGACCGCGTTTTATGAAGTGCTCACAACGATGGCTTCCGGTGTCTTGTTAGCCGCTATATTGTTCTATTTTTTGGGCACGGAAACATCATCTCCGTCGGGTCGGACGACGTTTCGGCGGCTATTTTCTCTTGAGGAAGCGTCGAGCTCCGTCGTTGATCAGAAAGCGCTGATCAGTATGTCAGCGGTCTTATTCGCGATACTCGGCATTCCGATTTTTCCGGCGATCTACAACCGCCTGGTGTTTCGATTGTCACTACCCTTCCGAGGGCGCAGCTCACCGCCGCCTCCAAGGATACCAATGTGGGCTTACGTTGAGGGGTTGGTTGTAATAGCAGGCGGCTGGTTGCTGCTGGGTGCGAGTTTGTGGGCGGTACTGGTAACAGTGACGGGTCAGAATCACCCGCTGTCCTGGGAGTCCTGGGGTCGTTACAGCGCATTTCTAAGCTTGGCCTATGTATTGGGCTTCGTCGTAGTTCCAGTTCCCAACGGATTGGGCGTCCGCGAGTATTTCCTGACGGTTTTCTTAACTCCTGAGTTGATTTCTCGTTACGACTTGGAAGAAGCAAGGGCGCGTTCGCACGCCATATTGGCGGTTTTGCTATTGCGCCTGGTTTGGTTGGCAGCGGAAGTAATTCTGGGATTTGTCTTATACTGGTTGCCTGGTCCGAAGTTCGCGACAATGGCGGAGAAAGGAAGCGCTGCGCCATGATCTCGATTGTCATCCCATTCTTGAACGAAAGGGAGAGCTTGGCTCTCCTATATGAAGAAATTGGGGAAACGGCCCGCCAGGCGGAATTCAACTTTGAAATCTTGTTTGTCGATGATGGCAGCGCGGACGGTTCTTGGGAGGTCATCAGCAACCTGGCTCGCAAAGATGCCCGCGTCCATGGCATTCGCTTGCGGCGGAACTTCGGCAAGGCCGCGGCGCTTTCCGCCGGTTTTCGAGCTGCGCACGGCGAAGTCGTAATAACTATGGACGCGGACTTGCAGGATGATCCCCACGAGATCCCGCGTTTGTTGGCTGCATGCCGCGGCCAAGTTGATGTTGTAAGCGGCTGGAAACGGACCCGCCATGATCCCTGGCATAAAGTTTGGCCGAGCCGGGTCTTTAACTTTCTAGTCAGTCAAATGACCGGCGTTCGGTTGCACGATCATAACTGCGGCATGAAATGCTACCGGGCGGAAGTGTTTCGTGAGGTCCGCTTGTATGGTGAATTGCACCGCTTTATTCCGGTGCTGGCCGCCGCCCGCGGCTTCAAGGTAACGGAACTTGCCGTCAATCACCGTCCCCGGCGCTTCGGAAAATCGAAGTACGGCGTTCGCCGATTTTTCAAAGGTTTTTTGGACTTACTCACGGTGAAATTTCTAACCGGCTTCGGCCAGCGGCCTCAACATCTTTTGGGAAGCATTGGCTTGTTTAGCTTTTTGGCCGGAAACCTCGGTTTGCTTTATCTAGCATACACCTGGGTTGTGCGCCTGTGGGATGAAGGAGCGTACCTTCCCTTGCATAGCCGGCCGTTGCTAATCTATTCCCTGGCAGCGCTGCTTTTGGGGGCGCAAATGATGTCCATCGGCTTCTTGGCCGAGTTAATCACTGCCTACCAGGGCCGCGATGAAGACAGTTACAGCATCGCAGAACAGACACCGCCGGCCGCAGCCTCTTCCGACCGAGAAAGCCGAACCGCATGATTCCTTCTGCCGATTACGGTTCCCTTCGAAAATCCATCTATCTCCTTCTGATCACAATTAGCGCAGGAATCGTTGCAGGTCGGATACTATCAATCGTTCGCGTTTACGAA
>Ga0306920_100002208_pt1 | contig 24530 bp, 23 predicted proteins | sample flu12Cox44000170_FD_204666 | JGI IMG/M metagenome (GOLD analysis project Ga0306920, IMG submission 204666) | Lab enrichment of tropical soil microbial communities from Luquillo Experimental Forest, Puerto Rico - flux4day.12C.oxic.44.000.170 (v2)... | ecosystem: Environmental > Terrestrial >...
CGTCTTGATCGACACGGTGTCGTCGGTGGTGGTGCCCGCGCCGACCTGGAAGTTCAGGGTCGTGGCGTCCGCGCCCAGGATGTGCTTGCCGTTGAAGGCCGTGCCGCCCAGCACGCGGGTGATTTCCGACTGCAGCTGCGAGAACTCCTTGTTCAGCGAGTCCTTGTCCGACGAGCTGTTGGTGGAGTTGCGCGCCTGCACCGCCAGCTCGCGCATGCGCTGCAGCGAGTTGCTGACCTGGGCCAGCGCGCCGTCGGCGGTCTGCGCCAGCGAGATGCCGTCGTTGGAGTTGCGGATGGCCACGTTCATGCCGCGCACCTGCGCGTTCATGCGTTCGGCGATCGCCAGGCCGGCGGCGTCGTCCTTGGCCGAGTTGATGCGCAGGCCCGACGACAGACGCTGCATCGACGTCGCCAGCGAGGATTGCGAAGCCGACAGGTTGCGCTGCGCGTCGATCGAGGCGATGTTGGTGTTGATCGAGAGGGTCATGATGTTCACTCCTGGGGAGACAAAGTCCGGCGGGATTGCCGGGTCATTCGCCCCAAAGTCGAAAACGGAAGGGGCCGTGAGCTGGTTTTCGGAAGGCCGATCGCAGAACTTGAGGACTTTTTGATCGGTTCTTTTCACGACCGCTGCGGAGCGCCTCGTGGCAGCACCCCTGCCCGGCAGGAAGGCCGCCCCGGACGTTCCCGCGAACTGCGCCGTGACTGGCCCTGTTATCGGAGGCAGACCGCCGGGCCTTGAACCTAGACTGGCCCGATCATGAAGAACTCCACGACTTTGGCCTCCCCCGGCGCCCGCCGCGCCGAACAGCACCGGCAGGCCGGCCTGCAGGCGCACCGCGCCCGCCACTGGGACGCCGCCGTGCAGGAGTTCGAGCGCGCCACCGAACTGGCACCGCAGGACGCGCTGATGTGGATGAACCTGGCGCGCTCGCGCATGGCGCTGGGCCAGCCCTTGCCCGCGCTGGAAGCGGCCCGCCGCGCCTGCGAGCTCGACCGCAGCAGCCCGGTCGCCTGCCGCATGGCGGCCGAGCTGGCGCTGCAGATGGCCCGGCCGGCCGAGGCGCTGGCGGTGCTGCAGTCGCTGGCGCCGGACGCGCCGCGCGACCACGACTATTACAACGCGCTGGGCAACGCGCTGTTCCAGGTGCGCCGTCCGCGCGAGGCCGTCGACGCCTTCTTCCAGGCGCTGGCCACGAAGGTCGACTCGGCCGTCGTCCACTACCGCCTGGGCCTGTGCTTCATGGACCTGGCGATGGACTTCGAGGCCGCCCAGTGCTTCCGCACCGCGATCTCGCTGGACGACGGCGCCACGCGCGCGCTGGCCCTCAGCCTGGTGCTGCAGACCAACCGCCAGGCCTGCGCCTGGGAACAGGACGCCGGGGACACCCGCGCCCTGCTCGAGGCCGTCGACCGCGACGACCCCGAGACCGCGCGCCTGCTGCTGCCGTTCGCGCTGATCTCGATCGAATCGACGCCGCAGCAGCAGCGCCGCCTCAACGAGCGCCGCACCGCCGGCCTGACCAGTGCCATCGTGCCGCTGCCCGCGCCGGGCCCGCGCAAGCCGGGGCGCATCCGCGTGGGCTGGCTGTCGTCCGACTTCCACCACCACGCCACCGCGGTGCTGATGACCGAGCTGCTGGAGCGCCGCGACACCCGCCGCTTCGAGACCTTCCTCTACTCGCACGGCCGCGACGACGACTCCGACATCGGCCGCCGCGTGCGCGCCGCCTGCGAGCACTTCGTCGACGTGCGCGACACCGGCAACTGCGCCGTGGCCCAGCGCATCCGCGCCGACGGCATCGACATCCTGATCGATCTCAAGGGCCACACGCGCGACAGCCGCATGGAGCTGATGGCCTACCGGCCCGCGCCGGTGCAGGCCGCCTACCTGGGCTACCCCGCCACCACCGGCGCGCCCTTCGTCGACTACCTGATCGGCGACCGCATCGTCACGCCGCTGGAGCACGCCGCGCACTACACCGAGCACATCGCGCAGCTGGCCGGCTGCTACCAGCCCAACGACGCCGCGCGCCCGCTGCCGCCCTGCCCGCCGCGCGCCGAACTGGGCCTGCCAGACGACGCCGTCGTGCTGTGCTGCTTCAACCAGACCTACAAGCTGTCGCCCAACATGCTGGGCCTGTGGGCGCGCATCCTGGACGGCGCGCCGCGCACCGTGCTGTGGATGCTGGCCTGGAACCCGCACGCGAAGGAGAACCTGCTGCGCGAGCTCGCCGCGCGCGGCGTCGCGCCGGAACGCGTGATCTTCGCCAGCAAGCTCGACCTGCCCAGCCACATCGCCCGCCTGCGCGCGGCCGACCTGTTCCTCGACACCTGGCCCTGCAACGCCCACACCACCGCCAGCGAGGCCCTGTGGGCCGGCGTGCCGGTGCTGACCGTGCCGGGCGCGACCTTCGCCTCGCGCGTGGCGGCCAGCCTGGTCGCCGCCTGCGGCCTGGGCGAGCTGGCATGCGGCAGCGAGGACGACTACGTCGAGCTCGCCACCGCGCTGGCCAACGAACCGCAGACCCTGTCCGGCCTCAAGGCCCACCTCGACGCCAACCGCCGCAGCCTGCCGCTGTTCGACGCCGAGCGCCTGGCGCGCGACATGGACGCGCTGCTGACGCGCATGCACGAGCGCCATCTCGCCGGCCTCGCGCCGCAGGCCCTGGCGGCAGAGCCCGCATGACGCCGTACAAGGTCGCGCTCGTGATGATCGCGCGCAACGAGTCGCCGCGCATCGTGCGCGCGCTCGCCAGCGCCGCGAGCTGCGTCGACGAGCTGTTCGTGCTGGACACCGGATCCACCGACGCGACCGTCGCGCTCGCGCGCTCCGCGGGCGCGCGCGTGAGCCATTTCCGGTGGTGCGACGACTTCGCCGCCGCGCGCAACGCCGCGCTGCGGCTGGCCGACGCCGACTGGAACGTCGTCCTCGACGCCGACGAATGGATCGCCGAGGCCGGCGTCGAGCTGCTGGCGCTGCGCCACACGGCGCCCGGGTTCGTCGGCGCGCTGCGCGTCGACAGCCAGTTCGACACGCCGGACGGCCTGTCCGTCGCGCCCAGCTGGCTGCCGCGCGTGCTGCCGCGCGGCGTGCGCTACGAGGGGCACGTCCACGAGCAGCCGCGGCATGCGCTGCCCGTCAGGCGCCTGGCGACCGCGCTGGCGCACGACGGCTACCGCGCCGACGCGCTCAAGGCCAAGGCCGGCCGCAACGCCGACCTGCTCGCGCGCGCGCTCGCGCAGGCGCCCGACGACGCCTACCTGCACTACCAGATCGGCAAGGACCACGACGTCTACGAGCGCTGGGTCGAGGCCTGCGTGCACTTCGACCGCTCGCGCGCCTGCGAGGCGGCCGGCGGCGCCGCCACGCCCGGCTGGCACCACGACCGCCTGGTGCGCGAGATGCACGCGCTCAAGAAGTGCCGGCGCCACGCCGACGCCGTGCTGCTGGCCGAGGCCGCGATGCCGCACTGGCAGCACTCGCCCGACTTCTTCTTCGCGCTGGGCGACCTGCTGCTGGACTGGGCCGGCGAGGAGCCCGCGCGCGCCGCCGAGCTGCTGCCGATGATCGAGTCGGCCTGGCTGCGCTGCCTGGAGATCGGCGAACGGCCCGACCTCGAGGGCTCGGTCGCCGGCCGTGGCTCCACGCTCGCCGCGCGCAACCTGGTCGTGCTGTACGAGGGCACGGGGCGGGCGATCGAGGCGATGAAGTTCAAGCAGTCGCACCGAGCCTGAACCGGCCCCGAATTGCCGGGGGGCAGCGTCGCTTTTCGAGGCTTGGCCGTGCCCGGCGATCTCCAGAATCGATCCACGACCAATTCGGTCCACGAACCATTCCGGAGCCCGGTTCCATGAACAACGCCCCCGCGATCCACCTGGCGATCATCCAGCCTGCCGGCTACGTGCACTCGCTCGGCTTCCTGGACCAGGCACGCTACTTCCGCCACATGTTCCGCCGCCAGGGCGCGACGGTCACGATGGCCAAGAACCGGCTGCGCGAGGACGCGGTGAACTTCGTGTTCGGCGCCCACCTCGGCTTTCCCGCCGACTGGCAGGAGCGCCATGCCTGCGTCTTCGTCAACCTGGAGCAGCTGGGCGACGGCGGCGCGTCCGTCAGCCCCGACTACCTCGCGCTGCTGCGCCGCTCGGCCGTCGTCGACTACGACGCGGCCAACGTCGGCGCCTACGCGCAGGATCCGGCCGACGTGCCCATCGTCACGTTCGGCTACGCCGCCTACCTCGACAAGCCGGCGCTGCCGCTGGAGGAGCGTCCGATCGACCTGCTGTTCTTCGGCAGCATGAACGAACGCCGCCAGCGCTTCATCGCGCAGGTGGAAGCGGCCGGCTTCAACGTGGCCACGTTCGACGCGCCGGTCTACGGCCCCGAGCGCGACGAGTACGTCCGCCAGGCCAAGGCGGTGCTGAATTGCCACTTCTACGAGAGCAACCGCTTCGAGCAGGCGCGCGCGTTCCACTGCCTGTCGCTGGGCACGCCGGTGATCTCCGAGTACACGCCGACCACCGATCCCGCGCCGGCGTTCCGCGACGCGGTGCTGTGGCTGCCGGAGCAGGTCGAGGAATGGTTCCGCCTGCACTTCAAGACGCCGGCCTTCTACGAGGAGGCGAACAAGCGCCTGACCACGTTCCGCTCGGGCGACGCCGCGCACGACCCGATGGCGCAGTACGCCGACCTGCTCGCCTTCGCCGAGGGCTTCCGCCAGGGCTTCGCGCGCGTGCGTTCGCAAGGCCCGTGGCGTCCGCGCGCGATCAACCTCGGCTCGGGCAAGGACTACAAGCCGACCTGGCTCAACATCGACATCCTGGACCGCGCCGAGCCCGACCTGGTGCTCGACCTCGGCCGGCCCGTCGCGCTGCCTTACGAGGCGCCGACCCAGATGGGCGGCACCGTGCGGCTCGAGACCGGCTCGCTGGAGCTGATCTACGCCAACAACGTGCTCGAACACGTGCCCGACCTGCCGCTGCTGATGACCAACGCGCTCGCGCTGCTGCAGGAAGGCGGCGTGTTCTCCATCGAGGTGCCGTACGAGAAGGCGCTCACCGCCTGGCAGGACCCGACGCACCTGCGCGCGCTCAACGAGAACTCCTGGCTCTACTACACCGACTGGTTCTGGTACCTGGGCTGGTTCGAGCACCGCTTCGAGATCGCCAAGTCCCAATGGCTCGACGCCAACGTCCAGCCTTGCGCCAAGGACGGCGCCGCCTTCATGCGCGTGACGCTGCGCAAGATCGCCACCACGCCGCGCGAACGCACCACCGCCCGCACGATGCGCGCCGACTTCGGCGGCCTGGACGACGACCAGTTCGCCGCCGACGCGGCCTGCGCGCTGGCCTGAAGCGAGGGGCCGCACCGCCATGAACACCCTCGCCATCGCCATGATCAAGAACGAGGCCGACATCGTCGAGGCCTTCGTGCGCCACAACCTCGAGCTGATGGACCTGATGGTCGTCATCGACAACGGCTCGACCGACGGCACCCGCGAGATCCTCACCTCGCTGCAGCGCGAAGGCCTGCCGGTGCTCGTGTTCGACGACCCGATCTTCGGCTACTACCAGTCGGAGAAGGTCACGCACGTCTATCGCAAGGTGGCGCCCGTGTTCAACCCGGAGCTCGTGTGGTTCCTCGACGCCGACGAGTTCATCCACGCGCCCTCGCGCGCCGCGCTCGACGCCGCGTTCGCCGCGGTGCCGGCCGGCAGCGCCGTGCTGCTGCCGTGGCGCACCCACCTGCCCGCCGCCGAGGTGGATCCGACAAGCGTGCTGGCCGACCCGCTGGGCGCCATGCCCGACCGCCGCCGCCGCGAGGAGCCGACCTACTTCAAGGTCGTGGTCCGCCGCGACCCGCGCGACGACGAGCGCCTGGTGATCGAGCAGGGCAACCACAGCGTCCATTTCACCGACGGCACGCGTCCCGCCATCCTCGCGATGGAGGGCGTCAGCGTCGTGCACCTGCCGGTGCGCAGCGTCGAACAGCTGTCGGCCAAGGTGGTCAACGGCTGGCAGGCCTACCTCGTGAAGAACCGCCACGCCGAGGTCGCGAGCGCGGGCTTCCAGTGGCAGCAGCTCTACGAGCGCGTCGTCCACGGCCAGGGCATCGACGCCGCGACGCTGACGGAGGTCGCGCTCGACTACGCGCAAGCCGCGCGGCCCGGCCGCAACCGGCGCGACGACGCGCTGCGCGAGCCCGTGCCCGCGCGCTACGGCAGCCTGCGCTACCTGCATCTGGCGCGCACCGGCCTGCTCGCCAAGATCGCGCTGAACATGGAGTCGTACATCCTCAACGGCGACGGCAGCTGGAAGCCCGACACCAACGAGAGCGCCGCCCCGCCGCGCGACATCGCCGGCCTGCTGGAGGTGCTGCGCCAGACCGGCGCGACGCGCCTGCGCGGCGCGGCCGGATCCGAGGGGCCGCGCTGGATCGCGGAGCTGGCGCTGGCCAATCCGGGCTGGCAGGACACGCCGGACGGCGAGGCCGAGCTGCTGCTGGCGGCCAACATGCCGCTGGCGGACTTCGCCGTGCTGTCCGCCAGCACCGGTTCGCATCCGACCCGCCGCATCGTCTGGTGGCCCGCCGACGGCGCGGACGCCGCGCCGCTGCGCGAGGCGCTGCTGGCCTGGCAGCGCGCAGGCTGGGAGCCGCAGCTGCTCGAGACGCTGGGCTATCGCGCCCTGTCGGCCTTCCCCGAACTGCGCCGCGACGCGCTCGTCTTGTGCCCAGCGCGACCCGAGCGCGCCGCGCGCGCCGACGCCGTGCGCGCCGCGCTCTGCACGCCCGCCGCCGCGGCCCCGGCAACGGCGCGCCTGCTGCCCAAGCGCGTGCTGCATCCCATGCAGGACCTGCACATCGAGGCGCTCGCCGCCTGATCCGTCCCTTCCCGACCAACGACACGACACCCAGGAATCCCCATGGCCTTCTGCTGCCTCTGCGAACGTGACGTCGATGCGTGGGTGCCCCACCCCGCCATGGCCCAACGCAGCCCGTTCATGGTGCTGATGGACACGGTCGGCTCCGACCTCGCCGTCTACGGCTGCCCGCACTGCGGCTGCAACGACCGCGACCGCCACCTGTGGATGTACATGGCCGCGGCCGGTCTGCCCGAGCAGCTCGCCGGCGCCCGCATCCTGCACCTGGCCCCCGAGGCCGCGCTCGAGCCGCGCCTGCGCGCGTGCCGGCCCGCCGAGTACGTGCGCGGCGACCTGTTCCCGGCCCGCGAGGGGATCCGGCGCGTCGACGCCGAGGCCATCGCATTCCCCGACGCCTCGTTCGACCTGATCATCGCCAACCACCTGCTCGAGCACGTGCGCCACCCCGAGCGCGCGCTGGCGGAGTTCGCGCGCTGCCTGGCGCCCGGCGGCATGCTGATCGCGCAGACGCCCTACGCGCCGGCGCTCAAGAACACCTTCGAGCTCGACCGCCCGCCCAGCGAGGACTTCGCCCGCATCTACTACGGCCAGGTCGACCACGTGCGCCTGTTCGGACGCGACATCGTGGCGCTGTTCAACGGCGCCGGCCTGACCGGCTCGCTGCTGCCGCACGCGCAGCTGCTGGGCGACTTCGACGCGCGCGACTTCGGCTGCAACCGCCAGGAGCCCTTCTTCGCGTTCTCCAAGCCCGCGCAGGAACTCGCGGCCGCCTGAAGCGGTCGGGACGAGGTCGAAGAAAAGCCGGCCCGCGGCCGGCTTTGTCGTTCGTGCCCCCGACGTGCGTGCCGGAGGCGTCCGGGTTCAGGCCGCCAGCAGCATCGGCGGCGCGACCGCCACCGCGCTCTCGCGCACCAGGCCGGCGATCCGCTCGACGTCCGCGTTCTGCAGCGCCGGGTAGATCGGCAGGCACAGCACCTGGTCCGCGGCTGCGCGCGCCGCCGGCAGGCGCGCCGGGTCGGCGGACGGCAGGTTGCGGTACATCGGGAAGTCGGAGATCAGCGGATGGAAATAGCGGCGCGCCACGATGCCCTGCTCGCGCAGGTGCTTGTAGAGGCCGTCGCGTCCGAGCGCGTGGCCGGCGTCGACGAGGATGGCGAAGTACGAGTTGTTGGGCGTCGCGCCGCACGGCCGCGCGAGCGTGCGCACGCCGGGCACGCCGGCCAGCAGCTCGCGGTAGCGGTCGGCGATGGCGCCGCGCCGCGCGATGTGCTCGTCGACGTGCCGGAGCTGCACGAGGCCGAGCGCGGCGTTGAACTCGCTCATCTTGCCGTTGATGCCGGTGGCGACGACGGTGGTCTCGTTGACGAAGCCGAAGTTCTTCAGGTGGTCGATGCGCTGCTTGGTCTTGGCGTCGGGGCAGATGATGGCGCCGCCCTCGAACGTGTTGAACACCTTGGTGGCATGGAAGCTCAGCACGGACAGGTCGCCGTGGTTCAGGATGCTGCGCATCTCGCCCTGCTCCTCGCGGCGCACCCCGAACGCGTGCGCCGCGTCGTAGATGACCTTGAGGTTGTAGTCGTCGGCGATGCGCTGGATCGCCTCGACGTCGCACGGCGCGCCGTAGCAGTGGATGGGCAGGATCGCGGTCGTCTGCGGCGTGATGGCCGCCTCGATCTTCGCGGGATCCATGTTGAGCGTGACCGGGTCGACGTCGACGAACACGGGCTTGATGCCGTTCCACATCAGCGAATGCGCGGTGGCGACGAACGAGTACGGCGTCGTGATGACCTCGCCGCCGATGCGCAGCGACTGCAGCGCCGTGACCAGCGCAATGGTCGCGTTGGTGAACAGGCTGATGTGGCGCACGCCCAGGTGCTCGCACAGCGCGGCCTCCAGCATCTGGTGGAACGGGCCGCCGTTGCTCAGCACGCGGGTGTCCCAGATCTGGCGCAGGTACGGCATGAACTCCTCCAGCGGAGGCAGCTCGGGCTGGGTCACGTAGATCGTCTTGCTGCTGGCCATCGGGCGACTTTCGTTCGGGTGCGCGCGGGAAGCCGCGCGTCCGTGTCCGAATGATCGCCGTGGGGCCGCCGGCGCCATCGTCGGAAATGCCGGGCAGACGGCGGCCAATTGGCCGCCACGCCCGCCAGCCGGACGCGCGAAGCGGCGATCTGGCGCGCAAGCCGCCCGCAGTTCCATCGATCGGCCAGGGGGGCGAGCGCGGATCATCGCCACACTGCCCAGCCAACCCGAGCCAGCCGCGCGCATGCCGACGATCACCACCCTCATTCCCGCCTACAAGAAGGAATACCTTGGCGAGACCCTGCTCGGGCTCGCGCGGCAGACCTTCCGGGACTTCCGGGTCATCGTCTCGGACGACAGCCCGGACGACGAGATCACGCGCCTGATCGAGTCCGGCCACTACGGCGAGCTGGGCCGCACGCTGGACCTGCAGGTGGTGCGCGGCCCGAAGAACGCGCGCCTGAACCACCAGTCGCTGATCGACCGCTGGGCCGGCAGCTCGCCGTTCGTGCACCTGCAGCTCGACGACGACGTCGTGTTCCCCGAGTTCTACCGCACCCACATGGCCGCGCACCGGACGGGCCGCTTCAGCGCGTCCGTCAGCCGGCGCTGGGTCACGCACGGCGACGCGCGTCCGGTCATGGGCATCAACCAGCCCGCGCCCGTCGCGAACAGCCCGCTGCTGTACGTGCCGGTCGACGCCGACATGCTGTTCCGGTCGATGGTGCCCACCTGCAACAACTGGATCGGCGAATTCACGCACATGGTCATGTCGGCCGAGGGCGCCCGCGCCTACCCGCAGCCGCCCGCGCACGACCTGTCGTACTACGGCTGGCTGGACGTCGGCTTCGTGCTGACGGCGGTGCAACGGGCGCCGCTGGTGATCGTGCGCGACCACCTCGGCATCTTCCGCCAGCACCCGTCGCAGACGACGCACCACATGAACACGGGCATCGGCCGCGTGTCGTCGCTGGCCTGGATCACGACGGCGCTGCTCGCGTGGCGCGAAGGCCGGATCGAGGCCGCCGATGTCGTCACCGCCATCAAGTGGAACGTCGGTCAATGCCTGGAGCGCTTCGGCGAGGCCGATGCGGTCATCAACGAGTCCTTCGACCTGATCCGGATCCACGGCGGCGACCTGGCCCGCCTGTACCAGGCCTGGCGCCCGTTCTGGCTGCGCCTGCTCGCCAGCCATCCGGCGACCGCGCCGTCGCCCGAGCCGGCGCTCGCCTGAGCCAGCCCATGACCAACGGCAACTTCTCGCTGGCCGACATCCTGGACGCGCTGGACGCGCTCGGCCTGGCCCACGCCGTGCACCAGCGCCGCGAACCGGGGTCGCTGCGCTTCTGCAGCACGTTCGCACAGGAGCCGCACGGCCTGTACTTCTGGGAAGGCGACGCCGCGCCGGCGTTCGCGCACGCCGACATCGCCGTGCTGGCCGCCCGGCCGCTGGACGCCGACATCGCCTGCCAGATCGTGGTGAGCCACCCGCAGCGGGCGTTCTACCTGCTGATGCAGCACTTCTTCGCCGCGCCCGCCGTCGCCGAGACGAGCGTCCATCCGACCGCCGTCGTCGCGCCCGGCGCGCGCATCGGCGCAGGCAGCGTCGTCGGCCCGTACTGCGTGATCGGCGACGCCGTGATAGGCGCCGGCTGCCGGCTGGATTCGCACGTCGTCGTCAAGGACGGCTGCGTCATCGGCGACCGCGTGACCATCGAGTCGCACTCCACCGTCGGCGCCACCGGCGTGGCATGGGTGTGGGATCCGGAGAGCGGCGAGCGCATCGTGCAGCCGCAGATCGGCGGCACGCGCATCGGCAACGACTGCTTCATCGGCACCGACGTCACCGTGGTGCGCGGCTCCGTCAACGAGGTGACCTCGCTGGGCGACGGCTGCGTCGTCGCGCACGGCACCAAGATCGGCCACGGCTGCGTCGTCGGCGCGGACGTGCATTTCGCGAACAACGTCTCGATCGCCGGCAACTGCCGCCTCGGCGACCGGACCTTCCTGAGCGCCGCCAGCGTGCTCAGGCCCCGCATCGTGCTCGCGCGCGGCGTGGTGGTGGGTGCTGGCGCCGTCGTCACCCGGGACGTGGACCTGGAAGGCGTCGTGGTGTCGGGCGTGCCTGCCCGGCTCATGGACGCCAAGGCCAGCCGATCGGGCGTTCCCAAGCTTTCGCACTGAAAGGACAACCCCATGCATGGCTCGTACGTTTCCCCGCAGGCCACCCTCGGCACCGACGTCAGGATCGGCCGCTTCTGCATCGTCGAGGAGGGCGTGGTGCTGGCCGACGGCGTCGTCCTCGAGGACTACGCCATGGTGCAGGCCGGCGCCCGCATCGGCGCGCGCACGAAGATCGGCACCTACACGAAGATCGGCCGCGACGTGCGCATCGGCGCGGACTGCAGCTTCACCTCGTTCTGCGAGATCCGCGACCGCTGCGACCTCGGCGACCGCGTGCTGATGGGCAGCCGCGGCACGCTGTCGGCCGGCACGGTGGTGGAGGACGAGGTCGTGATGAAGTACGCCTTCGTCGTCACCGACACGCCCAACCTGCAGAAGAACGACGAGAAGAGCGTCGGCCGGCTCAAGCGCGGCTCGCGCTTCGGCGCCAGCGTGGTCATCATGCCGTCGGTCACGATCGGCGAGAACGCCGAGGTCGGCGCCTGCTCGCAGGTGCGCAAGGACGTGCCCGACAACGAGGTGTGGTTCGGCACGCCCGCCAAGTACTACCGCGACGTCGACGGCACCGCTCCCGCGGCGGCCGCGCCGGTGCGCAAGCTCGCGCTGGCCCGCTGAGCGCCCCGCCGGACGCCGCGCGACGGCGCGCCGTCCGGCCCCCCTGACGAATCGCCCCGGGACCGCGACGCCATCGCCCGCGGCTCCGCCGACGCCGCCTTGCGCCTGCGAACACCTGGGAAGGTGTGCCGGAGGCCACGCGCCCCCTGATCCGCGCTCGATCCGCGCGTCGAGCTCCCCCGGCGCCCTGTAGGAATTTGTCTGACAACGGTCCTGGCGCAGGCCCGACTCAAGTCGCCGAAGTGGACTTATGTTCCCTCCCAGTTCGGCGTCTTAAAGTCCATTCCACGTTGACACCGTTCCTTCACCAGCAGACACGAGGAAGAGCAGCATGGAAACCAATCAAATCCTGGCCGAGATCCGCGAAGCCAACCTGTCGTACATGATGCTGGCGCAGAGCCTGATCCGTTCGGATCGCGAGCAGGCGCTGTTCCGCCTGGGCATCTCGGAGGAGACGGCCAACATGATCGCCTCGCTGACGCCGGCGCAGATGATGAAGATCGCCTCCGGCAACACGCTGCTGTGCCGCTTCCGCATGGACGACGACCTCGTCTGGAACCTGATCACCAGCCACGGCAAGACCGCCGCGAACGAGACCGTCTCGCGCTTGCACGCCTCCATCCTGATGGCCGGCCGCCACCAGGAAGCCGCGTAAGCCGTCGCCGCATCGCCACTCGACAGCACCACGAAACACCAGGCAGGAGAGACCGCCATGAGCCGCGTCAAGAGCATCCTCACCGAAGCCCGCCAGATCGAGCGTGCCGTCACGCTGATCAAGCTGGGTGCGCGGCTGCAGGTCCTCGAGTCGGAAACCGACCTGTCCTACGAGCGCCTGCTGCGCCTGTACAAGGAAGTCTCGGGCCGCAGCCCGTCCAAGGGCCAGCTGCCGTTCTCGACCGACTGGTTCATGACCTGGCAGCCCAACATCCACGCCAGCCTGTTCCTCAACATCCACGAGTACCTGAACAAGGCTGCGGCGATGGAGGAGATCGACACGGTGATCAAGGCCTACCAGCTCTACATGGAGCAGACCGAGGCCCAGGGCCTGGAGCCGCTGCTGTCCGTCACCCGCGCCTGGCGCCTGGTGAAGTTCGTCGACAACGGGATGCTGACGCTGACCAAGTGCACCAAGTGCTCGGGCAACTTCGTCACCCATCCGCACGAGATGGCGCGCCATTTCGTCTGCGGCCTGTGCAACCCGCCGGCGCGCGCCGGCAAGGGCAAGGCGGCGGGCGCCCTGTCCCTGACCCACTGACATCCGGCCGCGTTGGCACCGCGGCGCGTGAAGTAGTACGCGATTCTTTACAGACCAAGGGGCCGGCAAGTGGAACAAGCCGCCCGATATCAGGTCTAGTAGTTATTGTTTTTTCTTGCTTGTCTCCTCCTAGCACATCCCCTGTGCTTTCCAAGGCGATCCCCAACCGGATCGCCTTTTTCTTTGACCGGCCGACGCAACTCGACCGTTGCGCAACAGGGTCGGCAAGACGGCCGGGAATCCGGCTCTTTTCCATCGGGCACCGCGGGGCCGGGGCCGGGACACTGGGCGCATGGCAACCTCCCCGCCCATCCGCCCTACTGTCGCGTTGCGCTGGCCGCTGAGCGCGCTGCTCGCGTGGGCGGCGGGCTGGGCGGCGATGCTGGGGCTGGCGCGCGCGGCCGGGCTGGCGCCGGCGCTGGCCGTCGCGGGCGGGCTGCTGGTCGGCGCGGCGCCGGCGCTGCTGGCCGCCACGTTCTGGCGCCGCGTGATCGTCGCGGCCGGGTTTCCCGTCTCGTTGCTGGCGGCCGGACTCGGCGGCGCGCTGCCCGGCTGGGCCTGGCTGCTGCCGCTGGCCGCGCTGGCGCTGGCCTACCCCGTCACCGCCTGGCGCGACGCGCCGATGTTCCCGACGCCGCGCGACGCGCTGGCCGGCCTGGACCGCCATGTCGCGCTGCCGCCGTCGGCCAGCGTGCTCGACGCCGGTTGCGGGCTCGGCCATGGCCTGCGCGCGCTGCGCGCCGTCTGGCCGCGGGCGCGGCTGGCGGGGGTCGAGTGGAGCTGGCCGCTGGCGCTGGGCGCGCGGCTGCGCTGCCCGTGGGCGCGCGTCGAGCGCGGCGACATGTGGCGCGGCTCCTGGGCCGGGCACGACCTGGTCTACCTGTTCCAGCGGCCGGAGAGCATGGCGCGCGCGCTGGCCAAGGCCGACGCCGAGATGCAGCGGGGCAGCTGGGTGGTCAGCCTCGAGTTCGAGGCCGCCGGACGCCCGCCCCATGCGCGGATGACGCTGCCCTCGGGGCGGCCCGTCTGGGTCTACCGGATCGGGGGCTGACGCCATGGCCGCGGCGTCCCGGATTCCCGACGCGACAACGTCTTCCGGCGGCGATCCGGCCCCGGATTCCGGCCATTTCTCGACCCAGCCGCCCTCAAGCCCGGCGCCGGTCGCGTCGATAAGGACGCATGGCCCCCACAGGCGGGGGGCCGCCCTGCAAAAAGAAGTGGAAGCGCACCCAAAATGTTCGTGATCGTCGGCTGGCTCGTCGCACTGGCTTGCATCTTCGGCGTGTTCATCGCGCACGGAGGCAACATCCATGTGATCCTGCACGCCCTGCCCTTCGAGATGATCACCATCCTCGGGGCGGCCGGCGGCGCGTTCCTGGCCAACAACCAGATGAAGGTCGTCAAGTCGGCGGCCCGGGGCGTCGGCGCCTGCTTCAAGGGCAGCAAGTTCAGCAAGGCGCGCTACATGGAGCTGCTGTCCCTGCTGTACGACATCCTGCAGAAGGCGCGCAAGGAAGGCCTGATGTCCATCGAGAAGGACGTCGAGGAGCCGCACAGCTCCGCGCTGTTCCAGAAGTACCCGATCGTCGGCAGCGACCACCACGTGGTGGAGTTCGTCACCGACTACCTGCGCATGATGGTCTCGGGCAACCTCAACGCGCACGAGATCGAGTCGCTGATGGACTCCGAGATCGAGACGCACCACAACGAGGAGCACGCCGCCGTGGCCGCCATCGCGCGGCTGGCCGGCGGCCTGCCGGCGTTCGGCATCGTCGCGGCCGTGCTGGGCGTGGTCAACACCATGGGCTCGGTCGGCCAGCCGCCGGCGGTGCTGGGCGCCATGATCGGCTCGGCGCTGGTCGGCACCTTCCTGGGCATCCTGCTGGCCTACGGCTTCGTCGAGCCGCTGGGCGGCCTGCTGGAGCAGAAGGTCGAGGACGCCGGCAAGGAGCTGCAGTGCATCAAGACCACGCTGCTGGCCTCGATGCAGGGCTACGCGCCGCAGGTGGCCATCGAGTTCGGCCGCAAGGTGCTGTACTCGCTCGACCGCCCCACCTTCATCGAGCTGGAAAGCCACGTGAAGGGCAAGAAGTGAAGCTCGGAAAGTAAGCCATGGCAGGCGACTCGAAGAAGCTCCAGCCGATCATCATCAAGCGCATCAAGAAGAGCGGCCACGCCGCTCACGGCGGCGCCTGGAAGATCGCCTACGCCGACTTCGTGACGGCGATGATGGCGTTCTTCCTGCTGATGTGGCTGCTGGGCTCGACCACCGACGGCGACAAGAAGGGCATCGCCGACTACTTCCAGTCGCCGCTGAAGATCGCGCTGGCCGGCGGCTCCGGCTCGGGCGACTCCAACTCCGTCCTCAAGGGCGGCGGCGAGAGCCTGACGTCGACCGTCGGCCAGATCAAGAAGGGCGAGGTCGAGGCCACGCGCGACACGATCAACCTGCACAAGCTCAAGCAGGAGCAGATCCGCGCCGAGGTCTCGCGCCTGGAGGGCCTGAAGCAGGAGATCCAGCAGAAGCTCCAGGCGAGCGAGAAGCTCAAGGACCTCAGCTCCCAGATCCGCCTGGACATGACGCGCGACGGCCTGCGCATCCAGATCGTCGACGACCAGAACCGGCCGATGTTCCCCTCCGGTTCGGCCCAGATCGCGCCCTACATGAAGGACCTGCTGCACGAGATCGGCGCCGTCCTGACCGAGGTGCCCAACCGCCTCACGCTGGAGGGCCACACCGACGCCCAGCCCTTCCCCGGCGGCGACCGCGGCTACAGCAACTGGGAGCTGTCGGCCGACCGCGCCAACGCCTCGCGGCGCGAGCTGATCGCCGGCGGCCTGGCCGACGACCGCGTCCTGCGGGTGCAGGGCCTGGCCTCCAGCCAGCCCTTCGACGCGAAGGACCCGCTGGCGCCCGCCAACCGCCGCATCAGCATCATCGTGATGAACCGCGAGGCCGAGGACCGCATGTTCCGCACCGATCCCGAGCAGGCCGGCGCCGACGCGGCCGATTCTTCCGCCCCGAGTGCGACCAATTCCACGGCCGCGGCCTCAAGCGCGGCCCCCCGCTGACCGATACCACTTCAGAACTTCGCCCGCCTGAGGACTCCATGAGCAATCCAACCGACCTTAAATTCCTTGTCGTCGACGACTTCTCCACCATGCGCCGCATCGTCCGCGGGCTCCTCAAGGAGATGGGCTGCAACAACTGCGAGGAAGCCGAAGACGGCCAGGTCGCGCTGAACATGCTCAAGGCCGCGAAGTTCGACTTCGTCGTCTCGGACATCAACATGCCCAACATGAACGGCTTCGACCTGCTCAAGGCGATCAAGGCCGACGACACCCTCAAGCACCTGCCGGTGCTGATGGTGACGGCCGAGGCGCGCAAGGAGGACATCGTCCTGGCCGCGCAGTCGGGCGCCGCGGGCTACATCGTCAAGCCGTTCACCAAGGCGACGCTGGAGGAAAAGGTCCAGAAGATCATGCAGAAGCTGGCGGCCACGGCCTGAAGCGCGAGGAACCCATCATGAAAATGGAAGACATCGCCTCGTTCAAGCCGTCGGATTCGCTGGCCGTCTCGCCGGAAGTGTTCCAGCAGCTCGGCACGATCACCCGCCTGCTGCACGACACCATGCAGCAGCTGGGCGTGATGCCCAAGCTGCAGATCGCCACCGACGGCCTGCCCGACGCCCGCAGCCGCCTGAGCTACATCGCCACCAAGACGGCCGCCGCGGCGGAGAAGGTGCTGAACTCGGTGGACCATGCCAAGGCGGAACACAAGTCCATCTCGGAAGCGACGCGCGCGATCGGCGCGCAGATCGTCGCCGACCCGGTCAAGGCCGTCGCCTCGGGCGCGGTCATGAACTTCGTCAACGAGGTCGAATCGTCGACCAGCCGCATCGACGGCCATCTCACCGACATCATGATGGCCCAGGACTTCCACGACCTGACCGGCCAGGTGGTCGCCAAGGTCGTGACGCTGGCCAACGACCTGGAGGACAGCCTCGTCAAGCTGCTGATCAGCGTGGTGCCGGAAGGCGTGCGCGAGCAGGTCGACCCGAACGTGCTGAACGGCCCGGTGGTCAATCCGGAAGGCCGCACCGACGTCGTGTCCAACCAGGGCGAGGTCGACGACCTCCTCGCGAGCCTCGGCTTCTGAAGCTTCGCTTCCCCCACGAAGACGCCCGCTGCCCGCGGGCGTCTTCTATTCGCTGCCCACCAGCCCGTTGCGGATCGCGTAGACCGTCAGCTCGGAGTTGTTGGCCAGCCCCAGCTTCTCCAGCACGCGGGCGCGGTAGACGCTGACCGTCTTGGGCGACAGCGTCAGCTCGTTGGCGATGTCCGACAGCCGCTTGCCCGAGGCGATCATCACCAGCGTCTGCAGTTCGCGGTCGGACAGCTTCTCGTGCGGGTGCTCCACCGCCGGCGCGGTCAGGCTCTCGACCAGCATCTGCGCGATGTCGGGCGTGACGAACTTGCGGCCCTGCGACACCGTGCGCACCGCGGTAACCAGCTGCTGCGGATCGCCGCCCTTGTTGACGTAGCCGTAGGCGCCGGCGCGCAGCGCGCGGATCGCGTACTGGTCTTCCGGGTACATGCTGCAGATCAGCACCTTCATCGCGGTGCCGCCGTCGTCCTTGAGCGCGGCGAGGACGTCCAGGCCGCTGCGGCCCGGCATGTTGATGTCCAGCACCAGCACGTCGCAGACGGCGTCGCGCAGCAGCGCGCGCAGCTCGGAGTAGTCGCCGGCCTCGCCCACCACCTGGATGTCGGGCGCGTCGGACAGGGTGTCGCGGATGCCGCGGCGGATCAGCGCGTGGTCGTCGCACAGGATGACGCGGATCATAGGGCTCCCCAGACCGATGGATCGTCGGAATCTTCGAATGACGGGCGGCTGTCCTCGGCGTCCGGCCCGAACCCGGACGCATCGCCCGTGCCGTCGGGCAGCGGCATCGACAGGATGAGCGTCGTGCCCTGGGCGCCGCTGGACAGCTCCACCCAGCCGCCGACGGTGTCCGCGCGCTCGTGCAGCCCGCGGATGCCGAAGCTGCGCGCCTTGGCGAGGTCGGCGCCGCGAAGGCCGATGCCGTTGTCGCTGATCTCCAGCGACAACACGCCGCCGGCCAGCGACAGGTCGATGCGCACGCGCGTGGCGTTGGCGTGCTTGGTGATGTTGGTGAGCGCTTCCTGCGCCGTCCGGTAGGCCACCAGCGGCACGCGCGGCGGCAGCTGCATCGTCTCGTGGCTGGTGCGGAAGGCGCAGGCGACGCCGGTGCGCTTCTCGAAGCGGGTGGCCATCCACTGCAGCGCGGCCACCAGGCCCTGCTCCAGGATGGCCGGGTGCAGATTGTGCATGATCCGCTTGCTGGATTCGATGGCGTGAGTCACCACTTCGAGGGCGGCGACCGCCCGCTGTTGCACCTGGGCCTCCTTCGAATGGCGGGCGATCCACGCGAGGTCGAACTTCAGCGCGGTCAGCGAACCGCCGACGTCGTCGTGGATCTCGCGCGCGATCGCGGCGCGCTCCTTGTCGACGCTGGTCTGCAGGTGCTGCGCCAGCTCCGACAGCCGCTGGCGCGACATCGCCAGCTCGTGGTCGGCCCGCTCGCGCGCCAGCCGGACCTCGTTGGCGTCGATCGCGTGCTCCACCGCCGGCGCCAGGCGCGCCAGGTTGGCCTTGAGCAGGTAGTCGCTGGCGCCGTTGCGCATGGCGGCGACCGCGACGTCCTCGCCGATCTCGCCCGAGATCAGGATGAAGGGCAGCGGCCGGTCCAGCGCCTTGACGATCTCCAGCGCCGCCAGGCCCGAGAAGCCGGGGACGTTGAAGTCCGACAGGACGATGTCCCACGGCTGCCGCAGCGCCGCCCGGAACGCCAGCTCGGAATCGACCCGCATCGATTCGACCGCGGTGCCGCCGCGGCGCAGGTGGGCCATCTCGAGCTCGTGGTCGAGCTCCGAGTCCTCCAGGTGCAGCACGCGCAGCGGGATGCGGCGCGCCGGGGCGGCATGCGATGGCATGGGACGAGTGTATCCGCGCGTTTCCATGCCGCCGCGCGGCCGGGCGGGGGGCCCGCGGGTGCCAAAAACCGCACCCGGAACGGTACTCGGCCACGCCCGGCAAGAAAAGGACGACGTTTTCCGACGTGATCCCCTCAATGTTCGGGCGGTCCCTGCCGAAGAATCAGGCGCAATCCCCGAGGATTCGAGGCGCCAGGGTCGCCTCGCCCCGAAAGACACGACAACGAGCTTGGAGCCACGATGCTGACGAGTGACGCCCAGTCCCCACCGCCCGGCGGAGGCCTGCCGCTGGTCGCGGCGGCCGACCTGCAGGATCACCTGATGGTCGCCTCGCACGACCTGGAGCGCCTGCAGCGCCTGCTGGAGGACGCCGGCGAGGCGTTGATGGGCCATTTCTACGGCGCGTCGAACCAGATGAACGTGCTGCGCGACGAGGCGCCCAAGGTCAACCTCGACACCGCGCCCATCAAGGAGGCGCTGCAGAGCCTGGCCGGCGCGATCACCGCGCTGCAGTTCCAGGACATGGCCACGCAGCTGATCGCGCACACCCAGCGCCGGCTGCGCAACTGCGCCGACCGCATCGCGCGCGATGCCATGGGCGACGACGAGGACGGCGAGGCCGTCGTCGAGGACGCCCCGATGCGCCCCAACCCCGTGACGCAGGACGAGATGGACGCGGGTTCCATCGAACTGTTCTGAGCCTCCTTCTTCAAGCCTATCCAAGACCTTTCCGGAGAACTGCAAATGCACACGATTCTTGCCGTGGACGATTCGCCCTCGATGCGCCAGATGGTTTCGTTCACCCTGAAGAACGCCGGCTTCAACGTCGTCGAGGCCGTCGACGGCCAGGACGCGTTCGAGAAGTCCGGCCAGCGCGACTACAACCTCGTGCTGACCGACCAGAACATGCCGCGCATGGACGGCATCAGCCTGACCAAGAAGCTGCGCGAGAACCCGAAGTTCAAGCAGACCCCGATCCTGATCCTGACCACCGAGTCCAGCGACCAGATGAAGATGGCCGGCCGCGCCGCGGGCGCCACGGGCTGGCTCGTCAAGCCGTTCGATCCCGCCAAGCTGATCGAGGTCATCGGCAAGGTCGTCCGCTGAGGCGCCGTCAGGCACGGGCAAAAGAATTCCGGATCAGGAGAGATTCATGGGTGAGACCAGCAACAACAGCAGCTCGGCGGGCATCGACCTGAGCCAGTTCTACCAGGTGTTCTTCGAGGAGGCCGGCGAGAACCTGGAGCAGATGGAGCAGATGCTGCTGGAGCTCAACGTCGACGCCGCCGACGACGAGGAGCTCAACGCCATCTTCCGCTGCGCGCACTCCGTCAAGGGCGGCGCCGCCACGTTCGGCTTCTCCGACGTCGCCGCGCTGACGCACCAGATGGAGACGCTGCTGGACAAGCTGCGCCGCCACGAGCTGAACCCGACGTCGGCGATGGTCGACGTGCTGCTGTCCGCCGGCGACGCGCTCAAGGCGCAGCTGGCCGTGCACCAGGGCTCGGCGAGCAGCGCCCCCGACACCAGCGAGCTGCTGGGCCGCATCCGCGCGATGGCCGAGGGCCAGGCGCCCGCATCCGCCCCCAAGCCCGCGCCGGCGCCCGCCGTCGTGAGCCCGACGCTGACCTCGATGCCCGTGCCCAAGGCCACGACGCGCGCCATCGAGCTGGTCGTCGGCCCGCTGGAAAGGCCCGAGACCGCCGACGCCCTGAGCGAGCTGTTCAAGGAGATCGAGGACCTCGGCACCATCGAGGCCCTGGACGCCGGCCGCGCCGCGGACGGCATGCGCCGCTTCCGCGTCGTGACGACGACGTCCGACAGCGAGCTGCTGGACCTGTTCACCTTCCACGTGGCGCGCGACAAGATCCAGCTGCGCCCGGCCGACCCCGGCTACGGCTTCTTCCCCGAGAACGCGGGCGCCCCGCCCGTCGAGAACCCGGTCGATCCGGGCTACGGCTTCTTCGAGCCGCTGCCCGAGCACGCCGCCGCCGACGCCGCGCCGACCCCCGCGGACGCGGGCGAGGCCGCCGCGCCCGCCCCGGTGGCCGTCGCCGCCGCGCCGCGCGCCGCCGCCCGCGCCGACGCCAAGGCCGCGTCGCCCGACCAGGCCACGCTGCGCGTCTCGATCGAGAAGGTCGACCAGCTGATCAACCTGGTCGGCGAGCTCGTGATCACGCAGGCCATGCTGGCCCAGAACAGCCGCGACGGCCAGTTGAACCAGCAGCTGCTGGCCGGCCTGACCGACCTGGAACGCAACACGCGCGACCTGCAGGAAGCGGTGATGTCGATCCGCATGATCCCGATGTCGCTGGTGTTCAACCGCTTCCCGCGCATGCTGCGCGACCTCGCCGCCAAGCTGGACAAGAAGGTCGAGCTGGTGACACAGGGCGAGGCGACAGAGCTGGACAAGAGCCTGGTCGAGAAGATCACCGACCCGCTGACCCACCTGGTGCGCAACTCCTGCGACCACGGCATCGAGCTGCCGGCCGAGCGCGCCGCCAAGGGCAAGCCCGAGCACGGCACGATCACGCTGGTCGCGTCGCACCAGGGCGGCTCCATCGTCATCGAGGTGCGCGACGACGGCCGCGGGCTGTCGCGCCAGAAGCTGCTGGCCAAGGCGCGCGAGCGCGGCATCGACGCGCCGGACTCGCTGAGCGACCAGGAGGTCTACGCGCTGATCTTCGCGCCGGGCTTCTCGACAGCCGAGCAGGTGACGGACGTGTCCGGCCGCGGCGTCGGCATGGACGTGGTCAAGAAGAACATCACCGCGCTCGGCGGCACGGTGGAGATCGACTCCGCCGAAGGCCACGGCATGAGCGTGAAGGTGCGCCTGCCGCTGACGCTGGCCATCATGGACGGCATGTCGATCGGCGTCGGCGACGAGTGCTACATCCTGCCGCTGGCCTCGGTGGTCGAGTCGTTCCAGGTCGCCCCGGGCATGATCAAGACGATCGGCGGCTCCGGCCGCGTGGTCGAGGTGCGCGACGAGTTCATGCCCGTCATCGACCTCGAGAACGTCTTCGCGGTGCCGCGCTTCGACTTCGAGCACGCCAGCAACATCATGGTGGTCGTCGAGGCCGAGGGCGCGCGCGTCGCGCTGCTGGTCGACGAGCTGCTGGGCCAGCAGCAGGTGGTCGTCAAGAACCTCGAGGCCAACTACCGCAAGGTGCAAGACGTCTCCGGCGCCACGATCATGGGCGACGGCCGCGTCGCGCTGATCCTGGACACCGGCTCGCTGGTGCGCCGCTCGCGCCACTGAGGCGGGTCCGCCCACCGCATCCGAACGAAACCAACGACAGAGGGACATCCATGCTGAGTTCTCTTTCCATCCAGGCCCGCGCCATCCTGTTCTTCTCGCTGCTGTTCGGCAGCCAGGCCGTCGTGATCGCGGGACTCGCGTTCGGCTGGCCACCGGCCGCCTTCGTCACGGGCGGCCTGCTGATGTGCATGGCCACGGCCTACGTGTTCGCCACCGGCATGATCCTGGTGCGCCGCATGATCACGGAGTTCACCGCCCACGCCGTCTCGATGGGCCGCGGCGACCTCACGACGCACATCCGCGCCGACGGCCCCGCCGCGTCGACGGCCTCGCTGCGCGCGCTCAAGACGCTGCAGGAGGAGATGCGCAAGACCATCGGTGCGATCCGCGCGGGCTCCAGCGAGGTGTCCACCGCCTCCGCCGAGATCGCGACCGGCAACCAGGACCTGAGCCAGCGCACCGAGCAGACGGCCAGCAACCTGCAGCAGACCGCCAGCTCGCTGTCGCAGCTGACCGCCAACGTGCGCCAGAGCGCCGACGCCGCCGCCCAGGCCAACCAGCTCGCCAGCTCGGCGACCTCGGTGGCGCGTCGCGGCGGCGCGGTGGTGTCGCAGGTGGTCTCGACGATGGAGGAGATCAACTCGTCGTCCAAGAAGATCGCCGACATCATCGGCGTGATCGACGGCATCGCGTTCCAGACCAATATCCTGGCGCTGAACGCCGCGGTGGAAGCCGCCCGCGCCGGCGAGCAGGGCCGCGGCTTCGCGGTCGTCGCCGGCGAGGTGCGCTCGCTGGCGCAACGCTCGGCCGAGGCGGCCAAGGAGATCAAGAGCCTGATCGGCACCAGCGTCGACAAGGTCGAGACCGGCTCGAAGCTGGTGCAGGACGCAGGCTCCACGATGGACGAGATCGTCGCCAGCGTGCAGCGCGTGACCGACATCATCGGCGAGATCAGCGCCGCCACGCAGGAGCAGAGCCAGGGCATCGTGCAGGTCAACGAGGCCGTCACCCGCCTCGACCAGATGACGCAGCAGAACGCCGCGCTGGTGGAGGAATCCGCCGCCGCCGCCGAGAGCCTGAAGGGCCAGGCGCAGCGCATGACCACGGTGGTGGCCGGCTACCGCGTCGACGGTGGCCTGGACATCGCCATCGCGCCGGTCGCGGCGCACCAGGCCGTCGCCGCCAGGACGATCGCCAAGGCCGCGGCGCCCGCGGCCGCAGCCAGCCCGGTCGCGGCGAAGCGGGCCGCCGCCAGGCCGGTCGCCGCTAAGGCCACGCCGCCGGCGGCGGCGAAGACGGCGCCGGCCAGCCCGCAGGTCGCACCGGTCGCGGCACCCGTGGCCACGGCGCCCGCCGCCCCGGCCGCGCTGCCGGCCGCCTCCGGCGCGAGTGACGACTGGGAATCGTTCTGATCCCGCGAATCCGGCAACGGGCGCGACGCAGCGCCCGCTTCTTCGCCCGCACCTGTCGAACGGCGCCGAAAACGGCGCAATAAGTCACTTCAATCCGCTCGGCCGTGGCCGATAACGGAAGCAGAAGCCCTCCGCCCCACCCCACCGAATCGACAAATCCAGAGGATCCGCCATGGACATGACCAAGGAAGCCACCCACATCGCGCGCAGCGACGCCGCGCGCAACGGCCAGGCCGTCACCGGCACCAAGGGCGAGTTCCTGACCTTCCGCCTGGGCGGCGAGGAATACGGCATCGACATCCTGCGCGTGCAGGAGATCCGCTCCTACGAGCAGCCGACCCGCATCGCCAACACGCCCGAGTTCCTGCGCGGCGTCGTCAACCTGCGGGGCGTGATCGTTCCCATCGTCGACCTGCGGCTGAAGCTGTCCTGCGAGCAGGCCGAGTTCAACGCGTTCACGGTCGTGATCGTGCTCAACGTCAAGGGGCGGGTGATCGGGGCGGTCGTCGACTCGGTGTCGGATGTCTGCGAACTGGGGGGCGACATGATCAAGCCGGCGCCGTTGATGAACTCCGGGGTCGACATGTCGTTCATCACGGGGATCGCGAATGTGGGGGAGCGCATGTTGATCCTGATGGACATCGAGGGGTTGATGAGTGCGTCGGACATGGGGTTGATCGAAGCGTCGGCTGCCTGAGGGCGTCCTACTCCTTGTGCAAGGCCGCCTCCGGGCGGCTTTGTCGTTTCTGGTTTCTGGTTTCTGGCTGGTGGGCCTTGCCTGCGGCGCTGGCTGGCTTTGCTTCGCAAAGCCGATTCCTTCGGCGGGCCACGCCGGTGCGGGCCGGGAGGGTGGGGAGGGCGCCCGCCGCGCCACG
>Ga0306920_100002209_pt1 | contig 24524 bp, 23 predicted proteins | sample flu12Cox44000170_FD_204666 | JGI IMG/M metagenome (GOLD analysis project Ga0306920, IMG submission 204666) | Lab enrichment of tropical soil microbial communities from Luquillo Experimental Forest, Puerto Rico - flux4day.12C.oxic.44.000.170 (v2)... | ecosystem: Environmental > Terrestrial >...
ATCCAGGCGGAAATCGAAACATATGCGTTCGCTGAGAAACTGTTCTGCGTGTCGTTTGCGATGATCCGGAACCGGCTCGTCGAAGGGTTGGAAAAATACATCATCATGGATGATGTGACGTTGACGGACCGCACCGAGGAGTTCGGCACGCTGGCCCTAGAGGGCCCGAAGACTGCGGCCATCGTGAAAGACCTGGCAGGCGTCGAGCTGGAGGCACTCGCTGAGTTGGAGTCACGGGAAGTCTTGGTTGGGACAGTTCCCTCTCGGATTATCAAGAGGTCGCCGGGCGGGGTTGCAGGCGCGGAATTTCTAGTGGAACGCAGACACCTCGAACCTCTGTGGCACATTTTGCAGAAAGAAGCGCGAAAATATGCTAGCGGTCCGGCTGGATACCTGGCCCTGAATGCGCTGCGGTTGGAGCAGGGGATTCCCTGGTTTGGCTACGACTTTGGCGAAAAGCAAATTCCCCACGAAGCTGGTTTGCAGGATTCGCATATTAGCTACACGAAAGGTTGTTACACGGGACAAGAGATCGTTGAGCGGGTGCGCTCGCGCGGCCAAGTGAACCGCGTGCGCGTGAGTTTGAAATGCGCGGTTTCTGAGCAACCGAAGCCAGGCACGCCACTCCTCGCGGATGGTAAGGAATTCGGATACGTGACACGCTGCGCGTTCTCGCCTGTGCTGGGTTGTTTCATGGGGATGGGGTATGTACGACGGGAGAAATCCACGTCCGGAGCAATATTGGAGATGGCTGGCGGAACCGCGACGGTTTTGGCTTCGCCTGCTAGCGCTTCGAAGTAACTTGAAGAGTTTCTTATGCCGACAGAAACGAGCGCATCTGCCGGAAAAGGCGGGCGCGATCCTCGGGATCCATGGCGATGATCTGAACCGCCATGCCGCGATTTTCCTGTACGCGGCGGACGACCGCACGGCCGCGCACCTGGCCAGCGGGCATGTCCATCAGAATCTGCACGGCACTGCGGAGAGGCACGGGCTGTTTGGTACGCACATACAAGCCGCCGAGGCCCAGGCTCTCCACATAGGAAACACCGCGCGTCACACCGGACTGCCAAGCCACGACGAAACTCTTCGGCGGCTTGACGCGGGGATATTTTCTTTGATCTTTCGAAGACACGAACACTCCTCGGGCGGGAGAGAAATTTTACTCCGGCGCGGTCGTCGGGCGCTAGGCCAAATTCAGGGCGCGCTTGAACGAGCCCTTTTCCGATTCGATCTTTTTCTGAAGCTGGAGAATGGCGTAAAGCACTGCCTCCGGGCGAGGCGGACAACCGGGCACATAAACATCCACGGGAATCACCTGATTGCAGCCCTGTACGATGGCGTAGTTATTGAAAACCCCGCCCGAGGTGGCGCAAGCGCCCATGGAAATCACCCACTTTGGTTCGGGCATTTGATCATAGAGCTGGCGAATTACAGGAGCCATTTTCTGGGACAGGCGGCCGGCGACGATCATCAGATCAGCCTGGCGCGGCGAAGGGCGAAACACCTCAGCGCCAAACCGCGCGAGGTCGAAGCGCGAAGCGGCCATGGACATCATTTCAATGGCGCAACAGGCAAGCCCGAAGCCAAGCGGCCAGATGGAACTTTTGCGCGCCCAGTTCACCGCCCTATCTAGCTGCGTGAAGATGATGCCTTCATCCTGCAGCAGCTTGCCGAAATCATCGGGTTTGGTAAGTGTGACGCTCTTGCCCAGGGTTGTCCTCATGTGACCCTCAATGCTTCCCCTGCATTTTGGCACAGCTAGAGTGACGAGACAAACGCGGAAGTTGAATGACTGGCAACGAAAAAACACTGCCCCTATGGCAATGATCAAGGGATGGTTAGGACGACTTTCCCGAATTGCTTGCCCTTTTCGAGATAGTTGTGGGCGGTGGCACAGTCGTGGAGAGGCCAGATCTTATCCACGATGGGATTGAGGCGCCCTTGGGCAACGAGCTTGAGAAGGGTGCGAAGCTCATCCTTTGTCCCCATATACGAGCCCAGGATCGAAAGCTGGCGAGTGAAGAGAAAGCGCAAGTCGAGCTTGGAGTCATAGCCCGTCGTGGCGCCACACGTGACGAGGCGTCCAGACTGGCCGAGGCTCTTCACACTTTCATCCCAAGTGGCCGCTCCCACATGCTCGAAGACCACGTCCACGCCGCGATTATTGGTGAGCCGGCGAGCTTCTTTGGCAATCGGCATAATCCCGTGGTGGATCACTTCATCGGCGCCGATCTGTTTGGCTTTGACTAGTTTCTCATCCGTGCTGGCGGTGGCAATGACGCGCGCGCCAAAGAATTTGGCGATTTGCACGGCCGCGCTGCCAACGCCGCTGCCCGCGGCGAGCACGAGAACGACCTCGCCGGGCTGGAGCTGGGCGCGAGACACCAGCATGTGCCAGGCGGTCTGGAAGACCAACGGAACCGCGGCGGCGTGGGCCCAGTCGAGATTCTCCGGATACGGAATGCAATTGACTTCTGGGCAGCGGACGAACTCGGCGCAGCCCCCATCTATCATGTATCCGAGGTTGGTGAAATCCCGGCAGCGGTTGTCGTTGCCGGAAAGACAAGCGGGACACTTGCCGCAGGTGACGCCGGGAGCGAGCACCACTTTCTGGCCGACATGAACCGTGCTGACCTCTGGGCCAACCTTGGCGACTTCACCGGCGATGTCGCTGCCGGGAATATGCGGAAGCGGGATAGGGACACCGGGAAGGCCGCGGCGCACCCAGAGATCAAGATGATTTAGGGCACAGGCGTGGACGCGGACAAGAACTTCGTTGTGGCGGAGGTGTGGTTCCGGCACATCGGTGTAGTGGAGAACGGAGGGATCACCATGCTGATGGAAAATGATGGCTTTCATGAATAGCCTCCTGGACCGGGAAGGGCAAGAGTCGCAACGGTAAGATATATCGTATCACGATACGTTAGAAAGCCCGCTTCGTAAGCCCTGAAGAGAACTTACTCCGCAAGAGAAACGGCGTCCAGGTAGTGGCCGATGTGGCCGATTGACACGGCGGGAGGCCAGCCGTAGGCTGGTGCAGAAGCCAAGAGGAAATACATGGATTTGTTTGAAGAGATTGTACGGATGCGGCGGGCGGGACAACGCGGCGCCCTGGCAACGATTGTGCACACCAATGGCTCGATCCCCAGTTATGAGAGTTCGCGAATGCTCGTGCGGGAAGATGGCTCGACGCTCGGGACCGTTGGCGGCGGGTGCGTGGAGGCCGACGTGTGGGCTGCGGCCAAGGAAGTGCTGCAAAAGGAAGCGCCGCGCAAACTTGTCTTTCACCTGAACAACGAAGCGACCTATGACAATGGTCTGATCTGCGGTGGAACCGTAGAAGTATTCGTCGAGCCAATCCTGCCCCAGCCCGTGGTGGTGCTGTTTGGCGGCGGCCATGTCTCCACGGCCGTGGCGAAGGCGGCACAAGCCGCCGGATTTGGCGTGATGGTTGTGGATGATCGCGAAGCGTTTGCGAACGCGCAGCGGTTTCCGATGGCGCAAGAACTTTTCACAAGTTACGACGCGGCGTTTGAGCGGCTGCGCCCCATCAGCTCGACATATCTCGTGATCGTGACGCGTGGTCATAAGGAAGACATGCGCGTGCTGGCCTGGGCCGTGCGCACGCCGGCGCGCTACGTGGGCATGATTGGGAGCAAGCGCAAAGTACTGAGCGTATACAAGGCACTCGAAAAAGAAGGCTACCGGATGACGGAATTCGAGCGCGTGTTTGCGCCCATGGGATTAGACATTGGCGCGCTGTCGCCGGAAGAAATTGCGCTTAGCATCGTCGCGGAGTTGGTCGCCGTGCGGCGCAACGCCGATTCCGCCGGGCACAAGAAGTTAAGGCTTGAAGCGCGCGATGAAGTGGAAGCGAAATAGGCGCTCGATTCGCCCTCTTGTGGCAAGCATTTATCGGCGCTAGGATGCGCGGAGGCAAGAATCCGCCCGTGCGCCGCGCGCACCGTTTGCCCAAAGGACGTGCTTGATGCTGGCCGCCGTGATTCTTTCGGGCGGGACCTCGGGTCGCATGGGCTCGCCGAAGGCGCTTCTTCCCTATCAGGGCCGTCCATTCCTTGAACATTTGTTGGAAGTGACGAAGCATCCCAAGATCGGAGTGCGACGCGTGGTGCTGGGAGCGCACGCAGAGCCGATCGCGAGAGCAATCCAGCTGAGCGCGGATGAAATTGTCATCAATGAAGAATGGGAAAAAGGGCAGTTGAGTTCGATTTGCGCGGCGCTGCGGAGTTTGCCGGCGGATGTCGAAGGAATGCTACTCTGCTTGATCGATCATCCGCTAATCAGCGCAGGACTGATCGGCGAACTGTTGACGGCGTTTTATACGTCGAAGGCTCCAATCGTGCTGCCTGTATACGAAGGAAAGCGCGGGCATCCAGTGATTTTCTCGGCGGCGGTTTTTCGGCAATTGGAGAATGCGCCGCTGAACGTAGGTGCGCGGGCAGTGGTATGGGCGCACGGGAAGGAAGTCCACGAGATGGATACGACCGAAGAGGGCTGCATTCTGAATTTGAACGATCCGGAGACGTTCGAGCGGGTGACGCGGGCGATTTGATCATTGTGCTTCGCTCCTGGCCACCAGAGCACGGAGCGCGTCGTGGGCCAACTGAGCGGCGTGAAAGGAAGCTGGGGGAAGGCCGTCGAGTTCCTGGGCGATCGATTCGGAAGACAGAAGGCGCGTGTCTCGCAGTTCCCTGCCCTTGATTTTTTCCGTAAGGAGAGAGGCGGCGGCGATGGCGGCCGTGCAGCCGCGACAGAGAAATCGGACTTCGCGAATCCGTTGGCCGTCCAGAATCGCTGCCAGTTGGAGAATGTCCCCGCAGACGGGATTGCTGACTTCGACTTTGACCGTGGCGCCGGGGAGTTCGCCGGCATTGCGCGGGTTCTGGAAATGGTCGAGCAGCGTATCGCTGAACATGCGGAGAAGTATTCCAGCGAGCGGTGAGACGTGTCCAGTGAAAGAGGTGAGTGGTCCTTCGCTTCCGGGGAAAGCTGGGTAAAACGCGATAACGGCCCAAAGGGGATTGATTTCCATCGACTCCCTAGGGGTGAGGGGGAGCGAGAGAAATACCGGAATACCCCAAGGCCCACCCTGAAAAACCAAGGGTGGGCCACCCAAAGTTTTCGGAAAAAACCCACACCCTCAAACATCAAGGGTACGGCACCCTCTTATTTGGCAACATCCCTTTTGGGAGGGAGGAATCTTTTGTTGATGGAGGCGACGATGACGTAGTTGGGGTCGACCATTTCGGTGAGGTGGAGTTTCCCGACATTGGAGAAGAGTTCGTAAGCGTCGAGTTCGGAGAGGCCGTACTCGCGATGGATCCAGGAGACGAGTTCGGTGACGGCGATGCGGACGGCGTCGTCCACGGGACGGTAGATGCCGGTAGTCATGAGTTCGTGATCGTTTTCGAGGCGCGGCCAGCCGGTGCTCTTCCCTTTCACGAGCTCGAAGCGGAATTTTGCTTTCATGGGAACTTCGACGGCGCTGCCGGCGACTTCACCATCACCCATCGCCGCGTGGCCATCGCCGAAGTAGAAGAGCGCGCCCTTCACGTTGACGGGAAGGTAGAGGGTGTTGCCGGGGGAGACCTCGGGAGCGTCCATATTGCCGCCGAATTCGGCGGGAACGATGGAGCTGCGGGCTTCGCCGTTCGCGGGGGCGACGCCGATGCAGCCGAGAAACGGATGCATGGGGAATTGCACCTTGAAGTTGGAGTCGAGCGCCTGAAAGGTGATGAGCTTTTTCTCGGCGTCGATGGGGTAATACCAGGCCCGTTCGGGGAGCGGCTGCTTTTCGAGCATGGGCGTGTAGTGCGTTGAATTGGCGGCGCCAAAGCCGGGGCTGAAAGTGCCGACCCCTTGCTTGCCGTCAACCTGCAGATCGAGGATGTGGATGACGAGAGTGTCGCCGGGCTCGGCGCCATCGATGAAGAAGGGGCCCGTGAGGGGATTATCGATTTTAATGTTGGAGAAAGGGTCGCCGGGCTTCTGGAGGGCGTTGCCGAAGCAATCGAGAGAATCAGCTGAAAGGATGTTGCCGGGCTTGAGATGGGCGACGGGTTCGGCGGGACCGAAGGTGGCTTTGACGTTGTCCATGGTGGCGTGGAACTGCACGACGTCGCCAGCGGCAGAGGATTGCGCTTGCGCGCTGCTGGCGAGAAAGAGGCCGAATGACGCAGATAGAACGATGGACGATGAACGCAAGTGACCCTCCGGTAGTGAAAACGAAGTGCAACATATTCCTCCAGGCGAGTCAATCAAGTGGTTGAAAGGAAGCGCAATTTCTTCTGTTATGCTCAATCGCAACGGGGGTGTTATGCGGGTTGTGGTTGCGGCCGTGATCGCGCGGGCCGATCGCCGGCTGCTGATTGGGCAGCGGAGGCGGGAAGATACGTCGGCGTTGAAGTGGGAATTCCCTGGTGGAAAGGTGCGGGATGGAGAAGGCCCAGAGGAGGCGCTGGCGCGCGAGTTGCGCGAAGAGCTGGGGATCGCGATGACGAAGAGCCGAGAAATTGCGCGCGTGCGGCATCAATATGCGAATCATCCGGAAGAGCTGGAGATTCATTTTTTCGCGGCGCAGTTTGCGGACGGTGACATCACGCCGCGCGCCTTTGAACGGATTGCCTGGGTGCTGCCGCGGGAGCTGTCACAATACGATTTTCTCGAGGCGAACCGCGAATTGATTGCGCAGCTGGCGACGGGAAAAATCAAGCCGACGGAGATGCTTGAGAATCTGCCCTAGCTTATTGGCCAACGGCCATGGTCTGCCAAACCATCACTGACCCGGTGGCGCGTTAGGCAAACGGTTCGGGATGTTCCATTGCGTGAGAGTAGCGCGATGCTAGAGTAAAGCTGCAAGCACTGTTGCGACGAAAGTGTGGCGGTGCGAGTCCGGGATGCTCAACGGCAAGAAAATCGTGGTGGTGATGCCCGCGTACCAGGCGGAGAAAACCCTGGTGCAGACCTACGCCGAGGTACCGCTGGAATTCGTGGACGAAGTGATTCTTGTGGACGACGGGAGCGTGGATAACACGGCGCACCTGGCAAAGCGGTTGGGCCTGGTAACGCTGGTGCACCTGAAGAATCTGGGTTACGGGCGGAATCAGAAGACGTGTTACCGGGAAGCGCTAAAGCGCGGCGCGGATATCGTGATCATGGTGCACCCGGATTCGCAATATTCGCCGAAGTTGATTGTTTCGCTGGCGGGTATGCTGGCGTACAGCGTCTATGACGTGGCGCTTGGTTCGCGGATTCTTGGTGTCGGCGCACTGGAGGGCGGAATGCCGCTCTATAAATACGTGGCCAACCGGCTGTTGACTTTCATCCAGAACATTTTTTTGAGCTACAAGCTTTCGGAGTATCACACCGGGTATCGCGCGTTCTCGCGGAAGGTGCTGGAAACGCTGCCGCTCGAAGCAAACGACGACGACTTCGTGTTTGACAACCAGATGCTGGCGCAGATTATTTTTGCCGGGTACCGCATCGGGGAGATTTCCTGTCCGACGAGGTATTTTACAGAAGCTTCGTCCATCAGCTTCCGGCGCAGCGTGAAGTATGGATTCGGGGTGCTAGCGACGTGCGCGCAGTTCCGGCTGCAAAAGGTGCATCTGGCGAAGTTCCGAATCTTCAGCGAAAAACCGGCCGCCGTTCCGCAGGACTACTACGAGTTCGTGGAAAAGTGAAGGGCATGGCGGACGCGCAGGTTTCTTCCCTTCCCGGCAGTACAGCCCGGGCTCCCTTGAACAAGAAAGTTGGCGCGAGCGGTGCGCTGCTGTTTTTGTTCACGACGCTGCTGTACTGCCGGGCGCTGCAAAATGAATTCGTAAACTACGATGACCCGGCATACGTCACGGGGAATGTGCACGTGCAGCAGGGCCTTTCGGGGGCAAATGTCCGCTGGGCGTTCACGACTACATCAGAAGCTAATTGGCACCCGCTGACGTGGATTTCGCACTTGGCGGATGTAACGTTGTTTGGAGCGAATCCCGCCGGGCATCACTTCACCAACATTTTTTTTCACGCTTGTAATGCCGCCCTTTTATTCCTTTTCCTCTATCTGGCCACAGGCTTTACGGGACGCAGCTTGCTCGCCGCAGCGCTGTTTGCGGCGCACCCGCTCAATGTGGAAACCGTGGCGTGGGTGGCGGAACGCAAATCCGTCCTTTCCACGCTTTTCTTCTTTCTTGCGATCGGCGCTTACGGAATGTATGTGCGTAAGAGATCGCTGGGCCGTTACGCGGCCGTGACGGCATTGTTCGCGCTTGGACTGATGTCCAAACCCATGGTCATTACGCTTCCCTGCCTGCTGCTGCTTTTGGATTACTGGCCGTTCGAACGGATGCCGGTTCCGGGAACCGCGACCTCGTTGACAGAGTTTCTTGGCGCGGCGAGAAAGTGCTTTGTCGAGAAGTTGCCGCTGTTCGCGCTTTCGGCGGGAAGCGCGGTCATCACGATCATCGGGCAACATGGAGGCGGCGCGGTCGGGCGGACGGCTGTGCTGCCACTGCGATTCCGGTTAGAGAATGCGATCTATTCGTATGTGGCTTACATCGGCAAAGGAATCTGGCCGGCGCGACTGGCGGTTTTCTATCCGCACCCGGAGGGGCGGCTTTCGGTGGCGGCGGTAGCCTTGTGTGGGCTGGCGCTGCTGGCGTTCTCGACTGCGTGCTGGAAATGGCGCGAGCGACGGTATCTGGTGACCGGATGGCTGTGGTATCTGCTCGCGCTGGTACCGGTGATCGGAATTATCCAAGTGGGGCGGCAGGCAATGGCGGATCGTTATGCGTACATCCCACTGATTGGAATTTTTGTATTGGTGGTTTGGGCGGCGGCGGAAGGGCTGACTGCGCGGATCTCGCGGAGATCCCTGGCGGCGATCTCAACATGTGCTGTGGTTGGCTATTCTTCGATAACGCTGGTGCAAATCGGCTACTGGAAGAACAGTTACAAGCTTTTCGGGCATGCACTTGACGTAACGAGCGAAAATGGCACGGCGGAAATGAATTTTGGCGAAGCGCTTGCGAACCAGGGGCAGAGCGAGCTCGCGGAAGCACACTTTCGGAATGCAATCCGCTATTCGCCTGACTTGGGAGTGGCGCACTATGACCTGGCGACGACGCTCCATCGACAAAACCGCACGGGCGAGGCACTTGAGCAATACGTTCTTGCGTTGCCACGCATGAGTGACCCCGTGGAATTGGCGCAGGCGCACAACAATCTGGGTGTGCTTTACATGGGGCGTAACCAATACGTAGAGGCGCTCGCCCAATTCGACGCGGCAATACAGATTAACGACCGCGAGATGAACAGTTACCTGGGAAGGGGGCTGGTGCTATTTCAATTGGGACAAACCGAGAAGGCGCTGGCCAGCTTTACGCGCGCGACCGAGATTGCGCCTTCGCCTCTCGCATGGTTTTGGGTGGGGAGAAGTCATGAAGCGCGAGGGGATACGGAGCCTGCCAAACGGGCCTATCAGATCACTTTGCGGCTGGCGCCGCAATTCGCCGAGGCGCAGACGCGATTGGCAGGTTTGCAGAGTGAAACGAAGTGACCGCGCGGAAACCCAGGAGCGGGCTGCCTCAGAAGGTGGATCCTACAACCCAAGAGCACAGACAAGAGTGTCTTTGCCAAGAGCCCGGATAGGGGCCCACGCGTTCGATTCGCCGGCACGCAACGGTGATTTCAGCGTGACGGCTGGGAGCCGAAGTAGCGGTAGTGGCCGTTAATCTTCCAGTCGAACAGGACATCTTCCGTTTTGGGGCCCAGACTGATGTTGCGGACACAAAGTAGCGTCCCGATGACGCCTGTTTGTCGACCAAGATTCCGATATGCGGCAGGCCACCGCCAAGATCCCGGGTTACGAGATCTCCGGGCGCGTAGTTAGTTGCTTGCGTGGTGATCGGGAGAACGTGTCCTTTGCGAGCAAAGAAAACCGTCAGGTTGGGCACCCGACGATGATCGATGTTTGTATCGGTATGAAAAAAGAAGCCATCGCACATGATTGGGATAGGCTCAGAAATCCGCGGTCGTGTCTTCGTGGACTCCTTTTTCTAGATCGACCCCGACGGCACGATAAATGCGGATGATTTCATCGGTGCAGACGCCTATATTCGAGGGCACATCTCCACCTGGATAAGAAATGCGCACGTAAGCGGGATCGTAGCGAATCATGGGGTGAGTTCGCTCCACGGCTGCCGTCGTGAGACTCAAAATGCCCGCTGCCGGGAGACAGCTCCGGCCGAAGGGAGGGTGAACAGTACACCCACGAAACCAGACCCGAATGCTGTGCTCAATCTGCGCGAGTGAGACAAGTTAATCTGCTAGGAGGTGACCGGGTTAGGTTTGTCCGGGTTGATGCCGAGTTCCTTGATGGCTTTGTCCACAATGGATTTGTCCAACTGGCCGTCCTGGTAGAGCTCGTGGAGCGTGGCCAGCGCGATGAAGCGCGAATCCACCTCGAAGAATTCGCGGAGCGCGGCGCGGCTCTCGCTGCGGCCGAAGCCGTCAGTGCCGAGAGCGGCCAAGCGGCGCGGCATCCACTTGCCAATCATATTGGGCAAGGTCTTCAGGTAATCGCTCGCGGCGACGAGTACGCCTTGGGAATCTTCGAGACATTGTGTGACGTAGGGGACCCGCGGCTTCTGACCGGGGTGCAGGCGGTTCCAGCGATCAGTCTCGATGCCGTCCATGTAGAGTGACTTGTAGCTCGTGACGCTCCAGACATCGGCGGCCACGCCGAATTTCTGCTCAAGAATTTCTTGGGCGCGGAGAGTTTCGTTCAGGATTGCGCCGCCACCGAAGAGTTGCGCACGCAACTTGGCTTTTTTGTTGCTTGCGGCCCGGAATTTGTATATCCCCTTGAGGATGCCTTCTTCCACACCCGGCGGCATGGCGGGCATGGCGTAAGGCTCGTTCATGACAGTAATGTAGTAAAAGATGCTTTCGCCTTCCTTGTACATGCGACGAATGCCGTCCTGGATGATGACGGAGATTTCGTAGGCGAAAGCGGGATCGTAGGCGAGGAGATTCGGGACAGGCAGAGCGAGGACGTGGCTGTTACCGTCCTGGTGCTGGAGGCCTTCGCCGGCGAGGGTGGTGCGACCGGCGGTTCCACCTAGCAGGAAGCCACGCGTGCGCATGTCCGCGGCCGCCCAGATGAAGTCCGCGATGCGCTGGAAACCGAACATCGAGTAATAAATGAAGAATGGAATCGTGTTGATGCCGTGCGTGGCATAGGCGGAACCGGCAGCAATAAACGAAGCAACGGAACCCGCTTCGGTAATTCCCTCTTCGAGAATTTGGCCGTCCTTCGCTTCCTTGTAATAGAGGAGCGTGTTGACGTCCACGGGTTCGTACTTCTGGCCGACGCTGGAATAAATGCCGACGGTGCGGAACAGAGATTCCATACCGAAGGTACGGGCTTCGTCCGGAACGATGGGCACGACGAGTTTGCCGATCTCCGGGTCCTTAAGCATCTTGCGAAGCATGGCGACGAAGGCCATGGTGGTGGAGACTTCGCGGCCGTCGCTGCCATCGTGGAATTCGCGGAATAGCTCGTCGTGATTAGCGACCAGAGGGGTCGCGCGGACTCTTCTGGTTGGTGTATAACCGCCGAGGTCCTCACGCCGCGCTCGCAAATAGCGAACCTCCTCGCTGTCGTCCGGTGGACGATAGAACGGAACTTCGCTAACGTCTTCGTCGCTCATGGGAATGCCGAAACGAGAGCGGAACTCTCTCAGTTCTTCTTCGTTGAGTTTCTTTTGCTGGTGGGTGACGTTTTTGCCTTCCCCGGCTTCGCCCAGGCCGTAGCCCTTGATGGTGCGCGCGAGAATAACCGTCGGGCCACCGGTATGCTCGACAGCCGCTTTGTACGCCGCATAAACCTTGCGGGGGTCGTGGCCACCGAGACGAAGACGGCGCAGAGTCTCGTCTGGCAAAGGCTCAACAAGCTTGAGCAGTCGCGGATCACTTCCGAAAAAGAATTGCCGAATATATTCGCCGCTTGAGACGACCAGCTTTTGGTATTCGCCGTCCACTATCTCGCCCATGCGTTTAACAAGCAAGCCTTCCGAATCACGCTCGAGGATGGGATCCCACTCGCTGCCCCATAGGACCTTGATGACGTTCCAGCGAGCGCCGCGGAAAGCGGATTCGAGTTCCTGAATGATCTGGCCGTTGCCGCGGACCGGGCCATCGAGGCGCTGCAGGTTACAGTTAATGACGAAAATCAGATTGTCGAGCTTTTCCCGCGAGGCCAGGGTGATGGCTCCAAGCGACTCGGGCTCGTCGGTTTCACCGTCACCGAGGAAAGCCCAGACCTTCGAGTCGGAAGGCTGTTTCAGGCCACGATTTTCCAGATAACGGTTGAAACGTGCCTGGTAAATGGCCATCAGCGGGCTGAGGCCCATGGAGACTGTAGGATATTCCCAGAAACTGGGCATAAGCCACGGGTGAGGGTAAGAAGAGAGGCCTCCGCCGGGCTTTAGTTCACGGCGGAAATTTTCCAACTGTTCAACGCCAATGCGCCCCTCCAGGAAAGCCCGAGCATAGATGCCGGGAGCGGCATGGCCCTGGAAATAAATCGTGTCCCCTTCGAAATGCTCGGAGCGAGCACGGAAAAAGTGATTGAAACCGACTTCATAGAGAGTGGCAGCCGAAGCATACGTGGAAATGTGACCGCCGATGTTGTGTTCGACGCGATTGGCGCGGACAACCATTGCTAGGGCGTTCCAGCGGATCAGAGATTTAATGCGGCGCTCGAGCTGCTGGTCGCCCGGGAAAAGGGGTTCGAGGCGAGCGGGGATGGTGTTTGCATAGGGGGTATTGGCCGTGAAAGGCAAATCAATACCGCTGACGGTTGCGTGGGCACGAAGGCGTTCGAGGATTTCCCGAGCCACATCTGGGCCGCTGGATTCCAGGACCGAATCGAGAGACTCCAGCCATTCCTGGATTTCGACGTCCTCGATGTGCCTCGGCACGTACGTTTCTTGATCCACGGTTCTACTTGACTCCTCGTTCTCTAGCAAACTGGCGCGTCACCAGCGCCCGATGCGGGATAAGCGGAAGTTATAGACAATTGTTAAGAATACACCCTTGGAGGACGCTCTGCATCTTGTGGTCTAGAAATTTTCTCGATGCTTGCCTGTCGTTATTTGGATAGCGAGAATTGCGCTTAGAGCCGGGTAGCGGTACCGAGTGTTCGGCCACCGTCAATGACCAGGACCTGGCCCGTGATGAATTCCGCGTGAATCAGGAAAAGCACCGCATCTGCGATTTCGTCGGGGTGGCCCGTGCGGGCGAGCGGAGCCAGACGAATAAAATGGGCCTGCCACTCCGGGGGATCACCGGCCATGGAAATGGTTCCCGGTGCGATGGCGTTCACGCGGATCGTCGGAGCAAGTTCCTTCGCCAGCACGCGGGTCATGAGCATGACCCCGGCCTTCGCGAGTGAGTGGGGGAGGAATTCGCGCCAACCGACCAGGCCGCCAATATCGGCAAAGTTGATGATGACGCCTTGCGCAGATTTGGCGAGATGAGGGGCAGCGGCCTGGCAACAGAAGAAGGGTGCTTTCAGATTGGTGTCGAGCGAGGCATCCCAGATTTGTTCAGTGGCCCCGTCAAATTTTGTTTCCAGGAAATTGGCGGCGTTGTTGACGAGAATGTCCAGACGTCCAAAGTGCTGAACGGCGTTTTCAAACAATTGGCGGATGGCCTGCACGTTGGTGAGATCGGCAGAGAAGGCTGCGGCGCGACGGCCGCGTTGTTCGATTTCGCGCACCACTTCTTGCGCTTCCGCAGCGGACTTGCCGTAGTGAACAGCGACGTCCGCGCCTTCCTCTGCGAGACGCAGGGCCACAAAGCGCCCGAGGCGCTTTGCGGCACCTGTGACCAGCGCGACGCGGCCCACCAATGTCTTTTCGCTGGTCAAATTCCCGCCCCCCTCGCGCAAAGGTAGCACATCCCCTGTTAGAATCTCGACGAATCAAGGGGCGAATATGAAACTCGACCTGCTGGCGATTGCGGCGCATCCCGATGATGTGGAACTGACCTGCGGCGGCACGTTGGTGAAAATGGCCCAGCGCGGCTACAAGACGGGCATCCTGGACCTGACCGCCGGAGAGATGGGGACGCGAGGGACAACGGAAACGCGGGCAAAGGAAGCGGCGCGAGCGGCAAAGATTCTGAAAGTCTCGTGGCGAGGGACGCTAGGAGTACCGGATTCGGATGTGCTAGCGACGCGGCAGAACAAGATGCGGCTTGCGCAGGTGATTCGCGAGCTGCGCCCACATACGGTGATTCTGCCGTATTGGGAGGCGCGACACCCGGATCATTACCATGCTTCGACGCTGGGTTACGAGGGCTGCTTTCTGGCTGGGCTGAAGCAGTTGCCGCTGGAGGGTGAGCCTCACCGGCCGTTCAAGATTCTGTATGCGACATCGTTTGAGGGGATGCCGCCGACATTTATTGTCGATGTGACGAAGGAATATGAAACCCGACGGCGAGCGATCCTGGCGTATGGGTCGCAGTTTCGCCCAGCAAAGAGCGAGAAGAAGCAGCGAGTATACCTTGCGATTGATGAGCTCGACCCGAAGATGGATTTGCTGGCGCGGCATTATGGGCAGATGATCGGCGTGAGATACGGGGAACCGTTTTTGCAGAAGGAAGTGATGGCGGTGGAAGATGTCGTGGCACTGGCGGTGCGGTCGATTTGACGAACTGCCAGAAGTCGCGTAAACCGTTGCCCCAGGGGAATTGGTTGATTAGACGGAATCGTCTTCCATGGCGGGAGAAAAACCGGGGATGGTTTGGCCCTGTGGGTTGCGTCCGACCTTGATGCGAACCAAGTCCTCATTCTCCGCGCCAGATTTTCTCAGAACCACGAAGGTGCTCAGGGCTTCGTTGTAAACGCGGGTAACCAGAAATGTTTCCCCCGTGTCCTCTTTTTTCCAAAGCTGCCCAATCTGAATTTTTCGGACGCTCATGTGGTGCCTCTGACTTTAGAGAGACGGCCCTTGCCTGTCAACTGTTCAGCAACCGGGAATATGAAGAGAGTCATCCTAAAAAGTAAGGGAAATGCGCCGATGAACGAGCGGCCAAGTCGAGGCAGATAACCTGTGCTTAGAGTCTGTGCTACCGTATTTGTTCGCGAGGCGTCTGCGAAGGATAGAGGAGACCGAAGAGATGCGTATTCATCGTGGGATGTCGAGTTTTAGAGTTTTAGGGTTTGGGTTGATGGTTGTGCTGCTGGGCCCTGCCGCAGATGGACAATCCCAGACGCCACAAAAAACAGGAACGAAGCAGAAGGCCGCGCCCGCGGCTTCTCTGGATCTGCCTGCACTCAAATACGAGAAATACAAACTAGCGAACGGGCTAGACGTAATTTTATCGGAGGATCACCGGCTGCCGCTGGTCGCAGTGAATATCTGGTATCACGTTGGGCCAGCTTACGAATTGCCGGACCGCACCGGGTTTGCGCACCTGTTCGAGCACATGATGTTTGAAGGCTCGAAGCACGTTCCGGGGAATGACCATATCCGCCTGTTGGAAGCCGCAGGCGCCTCGGATGTGAACGGCACCACGAATTTTGACCGGACCAGCTACTACGAGACGCTGCCCTCGAATCAACTCGAACTGGCGCTCTGGCTGGAATCGGACAGGATGGGCTATCTGCCGGACCAGCTCGATCAGACCAACTTAGCGAACCAACAGGACGTGGTGCGGAACGAGCGCCGGCAGAGTCACGAGAGCGTGCCTTACGGGATGGTGCAGGAGGCTGTCTTTCATCAATTGTTTCCGAAAGAACATCCTTATTACGGAGATGTAATTGGATCGCACGCGGATATTCAGGCGGCAAGGCTCGCGGATGTGCGTAATTTCTTCAGACTGTACTACGCGCCAAATAATGCGAGCCTGGTGATTGTCGGGGATTTCGATAGCGCGCAGACGAAGCTGCTAGTGGAGAAATATTTCGGCCCACTGAAGCGTGGTGACGAAATTCCACAGCTCAAGGTAAAGACGCCGCCGATCACCGCGGAGCGCCGCGCGGTGGTGCAAGACAAGGTTGAGCTTCCCCGCGTGTATATGGCCTGGCTGACTTCGCCGTTCCTCAAGCCCGGAGATGCGGAAGCGGACCTCGCCGCATCGGTGCTTGCGGGCGGGAAATCGAGCCGTCTATACAAAAAGCTGGTGTACGACAAGCAGATTGCACTGGATGTGAATGCTTATCAGCAGTCCATGATGCTTTGCTCAGTATTCCAGATTACGGCCACGGTGCGGAAGGGACACACACCGGAAGAATTGGAAAAGGCCATCAACGAAGAGCTGAATGCGTTTCGGAAAGGAGGTCCGACGGCGATCGAATTGACGCGAGCCCGAAACGGGATTGAGACGGGACGAATCGAGGGCCTGGAGCCATTTGGCGGGTTTGCCGATTTGCTGAACAGCTACAACGATTATGTGAGTACGCCGGACTACCTAGCCGCGGACATGGCCCGGTATGAACAGGCAAGCACCGAAGCCGTTCGGGCATTCTCTGAAATCCAACTGAAGCCCAATACCCGCGTGATTGTTTACGGCATACCTGGCACTCCCGACCTGGGTCCGGAAGTTGCGACACCAAAAACAGAGAAGACCGGACCGGCAAAGGGCGGCGGCGAGCCGGTCAACGTGGATGCCAAATGGCGCGAAGAGCCTCCCAAGGCTGGGCCGCTGGCGGCGTGGCATCCGCCGGCTCCGGAGCAGTTTAAGCTGGCGAACGGACTGACCGTGTTGCTGAATGAACGGCCGGGATTGCCAATTGTGGCAGCGAACCTGGTAGTCCGGACAGGGACGGGTGCCAATCCGGCGGACCGCCCGGGACTTGCCAGCTTGACCGCTGGGATGCTGCAGCAAGGCACCACCACGAAGAGCGCGCTCGAAATTGCGGACCGGGCTGCGGACCTGGGGACAGCACTACACACGGGGGCGGCGACGGATTTGTCTTCGGCCTCAATCGGTTCCCTTTCGCGGAATTTTTCCGGTGCGCTGGATTTGCTGAGCGACGTTACATTGCACGCCAACTTTCCAGCAGCCGAAATTGAACGGCAGCGCGCCCAGCGCCTCGAACAACTTACCCAGGAACGCAGCAGTTCTCGGGCGCTGGCTTCGCGAGCGCTTCTCGCGGCACTCTACGGGCCACATAATCCCTACGGCTATCCGGATATCGGCACCGCGGAATCCCTGAAGGTTATTTCACGGGATGAGCTGCTGCATTTCTGGCAGCAGAACTACGTTCCGAACGACGCTGCGCTCATTGTCACTGGAAATATCAATCAGCCCACCTTGAAGCAGCTTGTGGAGAAAACTTTCGGCAGCTGGCAACAAGGAAAGCTCGCTACGAGTTCCGAGTCAACGCCCACGACTACCAGCGCACGATTGGTATTGGTGGACCTAAGCGGAACACCGCAGTCCGCGTTACGCGTGTTCTCGCTTGGAGCTGCGCGGTCGACACCGGACTATGCCGCGCTCGAGGTGATGAACACTGAGCTAGGCGGGCTCTTCTCCAGCCGAATCAATCTGAACTTGCGCGAACAGCATGGGTACACCTATGGAGCCGGTTCCCTGTTTCGATTCAATCGCACACCCGGTCCCTTCATTGTCTACTCCCAAGTGAGGACGGACGTGACGGCTCCGGCGGTCACGGAAATCTTCAAGGAATTGAAACGCATGCGCGAAGCCCCGATGACGGCCGAGGAACTGGGCATGTCCAAGGCGTCGATCACGCGGTCGCTGCCCGGGCGGTTTGAGACGGGTGGCGATGCGGCGGGGAGCTTCGGAGAGCTGTACGTCTATGACTTGCCGCTGGATTATTACTCCACGCTGCCGGACCGAATCTCAGCTATAACTGCAGAGCAGGCACAAGAAGCGGCGAAAAAATACATTAACCCCGATAAGGCTATTGTGCTTGTCGTGGGAGACCGGGCGAAGGTGGAAGCCGAGCTGATGAAGCTGGATTTGAACCCTGTAGAGATTCGGGACGTTGAAGGGAATGTAATGAAATGAAGGCGCAGGAAACCTTATGGGGGATGCGCTCATCCTAGAAAACAAGACTGCGGCGATTCATCCGGTGTATAATCGCAGTGGATCGGTGGAGGTTGAACCCATGCAGAGACTCGCGAAGACAGTTTTGACGCTTGTGCTCGCGGAGTGCCTTCTGATCTGGCCCGCGGGCGTCTCCGCGCAGAGTGGGCAAGCCCAAGCCCCGGCTCCGCAACAACAGGGTCAGCAAGGTTCTACAGCATCCCCAAATACAACAGGTTCGACGAATTCGACTGGCCAGACCGGGCAGCAAGGGCAGACCCAGGACCCTAACACTCCGCCGAAACCCAGTGGTATTCCCAGTACGCAACAGCCGCCTCCGCAGCCGCCCCCTGATCCCGCGACCACACCTTCTTCGACGGCAAAACAACCCGGAACCGGCCAGCCCGTGCAGCAGCAACAGACGGTGCATCCGAAGAACTCCAAGGAAGATGTGGACGCGATTGGAAACCGCAACGTTGGAAAGGGCGTCAATTTCTATTCATTGGAACATGAAATTGCTTTAGGCAAGGGACTGGCCCAGGAAGTGGAGCGCTCTTCGAAGCTGGTGGATGATCCCGTTGTGGTTGAATACGTGAATCGCGTTGGGCAAAACCTGGTGCGCAATTCCGATGCGCAAGTGCCCTTTACGATTAAAGTGATTGACTCGGATGAAGTGAACGCTTTCGCTCTCCCCGGGGGATTTTTCTATGTAAATAGCGGGCTGATCCTGCGCGCGCAGGAAGAGGCCGAACTTGCAGGCGTGATGGCGCACGAGATTTCGCACGTAACGGCGCGTCACGGCACGAAGCAGGCCACCAAGGGCGAAATCATGCAGTTGGCCACAATTCCGCTGGTCCTGCTGGGACCGGGCGGATGGGCCGGGTATGGTATATATCAGGCGCTGCAACTGGCAATTCCGTTGTCGTATTTAAAGTTTTCGCGAGATAGCGAGCGCGAGGCAGACTTCCTGGGAATCCAGTATATGTACAAAGCTGGGTACGACCCGAACGCGTACATTACGTTCTTTGAACGCATTCAGGCGGATGAAAAGCGGAGGCCGGGCACGATTCCAAAGTTCTTTTCCACGCATCCGCCGACCCCTGAGCGGATTGAGGCTGCGCAAAAGGAAATTGCACGGATTCTTCCCGACCGAAGCGAGTACATCATCACGACGTCGGAATTTGATCAGGTGAAAGGGCGTCTGCGCAACATCATGTTCTCCCGCAAAGTCCAGGACAACGGGCCGAACAAGCCCACACTGCGCACCAAGACCGAGCAAGCCGGGAAGCAAGGGGATCCTAATAGCACGCCGACCAGCACTGACGATGACCGCCCGACGCTCAAGCGGCGGCCGTGTTCTCCTTGATCCTTCAACGCGTGCGAAGCATGAATTTAGAACGGTAGTGGCGGGCCGCTTGCACGATTGGCTTCTGCTAGTGCTTCCGAGCGCGATTTGGAAAGCGTCGTTTTCTACTGGAATTCCAGCAAATCCGTGAAAGTGCCAGTTCCTCTTCCCATGGCTGAGTGCTACGGCGTGCGAATTCCATCGCACACCGGTTGCGTGCGTGAGGAGAAATCATGAAAGTCCCAGCCCGCGCCAGAGTTTTGCTATTACTAGTACTACTGCTTGGAACGGCCTGCTATTCCTACGCGGATGGAATTGCCGCCACTGGAACCTATACAGCCACACAGGTTTCGCCCGGCGTGTTTCAGTACGGTCTTGCCGGTAAAGGATACGGGAACCACGACAATCGGCACATTTTGGTTTTCCTGGATCCCAGGTCAGGGTCTCCGCCGCTTGTCGGTCCCGGATTTGAGTTTGTGCTAACAGCTGCGCCGGCCACCGTGGCCACTCCGGAGTCTGCGACGATTTTGCTGGCTGCACTGGCCATCGTTCTTCCGAGACTCGTCCGAGTGTCAAGGGGGCGAGCGATCGCCACTCCCTAACCTACTTTCCCTGGAGGAGCCGGCGTTAGAACGCGGCAGGTCGCGGAGCGGCCTAGGAGTTGCGGTGGCCTGCCTTCTGGTGTTCTTCAGAACCGGCGCTGATGCCCATGCGGCGGAGCTCGTCGCCATAATACTTACGGAAGAGTACGTCCCACTCTTCGCTTCCTTCGAGGATTTCCTTTTTCTGGGAAGTGATGCGCTTGCGGACCTCGACTTCGACTTTTTCCTCCTCGCGGAGGACGTTGGTCATTGTCTGCACCATGTGCTGGCGAATGGTGTCGCGGTCCTCGATAAACTCGACTTCGTTGCTCTGCACCAGAAGATCGGTAAGCTGGTGGGAGATGCGCACGATTTTTTCGCGGGTCAATCTCATCTTTCGTCCTGGCTCCCGTGCCGTTCTCTACCGTAGAACGACTAACGCAAAATAAGCTTACGATCACGGGCAATCTGCCCCTTCACCTTCTTAAACATTTCCTGATAGGAGACACCCGTGCGGCGCATGTCATCCTGGTACTGGGTGAGGATAGTGCGCACTTCTTCATTAACGCGGTCCTCGACGGTAATTTCTTCCATCATGCGCGTCCGGGCGCGGGCGATCACTGGGGCCAAGTCCTTTTCCTTGATTTCGACGAGGTTTTCTTCGACGAGTTTTTTGATCACTTCGGAGGCCATATGGCCGACATAATCACGATTCAGGAGCATCTCAGCAGGCGTCCCTCGTATTAAACGGAGTTCTGAGTGTACTGGGTGCACGGAAAAATCGCAAGAAAACAGGAAAGATTTCAGAAATTTGAGGGTTGCGTTGACGGTGCGCGCTTCCTGTAGGATAAATTGGTGTGAGCAGAAGGGCGGTTAGGTCAGTTGATTAGAGCGCCTGCCTTACAAGACTTCCTTCACGAATAATCAACAAGTTAGCAGCATGCAGCTAGAGTGAGCACAGATGGGCAAACTGCCTGTTTTTCAGACACTCCGTGTCGCCGCTCGGCTATGTGTGCATACTCCAGCTGGTTCAAGGGCGGGCCCAAAAGTGAGCACAGTTGCCCGTACCTCAAAAACCGACTGTCGCTAACTGATTGAAACAAATGGTGGGGCATCTTGTGCCTTTTTGCACCGCGCTGCCCAGCTAAGTGACTGCACACTGCCAATTAGGCAATCCGTGACGATGTCTGAATAGGAGCCGTATGCGTGCAACTTCAACGTGGCGCAGGCAGCCCCTTATCTCGACCGATCCCTGGAAGAACGCCAATTTGGCATTGACAAGAATTGTGAAGTCAGTGTGTGGCTCCTGCTTGCGGCGTACGCATTTGACTGTGATGCGATGACAACCCCTTAACAGGCGATGCAGTGCTGCAATTCAATGCCGTGCTCAACACAAGGTCATCACGGGCTGGATTGCTGCTTTCCGGGAGCTGAGATGGACTCAGTCACTCTTTCCTCGGGACGGGCCGTCCGCTTGAGGAATGGTTACTGCAGCTCGCGCCTTTTCCTCATCGCGCCCACTACCGCCAATCCGCAGGCTCCCAAAGCGAGCGAAGATGGTTCTGGCACCGTTGTCCCGCCGCCTGTTGATTCGCCGAAAAGGATAAATGTCGGACCTCCAAGCCCGCCGGTTCCTGCTGGTATGAAGTTGCTTACGCACGCCCCCGTGCTGCCGTTAAATTCGAACACGTCTCCCGACCCGAAGCTAGTGACGAAGAGATTGCCATTTGGACCGAAGGTCAAGTCTCGCGGAAGGCTCAGGCCACTGCATGCGCCGGTTGCCAGCGCAAACGACGCGATGAAGGCTCCAATCATGCCGTTGTACTCCAAGACTTGGTTGGTCCCGAAACTCGTGACGTATAGATTGCCGTCGGGACCAAATGCGACGCCGCGAGCGCTCGTTAGGCCACCACTCCCCGCAGCCACAAACTCCTTTATGAAAGCTCCCGTGGTTCCGTTGAACTTAAGGACATCCTTACCGTCACCTCCGGCGACGTAGATATTCCCATCGGGGCCTCGCGTGATTCCTTCAGGGTCCATTAGGGTCCCGCCAGCATCGCTCGTCGTGATCACAGCCCCAGTCGTACCATTGAGTAGAGTCAGCAGGCCTGGTGCACTGGAACTCACGGCGAAAAGGTTGCCACTGGTTCCGAAGCCTCGCCCTCATCACGGCAAGACTGCGGCCGCGCGGCGAGTAATCCCCATGACGCCAAGAGTGAGGAGGACACTGGAGACCCTCTGGGATCGCGCAGGGAGGCGCGTAGAAGACTGGGTCTGGCGGGCGGCGACAATGAGCGGCCACATCGAGCCATCAAGCACCAGGAAGCAACACCTGAATGCTCTTCGGTATCGAAGATCCGTCCGTTCGTGCTCTGCACTTTCCGGCACACGTTCCTCACCCGCCTGGGTGAGGGCGGTGGTTTGGACCCCTGGAGCCTTGCACAAGTCGCTGGCCACAGCTCGATCGCCATCTCCAGCCGCTACGTCGATCCATCCGGCGCAGCCGTCTTGAACGCCATTGCGCGGCTGGGTGGGAACGGAATTGGGCACAATGAAGAAAATGCCGAATCAGAGAGGGATACTGGACGGCTGCTAACGCAGTAAGCTACAATATTTTCGGTGGCGAGGGCGGTTAGCTCAGTTGGTTAGAGCGCCTGCCTTACAAGCAGGAGGTCGCAGGTTCGAGCCCTGCACTGCCCACCATCCGTGAGTTTCAATCCCTCAGCGGGGACGTAGTTCAGTTGGTTAGAACGCTGCCCTGTCACGGCAGAGGCCGCGGGTTCGAGTCCCGTCGTCCCCGCCATTCTTTTCAGTGACATAGAAGATCCTACAGTCGTTTCCGTTGCACACTCGTTGCACACTGTTCCTCACTGAATTAGGCCCGAAAGGGCGTCATTGACCGCTTTTCGCACATCGGGAAGAACTGTCTGAGGTTTGATGTAATGCTTATCTGCAACCGCTTTGGAGTTGCCTAGGGCTTTGGCGCTCGTTTCGCTGCCCGCGTGCATCCGCACTTCAGTCCCCACAAACCGACGCAGAGAATACCAACTGTGCCACTCGGGGAGAGACTTGTCGCGCTCAAACGGATGGCCTTTATGATCTGTTTTTGATTCGCCACAGACCGCGCACTTCTCAAGGGCTGGAACGATCACACGCTTTGCCATGTTGTCTAGATTGATTGGCTGGCCCTTCCTGCCCGCCAAAATGTAACCACCAAGAGGCGAACCCTGAGTTTTCCAGAGGTCCACCAGAATTTCGCGCAACTCTTCGGTCACGGCGACAAACCGCTCGCTCTGTTCCGTCTTTGTGGAACCGATTACCCTGTGCCACACCGCGCGCCTGATAGCGATGTGTTGCTTCACGCGGTCCCACTCTTCCCACCTCAACCCTCGCGCTTCGCCTGGGCGCACACCAGTGAGGGCAACGATAGCAACCACTGCCCGCTCTAGCGGCCTTCCTCTGAGCACCGCAAGTACCCCCTGCACTTCCTCCCGTGTGGCAGCAACAGTGCGCTTTGGCTGTGTGGCCGACTCAGGAATCCGGGCGCATGATGCCGGGTTGTCCATCTTCGAGCGGGCCGGAAAATGGCCTTCACTTATCGCATAGGTGAAGATGCCAGAGAGGATGGAGCGTACCTTGCCAACCGTATCCGTATTGAGCGCGTGCGTGCAGCCAACGTCCTTGAGCAAGCTGGCAACAATTGCCACGGTAAAGTCGCGAAGTGCGTACTTCCCTGCCCTGCGCTTGATGTACCTTTCCCAATAAGTTTTGTATCCGCTGTAAGTGGAAGCCTTCATAGTGCGCTGGACAAATGGCAGATACACTTCCTCAACGTAATTAACAAAGGAGTCTGAAGAGCGGGGACACTTGGAAGCCTGGCGAACAGTGGCCATCTTCTCCGCTACTAGGTCATCGAGATCACTCGGGCAGCGGTAGCGGTTGCTATACTCTGCGAGCTTCACACACTTTTGTTTGCGGACAATCTTGCCGGCCACGTTGAAGTCATCCCGATACCGCAAGAACCAACTTCCGTCCTTCTTGAACACGTATCCGCTTTGCATGAGATAGCCTTCCCCGCACTATTCTTTAAGAATTGCAACGCTGCGCAAGTAATCCGAGATAGATAAACCCAACGATTTAGACTTCCTCCGAATGCTTACTGCTTCCGCCTTCGTAACGACCAGCTGAAGGACTACGTTTCGCCTTTCACTTGGAGCTAACTTAGGCCTACCAGTTCGCGGCGTCATTGCATCTCCGTTACTTAATATAATAAGTTAATTAATCCGTGTCAACGATTATTTTGGGCGATCCATTCGCAAACGGCCACCCAAGAGAAACGACAATACTTTCCAAGGCGAATACACGGCAAGGGCACCTTGTTGCGGACCTTGGCGCGTTCGCGGGTCTGCTCGAATACCCAGGATTTAGATACCTTGAGGTGCGCGGTCAACTCTTCCGGTGTCAAAAGGTCCGAAGGCTCTAACTGGACAGTTTGGCCGGATTGCACAATGCCGAGT
>Ga0306920_100002210_pt1 | contig 24520 bp, 17 predicted proteins | sample flu12Cox44000170_FD_204666 | JGI IMG/M metagenome (GOLD analysis project Ga0306920, IMG submission 204666) | Lab enrichment of tropical soil microbial communities from Luquillo Experimental Forest, Puerto Rico - flux4day.12C.oxic.44.000.170 (v2)... | ecosystem: Environmental > Terrestrial >...
AATCACAACCTATAATGCGCATTCTCGGCCTCCTTCGTTCCGAGCAAATGTTTGGTTAGAGCACCGACATTTTACTCGGCACGTTGTGAGGCCGACTTCGTTATGACATCAGGGGAGTGCGAAAGTGCCCTTTTTTGCACCCTTTTGGTGCAATGAAAGATTGCGCTGAGCAGAGTTCGTTGACACTGCTCAATCTAGTGGAGTAAGGCTCTAAGCCATGTCTGTGAAAGTTTACGACTCTGCACAGACCTAGAGTCTGCTCCCTTGACGTCTACAGACCGCCGGCTGCGCTGCAAATACAGCAAGTTGTGTAGCTACTTCGCTTGCCTTCGGTGCTAGAAGTGTTTGGTGGACCTTGGCAAAAAACACGAGAAGCTCGTCGCTAACCACAGAGCCGTCAAATACAACTTCATTCTTACCGAGCTCGATCTCGCATTCACCTTTTGCGAAATGGCCATTGCTTCCCACGACAAAGCCAAATCAGAACGAAACACCGAAAACGCACGGCGCGCGTTTGACGCAGCCACGTATTTCTTGGATGAAGGTGGCTTCTCGGAAAGCGAGAAATCCAACGTCCGGCGAAAAGTCACAACGCTCAAAGCGCTGCTGAAGCAGTTGACTGGACCATCGACTCGAGTGGCGCCGCAGTGGCCATCTTGAGTGCCTGGAGACTAAGAGTCTGTAACAAAACCCCTCTTGTGCCACAGTAGCGTATCCAGCAGTCTATTACGCTGGGGAGACCTTTAAACATGGCTACCGTGAGCGTTCCTGATAAATTATGGAGTTTGATCGAACCGCTTCTCCCAATTCGGTTGCCCAAGCCGCAAGGTGGCCGACCACGCCTGGCGGACCGGGCCTGTCTGGCGGGCATTATCTTCGTGCTGCGAAGTGGTATTCCTTGGCGGATGCTCCCGAAGCGACTGGGTTGCGGCTCCGGCATGACCTGCTGGCGGCGGTTGCGCGACTGGCAGCAGGACGGAATTTGGGATTTGATCCATTTCGTACTGCTGGATTGGCTTTCACGTGATGGCCAAATCGACTGGTCGCGTGCTGTTTTGGACAGCTGTTCGGTGCGCGCGGTTTTTGGGGCTGCTAACTGGGTCTCGGCGGGTGTTTCGTTGATGATGCTAATTGATTACAATGTATGCACCCATAATGGGAGGATCCATGGCGGACCGGCGTATCTTAACGCTCCGGCTCGAGACTGCATTGCGGACCAAGTTGGACAAACTGGCAAGAGCGACGCGGCGGTCAAGGTCCTTCTTAGCGCAGGAGGCGATTAGGGAGTACCTTGAATTGAACAGCTGGCAAATCGAGGAGATTCACAAAGGTCTGGCCGAAGCAGAACGAGGGGAGTTTGCGAACGAGAATGAGGTAAAGCGAGTAGCGAAGAAGTGGGCTCGCAGTGCGCGTTAGATGGCTGCGTAAAGCGCTGGCCAACCTAGAAGCAGAGGCGGACTATATCGCCCAAGACAACCCCGCGGCGGCCAATCGGATTGTGCAAAGCGTCTTTCACGCGGTAAGTCTCCTGCGGAAGAACCCGGCGTTGGGCAGGTCAGGGAGAGTTGCAGGAACGCGCGAGTTGGTTGTATCGGGAACTCCGTACATTGTTCCCTACCGCGTGCGAGGGGATACCGTGGAAATTCTGCGTGTGTTCCATGGAGCGCGGAAGTGGCCGGGGAAGTTTTAACGTGAGCCTCGCCAGATTGATTTTGCCCCCGGGGAGTTTTGCGGAACCACCGGGCACGAGAACGGTGACAACTGCCGAAGGCTAGACAATCCCAAGACCTGTCGACTTGTTGTGCTCTCGTTTTCGCTATCGCTTGATTTGAGCTTGTTCCAAGTGCCGGTAAGTAGTCCTTCAACAGTGCGTTTTAGAACTCCGAACTCAGCGAATCCCACAATCTCGTGTCCGTCGATGAATAGCGTAGGCGTAACATCTATTCGAAGCTTTTTTGCCTTTACCGCTTGACGTTTTGTCGTAATCAGCGTTTTTAGTGCCTCGCATAACCGCTTTGGTCAGAGACATCGTTCTTGGGTTATACTCGCCGCCAGCAACTGATTCGAGAAAGAGAATGCGCCGCCGATGAACAAGCGATTCTTTCTTAAGGTTTGTTCCTCTCTCATTGGCAGCCACTTCCTTGCGCCTCTTTTGACTTGGGCAATTGCTGAAAAGCTCAAGAACTGGGCCGGAAATTTGGAATACAGTACGGAAAATCTGTACTCAGCCCAGACACTCGAGCAGGTCCAGGAGTTCCTCAAAAAGCAGAGTAGTCTGAAAGTCCTCGGCACGCGCCACTGCTTCAACAGAATTGCCGACAGCAACCGACAGTTCATTTCTCTCAAAAACATGGACCAGGTCGTCGCTCTGGATACAGCCGCCCGCACCGTGACTGTGGAGGGCGGCCTGACTTATGGACATTTGTCTCCGTATCTTGACAGGAAGGGCTGGGCACTACACAACCTTGCTTCCCTGCCTCACATTTCCATTGCTGGCGCCTGCACCACGGCGACGCACGGGTCCGGTGAAAAAAATGGAAATCTGGCGACCGCCGTTGCGGCACTGGAAATCGTCAATGCAGCCGGAGGGGTCGTGCAGCTATCCCGGCAGAAAGACGGCCAGGAATTTTTGGGCGCAGTCGTGGGACTTGGTGCTCTAGGTGCGATCACCAAGCTCACGCTTGACATTCAGCCGACCTTTCAAATGCAGCAGTACGTGTACGAAGGCCTGCCACTCAGCGAACTGAAAAATAATTTCGATGCGATTGAATCCGCGGCTTATAGCGTCAGCTTGTTCACCGACTGGCAAAACCAGCGGATCAACGAAGTCTGGTTGAAATGCCGCACGGATCAAAAACCAGCGTTCGAAGCTCAGCCCGAGTTCTTTGGCGCCAAAAAAGCCACCCGGAATGTCCATCCCATCATCGAGTTGTCTGCGGAAAACTGCACCGAACAAATGGGTGTGCCCGGCCCGTGGTATGAGAGACTGCCGCACTTCCGGATGGGTTTCACGCCCAGTGCTGGAAAGGAATTGCAGTCCGAATACTTCGTGCCGCGACAAAACGCAGTGGAAGCGATTTCTGCGATCGAGCGGCTCCACGAGCACGTATCACCACACCTTTTGATCACGGAAATTCGTGCCATTGCTGCCGATGAGCTTTGGATGAGTCCTTGCTACAAGCAGCCCTGCGTGACCATTCATTTCACCTGGAAACAGGACTGGCCCGCGGTCAGTAAATTGCTCCCTGTGATCGAACAACAGCTTACGCCGTTCCGGCCGCGGCCCCATTGGGGCAAACTTTTCTCCATCCCACCGGCACAGCTCCATTCCGAGTACGAAAGACTGACTGACTTCGTTGCCTTGGCCAAAAGATTCGATCCGCACGGCAAATTCCGTAATGATTTCCTGAACGCTAATATTTTCGGCGCTGCCTCGTGAACGTTTCGTTTGCTCGCATCACTGGTCGCAAATTCCTTGGACAGTGTGTCTTGCTCCTTTCGGCATTGGCATTCTATGGCACTTCCAAGCAAAGTCCGCCTGCGAAAGAACCGGTCCAACAGCGTGGTTCCATTCCGCGCTTTGTTGACATTACTCCTGTTTCTGGAGTGAATTTTCGTGCCTTGGCTTCCCACACGTCCAAAAAATATCTGCTGGAGACAATGGGTTCCGGCGTAGCTCTCTTCGATTACGACAACGACGGTCGATTGGACATTTTCGTCGTTAATGGTGCGCCTCTGCTCGATCCCACTTCTAAAGGTACCATCCCGGAGAAAACAGGCGCGCAATACTGGAATCGTCTCTATCATCAAAAGGAAGACCGAACCTTCGATGACGTGACCGAAAAAGCTGGTCTCCAGGGTGTCGGGTACGGAATGGGTGTCGCCGTCGGTGATTACGATAACGATGGGTACGAGGATCTATACGTCACTGCCTACGGTGGCAACAAGCTTTATCATAACAACGGCGATGGTACGTTCACCGATGTCACCGAAAAAGCGGGTGTCGCTGCTAGCGGTTGGTCAACCAGTGCTGCCTGGGTAGATCTGGACAATGATGGTTTGCTGGACCTTGTCGTTCTCCGCTATGTGCAATGGGACTTTGACGACACCTGGTGCGGCGAACATCGCGAAGGTTATCGCTCCTACTGTCATCCTGACATCTACAAGCCCATTCCGCCTCTCGTTTATCACAACGACGGTAACGGCCATTTCAGCGAAGTTGCCGAAAAAATGGGCTTGGCGAAGGCTGCAAAGGCGTTGGGCATTGCCATTGCCGACTACGATCGCGATGGGCTCATCGATCTCTTTGTCGCCAACGACTCCATACCTGAGTTTCTTTATCACAACAAGGGCGGGGGCAAGTTTGAAGAAGTTGGACTACTGTCTGGTGTAGCCGTCGATTCCGATGGACACACTTACGCGGGCATGGGCGTCGATTTTTCTGACTACAAGAACAATGGCTTTCCCGACGTCCTAGTAACTGACCTTGCCAGTCAGGTCTACGCCCTTTATCGTAACAATCGCGACGGCACCTTTGAATATGACAGTTTCGCAACCGGTGTAACGCGTATGACCATAAACCACTCTGGTTGGGGCGTGCGTTTCCTTGATTACGACAATGATGGCTGGAAGGACCTGCTAATCGCCCAGGGCCACGACCTCGACACCATTGAGTTAACCTTCCCCAATTTCCGTTACCGCGAACCTATGCTGCTTGCGCGAAATAATCAAGGCGTTTTCACGGATGTTTCCGGAGATGCAGGGGATGTTTTCAAGCAGTCCTGGATTGGCAGGGGCATGGCCATCGGCGATCTCGATAACGACGGCCGTCTCGATTCGGTTGTGACCACGAACGACGGGCCGCTACACATTCTCCACAATGAAACGGTCTCTGCTCGTCACTGGCTGCTCCTGAACCTTGTGGGACACAAGAGTAACCGCGATGCTATCGGCGCCGAGATCAAATTGGTTACCTCTTCAGGATCGCAATTCCAAACTGTTACCACTACCAGCAGTTATCTTTCCTCCTCCGATAAGCGTGTGCATTTCGGCCTAGACACGGCGACATCTGCACAGGTCATCGAAATTCGTTGGCCCAGCGGTATTCGCCAGATCCTAAGAGAGGTCGCCGCGGATCAGATTCTCCGCGTGGATGAGCCGTCTGTGCATTAAGGTTCATGGCTCTTTTTTGAAGAAGAGAACAAGCTATTTCTTGGTGGCTACCAGCTGCTTTCCTGCACCTTCCGTGAGCGTATGAATCGAGTCTAAAGTTAAATCGTTAAACCGTTCCACAATGCCGCTAGGCCAGCGCACCTCAACGGAATCTATCTTAGCGGCTTGTCCAAGACCGAAATGCACGCGCAGATCGTTCTGAGAGATATAGCTCGACCCGCTTCGGACTTCATCAACAAACACACGTATCCCTGCATGCACCGTGATTTTCGCCCCGATCCCATCGTGGTTCGAACGCGTTCCCACGGCTTTGAACCCCACCCAATGATTTTCTGAGCGCACCATGTTCACCAGCAGACTTGGCTTCGCGTACATGTTGTTAATGACAATTGCTTGTTGCCCATCATTCCAAAGGTCCCCGACAGCCAGGCCCCGCGACGATGCTGCTGCCATGACCCCGGGCCCCGCAGTGTCCGAAATATCCGTGAACGTTCCGTTGCCATTGTTGTGGTACAGCAGCCGCTGCTCCTGGTAGCTGCTCCCGAGGTGATACTTGTCCACTTCCGGATACACGTGACCGTTGGCAAGTACCAGGTCCTTCCAGCCATCATTATCAAAATCAAAAAACATCGTGCCCCAGCCCAAATACTGTGTATGCCGTCCCAGTCCCGCCGCATAGGTCACATCGGCAAATATCCCGTTTCCCTGATTGCTGTAGAGAGTCGGGGTGTCGTCCGAAAAATTCGTTTTGAAAATGTCCAGCCGGCCATCGCCGTTAAAATCGCCGACAGTGGTTCCCATGCCAGCTTGCTCCCGTCCGTCCTCGTTGTAGGCGACACCCGCCATCACCGCCACATCCGTAAACGTGCCGTCCCGGTTATTGTGGTACAGAACATTCGGCGTGCTGTCGTCGGCTACATAGATGTCTGGCCAGCCATCATCATCAAAATCTAGGGTGGAGACGCTGAATCCATAGTGCTCGCTGGTTTTGTCAATGTGAGCCCTTCTGGTGACATCTGAAAAAGTACCGTCGCCACGATTTTCGTACAAGATATTCTTCGAGCCTCGCAGACCTCTAGGCCCGCACATGACCGCAACGCCCTTCCACTTGCAGGAAGAGTCCTCGCCAGGAACGGGAGCCGTGGAAAGATCGAAATCCACGTAATTCGCAACGAATAAGTCAAGCTTTCCGTCACGGTTGTAGTCCACAAAGGCGCAGCCGGTGCCCCAGGCTTTTCCCGTTCCAGCCACCCCGGCCTTCTCCGCTACTTCGGTGAATACGCCGTGCTCGTTATGATACAAGCGATTCTTGCCGTAGTAGGTAACATACAAATCTTCCCATCCGTCATTGTCGTAATCACCGACGCACACCCCCTGGCCCCAGCCCGTCGCCACGAGTCCAGCTTTCGCGGTTACATCCGTGAAAGTCCCATCATGATTGTTGCGATACAGATGGTTTGTAGGCGTGCTGCCATCAGGCGTCCCTCCAATCATCGTCCCATTCACCACAAAAATGTCGGGCCACCCGTCGTTGTCATAATCGAAGATCGCGATACCCGTACCCGTGGTCTCGATGATGTATTTCTTTGTGTCGACACCGCCAAAGATAGTAATTGCGCTTAGGCCAGCCCTGTCGGCAATGTCAACGAAATTTGCGATTTGTTTGGTGTCGTCCGACTCTCGCTGCGCGGATGTTACCTGGCCCGGCGACACAAACGTGCGCATCCAAAGAAACACCAGGACGGAACCACAAACGGTTGCAGATCTCATGAGAGGAAACCGTGAGCACAGCGCCCGGATCCAATTTGTCATCGACTCGACATCCCACGGTTCTCCACAAGGTGCGGTCAAGGTGTCTCATTCCTTCACCCTGTCAGTCAGTTTGTTTTCTCTTTCTCGGGCACCTGCCAATTCGGTAATAGGAAGTCTTCCAGCAGGTCTCCTTCTGCTGTGGCTGGCTTGTCGGACGACGAGTCTGCAAACTCCTCGGCTTTTTTGCTATCGCCGCTCCGCAAGTATGCCTGGCTCAGAAGCCTGCGTGCTGGCGCATTCCCAGGCCGGAGACGCAGTGCTTCTTGCAGCTCGGCAATCGCCTCTCTTGTCTGGCCGCCAGCAAGCTCTGATTTTCCGAGGCCCAAATGGGCCTCCGCGCTGTCTGGATTCAGACGGATAGCCTGTTGAAACGCGTTTATGGCTTCTGTTCGTTTGCCCGCACGATCCAAAGCCAATCCCATGAAATAGGTCAGCAGGAAATTAGGGCCAATCTCTTTTTCCGCTGCTGCCACTACGCCCACAGCCTCCTCGGCGCGCCCTTCCCGAAGCAAAACCTGGGCTAGCCCCACATAGCTAGTCGCCAGTGGGTCGTGTGCATCAACTAATTCGCGGAACGCTTTCTCCGCGTCCTGATAGTGCCCCGCGGCAAGCTGTGCAGCACCTAATCGCAGGTGCAGGGCATAGGACTTTGGGATTGCTGCGATTCCGTTCTCGGTGGCCGCGATCGCGTCCGCATGGCGGCTTGTTTCCATCAGTTCCCGCGTCAAGTTCAGCCAGTGTCCCTCATTTCCTGGCTCCGCTTGTGCTGCCTGCTTCAGCGCCGTGATCGCTCCTTCACTTTCGCCAAGTCGCGCTTCCGCAATCCCGAGCAGCGACCAGCCAGCCGCGGCTGCTGTCAAACCGGGTATTCCGCGACTTTGATGTTCTACGTAGGTGTGGCTCTGTTCTACTGCTTGTTTGTAGTCCCCGCTTAAGAGATAGGTCAGACTGAGATCAAAATGAGCCCATCCGGACTCGGCAGGTCCGTATTGGCTCGTCTTTTTCAGCAGCTCGACCGCCGGCGCATACTCGTGTAGTACAACCAGAAGGGAACCTATCTGTGCGGCTTCGAAACCGTGCAAATCTTGTGTTGCCGCTTGGCGAAGGATCTTTACCGCTATCTCCTTTTCTCCGAGGGCCACATACCCTTGCGCTGCCTGAATCCGAAATCCGGGGTCGTCCGGCAAGTTCATACCCGACAGATTCAGTTCACGAAACGCATCCGCGTAGTGCCGCGCTTCCAGTTCAACCCGGCCAAGATAGTAGTGAGCGAACGTGTCGTCCGGAGATAACGCAATCGCGTGCTGCAACGCGGTCCGGGAGTCATCTTGCCGGTGGTCCGTCCACAGCAGAAACCCCAAATTCCTCCACGCATCTTCAAACTTCCCGTCGAGCCGAATGGCTTCGCGGTATTCCGCCTCGGCCTCTGCAGGTTTTCCAAGTTGTGCCAGCGTGATTCCCCGGAAGTTGTGAATCCTCGGATCGCCCGGGTTTTCATGCTCGGCGACGGTCAACGCCTCAAGTGCCTGCTCAGATCTGCCATCTTTAAGTGCATTCAACCCACGCTGTAAAGCGATACTCTGACTGCCAGTTTGTGAATTGGATCGCAGCTCCGTTACTCGCAAGGTTGCAAAAAGAAAGCAGACGCTCAGGAATGGAAGAACAACGCTGCGGCTCGTGAGTCCCCAGGGATTGTGACTCATCCGGCCCTCACTCCTAATCTCGCACCCATTTGTCAATCTGGTCTAGGCGCTCCGTCTGTTCCTCTAGCTTTTTGTGCGACTTCTCATTCATTGCCGTGGAAAGCGCAAACTCCTGCGCGGCTTTCTCCATTTGCCCCATAGCTTGATAAACGCGCGCCAATTTGTAGTGCACCGAGCCGTCGGTGTCACCGGGAAGTGCCAGGACGTACTCCGCAGCGGCTTTCGGATACTCGCGCAGATCCCCGTAAGCGGTGCCCAGGTCACGATGGAAATCAGGGTTGTGGGACTCGATGGCCACTGCCTGAATCAGATAGGGCAAAGCCTCCTCCGCTTGATGTTCCAGCAGGTAAGTGTCGCCCAGTTCGTTCAGAGCTCCGGGGTGGTGCGGGTTGATTTTCAACTCTGCTTCGAACTCGGCGCGCGTTTCCGCAACGTTCATGTCCTTCCAAAAAACGTGTCCCAAGCTGTAATGCAGATTGGGCAGAGAGGGCTTCAGCGCAATTGCCGCTTCGTATTCCTCGATGGCTTTGGGATTGTCGTTTCTCGCTGCCGCTAGATCGCCCATCAGTTGATGCATGCGGTAGGAGTTTGCATCCGTCTTGTACAGCTGCAGGTAAGCGGCGGTGGCCATTTTCTCGTAGGCTCGCGCCCGCCAATACGCCACCTCTGGCGACGAGCGCAAACCAACCGGCAATTTCGAGAGTGCATCGAGCGAGGCCTGGTAATCTCCTGCTTCGAACAGCGCCACTGCCACTTGCATGCGGAAGTCGCTACTTGAGGCGCTGTGCAGAACGCGAACCCCGCACGCCTTCGCTTCGGTAAATCGTTCGTCATCGAGCAGTCTGCGCACCGCTGCTTCGCTGCACAGCCCTACTGGCTGCGATGCAGTAACACTCGCGTGCATCCTGTCAGCCTCTTCTTCGACCAGGGAGCTTTCCGCGTTTTGCGCGGCAATAAACGCCAACGCCAAATGTGCAGAAGTGTTATCGCGGCTACGCAATTCTGGCGCGGCTCCCTCCAACTTCTGCCGCAAGGCTTCTGGTAGTTGTTCGAACGCGGCCTCTCCGAATCCTGTTTCCCGAATACCAAGAATCAATTCCGTGCGGGCTTCATCAGTGTTCAAGGCTCCCGCCCAATCCTGAAGCGCTCCCTCCAAGTCACCTTGGATCAGCTTCACCTCGCCTTGGCGAACCCGAGCCCGCAGGCTCTTCGGGTAAAGCTTCAGTTCTTCTGTAAACTCCTGCGCTGCACGCTTGAGCTTTCCTTGACGCAACAGCACTTCGCCTAGTTCCAGGTGAACTCCCGAAGTTCCCGGTGACGCCGCCAACGCATTCTGGAACTTCAGCACCGCCGAGGGCCATTCGCTGCTGGCCGAGTAGCTTTCCCCCAGCAGTTGCTCCGCTCGCGCGGAGCCGGGTGCAGCCTTCTCCAGTGCGCTTACTTCATGCTTACCCATTCCTTCGTAGGCGTGTCCCAGCAGGTACAGCAAATCCACATTCTTGGGGTCCAAGGCAAGTGCCTTTTGCAGGGTTGCGATCTCTCCGGGAACATCTCCCGCCATCTCCTCCGCGGTCGCCAGCCAGGACAGTATGTCCGCACGTGATGACTGTGAGTGTGCCGCGGCCCGTAGATAGGGAATTGCGTGTTTACCATCACCCTGTTGGCAGTAATTCACGCCCAGGAAGAAATTGGCTCCGGCAAGGGAGGGATTGCGCTTTAGGGCGCTACGAAATTCCGACATCGCTTCTGGTATTCGCCCTTCAAGGTGATAGATCAGCCCGAGGTTCATGTACACCTCGGCAAAATCGGGTTTTAGCGCCAGCACGGCGCGATATTCCCTCTCGGCCGTGGTGTAATCCTGATCCTTCTGTGCGCTCTGGGCCGCGGAGAAATGCTGCTGCCAGTTGGAAGACTGGCCAGTTTGCGGCGACCCCGTTTGTCCCGCCGCAAGCGCACAAACCGTGGCTGTCAGAATGCTTGCGCCGATTATTATCCTCTCTGCAAGCATTGCCACTTTCTATCTGATCCGATGAGCATATCGCTTCCCGGGGCCTGCCACGGCTCAATTCTGCAAATTATCCTTGGAGGGCTTTCCTCCGCTTACTTCCGAGAGTCGCTGAAATTCAGCAAATTCTTTTTCACTTGCCTGCGTGTCCTTCAGTTCCTGATAAACCTGGGCCATAAGGTAGTGCGCCTCTGGAACATTCGGGTTGATGGCAATCGCCGCGAGGAATTGAGTTTTCGCGTTTTCAAGCTCCCGTTGCCCCCTGTAACATTTTCCGCGAAGCAAATGGACCCGAAACGGATCAGCCTGCCCCCGTTCCGCGATTTCCAGATACCGCAGCGCGTCTCCGTATTCGCGATCCCGCACCGCAATATCGCCCAGGTAAAGATTGGTCAGAGCATCGTTGGGCCTTTCCTGCAGAGCGCTGAGAAATTCCTTCTTTGCGGGTATAATTTGATGCTGCGCCCAATAGGCAACTCCGATGGCGAAGTGAATTCCCGTGGCCTCCGGGCGCTTCGCCAGTGCGGCCTGGTACTCCTTGATCGCATCGAGATATCTTTCCCCATCCGAGTCGAGTTCGCCCTGAAGGATGTGCAGTTGGAAAGAGTCTGGATCTAGAGCCCGCAGCCGGTCAATCGCCTCGAGAGAAGCATTCTTGTAAATGCGGGCCAGTTGGTAGAGTGCATCTGCGTCCTTAGGATTATCGCTTAGCGCTCGGTTGAACTCGGAAACTGCCTGCTCCGTCTGCCCCGCTGATTCGTAGGCAATTCCCAGATAATAGCGGCAGCGCGGGTGCGGTTTGGGCATGCGCAGTTCTTGCTGGAAACTCTGTATCGCTTTACCGAAGTCATTCAGACCCAAATAGGACGCTCCGAGAAAAAAGTTTACTTCTGGATAGTTCGGCTCGCGCCGCAACACCATTTCGAAGTGTGCGACAGAGTCGCCGAACTTCAATTCGGTTTGCTCCACCACTCCGAGGCGCTTGAGCGTTTCCGGGTCCCCGGGCACAACCTGTAAGGCCTGCTGATAGGCCTGCTCCGCGGTGCCAAGGTCACCGGCTGTTTCCGCGGTATGTGCTTTGTCCAGGAGCGAGCGTAAATTGGATTGCGCTAATGCGCCGAACGGCAATCCCAGCACAGCAGCGAGGAGCCAACCGTTCCACCGCGACCAGCACGGAGTTCTACGGTTTGCTTGACCGAAATTCATCGCCCTGCGGCTCATGTTCTCTTGCTTGAATTCGGAAGTATATCAACTCGGGGACATCCCGGCGGGAAAAAGGACGCTCCACGCTAGTGAATACGCCGTGTCGCGGCCAGGGTCGTTGTATTGGGAGCGCCGGCAACCGTTCGCGACCGGATGAGCGCTTCAAACCAGATATTCTCCGGGAAGCTGTCGGAATCGGGTTGCAATCCCAAGGCAACTTTCAATTGATGTCGGCTCTCCGTATCCGCCAGAAACCGCCCGGCCGCTTCCGTCCCCTCCTGCTGCAAACCCTGCAACGTCAATACGCTGCCGTCATGCGTGTTGTTTGGCAACAGCGCGATCGTCGCGTAATCTTCGCCTAGCGTACCCGTCCACCGTAAGCCTTCATAGCGCGGTTCCTCGCCGGCCTGTGGGTTGGTATTCAAAAAGACCTTCACGCTCTCCCCGACGACGGCTTCACTCTCTCGGAAATTCAGGCGGTTCTGATAGAGAGAAGCCCACGGATTCGACGCCGGGCTCCCAATAAAGACGAAGTTCTCGTGATCAAGGTCCCGCAGCCCCAGATCCCTCGCAAATCGTACCGACACTCTTTTCTGCAAAGGTCCGGCCATGTTCAGTAGTGTCACCACGTCCGCCACGTCCGCAAAAGAAGTGAGCGTGGAATTGGTGATGTATTCGCTCAAACGTGAATCCGCTCCCCTCGGCTTTCGTCCCGCCGGAGCCTGAAGAAAATCCCGCCTCAGGTATTGATCAAGCGAGCCCGTCTGGCCCGAAAGAATGCGTGACATTCCATAGTTGCTATCTGCCACAACGATCACGGTTTGGTGCCGAGTGTCGAAGAGCTGAGAAAACGGCCAAGGCGGACTTCCTGCCGCCAGCACCCCTGGGGCGCCACTCCGGCGGACGTTCTCGTATAACAGTATTGCACTAATCAACATCAGAACGGCGCAAAGTGCCCATGCCAAGATCGCCTGTCTACGCCAGGGGCTCACAAGGGGAGAAGTTGCTCCAACCCCCTCTGCCGACGGCTCTTGTGCTTTTGGCGCAGCCTTGAATATCAGCGAATAACTGCCCTTCGGAATGGTCAAAATCAGTGGCTCGTTGCGGCCCTCTTCATCGAAATACTCGTGTAGTTTTAGCCGCAACTGTCGTGCGTGTACTCGAACCGAGCTGTCTTCCAGTGGGTCGTAGCCAGCCGGCTTATTAAACAGGGCGTTACCGATTTGCTGCTCGGTCAAATCCTGGCCGTGATGGTGAAGGGTACGCTCGGCAAGGTATTCCAGTAATTCCCGGAGCCGCGCGCTCTTTTGAAATGGTGGACTTGAAACTATCCTCTGAACAAGCTGCCAACGCTCATCCGTGAGCAAGTCCTCCTTCAAATTCACTTTCGTCGAATGCATTGAACTCCACCCCGCTCCCCCGGCCAATGCACCCTTAAGTGACATGTATTGTTATTCCTAGACCCGGGCAAGTCAAGGCGTGAGCCATGCTTCAGTTTTTGGAACAAACAAAAGTGCGAGTCATTGCCAACCCGAGTGAAAGCTCACCCCATCGTGAATCACAATGAATTCACGTGTTACGCCCTTTTGTAGAGGCTGGATAGGATGCACAAAATCTGATTTCGGTAGTATCAAAATACTACTGCTTCGAGTCCGATCGGGTCTTGGGCCTTGACGGGGCGCTTAATTCCCAAACCGGCGCTCGGGGGTTCCGCCTGTCAATGGCTAGGCGGTCCAAGGGGGAAGGTCCATGAAAAAGCTTGCTGCAATTCTTGCTCTTCTGCTCCTTGTCTCCAGTGCATTTCATGCTCAAACTACGAACGGTAGCATCCAAGGATCAGTGACCGACGAGAGTGGCGGCGCGGTTCCAGGAGCGACCGTCACCGCTCGTAACATGGACACCGGCCTTACCCAGGTAACGACAAGTACGGACGCTGGCGTCTATTACCTGCCCAATCTGCCGCCCGGCCGCTATAGCATCACTTTTGAGGCGGCCAACTTGAAAAAACTTTCTCAGGAAGGGGTGAGGGTCAGTGTTGGAACTACCACTTCGTTGAATGTCGAGATGCATGTCGGCGTTATTACAGAGAGCGTTACCGTTTCGGCGGATGCCACTCAACTGCAGACAACTACCTCAGACATTGGAGCGACCGTGCAGTCGGAACTTGTTCAAAACTTGCCCCTACAGGTCGCAGGCACGGTTCGCAACCCTGTCCAATTCGTCGAACTGGTTCCCGGGTTTGTTGGTCAACTCGGCAACAATCCCGGCAACAACGCCACGGACGATTTCAAGGTAAATGGCGGACAGGAAACCGGAACCGATATTCTCGTCGACGGAGTTTCTATTTCGCTAGTGTCTCCCAATACGCAGTGGAACAAAGGGGTTTCTACCGACGCCGTGGATGAATTTAAGGTCATGCAGAGCAACTTTACCGCCGAGTACGGTCAGGCTGGCGATGGCATCGTAAACCTGACGGTGAAATCCGGCACAAATGAATTGCATGGTTCTGGCTATGATTTCCTGCGCAACAAGTCTCTCGATGCAAACAACTGGTTTAACAACCTCCAGGGCTTGAAGAGGCCTGTGGATACGCAGAACGATTTCGGAGCGACGGTTGGCGGCCCTGTGTATATCCCGAAGCTCTACAACGGAAAGAACAAAAGCTTCTTCTTCTTTGCCTATGAGGGATTTCGGTTTAGGACCGGGGGTAGCAGTACAGTTAGTTTTCCCAATGAAAATTTCCGCAAAGGGGACTTCTCTGCGATTTGCACGGCTGGCTTCACAAATGGCGTCTGCAACCAGCCAACACAGCAGATATACGATCCGACGACCCACGCTGCGGTGCCTGGCGACGTCTTGACCAACGATCCAAATTTCACTCCAAGTAAAGTCATGACCAATGTCTTTAACTTGCTGCCGCCAACCAACGGCGCTATCAACAACAATGTTGTCAACACTACGATTTCGAGCACCACGGCCAATATATACGACGTCAAGATTGATCACATCTTCTCGGACAAGCATCGCGTTTCCGGTGGTTTCGACTTCGCCTACACCAACACCGGTGGGTTTTCCAATTTAGGTCCCATCTTCGGCCAGAGCACTCCACAAAATACCTATTACGCGCGGGTAAGCGACACCTACAACTTTTCTCCCACCGTCGTAAACCAAGCTCTTTTTGGCTTTAGCCGTCGTTTTCGGGGTGAGATCTCAAATAGTCTTGGGCAGGGTTACCCAGTGAAAATCGGCTTGACGGGCGTCAGCAACACAACTTTTCCTTGTATCAAGTGGGGGGACACCGCTTACAACGTCAATAATTGCGGCGCTTCTCAATTTGCCGACAATGTTTATCAGATCAACGACATGGTGAGTTGGGTGAAGGGCAAGCATACCCTTAAATTCGGCGGCGAAATTCGCATGCTGCAATTTAACGTGCGGCGGTTGACACAGAGTTCCGGTGAGTTCGACTTCGCAGCAGCGCAGACCAGCAGCACGGGAAATGCCTCGGGAGTCGGTGGCTATTCCGTAGCCAGTTCGCTTTTCGGATTGTCGGATACTACCACTCTCAACTATGGCAACTTCAGCGGAGTTCGCTACAAGGACTTCGCCATGTATGCGCAGGACAGCTACAAATTTAACCCAAAGCTCACTCTGAATTATGGTCTCCGCTATGATATCGATTTGCCAGCTGCTGAGGCGTTTGACCGCTTCTCCATGGTCGACCCAACCCTGCCCAACCCCGGGGCAGGCGGGATCCTGGGCGCTTACACCTATTTCGGCAACGGGCCCGGACGAAACGGAAGAAAACGCCCGCAAGACATATATTACAAAGCCTTCGGTCCACGCCTCGGCTTTGCTTACAGCATTGACCCCCAAACCGTGCTGAGGGGCGGCTACGGTATTTACTACGAAGCGCTGAAGGAAGGGTCCTTCGCTGACCAGGACGGCCTCGGCTTCTTCAACCGCCAAACGGTTAACGTCACAAACGGTGGCCCTACGCAAATTGATAATGGCATTACCCATATCTTCCCGCCATCTGGCCCTTTTACTCCACAAGCGCAGAACAATCAGAATGGCGTTATCCAGGTTCCCGCGAATTCCGGGCGTCCCGCCGGTATCCAGACTTGGAACTTGGACATCGAGCGGCAGATCACGAACAACTTGATGGTAAGTGTGGCCTACGTCGGTTCCAAGGGGACACACCTTCCCGCGCTGAACATCATCCCGAACCAGGTGGATCCCAAATATCTTCCTCTCGGCGGCGAACTGACCATGCCCGCCACGTGCCTTGCTGCTGGTACCTGTCCAAACGCAGTGGCTATGGGTGTTACCTTGCCCTATCCTGGATTCACCGGAAACATCAACCAGGTTCTTCGCCCATTCCCGCAGTACGGCAACTTCAACCAGGAAGATAATTCTTTCACCCCGGATCGCACGGGCAATTCCACCTATAATGCGATGCAATTGCAAGTCAACAAGCGCGTTTCGCAGGGACTGACTTTCCTGGTTTCCTATACTGTTTCGAAGAATATAACCGATGCCGACTCCGCCGGACCTGGCGTTTCCGGTTTCATCGGCACGAATAGTTTCATCGGCGAGAATTCTTACGACCGCAAAGCGGAGAAGGCAGTTAGCCAGTTGGATACTCCCCAATCACTGGTGGCGAGTTTCTTTTATGAACTGCCGTTTGGACAAGGGAAACGGTATCTGAATGAAGGGGGAGTCAAGGATCGCATTTTCGGTGGGTGGTACGTTTCGGGCATCCTAACCTACCATTCCGGACTTCCTACCGAGGTATATGGCAATTGCCAAGGCACGGCCGGCGATGTTCTCTTTGGTGGATGTAACGTAACCGGAGGCGGGGCCCGTGTGAATATTGTCTCAGGACCGCAGACCAATGAGTCCTCCAACTTCAACCCAACCACGACACCGTTCTGGAATCCTGGTGCGTTTACCCCAGCGGCAAATTGCGCAACGTCCGCTACGGTGTGTACCTTCGGCAATGAGCCGCGCTCTTTGAACAAGGCACGCGGGTTCACCGTAGAGAACGAAGATTTTACCGTGGGGAAGAAAACTCGCATCATTGGAGAGAGGGCAATGATCGATTTTCAGGCGTCCTTCTTTGACGCTTTTAACCGCCACATTTTCCAAACGCCTAGTAATGTTTTCGGTCCAACTCTCCAAACTCCGTTTATTCCGGCAGGCGGTCCAAGCTGCTCAGGTGTCTTGGCTTGCGGGTTTGGCGCGATCACGTCTGCAACCGGTCCTCGGGTGATTCAATTTGGCTTGAAGATTACGTATTGAACTCGGGGAACCTTGCTGCTGAGGCGTGTTCTCACCCAAAAGATACAGCCCCTTGAATCTCGAGGTTGCGTCCCGATGAGCAAGTCGCGTAGGCGTGGGTTTGTGAAGTCAATGATAGCGTCCGCTGCAGGCGTCACCCTAGCGTGCGGCAGCTTTCGCTCACAAATCCTCGCCGCAATCCTGACAAGCCCTGATACCCCCGCCTTTCTGACACTGGAAAATGGAGACCAACAGCTTCGTTTTTCGTCGCCCGGGACAATTCTTACGTTCCAAAGTTTTTTGCACGCAGATGGCGAATGGAAGCCGGCGACACTACCCGACACTCCTTTGGTCGTGGGAGCCTCATTCCCCTTGCAGACCTCACGAATCCATCGAGAGAACGATTCCGTGATTGCAGAAGGCAAAGCCACCGCTCACAGCCTCGAAGGCAGCCCTTTCGCGTACGACTGGAACGCGGAAGTCCGCGCACTTTCGCAACCGCAGGCTCCGTGGTTCCGGTTTCGGTTGAAGCTCCACCTCCCGGCTCCCCTCCGTCTGCAACAAGGCTCCAGGATCGAACCTCAAATCATCTTCTGGCTCAATTCCACCTCCACCCTTATGGAGGGGCAGTTGGGTAGTTGGCGTCGGGTTACCCTAAGCCAGCCAACCAGGAACTCCCTCGGTACTTCCGGCAACGACTTGCCCGCGGTCTATCTTCTCGATCAGACCAGCGGCGTCGAATCCATGATGTACTTCGACATGAGTGATATGGCCTGGATGTCTACGGAGAATCTGCCTCGCTTCCTCGTTTATCGTTGCTCGCCGCGTTCTGAGATTGGCGGCGGCGGAACCCAGCAGCTCGGAATTGGATTGTTTGCCGACCAGGCTGCCGGAGATGTGCTGCCTGCTGGGGAAATTCGCTTTTCATATTGTTTTTTGCAAAGACGGCAAGAACACCTACTTACCGAACAGCAGGCCGTAGAGCGCTGGATGACAGCGCTCCTACCTCTCTTTGAAGAACAACTCGCTTGGCCAAAATGCGCGACGACCTGGAAGGATTTCGCAGAAGCCACCGTATGGGATTTGCAACAGCCTGACACTACGCGTGTGGAGGTCAATGGCCACACTGGTCTTCGCGCCTATGTCAAAGACAGCTCCCAGATCTGGAAACAACCAGCCGACAATTTTGAACTCATGACCGTCGCGGACGTTTTGTGGCCCGCACTGTTGTTTCTTCGCCTGCACCCCTCTGAGGGTTTTCAAGGGGAATGCAACCAGCTCTTGGCGGCCTTGCCGGGTTTCTACCATTCTGACACGCACAGTATCAGCAATGATTTTGTCCGCCCGGCGGGCGAGCGCGCCGATTCCTGGTATCCCTTTGAGAATGCACTGATCAAATACCCCACCATCGGAATGCTTTCCAGCTCGAAAGGCCTAACGGAGAACTTTCTCGACGCCTTTCAAAATGCAGAGAAATTCGCGCACCAATACAACTACCTCTTCCCGATTTACTACCACACCGCAGATTTCCAAGCCGAGGGCGCTGGTACAAACTACGCTATCGGCGGCCTGTATGCGTGGGCTGCCATCCTCGCGCACCGCTTGACCGCTGACGCACATTATCGAGAGGAGGCCCGAAAGGCTATTCAGGTTCTTTACACAGTTCCATCTGACCGCCTGTTCCACGAACCTCAAGAGCTTGCCTACGGTGCTCTGGCGGCCGCGGAACTCGGCATGCACACGGAGGCTACCTACCTGCTCTTTCAGCAACTACGCATGTTTTATTGGTATTCCGATCCTACTCAGAAAAACCATGATGTGCGTGGCATGGTGCAAGCCGCCGCTTCCATCCTGTACCCGGCGTTCAAGGAAAACGTCGAGGCCATTCTGCCATGGACCGGTTTGATGAAGCGCGGAATTCTGTTCGAGGGACTCCTGCGTTTCATGGACCAGCAGCGACGCAATAACTTTTACTTCTTCCAGAATTGTTCCGGCGATTCTGCGCGCTCCATGGCCTTCATCCCTTTTGAAAACCTCGGCACCCTGGAGCTCGGTGGCCAAACCGGAAACGTCGGCAAGGAAATCTACGGCGCTGGCGAATGCTTATGGATGTACCTGATGTTCGAAGCACTGGGGCATGTGGATGACCGCGAGATAATGCTCGCAAACCTGGATCTCCTCGATACTACCCATGCAACGCAATTCCCACCAAATCGGCTGCAGTTTGTTCTTTATAACCCGACGGATGTCGAGCGGACCGCCAGAATAAGCATTTCCCCAGCCCAGGGCAAATCCGTGCGCTTTAACTCTGGGGCCAAGTCAATGGCCCCCGAAGTGCGCGTCCCCGCGCACCGAATTCTGCAGTTTACGGCGGAGTATTGACGCAAGTTTAGCTTGGAATTCGCGGTTGCTCGATCTGGATTTTGTCCCAGGAGTTTGCCATGCGGAAGTTTCTATTTTCTAGCATTCGTCGCCTTCTTTCATCGGTATTTATACTGTCACTGGCGCTGCTCGGCGGAACGGCCTCCGAGCCTTTCCACCTTCCCTTTGGAAAATGGTCCCGTGTATCTGAGGAACCGGTTATTGCTCCCAAAGGTGAGGGTTTCGAGTCTGCCGGAACATTCAATCCTTCTGTGGTGCGCTATGACGGCAAATTCGTGATGCTATATCGAGCCCAGGACACGAAAGGAAAATCTTCCCTCGGCTATGCTACTAGCACAGATGGCATTCGCTTCACGCGCCGTCCCGAACCAGTGCTCGTTTCCGAAACACCTTATGAAAAAGGAGGAGGTGTGGAAGATCCCCGATTGGTGAAAGTGGGCGACACCTTTTATTTGACATATACCGGCTACAACAACGTAGACGGCCGGGGCGCTGACAAACGCGACGCCCAACTCTGCCTCGCGACATCCAAGGATCTCATTAATTGGCAACGCAACGGCATTCTGCTTCCTTCGTACGAAGGGCGGTGGAACGTGAAGTGGACCAAGTCTGGCGCCATTTTGACCGAGAAGATAAACGGCAAATACTGGATGTATTTTCTTGGCGACGCCAAAGGCCAGGATACCCAGATGGGCCTGGCCTATTCCGATGATCTGTTGCATTGGACCGAAGCGCTTGATCACCCAGTCCTGTCCAGTCGCCCCGGCATGTTTGACTCACAAGTAGTCGAGCCAGGGCCACCGCCGCTTCTCATCGCAGAGGGAATCTTTCTGGTCTACAACGGCGCCGACGACCGCCAGGTTTACTCGACGGGATGGGTGCTTTTCGATCGGCACGATCCCACAAAGGTCGTTGCGCGGGCCTCCGCTCCCATTTTTTTACCGGAGCGTCAGTGGGAGAGAGTTGGCCAGGTTCCAAACGTGGTTTTTGTGGAAGGAATGGTTCGCGAGAAGAATCACTGGCTCTTCTACTATGGCGGTGCGGATAAGTACGTCGGTGTCGCCTCTGCTCCCGTGATGTAAGGCAGATCTACGAACGTCCAGCAATTTCACAGAGCGCGGCCGCGCCAGCGATTCCTGCATCCTCGCCGTAGCGTGCGGGAACCAAGGGGATGCTCAGCGGTTCGGGATTAAGACACGCACCTTTCCAGCGCTCGCGAATTTCCTCGAAAAACGGTGCCAGCATCAGCGACACTCCTCCTCCCACGACAATGACCTCGGGTTCCAGAAGATCGATTATGGTGCCGAGCCAGTACGCCAGCATATCCAGTGTCTCGTTCATTACTTCACCAGCTGCCTGGTCACCTTGGGCATAGGCTTTCGCGACATGATGGCTGCTAACCTCCTCCAGTTTGCCTCCTGCCATTTCTAACATCAGCGAATTTGAAAATCCCGAAAGCTTTTCCCGAGCTCGTCGCGCAATTCCCGGTCCTGCCGCCAGCGTCTCGATGCATCCGCGTTTGCCGCAGTTGCAGCGCGGTCCGTATATGTCGATGCCCACGTGACCACCCTCACCTGCAGCCCCGCTTTTCCCATGATGGATCTTTCCATCAAATATGATTCCCGTCCCGATGCCGGTGCCAATGGTCGCATAGAAAATATTGCGATAGCCTCGACCGGCGCCCCATTTCGCTTCCGCCAGTCCAGCGGCGTTTGCATCGTTATCAATATGGATCTTTGTCTGATAGCGGCTCCGCATCTCTTTCGCAAGCGGGTAATTATGCCAGATCGGAAGATTGGGCGGATTGATGATAACTCCGCTGATCGGATTCAAGGGACCAGGAGCACAAATGCCAATGCCTTCGTATTTTGGCCGGCTGCTGAACTTCGCCAGCAACGATTCGATGGCCTGGCTGACTGCGTCGAGGCCCGCGTGCGGGTTTCCTTCCGCGATCATGGGCTTGCGGCTCTGCGCACGAATTTCTCCGGTCGCATCCACAAGTCCCACAGCGACTTTCGTCCCACCGATATCTACTCCAAGAACCAGCTTGGATTCAGGTCCCATTCTTGTAATGAGTATTCGCTTTGGATGAGGCGTTCTTTTTGCCTTGCAATTGTTTCCAGTTGCGGTTGCAGCCTTAGAGCGCCGTCGGACGCCCTTGGCGACCCTGATTACATATACCCGGTAGTCGCGCAAAAAGCTACACCGTATCGGCGGCAACTCCAGCTATTGATTTCCAAGTGCCGGCATAATTCGACATATACAGTTTTCGGTGCAGATCGCTATGGCAAGCTGAAAGCGCTTGGCCGAAAATCAAAAACACCGGGCTGCTTTCCGTATACGGAGCGGTAGTGCTTGCCATGTTCCAGCAGGCTTCGGAAAAAAAAGGCGAAAAAATCCGGCACGCCAACAGAGGAAACCGTATCAGCCTCCTAAACGATGCCGAGGCGCCGTCGTCGAAACGTGTCGGCCGTGTTTATCTTGTTTGGTTGGCCGCTCATTTTGTAGATTCACCGGTCGTCTGGTCCACGAAGAGATACTCGCCGGGCCAACGCTAGAGGTCAGTTTAGTACACGGCTGAAGACATGCTTCAGCCACTCCGGAGGAGGATGCGTTGTTTTGACTAACTCGCCGGCGATAAAACGTGCCACGATCCTGTGTCCCCGGCCATCGGGTGTATTGTCGTAGACAAGAAGCTCGTCGGCGTACTTCGGGGCTTCCCGCAGACTCCGCATTGATTCTTGATACGATTCCGGTATTGCGGGTAACGGCACCGATTGTCCGCCGCGACTCATTCGGATCAGAATGCGCCCAACATTCAGGTTGGGAGTGCCCGCTGACTGTGCGGCAGGCCGCGAAGTTTCTTGGCCTCAGTCCGCAGACTAGCCCACGAGCCGAGGTCATGAAGATGTTTTGAGTTTCTGCGAACGAGCGAGTGAATTCTTATGCGTACCATAAGAAGAACGGACGAATCGGCCATCTTCGAGCAGCGACTCCTAACCCTGCCCGAAGCCGCGCGCTATCTTGGCTGTACACTCTGGCCCGTACGCGATTTGATCTGGAAAGGACAGCTGCCCTACACGCGATTCGGTAAACGCTTCCAGGTAGACGTTCAGGATCTGGATGCAATGATCGACCGAGAAAAACGGAGGGAAGGTGGAGATTATGTCGGTCTTACCGACACTCGGAGTGCTGAAGGATCCGTGTTGTTCTCATCCGCAATCGGAGATCACGACAATGGGCACAAACATCGAACAGAAGGAAGCAGAGCAAAATCGAGGACGCCGCGGCGACGGTTCGATTTACAAGCAGAAGTACCACACCCGTGACGGAAAGTTGCACGAAAGCCGCTTCTGGTCAATTAAGTACTACAAGCACGGCTTCGCGTTTCGCGAAAATACCCACTCCGAGAAGTGGGTCGTTGCAGAGCGCCTGCTACGAAAACGGCTTGGGGAAATTGACGCCGGTATGTTCGTACCTCCTCAAGCCGAGCGCTTGCATTACAAGGATTTGAGATTCGCTCTCTTTGCAGACTACCGGGCCAACAGCCGCAAATGTCTTCTATGACATACAGACGGAACTGAGTATATCTGCGGGATGGCAGCACTGGATGAATTCTTCGAGAGCTACCGCGCCTCGGAGATCACCACGCCGCGCATCCGCGAGTTCATAGCGCGGCGACAACAGGAGGGAGTGCCGAATGCCACAATCAACCGCTCGCTCGCACTGCTACGCCGCATGTTTATGCTGGCTTTCGAGGACGGTAACCTGCGAGTGCTTCCCCATTTTCCGATGTTAAAGGAGAACAATGTTCGGAAGGGCTTTCTCATCCACGACCAATACACTCTGGTGCGTAACGCGTTACCGGACTATCTAAAGCCCGTTCTAGCGATGGGCTACTTCACAGGAATGAGGCAGGGAGAAATTCTGCCCTTATGCTGGCGGCAAGTAAGCTTCAGGGACAGTCAAGTGTTACTCGATCCAGGAACAACCAAAAATGACGAGCCCCGAATCGTTCCGCTCACTGGGGAGCTGCGTGCGATCCTTGAAATGCAATTTGACTTACACAAAATGGACTGCCCTGAATGCCCGTTTGTCTTTTTTTACAAGGGAAAAAAGATCGGAACGTTCCGAAAGGCATGGCGGAACACCTGTGTCCGTGTGGGGCTGGCCCGCTTTGTTTGCGTGCACTGCGGAAAGCCGACCGTCGGAATCATGAAGTGTTCTCCATGTTTGAAGCTAAGGAGGGAAGACAAACGGCGCTATGAGGGCCTGCTGTTTCACGATCTGCGACGGACCGGAGTGCGCAACTTGGTGCGCGCTGGGGTGCCCGAACGCGTCGCCATGGACGTCTCCGGCCACAAAACCAGGGCGGTGTTTGATCGCTACAATATCGTGGACGAGCGCGACCTCAGAGACGCAGCCCTGAAACTCAGTCGATACCTCTCTGCCGAGTTTGGGCATAGTTTGGGCATAGGGCCTGCCTTTGACGGGGAAATGGGATCCGAGGAAAAAGCCAAGTCATTGACTGGCAAGGAGAAAGATTGGCTGGGAGGCCTGGACTCGAACCAGGATAGCCAGATCCAGAGTCTGGAGTCCTACCAATTGGACGACCTCCCAGCAGAAAACACAGAACTTACATCATGGCACGGCATGTAGTTCTAGTCAAAAGGGTCAATCTCAGCAATTTTGTCTACGTTCAATGGCAAAATCGAGCACACATGCATGTTCATCCTGCATGAAATTAGGACGCTTACGGGAAAAGAGCTTTGAACAGCACCAGACCTGGGCTATGGTGTCCATGGCGAATTACTGAATTGGGCCCAAAATTAGCTGTTTTTTTTAAGTTTTTAATATCGGCTGAGTATTCCGATGAAGGTGATCAGGAACCCGAACTGATCGTGATCAGCGTTCCGGGGTTGAAGTGATCAGTCCTCGGAGCGAAGCGACGCTGGCGGTT
>Ga0306920_100002211_pt1 | contig 24512 bp, 22 predicted proteins | sample flu12Cox44000170_FD_204666 | JGI IMG/M metagenome (GOLD analysis project Ga0306920, IMG submission 204666) | Lab enrichment of tropical soil microbial communities from Luquillo Experimental Forest, Puerto Rico - flux4day.12C.oxic.44.000.170 (v2)... | ecosystem: Environmental > Terrestrial >...
CACAGGCATCCCGGCGATCATGAGACGGGGCACCAACCGGGCTATCACCGCAGTTTTGATGATGCCGAGCGATGGGCCAAGGAGTTCGATGATCCCGCCCGTGATGCCTGGCAGAAGCCCGACGAGGTCCTGGATGCGCTGCATCTGGAGCGCACCGCGCGCGTCGCCGATCTTGGCGCCGGTACCGGATATTTCAGCGCGCGGATTGCGAAGCGAGTGCCTCAGGGCAAGCTGTTTGCCGTGGATGTCGCGCCCGACATGGTGCGTTACCTCGGCGAGCGCGCAAAGCGCGAGCACCTCGATGTGGTCGTGCCGGTGCTGGCGAGCGCTGAGAGCCCCAACCTTCCCGAGCCGGTCGATCTTGTCCTGGTGGTCGACACCTATCACCACATCGACGGCCGGGTCGCCTATTTCTCCAGGCTAACCAGGTCGCTGCGGCCGGGCGGAAGGCTTGCGATCGTGGACTTCAGGGCGGACTCACCGAACGGCCCGCCGCCTGAGCACCGCATCCGCCCCGAAACGGTGATCGCGGAACTCGGCGCTGCCGGTTATTCGCTCCTGACGACGCATCCGTTCCTGCCGCGGCAATATTTCCTCGTCTTTCAAGGCAAGGTGCCTTGAACGCCGGGTGTCGTTCCTTGCTATCATTGCAGGCGATAGAGCTTCAGCCTGAGCGGAATGGAGGATTTGCCCATGCAGAAAGCCGTGCGCAAGGAAAGGCCCAGCCAGGCGAACGAGCGGCGCGGCTTCGACCTGCGCAGCGTGCTCGACTGGCTGCGCGAGCAGGGCGACCTGATCGAGACCGATAAGCCGGTCGATCCCGATCTCGAGGTCACCGGCCTGCAGAAGCACCTCGACGGCGGCTGCCCGATCCTGTTCAACAACGTCAAGCACAAGCCAAACCATCGCGTGCTGACCAACCTGTTCGGCGACATTAGGGTGATCAACAAGATGTTCGGCTGGAAGAGCGATGCCGAGCGGGTGAAGAAGCTCGCCTACGCGCTCGGTCATCCACTCAAGCCGGTGGAGATCCCGCAGAGCGAGGCGCCCTGCCAGGAGCACGTGATCAAGGCGCCCAGGGACGTCAACGAGCACGTGGTGCCGATCCGGCATACCACCTACGAGCCCGAGCTTACCGTAGGCTCCGGCATCCGCTGCGTGACCGGGCCCGAGTTCGATGGCGGCTCCGACCTCGGCTACAACCGCATGAACTTCCGCTGGGGCAATGTCGGCACCTTCCAGATCTCGCCCGGCTCGCACATGTGGCAGGTGGTCAACAAGTACTACAAGTCCGAGGAGCCGGTTCCGATCACCATGTGCTTCGGCGTGCCGCCGGCCTGCACGCTACTCGCGGGGGCGGGCTTCGACTACGCGGTGCTGCCCATGGGCTGCGACGAGATCGGCATCGCCGGCGCCGTGCAGGGCGCGCCGATCCGGCTGGTGAAGGCGCGCACGGTCAATGCCATGGCGCTTGCCGACAGCGAGCTCGTGCTCGAAGGCTATGTCAATCCGCGCGACCGGCGCTTCGAGACCAAGGAGTCGGAGGATGCCGGCGTCCAGGGCCGCTTCCACTTCCATCCGGAGTGGGCGGGCTACATGGGAAAGGCGTACAAGGCGCCGACGTTCCACGTTACCGGGATCACCATGCGCGATCCCGCAACCAAGCCGATCATCTTTGCGCTCGGCGTGCACACGCTCGATGATCACAACATCGACACCACCGTGCGCGAGGCGGCGCTCTACGAGCTGTGCGAGCGGCTGCAGCCCGGCATCGTGCAGAACGTGGTGATCCCGTACTGCATGACCGACTGGGGCGGCTGCATCATCCAGGTCAAGAAGCGCCATCAGATCGACGAGGGCTGGCAGCGCAATTTCATGGGCGCGGCGCTTTCCTGCTCGCAGGGCATGCGGCTCGTCATCGCGGTTAGCGAGGACGTCGATCCCTATTCCATGGACGACATCATGTGGTGCCTGACCACGCGTGTGAACCCGCGCACCGACATCCTCAACCCGATCCCCGGCGGGCGCGGCCAGACCTTCATGCCGGCCGAGCGCATGACCGCGGGCGCCAAGCAGTGGACCGCCTCCAATACCAATTTCGAGGGTGGCATGGGCATCGATGCCACGGTGCCGTTCGGCTATGAAAGCGACTTCCTGCGCCCGGTCTACCCGGTCGACAAGGTCAAGCCTGAGGACTTCTTCAGCAGGAAGGATATCGAGAACGCGAAGTCGCGCATGACCGGCTGGGTGCATTCGCTTGCCCGCAGCGGCCGGTGACCGGTGACGTGCCACAAGCGACGGCGGTTGTTGGTGTGCCCTCTCCCCTTGCGGGAGGGGGCTTCTCCGAACTTGCAAACGAACTCGGATGGGTGAGGGTGAGCGATCACCCCTCACCCGATCATCTACGTCGACAATCTGAGCTGCCCTCTCCCACAAGGGGAGAGGGCGCCACAACGGGAACCGCGCTTGCAGTTGGAAGCGCTGCCGTCACATGCTCCTTGCCAACGTCCTGATCATCGATGCCACCGACCGGCTGGGCTGGCTTGCCGGCCGGCTGCTGGCCGATCTCGGCGCCGACGTGATCAAGCTCGAGCGACCCGGCAGCGACCGCGCGAGCTCGCAATGGCGAGCCGCCAACGTCAACAAGCGCATTGTCGAGCTCGACCGGGCGCAGCCGGCTGATCGCGACCACCTCGACACTCTACTGGAAAACGCCGACATCTGCCTGCTGACGCCCGGCGCATCTGAAGCTGCCGCCGATCTCGATCCCGATGCGCTGCGCGCGAGGTATCCGCGGCTCGTCGTGGTTGCGATCAGGCCGTTCGGCCGCCTGGGTGCGCGCAGCGCCTGGAAGGGCAGTGACATCGAGATCATGGCGGCGGGCGGCGCCATGGCGCTCGCCGGCGAGCCTGATGGCATGCCGGTGCGCATCAGCGAGCCGCAGTCGTACGCCTGGGCAGGCGCGCAGGCGGCATGCGGGGCGCTGATTGCGCTCCACAAGCGTGAGGCAACCGGCTGCGGAGACCTCGTCGAGGTATCGGCGCAGGCCTGCATCGTCACCGCGCTCTCGCACGCGCCCGCCTTTGTCGACCTCCTCGGCATCGAACCCACGCGCGCCGGCGCGTTCATGACCGGCCGCTCCATCAAGGGCGCGCGCTATCGCGTGTTCTGGCCCTGCCGGGACGGCTACATCAATTTCATCTTCTACGGCGGCGTGGCCGGGCGGCGCACCAACGAGCAGCTGGTCGCGTGGATGGGTGAGCGCGGCGCGGAGCTTGGCGCGCTCGCCGCCATCGACTGGAAAGCGTGGGATGCGACCCGCGCCGAACAGTGCGAAGTCGACGCCATTGAGGCGCCGGTGATGAAATTCTTCGCCGCCATGACCAAGCGGGAGTTTCTGATCGAGGGCCATCGACGGGGCATGCTCGGGTACCCGGTGTCCACGGTCGCCGACATCGCCAGCGATCCTCAGCTCGACGCGCGCGCGTTCTTCCAGAGCGTTGCAGGCTCCGCCGAGCGCTTCTGCGGCAGCTTTGCCGTCATCGATGGCGTGCGACCGCCGCTGCGGCATTCGCCCGGCGAGATGGTCGCGCCGTCGGTAGGGGCGGGTTTAAAACCCGCCCCTACAAATGCTGCCAAGCGCGCAGGGACATCGTCATGACCGCGGTCGCGCAGGCGCTGGCCGGCCTGAAGGTGCTGGAGTTCGGCGGCTATGCCGCCGGTCCCCATATCGGAAAGGTGCTGGGGAATTTCGGCGCCAGCAGCATCCACGTCGAATCGCGCGAGCGCCCCGACGGCTTTCGCATTCAATATCCGCCATTCAAGGACAACCGCCCCGGCTACAACCGCAGCGGCTGTTTCGCCTTCTTCAACGACTCAAAATACAGTGTCACCGTCGATCTCAAGAAGGGCGCCGGGGTGGAGCTTGCGCAGCGCATGGCGCAGTGGTGCGACCTTGTCATCGAGAACATGCGGCCGGGCATCATGGATCGCCTCGGGCTCGGATTTGCGGCCCTCAGCGCGCGCAACCCGCGCCTGGTGATGCTCTCGACCTGCAACATGGGGCAGACCGGTCCGCGCGCCGACCAGCCGGGCTTCGGCTCCCAGCTCTCGGCGCTGGCGGGTCTTTGTGGCGTGACCGGGGTCGCCGATGGTCCGCCCATGCTGCTCTATGGCCCCTACATCGATTACATCGCTTCACTGCTCGGCGCATCGGCAGCAATGGCCGCCGTTTTTCGGGCGCGCAGAAGTGGAACGGGCGCGCTCATCGACCTGTCGCAATATGAGTGCGGCCTCATGTTCATGGGCGCGGCGCTGCACGACTACTTTGCGACCGGTCGCGTTTCGCAGCGTTGCGGCAACGATGATCCGGTCGCGTGTCCGCACGGCGCCTATCCCTGCGCGCATGGTGAGTGGGTTGCGCTTTCGTGCTGGTCGGACGGCGAGTTCGCTGCACTTGCGAAAGCGATGGGAGCGGGCGCGCTTGCTGCCGACGCACACTTTGCCTCTGTCGCGGCACGGCGGGAAAACAAGCAGAGGATCGACGCTCGCATTGCGGGCTGGACACAAGAGCGAACCGCACAGAAGGCCGCGACATGTCTGCAGGCCGCCGGGGTCGCAGCCTATCCGGTTGTGACCATGTCGGGCTTGTTCTCCGACCCCCAGCTGGCGGCACGCCGGCAGTTCCGCGTGCGGCGGCACCCGGAGATGGGCGACCACGCCTATTGCTTCCCCGGCTTCGATCTCGCCGATGCGCCCGGCGATATCAGCGGGCCGGCGCCATGCGTGGGCGCCGACAACGCATTCGTGTTCCGCGATCTCGTCGGCCTGAGCGAAGCGGAATACGAAACCTATCGGCAGCAGGGCGTGTTTGACTGATGGATAGCTTCGGCAGGAGCGGGCCGATATACCGTATCCCTTGCTCCCGCTTGCCAGCGGGCGGATTTCGTGCCCTTGCTGTGGGATCGGGATTGCGGAGATTTGCAGGATGCGGCGTCTCGTCATCGGCATGACCGGCTCGACCGGCGCCATTTTCGGGGTCCGCATGCTCGAGGCGCTCAGGGCGAGCGACATCGAGAGCCATCTCATTATCAGCAAATGGGCGCAGCGCACGCTCGAGCATGAGACCCGCTACACGGTCGAGCAGGTGAGGGCGCTCGCGGGCGTGGTGCACAGTCCCGGTGACATGGGAGCCTCGATCTCGTCGGGCTCGTTCAAGACCGACGGCATGGTGGTGATCCCCTGCTCGGTGCGCACGCTGGGCTGCATCGCGAACGGCTATGGCGAGCATCTCGTCCACCGCGCCGCCGACGTGGTGCTCAAGGAGCGGCGGCGGCTGGTGATGGTGGTGCGCGAGACACCGCTCTCCGAGGTGCATCTCGAGAACATGCTCAAGCTCGCGCGCATGGGCGTCTCCATCGTGCCGCCGATGCCCGCGTTCTACAACCATCCGCAGACCGTCGACGACATCGTCAATCACATCGTGGCGCGCGTGCTCGACCAGTTCGATATTCCGGCTCCGTTCGCCAAGCGCTGGGACGGCCACATGCACACGGCAACGAGGATCGCAACGGTCGCGCCGCCTTCCGCCAAAAGCGGCACGTGAGCTTCCTTCTGCAGGGCGCATTGAGGGACCCAGATTTCGCTGCGCTCAATCCAGGCTACAATCCAATTCGAACCAAGGGAGCAACCGGCATGGCCAAGTTCACCTATGATCACATTCACCTGCGCAGCCCCGACCCGGAGCGGACCGCGCAATACTATGAGCGGATGTTCGGCGCCGAGGTGATCCGCAGCATGCAGCAGGGCAAGCCGCGCATCGACCTCAAGCTGGGCGGTATGAACATCTTCATCGCGCCGGTCGTTCCCGGCGACGGCGTCAATCCCCCGCCGACCACGCCCTACCAGGGCCTCGATCATTTTGGACTGACGGTGAGCGGCATCGACGCGGTCGTCGCCGAGCTCAAGGCCAAGGGGGTCGAGTTCACGCGCGAGCCGACCACGGTGCGCCCGGGCGTGCGGGTCGCCTTCCTGCGCGCGCCGGAGGGTGTGTCAATCGAATTGCTGGACCGCAACGCGGCGTAGTCCGATCCCGTCATGCGCGGGCTCGACCCGCGCATCCATCAAGAAAGACTTGTTCGCCACAGCGATGGATTGCCGGGTTCAAGCCCGGCAATGACGAAGAAGAAGATCAATGCCAGCGATTGCGCGCCTTACCTCGCCGACGTGTAGGCCGCGCGCACCTTTTCCAGCAGTCCGGGCGGCAGGTTGCTCACATCGGCGACGAGCTTTTGTAGCTCCTCGCCGGCAAGCGGCGAGGTCGAAAGGCCCATCTTTGCAACCTCCTCCAGGAACGCCTGATCCTGCATGGTGGCGTCGAACGCCCTGCGCAAGGCTGCAAGCCGGTCCGCCGGTACTCCCGGCGTGGTGAAGAAGGCGGTTCCTACCTCGGCTGCATTCATGATCGCAGCAAGGACCGCCCGTTCCTCGTCATTGCGGGCAAGCTCGACCGCGGTGGGGATGTCCGGCATCTCGGGGTGCCGCCGCAGCGAGAACTGGACGAGGATGCTGACGGTGTGATCGCGGATCCAGTCGGAATGCGCGACCTTGAGTGCGGTATAGGAGGTCGAATGACCATTGACCTCGCCGCGCTCGACCGCGAGCATGGCCTCATTCGATCCCCGATAACCCATGATGAGCTTGAACTTGGTTCCCAGCACGTGATTCATGACAGTCGGGTAGATGGATACGGTTGAGCCGGCGCCGGTGCCGGAAAGCGTCGATTGAATCTTCATGGCGTCCGCCAGCGTCTGCACCGGCGACGTCTTCCACATGAAGACCATGTTGATCAGCGTGTCCGCGCGTCCGATCCAGTTGAGCTCCGCAGTTCGAAAGCGTACCCCCTGCGTTCCAAGCCGCTCGTCGAGCGGGATGGTCGGCGCGGCAATGCCGACCACGGTGCCGTCCCTGGGCAGCGTGTTGAAGGTCTGGTTGGCAGCGAGGAAGCTGCCGGCGCCCGGCATGTTCTTGGGCACCACGCTCGGCCCCCCGGGAATGTGATTGCCGATGTGGCGGCCCACCAGGCGGCCCCAGACGTCGTTGCTGCCGCCGGTCGGATAGCCGATGACGAAATCGATGGTCTTGCCCTTGTAGAATTCCTCCGGCGTCTGTGCGCGGGCTGTTGCGGGAGCGTATGACAGAGCTGCCGCCATTACCGGGATCAAGATCACGCGAGCGACCAAGGCTTGCACCATGCACGTTTCTCCCCATGTGAGAGATGGTAGAGAGATGGTAGCCCGGATGGAGCCATAAGCGTGTTTACACGCGTCTGCAACGCGTTATGGCGACATCCGGGGTTCTTGCCGCACCAGTGGTCCCGCATTTCGCTGCGCTCAATGCGGGCTACGGCTGTTTTACATCGCGCGAAAGGAAACAGCATGCAGGACAAAACATTCGAGGTCACCCGCAGCGACGAGGAATGGCGGCGGCTCCTCACCCCGGAGCAATACAAGATCATGCGCCGGCATGGGACCGAGGCCCCCGGTAGCTGCGCCCTCAATTACGAGAAACGTCACGGCACGTTCGCCTGTGCGGGATGCGGCCAGCCATTGTTCGCGTCGCTGCGGAAGTTCGAAAGCGGCACCGGGTGGCCAAGTTTCAACGATCCCATCCCGGGCACGGTCGAAACCTCGAGCGACAGCAGCTACGGGATGGTGCGCACCGAGGTGCATTGCAGTCGTTGCGGCAGTCATCTCGGCCACGTGTTCGAGGATGGACCGCCACCCACCCATCTGCGTTATTGCATCAACGGCGTCGCGCTGAATTTCACCCCGGAGCAGAAGTAGCTGCGCAAGTTACCGTTCGCGCAACCGAACGACCTCATTCTTGGATCTTGTAAGGGCGGGTCTCAACCCGCCCTTGTAGGTGACGGGGCTTGTAGGGCGGATTAGCGTTAGCGTAATCCGCCATTCCGTGACGGGCGGCGGATTACGGCGCGTAAGAACGCGCCTAATCCGCCCTACCAACTGCCGCTTTCAGGCGCGGTACCGAGCAGGGTGTGCTTGCCCGAATGAGCCCTGCTGATTACGTTGACCCGTTCCCCCACAGACATAGGCAATCGTCATGATTGATTTCTACGCCCTGACCAGCCCGAACGCGCAGAAGATCTACATCATGCTCGAGGAGTGCGGCTTGCCCTACCAGGAGCATTTTGTCGACGTGTGGAAGGGCGACCAGTTCAAGCCCGAGTTCCTCAAGCTCAATCCCAACGGCAAGATTCCTGCCATCGTCGATCGCGAAGGCCCCGGCGGCAGGCCGTTCACCGTGATCGAGTCCGGCGCCATCCTGCTTTACCTCGCCGAGAAGAGCGGAAAATTCATGCCCACGGACATGGCCAGAAAATACGAGGCGCTGCAGTGGCTCATGATCCAGCTCACCACGGTGGGACCGATGTTCGGCCAGTGGACGCATTTCAAGATGTTTGCGCCCACGGGCAGCGAATATTCGATGGCGCGCTACAACTCCGAGCTCAAGCGCCTCTATGCGCTCCTTGAGCAGCGTCTCGGCCAGGCGCCTTATCTCGGCGGGCAGGACTATACGGTGGCCGATATCGCGACGTTCCCATGGACGCGCAATCATGATGCCCAGGGCGTGAAATGGGACGACCATCCCAACCTCGCGCGCTGGTTCGGCAAGATCAGCGAGCGGCCGGCGGTGAAGGCCGCACTCGCCAAGGTCGCCGCCATCAAGTCGACGCGCGAGACCGCCTCCAACGACGACAAGGACCGCTTCTTCCAGCGCGGCCGCTACGCCCGGGCGTAGCGCGCATTCGATGGGGTAGGGCGGGTCGACGGGCGGTGAAGTTCGTAGGGGCGGGTTTGCAACCCGCCCTTCCTTCCAACTACGCGCATGTTGCGACAGGGGCGGGTTTGAAACCCGCCCCTACATTGGCCAGGATCCAGCGAACAGATCAAAAGATGGCATCATCGATCGAAACCCGCGCGGGCGTCGTCTACGCAACCCACGACGGGGTCTCGCTCGCCGGCGATCTCTACATGCCAGCGGGCGGGGGCCGATTTCCGGCGCTGATCGCCGTGCACGGCGGGGGCTGGCAGGCGGGAGCGCGCAGCGCCTTTCAGTTCTGGGGTCCTTACCTTGCCGAGCGCGGCTACGTGCTGTTCGCGGCGAGCTACCGGTTGGCGAAGCGCGGACAACGAATGTTCCCGCAGGCGGTGCACGATGTGCTTGCCGCGGTGCAGTTCGTGCGCGCAGGCGCAGAGAAGCTCAACGTTGACCCGCAGCGCATCGGCTTGTTTGGGGCCTCTGCCGGCGCGCATCTTGCCGCCCTCGCGGCGCTTGGAGCCGAGAGCGCGATCTTCAGGAATGCCTATCCCGAAGATGCGCAGGTGAGCGCAAGCGCGAAGGTGAAGGCGCTGGTCGGCGTCTACGGCATCTATGACGTCGCCGCCATGTGGCAGCGCTATCAGCTGCAAAGCCCGCGCGAGAACAACATCGAGAACTTCATGGGGGTCGCTCCCATGGATGATCCGCGGCTCTATTTCGATGCTTCGCCCATCAACTATGCGACCGTGGCCAACAATGCGATCGGCGTGCTGCTCGCCGTCGGCACCGAGGATGATCTCGTCGACCGCCGCACCCAGACCGACGCCTTTCTCCTGAGGCTCAAGCAGGCGAATTTCTTCGCACGCACCTGCATCGTGCAGGGCGCGCCGCATTACTGGCTGGGCGATCCGCTCGACGAGCCGGGGAGCTATTCCGGCTTCCTCGCGCCGCGGCTGCTGCGCTTCCTGAAGGAGCGCCTGTGAGCATTTGCAGGCCCGCGCGCTCTACTCGGGCTTGATGTTCGCAGCACGAATCACTTTGGCCCATTTTCCAGCCTCCTTTTCGGGCCAGGTCATAAGCATTTATCATGTAGCCGTCACAGTCGGAGCACGATGAATGGTGTTTTTTTTCAACTACCGCGACCGCGGTGTCGTGCTCATTTTGATTTTTTGTGCGGCGCTGATTCCGACGAGCATGATTGCGGATCTCAACCCACCAATGGATTTGGGGTTCTTTTTCGCTCTGAACCTTCTGTTTGCCGCGATCGCTGCCTATCCATTCGCCCGTTACTGCGAGCGGAATAAGACCAGGAAGATTTACGATCCCAAAACGGAAAAAACTGCCGAGGTGCAGTGGCGCGATGAATTTTTCCGCATTCCCGTAAAGTACTGGCCATACCTGTTCCTGGCTGGCTCGGTGGCCTGCGTCGTAGGGTCGCTCAATCCGGGTGCTGAGACTTTTCGCGAGCGCGGCAAAGCGTACAGAGACAAAGACAAGTATGACCTTGCGATCGATGCCTACACTTCGGCGATCAAGCTCGATCCCTATGACTATCAAGCCTTCAACGGGCGGGGCGTATCCTACGCCAACAGGCGGGACTACGACCATGGCATCGCCGACTTCACCGAGGCCATTCGCCTCAAACCCGACTATGCCGCAGCGTTTGTTAACCGCGGTTACGCCTACGAAGCCAAGGGGGATCATGACCGTGCCATCGCAGACCTCACTGAGGCGATAAAGCTCAACCCCAAATTCGCCGAAGCGTTCAACGACCGCGGTCTCGCGTACTCGCACAAGGGTGAGTACGACCGCGCCATCGCCGATTACACGGAGGCAACACGGCTCAAGCTCAATTACGCGGCGGCTTTCTATAACCGTGGCCTTGCATACACAAAGAAAGGCGAGTACGGCGCGGCCATCGCAGACTTCACCGAGGCAATCCGGTTCGATCACAACGATGCCAGGGCGTTCAGAAACCGCGGTCTCGCTTACGACTACAAGGGCGAGTATGACCGCGCCATCGCCGATTATACCGAGGCAGTCCGCCTTAATCCGAAATATGCCATGGCCTTCAATGATCGTGGCATTCTCTACATGGACAAGGGTGAGTATGACCACGCCATCACCGACTTTACGGAGGCCATCGGCCTTGATCCACAATTTGCCATGGCACTTCGCATGCGTGGCTACACCTACTTCTTTAAAGGGAACTTTTCTGCCGCCGCGGAAGACATGCGTCGGGCGAACGAGATCGCGGTCCATCCCTATGCCATGCTGTGGCGTTCCATTGCGCGCGCCCGAGTGGGGGAGGACGGGGTCACCGAGCTTGCAGCCAATGCTGATCAATTGAGAAGCAAGGACTGGCCCTATGCGGTCATCGATATGTGGCTCGGGCGGCGCACGCTCGATGAAATGCGGGACGCTGCGAGCACGCCCGAGCAAAAATGCGAGGCTGCCTATTACAGCGCGGAATGGTACCTGGTTCACGACCAGAGGACGCAGGCACAAGCAGGTTTGCAGGAGGCAACCGGCCTGTGCTCAAAAACCTCTGTCGAATATGAAGGGGCAGTTGAGGAGCTGAAGCGTCTCAGACCATGAGAGAGCTTGCGTGCGGACGGCATCAATTCTTTCCAAGGCAGAGCGTGCGAAGCCGTTCTGATTTCTTGAGAGCGATGAAGATGCGGGCTTGCAACCGACGCGATGCTGATTATTTGCTGCATACCGAGGACCTTTTTTATTGATCGCCGCATCGGCGAATGGAGCAGTGGGACGCGTCGGAATGAGTGCGGGCCGGAAATCTGGCCAGACGAACCCGAGCTTTGGGTTGGCGGTCTTGGCAGAACGAACCCGAGACCTGGGGATCAAGACGCAGCGCAACAGGCGAGGCGCGCCTTGCCGCAGGTGATCTGGCCGAACAAACCCGACCAGGAGGAGCGTGGATTTTGGCCGAACGAACCCGAGGGGGAACTTGAGTTAAGAACCGACCAACAAGTTTTCTTAGTAAGTTATTGATATTTTTGTTGATTTTGTCCCGAGATGATTTGGTGTGCGAACAGAGAAAAACGCATTCAGCTCCCGCGCTCTCCCTTGCGCAAAAAGTCTTGCAGCGCCGAGACCTTGGCCTTGTCCGTTGCGAAATCGCTTGCGATCTGTTCGTAGAAATGCGCCGCCCCGACATAGAGCTCGTGCGCTGACGGGTCTTCGCCCACGAAGTCCGCGATTTCGTGCATCTCCGCCACCCAGCGGTAAGCCTTGGGCGGCATCTGCGAGAGGCTCCGCTTGAACCAGGCCAGCATCTGCGGCTGGCTTCCGGCCAGCTCGGCGAACAGGTGATCCGCGGTGCCGGCGCGCGTCGCTGCAAGCAGCATGGCGGCGCCAAGCGCCTGGGTGCCCTTGGTGATGCCGGCATAGGACATCGTCATCGCCGAGGCAGTACTGACCGGCCCTTCAAGCACGCGCACGTCGAGCCCGAACGCGCGCAGCGATGCGAAATGCTGCGCCGCCTCGCCCGAGGCATAGAAGCGCGGGCCGGCATCGCCGGGCTTGGGCGGCGCGCCGATGATGCCGGCATCGGCCAGGCGTGCGCCGGTGGGCGCGATCACCGCAGCAATGCGATCGACGGTGCGTGGGCTCACCGCGTTGCAATCCACGAATACCGGCTTGCTGTTGCTCGCCGTGAGTGCAGGCGCAAAGCGCTGCGCAAGCGCGATCGCATCGCCCGGCGGCAGGATGGAAAGGATGAAGTCGGAGGTGGCGATCTCCTCATCGGTCGCGTCGGTCATTGCGGCGGTCCGGGCGCGCTCAATGGTTTCCGCGCTGCGTCCTTTGAGCGAGGTGAGCACCTTGAGGCCATGGTCGATGAGGCGCCTGCCGACGGCTGCGCCCATCATGCCGGGCGCGATCACGGCGACGACAGGATTCATGAAGTTCTCCCATTCTCAGCGGCCAACTCGCAACAATCTGCTGGGCCAAATGCGTCTTGGCAAGGCGTCCGCTGGCCGAACGGATGCATGGCCCGCAGTTCCAAAGCCATCCTGCATTTGGTATTTTCGCCGCAAATTACGGGTGGCGCGCGGTTTTGCACGCGCCACCGCAGGAGGAATGCAGAGGAGCACCCCATGAATGAGACCGCCCGCTTCATCGACCAGACCGGCGCCAGGCCCGCGGGCATGGATCTATGGCCAGCTATCGTCATTTCGAAGGAAGCGATCGATGCGGAAGTGGAGCGGCTTGCGGGCTTGCCGCGCCCCGCCAATGGGCGGCGCCGCTCTGTCATCGCGCACCCGCGGGCAGGGCAGGGAAGCGGCCTTGCAGCCGGCATCCAGGTCGCACTTGATGTGCTCCTGCCCGGCGAGCGCACCGTGCCTTACCGGCAGAACTCCACCCAGGTCAATTTCGTCATCCGCGGCAGCGGCCACTCCATCGTGGGCGGCAAGCGGTTTGTGGTGAGCCTCTATGACGTGTGGAATACGCCTTCCATGCACGTCTACTGGCACGGCAACGACAGCAACGAGATCCAGGTTCGGCTCACCTACTCGAATGCCGCGCTGCTCGAGCTGATGAACATCCACTACGTGGAGGAGAACCCCCCGCCGGTCGAGGCGGTCAAGCACGAGGAGCTCAGCGAGGAGGACAAGCGCCGCCGTGTCTCGCCTTATGGAACGATCAGGCTTGACGATGAGGGTGCCTGCCTGATGCCGTACGAGGTGCTGATCAATCCGCCGGCGGTGGAATCGAAGGCGCTGCACTGGCCGTGGCAGCAGGTCAAGCACCATCTCGACAAGCTGCAAGCGCTTGGCAAGGACTATGTCGGTCGCCGCCTCTACATGCTCTACAATCCGATGACCGGGCGCACCAACGGCTGCACGCCCTCGTTCTTCGCTACTATGACCATCCGTCCACCGAAGATCGTTGACCGGCCGCATCGGCATACTTCGGCAGCCATCAACTACTACTTCCATGGCACCGGCAGGTCGACCGTGGGCGGCGAGGTCCTGGAGTGGAAGGCCGGCGATCTCATGCTCTCCGCTCCCGGCTGGGCCGTGCACAACCATGCCTCGTATGATGATTTCGTCTACGAGCTCACGGTGCAGGATCAGCCGCTCAACATCGCCATGGAGAGCCTGCTTTGGCAGGAGAGCCTCAAGCTTCCGCTTGCGGTGCTCGGCGTGCAGGAAGGATTTGGCACCAATCGGGCGGCCGGTTGAGCGCAGCGATCAACCATCCCGGCGCGCACCGAACGCCGGCTGCCGTTTCTGCAGGAACGCGCGCACCCCTTCAGCGTAGTCGGGGCTGAGACTCGCCTCGCGCTGCGCCTCGCGCTCAAGGTCCAGCTGGGCATCGAGATCGTTGCTCCAGGCCTCGTCCAGCACGCGTTTGGTCAAGGCCAGCGCCACAGCCGGCGCCGCGGCGAGCTGCCGGCACAGCCGGTGCGCCTCCTCCAGCAGCGCTTCATCCTCGACTGCCTTCCAGATCAGGCCCCAGGCCTCCGCTCGTTCCGACGGCAATGGCTCCCCGGTGAGTGCGAGCGCCCGCGCGCGCGCCGGACCAAGCAGGCGCGGCAGCATCCAGCTGCCGCCGCTGTCAGGAATGAGACCGATGCGGACGAAGGCTTGCACGAAGCTTGCGCTGCGCGCGGCGAGCACGATGTCGCAGGCAAGCGCGATATTGGCCCCGGCTCCAGCAGCAATGCCATTGACGGCGGCGACGACCGGGAACGGCAGAGCGCGCAGCTTGCGCACGAGCGGGTTGTAATAGGCTTCGAGCGAGTTCCGCATCACCACCGTCTCACCGTCGGTGGCGACGCGCTCGCTCAAATCCTGCCCGGAGCAGAACGCACGGCCGGCACCGGTCAGAAGGAGCGCGCGACAGCCGCCGTCGCCTTCCGCTTCATCGATCGCAGCTTTGAGCTCCTGGTGCATGGTCTCGGAAAAAGCGTTGAGCCGCTGCGGCCGATTGAGCGTGAGGACGCGGTAGCCGGGCTGCTGCTCGACCAGAACGGTTTTGTGTTCCATGACTTTTTGCCCCATTGCATGCCGGCTTGAAGCATAAGAGAAATAGGGCACGAATTGCCAATCCCGAGAAGACGCCGGAGGGACCGCGGATGACCCACAACTCACGCCACAGGGCGCAGGCTGGCATCTCCCGGCGCGACTTTGCCGTGGGCACGACCGCCGCCGGGCTCGTCGTCGGCGCCATGCCGTTCAAGCTCGCGCGTGCCCAGCAGAATGCGCTCAAGGTCGGAGTGTTGCTGCCGCGCTCGGGCGCCCAGGCCAGCATCGGCCAGGACTGTCAGCGCGGTGTCGAGATCGCGCCGTCGATCTTCAAGGAGCTCGGGCTGCCGGAGCTCGCCATTGTGAGCGCGGATACCGAGACCAATGTGGAGGTCGCGCGGGCGCGTGCCGAGAAGCTGATCAACGACGGTGCGCAGCTTCTGGTCGGAGCTTTCGATTCCGGCCAGAGCAGCGCCATCGCCCAGGTGGCCGAGCAGAAGGGTATCCCGTTCGTCATCAACATCGCCGCGGCGCCGCCGATCACGGAGCAAGGCTACCGGTTCGTGTTTCGCAATTTCCCGACCGCGCCCATGATTCTCTCCGACGCGTTTGCCAACCAGAAGGAAATATTCCAGGCGACCGGCACAGCGCCGAAGTCCGTGGTTTTCATGCATGTGAACGATACCTTCGGCACCTCGATGCAGCAGGCGATCGGCGCGGTGCTGCCCAAGTTCGATATGCCGTATAGGATAGTCGAGCAGATCGCCTATGACGCCACCGCGCGCGATCTCTCGGTCGAGGTGGCCAAGGCCAAGGCTACTGGCGCCGACGCGCTGCTGATGGTCAGCCGACTCAATGATGCCATCCTGCTCACGCGCGAGCTCATCAAGCAGCGCTTTTATCCGATGGCAGTGCTCAGCATGGGACCGGGCTGGTACGAGGACCAGTATCTCAAGACCCTGGGGAGGATGTCGGACGGGCCGCTGAGCTTCGTGCCCTGGTATGACCCGAACAAGAAGATGAGCCAGCGGCTCGAGGGGGCGCTGGCGCATGCCTATCCCGGCATCAACCTCAATACCAATCACGTCTTCACGTTCGAGGCGCTGCTGGTAGCCGCAGACTCATTCAAGCGGGCGGGATCGAGCGAGCCCAAGGCGCTCGCCGATGCCATCCGCGCGACCCACATCACCGACAACGTCAGCATCGGGCCCGGCATCGAGTTCAACGAGAAGGGCCAGAACGACAAGCTCAAGAATGCAGCAATCCAGAACCGCGCCGGCAAGCTCGTGACGGTCGCGCCCGCGTTTGCATCCAGTGCGAAGGCCGAGCTTCCCATGACGGCCTACGACAAGCGCGGCTGAGCCGCAAACTGGTGTGTCTGCCCCAGGCACAGATGACGGAAGCGTGCAGCACACTCGGTATACCTCCCCCTGCAAGGGGGAGGTCGATCGACGGGAGCGGAGCGACCGGCGATCGGGTGGGGGTTCTCGCACACGCGTCGCGGTCGACCCCCACCCGGCTCGCTGTCGCTCGCCGACCTCCCCCTTTTAGGGGGAGGTATGACCGCGTTTGTCTCTCGATAGTAGCAAATTTCCAGCTGCAATAACTCTCCCTTGCAGGAGCTAGGAGCGAGAGGACTGCGTGGCCGCAATCTATGTCAACGTCGCGGTCAGTGGTCTGCTGACGGGGCTCGTCTACGGCCTGATGGCGCTTGGGCTGTCAGTGATCTTCGGCGTCGTGCGGGTCGTCAATTTCGCCCACGGCGAGATGATGACGATCGCGATGTATGTTGCCATTGTGGCGTTCAACACATTGGGACTCGATCCCCTTGTCATGGCGGTGCCGCTTGCGGCGGTGCTGTTCGCACTCGGCTATGCCTTGCAGGCGGGCCTGATCAATCCTTTCATCAATCGGCCCGAGCACAGCCAGTTCATCTTGCTGGTCGCACTCGCGCTCATTATTGTGAACGTTCTGCTCATCGTATTCGGGCCCGATGCCCGCAACGTGCAGACCTCGTACGCCTTCGACAGTTTCGCGCTCGGCTCGCTGATTGTGGACGCCACCAAGCTCTACGCCGCAGCGCTGAGCCTTGTGATCGCAGCTCTACTGTTTGCATTCTTTCGCTTTGCGCCGCTCGGCAAGGCGATCCGAGCCTGTGCCGACAACTACACTGGCGCGCTGGTCGTGGGGCTTGATGTCAAGCGGCTTTACGCGCTTACCTTTGGGCTCGGCGCGGCCTGCGTGGGGGCGGCGGGAGCGGTGCTGGTCCTGCTGATCGACGTCACGCCGGCGCTCGGCCCCGCCTACACGCTGCTCGCCTTTATCATCGTGATCACCGGCGGGCTTGGCTCGATGCCGGGCGCGCTGCTTGGGGGCGTGCTGATCGGTCTCACCGAGGCCCTCGCCGGGCTGCTTTTCACGCCGTCCGCCAAGAGCATGTTCTCGTTCGGTCTGCTGGTGCTGGTGCTCCTGTTTCGCCCGCAAGGCCTCCTGGGAAAGCGCGCCTGATGCCGCGCAACCCGCTTGCGGTATTGCCACGGCGCGGTCTGATGCTGCTTGCGATCCTGCTCGCGGTCCTTTGCGCCCTTCCCTGGCTCGCAGGCGACTATGTGCTGACCGTTCTCATCACCATCCTGTATTTTGCCTTTGTCGGCCAGGCCTGGAACATCATGATGGGCTTTGCGGGCCAGCTCTCGCTCGGACACGCGATCTATGTGGGGCTCGGCGCCTATACCGCCGCGCTTCTGTACGTACATTTCGGTATTGGGCCATGGATCGGCATGCTTGCCGCGATCGCGATTGCTGCGGCCTGCGGTGCGGCAATCGGTTTCCTTGCCTTTCGGTTCGGCGTCGCAGGAGTGTATTTTGCCATTCTTACCATTGCATTTGCCGAGTTTGCGCGAATCGGCTTCGACCATCTTGGCTTTCTTGGCGGCTCGGGTGGATTGTTTCTTCCAGTTGCCAATTATGCCCGCAACGACATCTGGAATCTTCGCGGCAGTCCCATGATGTTCTATTACGTCATGCTTGTGCTGACTGCTGCGGCGCTCGTGCTCTGCCATCTGCTGCTCGAAAGCAGAACAGGTTATTACTGGCGGGCGATCCGGGAGGATGAGGAGGCCGCGCGCTCGCTCGGCATCGATACCTTCCGCTACAAGATGCTTGCTGTGGTCATCTCGGCCGGCATGACCGCGATTGCCGGCATGTTCTTCGCATTCTATTACAATAACCTGTTTCCCGAGCAGGTATTTCATGTCTCGCGTTCGATTGAGCTCATTCTCGGACCCATCATAGGGGGCATCGGTACGCTGTTCGGTCCGATCATCGGGGCCTTTCTGATGACCGGACTCTCGGAGCTCATGCAGAACCTGCTGGCTTCCTTCGGACTCGATGTGCCTGGTGCCAGGCAGGTGTTCTACGGCGCTTGTCTGCTGGGAGTCGTGCTGCTGCTTCCGGATGGGGTATGGCCGTGGATGGCCGCGCGGCTCGGGCTCTCGAGACCACGTGCATGAGCGCGCTGCTCGAAGTGCAGCGGGTCAGCAAGCGCTTCCGCGGGCTGCTCGCTCTCGACAACATAAGCTTTCGGATCGAACCAGGCTCCATCTTTGCGGTGATTGGTCCCAACGGCGCAGGCAAGACAACGCTGTTCAACATGATTGCCGGCGTGCTTGTGCCCGACGGGGGGGCCATCGTCCTGCAAGGGCAGCATATCGAGGGGCTGCGCCCCGACGAGATCTGCCGGCGTGGTGTAGCCCGTACGTTTCAGCTGGTGCGACCATTTCCTGCACTGTCGGTAGAGGACAACGTCCTCATCGGCGCCATGCTGCAGCTACCTGATGTGCGTGCCGCGCGCATGCGCGCCCAGGACGTGCTCCGGCAGCTTGATCTGTTCGACAAGCGGGCTCGCATCGCTGCGGAGCTGACGCTGCCCGATCGCAAACGGCTGGAAGTGGCGCGCGCGCTCGCCACCGGGCCGAGGCTGCTACTGCTCGACGAAGTGATGGCCGGTTTGCGCCCTGCGGAGACCGACCGCATGGTTTCGATTCTGAGGGACCTCAATCGCGAGAGCGGATTGACCATCTTGCTCATCGAGCACGTCATGCGCGCGGTCATGACGCTCGCCGCACACGTGTTGGTGCTCCATCATGGCGCTCTGATTGCACAAGGGTCGCCGGCAGCGGTCGTGCGCGAGCCCACGGTCGTGCATTCCTATCTCGGTGCTGAGGCCGTCGAGTGATGCTGCGTGTGGAGACGCTCGATCTTTTTCACGGCGATGCACGCGCGCTCGATGGGGTCTCGCTCGAGGTCAGCGAAGGAACTATCGTTGCAATCGTGGGTGCGAATGGCGCCGGCAAGACTTCCCTTATTCGCACCATCGCCGGCATGCATCGGCCCGCGCGCGGGCGTATCCTGTTCGGAGATACCGACATCAGCGGCTGGGACAGCCACCGTGTGTGCAATCTCGGAATCGGCCAGGTTGCGGAAGGACGCCAGATTTTTCCTTCGCTGTCGGTGGCTGAGAACCTCGCGATCGGGGCCATGTTGCCGCGTGCGCGCGCCGGCCGGGCCAGAAATCTCGAACGCGTGCTCGCGATGTTCCCGGTGCTGGCTGAACGATCGGCGCAGGCGGCTGGAACCCTCTCGGGGGGCGAGCAGCAGATGCTCGCCATCGGGCGCTGCCTGATGGGTGCGCCCGCGCTCGTCATGTTCGACGAGCCCTCCCTGGGGCTGGCGCCTGCCGTCGCGCAGAGCGTGCTGCGCACCATACGCGAGCTCAATCGCGAGGGACTCACCTGCCTTCTTGTCGAGCAGAATGTCGCGCTCTCGCTCAAGCTGGCGACGCTGGCCTATGTGCTCGAGAATGGCCGCATCACGCTCTCGGGGCGTGGCGACGCGCTTTTGGCGGATGATCGGGTGCGCGAGGCCTATCTCGGCATGTAAGCGGCGTGACGGCTTGCGCACGGGACGGTGCCGATGCTAGCTCCCGGCCCGCCGGCATGGCCGGCAGCTGTAAGGAGGATGTGATGAAGCTTTACTTTGCCCCCGGCGCCTGCTCGCTGTCGCCACACATCGTGATGCGTGAGGCGGGTGCGAAATACGATCTCGAGCAGGTCAACAATCAGGAGAAGAAGACCAAGTCCGGCGTGGACTACTGGACCGTCAACGCCAAGGGTCAGGTGCCGGTGCTGGAGTTCGACAATGGCGAGCGCCTCACCGAAGGGCCCGTGATCGTGCAATGGATTGCCGACCAGAACCCCGGCGCCGGGCTAGTTCCGCCTGCCGGCAAGCCGGAACGTTATCGCGTGCAGGAGTGGCTCAATTTCATTACCTCGGAGCTGCACAAGAGTTTTGGCCCGATCTTCCGCCCGACCACGCCGGATGCCTACAAGGAGATCTCGAAGGAGAACCTCGGCAAACGTTTTGATTGGCTTGATAAGCAGCTTGCCGGCAAGCAGTACCTGATGGGCAACCAGTTCACCGTCGCCGATGCATACCTGTTCACGGTGCTGCGCTGGACCAGCCGGATCGGAATGGATCTCGCCAAGTGGCCCAACCTGAAAGCCTACGTTGATCGGGTCGGCGCGCGACCGAAGGTGCAGGAGGCGCTCAAGGCCGAAGGTTTGGTGAACTAGGCTGTAGGGCGGATTAGGCGCGTTCTTCACGCGCCGTAATCCGCCGGCTCGCTGCGGACGGCCGATTACGCTGGCGCTAATCCGCCCTACGAGATCAATCCACTCTACGAGGCCGCTGGCTTGCCGATCGTCACGGCCAGCCTGCCGACTCCTGCGATCTCGCATTCGAGCTTGTCACCGGCAACGGTCGCGGCGACGCCGGACGGCGTCCCGGTCATGATCACATCACCCGCGGCAAGCTCGACCATCTCGCTGAGCTTGACGATCACCTCCGGCACCTTCCAGATCATCTGAGCGAGGTCGCCCTCCTGGCGCACCTTCCCGTTGACGGAGAGCGCAATGCGTCCCTTGCTTGGATGCCCGATCCTGGCGGCGGGCTGCAGCGCGCCGCAGGGCGCCGAAGCATCGAATGCCTTTCCGATTTCCCAAGGCCGTTTCATATCGCGCGAGGCGATCTGAAGATCGCGGCGCGTGAGGTCGATACCCACGCCATAGCCGAAAATGCAATTGGGCGCCCGCTCGGGGGTGATGTTGCGTCCGCCGGACTTGAGGGCGACGACCAGCTCGACCTCGTGATGCATGTCCTTCGTGAGAGGGGGATAGGGCACGGTTCCGCCATCGGGCACAATTGCATCGGCGGGCTTCGAGAAAAAGAACGGCGGGTCGCGCACGTCATGGCCCATCTCGCGAATATGCTCCTCGTAGTTGCGGCCGACGCACCAGATACGGCGCACGGGAAACATCTTATCCGTCCCGGCGACCGCGATGGCCGCACGCGGAGGCGGCGAAATCACAAAGCGTGCATCGTCTTCGCTCATGTCATCTCTTTCGGTAGTGCAGGGATCAGGCGGTTGACGCCATTGCCAGCCGCTCCGGCTCCTGGTCGCGCAGCTGCAGGCGGTAGAATGAAGCGTAGCGGCCCCCTTTGCGCAGCAATTCCAGGTGTTGGCCGGATTCGACCACGCTGCCGTCTTCGATGACGAAGATGCGAGCGGCGTCCACGACGGTATGCAGCCGATGCGCGATCACAATGGTCGTGCGGCCACGGCAGAGATGCTCGATGGCCCCCTGCACCTGTCGCTCGGATTCGGAATCGAGCGAAGCGGTGGCCTCGTCGAGGAGGATGATAGGGGCATCCTTGAGCAGCGCGCGCGCAATCGCGATGCGCTGACGCTCGCCGCCGGCAAGTCTCGTACCGTGCTCGCCGACCGGCGCGTCGTATCCGCGCGGGAACGCGGTAATGAAATCGTGCGCATAAGCGGCCCGCGCGGCCGCCACAATATCGGCCTCGGCAGCCCCTGGACGGCCGAGCGCGATGTTCTCGCGAATGGAGCCGCGAAACAGGAATATGTCCTGACCGACATAAGCCACCTGGCTGCGCAACGAGCGGCGCGATACGGCCGCTATGTTCTGCCCATCGATAAGGATCGACCCGCCATCCACCTCGTGAAACCGCAGGATCAGGTTCAGAATCGTCGATTTGCCGCCACCGGAGGGGCCGACCAACGCCGTCACCGATCCGGGCTCCGCCACGAGCGACAGGCTCCTGATCACCCTCTCCCCGGGGTGATATGCGAATTGCACGCTGGCTAATTCCACCCGCGCTCTCGACAGCTGCAAGGGCGGCTTATCGTCGTCCGGCTGCTCCGTCGGGGGGCGATCGATCAGGTCAAACAGAATGCGCACTCCGACCAAACCACTGCTGAGATCCATGTTGAGCCGGGCAAGCCGCTTGGCCGGCTCGTAGGCCAGCATGAAAGCGGCGAGGAAAGAGAAGAACTGGCCCGGCGTTGCGCCGGTCTCGATGACGCGAAACCCGCCGTAGATCAGCGCAGCGGCGATCGCAAATCCGCCGAGCGCTTCCATCAGCGGACCGGAGCGATAGGCAACGCGCGCCCAATTGTTCGATTCGCTCTCCAGATGGGACACGTGCTCATCGAAGCGCGTGCGCATGACATCTTCGAGGGTGAACGCCTTGACGATGCGCATGCCCTGAACGGTCTCCTGCAGCGTCTCGAGAATGCGTGTGGTCCCGGTGAATTGCTGGAGCGCAATCGTCTTGATGCGGCGAATAAGCTTGCGCAGGAGCAGCATCGCCGGCGGCATGACAATAATGGTGAAAAGCGACATGATCGGATCTTGGACGGCCATGACGGTGGCCAGACCGATCAGTGACAGCAGATCGCGCCCTATCGACGTGATCAGCAGATTCAGCACCTGCGTTGCCGCGCCGGCACCGGTATTCAGGCGCGCGATGAATTCCGAGCTGTGGTGTTCGCCGAAGAAGCGGATGTCATGCTGAAGCAGCCGCGCGAACGTGCGGCGCTGGTTCTCGGCGATGATCCGGTTGCCGATACGCGCGAGCATCAGCGCCTGGCCGTAGGTAGCGAGCCCCTTGATGGTGAAGAGCGTCGCCGTCACCAGAGCAAGGATAATGATGCCGGGCAGGTTCTTGTGGACATAGGCCTGGTTGATCACGTCGCCGATAAGATATGCGCCGAGCGCGGTGCTCGCCGCTGCAACCATCATCATGGCGAATGCAAGCGCGTATCTTCGCCATTGACCGGCGGCCTGCTCCAGCAGCAGCCGGTGGATGAGGGCGGGAGCGCCGCCGGGATCTGCAAGCAGCGCTTGGAAATACGACTTCAGCATGCGGCTCCTTCGCAGTTATGGCAGCTCTTGTCCAGGCGGTGCCTGGTTTCAAGCAGAATCTGCGCCTGCGACCGAGCTGGGCCCGTGATGGGCCTTCAGGTTGCGCTCCCAAGCCAGCGCATGGCGAACGATGGTCGGCAGATCGTCTAGCTGCGGATGCCATCCGAGCGTCGAGCGGGCCCGATCGGCGGCCGCCACAATCCGGGCCGGGTCGCCCGGGCGCCTTCCCGTGATCTCCACCTGAAAGTCGATGCCGGCTGTCCGCTTGACGGTCTCGATGACTTCGAGCACCGAAAAGCCGCGGCCGTAGCCGCAATTGAGAACGGTGGAAGCGCCGCCGGCGCGTAAATATGCAAGCGCGTGCGAATGCGCGCCGACCAGATCCCAGACATGGATGTAGTCGCGAACGCAGGTGCCATCGGAAGTCTCATAATCGGTGCCGAACACCTGCATTTTCTGCCGCAGCCCGAGCGCGGTCTCGACGGCGACCTTGATAAGGTGCGTCGCCCCTTTGGTCGACTGGCCGGTGCGCCCGAGCGGATCGGCTCCCGCGACGTTGAAGTAGCGCAGAATGCAGTAGCGCAGGCCATGGGCAATCCCCGCATCCTGCAGCATCATCTCGGTCATGAGCTTGGAGCGGCCGTATGGGGACATCGGCATGGTCGGATCATCCTCGCGCACCGGCAAGCGCTCCGGATTGCCGTAGACTGCGGCGGTGGAGGAGAAGATGAAATGGCGCACGCCGGACGCAACGGCAGCCTCGATCAGCGCGCGCGAGTTGATGGTGTTGTTGCGGTAATAGGCGAGCGGATGGCGCACGGATTCCGGCACGACGACCGAAGCGGCAAAATGGATGATCGAGTCGACACCGTTCTCTGCAATCAATGCCGCAACGCGCGGTTGGTCTCCGCTTTCGCCAACGGCGAGGGTGGCTTTGCTCGCCACCGCCCAGGAAAACCCGGTGCTGAGATTGTCGAGCACCACCACGCGCTCCCCGGCATCGATGAGCGCATGAACCATGTGGCTGCCGATATATCCGGCCCCGCCGGTGACCAGGACTGCCATTTTGCTGCGACCTGCACTATCCCGGCTACACTGTTAGCAGCCTTTCGATGAATATCTTGTTATTGCCGGTACAACGAGCACCAAAGGGGGGCAGGCAGGGCAAGGATGACAAGACCAGGGACAGTGTATAATACGCAGGTGCCCATTTGGCGCATCAGGCCAGCCTGCCCGAGAGCGGCTCGGTCGCGCCGAGCTGGCTCCGGCGCTCGTAGCTCAGCTGGATAGAGCACCAGACTTCGAATCTGGGGGTCGGGGGTTCGAATCCCTCCGAGCGCGCCAATAACTACTTGAATTTAAATGGTTTTTCCAAAATCGAGTTGCTGCTGCT
>Ga0306920_100002212_pt1 | contig 24508 bp, 20 predicted proteins | sample flu12Cox44000170_FD_204666 | JGI IMG/M metagenome (GOLD analysis project Ga0306920, IMG submission 204666) | Lab enrichment of tropical soil microbial communities from Luquillo Experimental Forest, Puerto Rico - flux4day.12C.oxic.44.000.170 (v2)... | ecosystem: Environmental > Terrestrial >...
GTCCGACGCCATCGCGGCGCGGCACCGCAGGGCAGCCCGGCAGGCTCGGCGGGCTGCCCGCCGCCCCCGGGTAACGGAGCAGACGGTGCACGGAAACCGGGCGCCGGACACGTACGAGGACTTCCTGTGCCAGACGGCCCGGTCGGCGATGCGCGAGCCGACCGCCGCCGGGCGTTCCAACGGCCAGGCCGTCCGCTAGAGCAAGCCCTGAGAATGCGCGCGGCCAGCCGGCAGACCGATGCCCTCGGCGTGAGCGATCGCCGCGGCCTCGGTCCGGCTGGCCGCGCCCAGCTTGGCGAGGATGTTCGACACGTGAACGCTGGCGGTCTTCGGGGCGATGAACAGCTCGGCCGCGATCTCCCGGTTGGTCCGGCCCGCGGCCAGCAGGCGCAGCACCTCGTGCTCCCGGGCGGTGAGCCCGCGCAGCGCGTTCACCTGGCCGCCCGGGCGCCCCTGGTCGTGGCTGAGCCGCCCGCGGCGCCCGAGGGCGGTCAGCGCGGCGAGCAGCGGGCGGGCGCCGAGGCGGTCCGCCGCGTCGATGGCCTGCTGCCACTCGTGCTGGGCCTCGTCCCGCCGGCCGGTCTCCAGCAGCGCCTCGGCGAGCCGCCACCGCGACCGGGCCGCCTCGTAAACGAACGCCGGGCCGAACGTGTTCAGCACGGCAAGCCAGGCCTCTGGGTCGTTGTTGCCCTGGGCGCGGCGCCATTCCGCCTCGGCCCGGGCCAGCCAGGCCCGGCCGTCCACGCCGAGCACCGACTCGGGCCTGCGGGCGAACTCCGCTCCCCGGCGCGCCGTGTCGATCAGGACCTCGGCGCCCTCGATCGCGGCGGCCTCCGCCTCCACGTCGCCGGTGGCCCTGGCCTGGCTGGCCCGGTCAGCCTCGGCCGCTAGGCCTACCGCGGCCACCCGGATCAGCGGCGGGCCGTACCCGCCGAGGTAGTCCAGCTCTGACTTGATGCACACCGTCACCTCGGCCAGTGCGGTGGCGGGGTCGCCGTGCCACAGCGCGTGCTCGGCGAGCAGCCCGAGGGCGATGTACTGGCTGAAGTTCTCGGCGGGCCAGAACGGCTCCAGCCAGGTGCGCCGGTCGGCCACAACGGCGTCGTTGCCCCGGGCCACGTCGATGAACAGCGCCATGGCCGACAGGACGGCCTCGCGGTCGGTGGTGACCCGGACCGGGAACCCGTCCGCGACGTGCTGCGCGTGATCCCAGTCGCCGTCGTTGAAGTGCGCCAGGTAGTGCAGGTATTGCAGGTCCAGCCCATACGGGGCGAGCAGCAGGCCGGCCTCTTCCGCGCGGAGCAGGCCCTCGTGAGCGGTCGCGCCGGCCTCCGCCAGGTCCCCCCGTTCCAGGTGGATCCGGGCGAGCTGGAACGCCGCGCGCAGGTGGACCCCGAGGACCCCGGTCTCCCGCGCCTGGCGGAGGGCCTGGGTGAACAGCTCGATGGCCTCCGAGGTGCGCCCCGAGCGCTCTTCCAGCAGGCCGAGCGTCACCAGGGCGTCGGCCTCCGGCGACTCTGCCCCGGCGGCCCGGGCCGCATCCCGCGCCGCCAGCGCCCAGGTCCGGGCCGGCGACAGGTCGTCGGCCGAGAGCAGGGTCTGCGCGTAGGTGGCCAGCGCCCGGGCACGCTCCCAGCGCGCTGGTTCTTCCGGCAGGGCGTCGATGGCGGCGCGTGCCGCGTCCTTGGCGGCCGCGTACGCGTCCATGTCCAGCAGGTAGAACGCAAGCCGCTCGTTGGCCTTGCTGACCAGCACCGGGTCGTCGGCGGTGGTGCTGTACGCCAGCATCCGGCGCAGTTGCTGCACCGCGCGGTGCAGGTCGCCGCTGGCCGCCGCGCTGGTCGCGGATTCGAGCGCCAGCCCGCCACGCTGCATGCCCGCCAGCTTCTCCGGGTCGGTGACCCGATCCCACAGGGCAAGCGCCTGATCGAAATGGCGGTGCGCCTCCGCGGGCGCGGCGAGCCGGTCCGCCTCGAGGCCGGCCCGCACCGACGCCTTGAAGCCGCCCGGGATGTCGTGGCTGGCCAGGCTGTGATGGGCCAGCTCGGCGGCGGTCCCCGGCACCGAGGACAGCCGGATCTCGTCCGAGAGCAGCTCGGCCAGCCGCGCGTGCAGCCGGGTCCGCTCACCCGGCAGCAGGTCGGCGTACGCGGCCTCGCGCAACAGCGCGTGCCGGAAGGCGTAGCCCTCCTCGCCGTCGGGGACCAGCAACTGGTTCGCGACGGCCTCCCTGACCGCCCCCTCGTACTCCGGCTCGTCCAGGCCGCAGGCCTGCCTGACCAGGTCGTCCTCGACCTGCCGGCCCGCCACGGCCGCGGCGTGCACCACCTGCTGGCCCGCCTGGGAGAGCCGCTGCAGCCTGGCCAGCAGCAGTTCGGCCAGGCCGGCCGGCAGGTCGGGGCCGCAGGCGGAGGCGGCCAGCAGCTCCTCGGCGTAGTAGGTGTTGCCCTCGGCCCGGCGGATGATGGCCTCCAGGGTCGCCGCGTCCAGCGCGCCCTGCGCCAGGGCCGTCAGGTGCTCGGCCATCGCCTCGTCGCGCAGCGGCCCGACCTCGATCGGGACCACGCTGGGCAGCCTGAGCAGTTCGGCCGCCACCGCCCGCAGCGGATGGCCGCGGTGCAGGTCGTCGGTCCGGTAGGTGGCGATCACCGCGACCCGCTCGCGGTGCAAGACCCGGCTCAGGAACGTGAGCAGGTCCCGGGTCGAGCGGTCGGCCCAGTGCATGTCCTCCAGGATGAGCAGCACCGGCGTCCGCTCGGCCAGCTCTGCGAGCATGCCGAGTACCGCGCCGAACAGCCGCTGCTGCGCCATGCCGGCCGCCTCGCCGGGGGCCGGCTCCGCGGCGCCCTGGTCGGGCAGCAGCAGGCCCAGGACCGGCCGCGCGGCGATCGCGTCCGCCAGCGCCGGTGCCGCGTGGTCGGCGCTGCGCAGCGCGTCGGCCAGCGGCAGGTACGGGACGCTGTCGCCGAGTTCCGCGCACCGGCCGGACAGGACCATGAACCCGCCGGCGGCGACCGTGGCCAGCTCGGCGACCAGGCGGGTCTTGCCCATGCCGGCGTCGCCGCTCACCAGGGCCACCATGGGCTCCTCGGCGGCGGCCATGTCAAGCACGCGGCTAAGACGGCCGAACTCTGCGGCCCTGCCTACAAGCTTGGTGGCCGGGGGTTGCAGCATGTACTAAGTATCCCAGGTGGGTACGACGGATCTCGCCCCCGCCGGGATAGTTCGGCGCGCTCATTGGCGGCGGGGGGCGCAGGGACTACCATCCCCCCGTGCAGGATGCAGACCTGGCGGCCGCGGCGGAGGAACTGTACGCGCTTTCGCCCGGTGACTTCACCGCGGCCCGCGACGAGAAGGTGGCCCAGGCCCGCACCGCCGGGGACCGAGATCTTGCCCGGGCCATCGGCGCGCTGCGCCGGCCGGTGGTGAGCGCATGGCTGGTCAATCGGCTGGCCCGGGAGGCCAGGGATCAGGTCGCCGGCCTGATGACGCTCGGTGAGTCGTTGCGGCAGGCGCAGCAAGACCTGTCCGGGGAACGGCTGCGGGAGCTGTCGGCGCAGCGCCGCCAGCTGGTCGCCGCCCTCCTCGCCGAGGCGAGGAGGATCGCCGGGCGGGATGGCCGGGCCGCCGGCCCCCAGGTCGAGCGCGAGGTGGAGGCCACCCTGCAGGCGGCGCTGGCCGACGCCGGCGCGGCGGCGGCGGTGCGCGCCGGGTGCCTGGCCAGCCCGCTGTCCTACGCCGGCCTCGGCGTGGGGGACGCCGACGCGGTGGCCGTGGCCCGCCGCGCGGCGGCACCGCGGAAGGCGCCGGCGCGGGAGAAGGCACCGGCCGGACCGAAGGCGCCGGCCCGGGGACGGGCCGGTGGTCGGCGGCCGGCGGAGACGGCGGCGGAACGGGACGCTCGGCTGGCCGCCGAGGCGGAGGAACGCCGGGCCAGGCAGGCCGCGGCCGAGGCGGAGCGCCGGGCGGCGCAGATCGCCGAGGCGGAGCAGGCCGTCCGCCGGGCCACCGAGGACGCCGCGGCCGCGGCCGCCGACCTCGACGAGGCAGAACGGCAGGTCGCCGGTGCCCGGATCGTGCAGGAGTCCGCCCGGCGGCAGGTCGAGCGGCTCGACAAGGAGCTGAGCCAGGCGGTCGCCGAGGAGAGCCGGGCCAACCGCGCGGTCCGCGACGCCCAGCGGGGCAAGGAGGCCGCGGCGCGAGCGGCGGACGCGGCACAACGGCGGCTCGCCCGGGCCGAGACGGCCGCCCGCCGCCTGGCCTAGCCGGGCGGCCCGCCGCCTGGCTTAGCCGGGCCGCCTGGCCTAGCCGGGCCGCGCGCGCCGGCGAAGCTGCCCGGCTCCGATAATTCGGCCGAATCTGTCACCACCAACTGGCCGGCTTGACCGTCTTAAAGAACGCCAGCGCTGAACGTGTGGTGTGACGGCAGGAAACATTCGGGCTAATCACGGCGTCCGGGGCCAGACCGGGATGATCCCGATAAGAGAGACAGGTGGCATGCGATGAACAGATGGTGCTGTCCCCAGAACCTGCGAGGCCTGGCCACGGTGGTCGGCGTGGGGACACTGGTGCTCGGCCTGACGGCGGCCGGGTCCGCGCCCGCGCGCGCCGCGGCCAGCGCGGCGGGCCCGCGCGGGGGGAACCGGGCGGCCCCCCTCGGCGAGCCCGGCCCGAACGGCTTCTGGTACGGCACCGACAGCTTCACCATGACGGTCAGCGGGTCCGCGCCGTACTCCGAGCCGCATATCGGCGGAAAGTACGGCGGCTACATCGGCATGGCGGGGAACTGGGCAAACTGGCAACACTGCGGCGACAAGGTCGCCTGGTCGGCGGCCGACAGCGCGGCCGCGAACACCGACTTCAACGGCTACCACCTGGGCGTCGGCACCGGCGTCTACTGGTTCATGGGCGGCCCCGGCGTGGACCCGCACTACAACGGCACCACGACCGAGGCGTACGCGTGGGGCCAGCAGCAGGCGAGCCAAACGCTGTCCGATATCGCCGGCCTCCGGGTGACCTACCCGGTGATCTTCGCTGACGTCGAACTGCCGGGTAACGCGCCCGGCATCAGCCCGGCCCGGGACAACGGCTGGACCGCGGTCTACACCTCACCGTGCAGCGGCAAGGTGAGCCATTCGGGCATCGCGAAGAGCGTCGACCGGGCCGACTTCAACGGCTTCTTCGACGAGATCGCGCACAACTCCAGCTACGCGCCCGGCGTCTACTCCTCGGCGCCGGTGTGGGCCAGCATCTTCGGCACCGGCGGGTACTCGCACATCCGGCATACCTACGAGTGGACCTACGTCCCCGACACCAGCAGCCTGGCGCACACGCCGGACGGCTGGTGCCTGCGGAATACCCACACCTGCGCGCAGTTCTACGGCGGGGTGACCAGTTCGGACAGCAACGCCCTGATGTGGCAGTGGTCCGGCGGCGGCGGCACCTTCAACGGGTTCGGTGACTTCGACCAGATCGACGCGAACCGGACCCCGCCCCCAGGTTAGGCATGCCCGGAGGTCACCGGCGTGCTCGGCGCGCCGGTGACCTGGCCGGACGGCCTGGGCAGGCGGCTCGGCCACCAGATCCGGTCGCCGAGGTCCAGGTTCAGCGCGGTGACCAGCACCGACCTGACGATGATGGTGTCGATCAGCACGCCGATGGCAATGCAGAAGCCGATCTCGGTCAAGATCACCAGGGGCAGGGTGGCGAGCGTGGCGAACGTGCCCGCAAGCACCAGGCCGGCCGAGGTGATGACCCCGCCGGTCGCCGCCAGGGCGGTGAGCGCGCCTTGGCGGGTACCCGAGCGCTTGGCCTCCTCGCGGACCCGGGTCATCAGGAAGATGTTGTAGTCGATGCCCAGCGCGACCAGGAACACGAACGCGAACAGCGGCATCGACACGTCCGCGCCCGCGAAGGAGAACAGCGAGCGGAACGCCAATGCGGACAGGCCAACCGCGGTCGTGAAGGAGAGCACCACGGTGCCGATCAGGATCAGCGGCGCGACGACCGCGCGCAGCAGCAGCGCGAGGATGACCAGCACCACCAGCAGCACCAGCGGGATGATCAGGTTCCGGTCGCGGGTCGCGTGGTGCTCCACGTCCATGGCGACCGCCGTCCCGCCGCCGACCTTGGCGTCGGCGCCGGGGACGGCGTGTTCCGTGCTGTCAAGTTATATCTCGATTGCGCTCCGCGCCGCGGGCGGCGCGCGGTGCCCGCCGCGTGGGAGCATGTGCAGGTGCGCGCGCTGAGAACCCCCGATGACCGTTTCGCCGATCTGCCCGGTTTTCCCTGGGCGCCGCGGTACGCCGACGTCGGCGGGCTGCGGATGGCGTACGTGGCGGACGGCCCGGCGGACGGCGAGCCGGTGCTGCTGCTGCACGGGGAGCCGAGCTGGTCGTTCCTGTACCGCACGGTGATGCGCGTTCTCCTCGATGCCGGGCTGCGGGTGATCGCCGCGGACATGATCGGCTTCGGCCGGTCGGACAAGCCGGCGGAGATGGCCGACCATTCCTACGCCCGGCACGTCGAGTGGATGCGCGCCCTGGCGTTCGACGCCCTCGGCCTGTCGGGCGTCACCCTCGTCGGCCAGGACTGGGGCGGGCTGATCGGGCTCCGGCTGGTGGCCGAGCACCCGGACCGGTTCGCCCGGGTGGTCGCAGCCAACACCGGGCTGCCCACCGGCGACCAGGCGATGCCCGAGGTCTGGCTGCGGTTCCGTGACGTGGTGGCGGCCGCGCCCGAGCTGGGCATTTCCCGGCTGGTGCAGGCCGGGTGCCGGACCGTGCTGCCCGATGAGGTGCTCGCCGCCTACGAGGCGCCGTTTCCCGATGAGAGCTTCAAGGCAGGGCCGCGCGCGATGCCCACGCTGGTCCCGACGACCCCCGCCGACCCGGCCTCGGCGGCCAACCGGGCGGCCTGGCAGCGGCTCGCGGCCTGGGACAAGCCGTTCCTCGTCGCGTTCAGCGACTCGGACCCGATCACCGGCGGGATGGCGCCCATCTTGAAGCGGACGGTGCCGGGCGCGGCCGGCCCGGAGCACGCCGTCATCGAGGGCGCCGGTCACTTCCTGCAGGAGGACGCCGGTGAGCGGCTCGGCACCGTGATCGCCGACTTCATCCGCGCCACCTGACGCGGCCCGCCGGGCCGCTCCCGCCCGGATGTTTGCCGCGAAGCGGCGGGGTGGGGGAACCCATGACGGGCGACGCCCGCGCGGATGGGGTGACCCGCATGTGGCTAGACATCGGCATCGTGGCCCTGCTGATCGTCGGCATCTACTGCTTCGTCGTGCTGGCCGGCTTTCAGAAGCGCATGCTGACCCGCAGGACCGAGCGCCGGGCCGAGGACATGTACGACCGGTTCGCCGGCTCCCCCCGCCGACAGCAGCGCGCCGGGGAGCACGACGGCAGCCTGCATGATGGGCAGCCCGGCGACCGGCCCGGGTCAGCGCGGTAAGGCAGCCACCGGGGGATCACGGGGGGTCGCTCCCCGGGCTAACACACCTCCGCCCACAGGTAGAGCCGCTGCGAGGGGTACTCGCCGGGGTAGGGGGCACGTTCGTGCCGCTCCCGGACCGTGAAGCCGGCCGACGCCGCCATCGCGGTCATTTCATCCAGCGTTACGAGGGTCGCGCGAACCGCGACCGGCAGGCCGAACGCGGCGTCGGAGCCGGTCTCGCCGGTACCGCCGTGCATGGCGGCCAGCAGCGCGCCGCCGGGGCCGAGCACCCGGCGGAACTCCGCGAGGGCTGCCGGGATGCGCGGCCTGGGCAGGTGGATCATCGAGTAGAACGCGAGGACCCCGGCGAGGGACCCCGTACCGGCGGGCAGCTGGCACATGTCCGCGACACGGAACGTCAGCCCCGGCTGGCACCGGCGGGCCACCGCCACCGAGCCGGGGGAGATGTCCGCGCCGGACGCCGCGACGCCGCGGTCGGCCAGGTACCTGGTCAGGTGGCCGGCCGCGCCGCAGCCCACATCCCACACCTCGCCGCGTCCGGCGAGCGCCGCCGCGTAGCGGTCCAGAAGCCCGCGGTCGAACGGCTTGGCGTCGAGTTCCCCGGCGAACGTGGCCGCGTAATGCTCGGCCGCCACGTCGTAGGTGTGCGCGATGTCCGGCCAGGGCGTGCTCATGCGGATGCCCGCACAGCGAAGAAGCTGAACCGCACCCGGCCGTAGGTCCGCTCGTCGGTGAGTTCCAGGCTGGCGAGGTCCAGCGGGGTGCTCTCCGACGGGTCATGCTGGGCCACGACAACCGCGCCGTCGGCCAGCCAGCCGGGCTCGCGGTCGAGGAGCGCCACGGCGCGCGGCCACAGGCCGCGCCACTGCGGCGGGGCCACGAAGATCACGTCAAACGGGACCGGCGGGTCGCGCAGGTAGCCGAAGACGTCCCGGCCGACCACCTCGGCCCGCGCCGCCAGGCCCGTCAGCTCCAGGTTGTGCCGGATGCCCGCCAGGGCGGGCTCGGCCCGTTCCACGAACGTGGCGTGGGCGCCGCCCCGGCTCAGCGCCTCGATGCCGACGCCGCCCGTGCCCGCGAACAGGTCGAGGAAGCGCCGCCCGGGGATCCGCGGGGCCAGGATGTTGAACAGGCTTTCCTTGGCCCGGTCGGTGATCGGCCGGGTGGCGCGGCCGCGCGGGGGCCGCAGCACCCGGCCCTTGGCGATGCCGGCGATCACGCGCACCGCGCCATCACCTCCCGGCGGGGCTCACAGCTGCCCGCCGTAGAAGCCGTGCCGGGCGAGCGGCTCCACCAGCTGGGCCTCCTCGTAGGCCAGGTGGGACAGCAGCACGTCGGTCAGGATGTCGGCCGCCTCCTGCAGCCCGTCGAAGCTGTCGGGGTTGCGCAGGTGCTCGACCAGCGCGGCGTCGATGTCCTCCAGCACCTTGTGAATGACCTCGTGCTCGTCGGCGAGCCGGTCGAGCACCGGTGCCAGGCCCGGTTCGGCCGCCCGCAGGTGCGGGAACACCGCCTGGTCTTCCAGCGTGTGATGCCCGGTCACGATCCGGCAGTAGGCGGCGCAATACGCTCCCAGCGTCCAGCTGTTCTGCCGGACCGTCATCTGGTTAATCGCGGAACGCACGAGCGCGGCACTGGCGCCGTCCCTGACCTGGCCGATGAGGTCGCGGATCCGGGCGAGTTCCGCGCGCAGGTGGTCGTGTATCTCGACAAGATGGCCGGCGATGGCCCGCCCGTGCGAGGAGTAGGCGGCGTCGTGCGGCGGCTCGGGGCCGGCGGGCCGGCTGGACTCGTCCCAGAGCCGGACGGCGCTGAGCCGCTCGCCGGTGTCCGGGGTCGGCGTCACGCCCAGTGCGTCACGCACGCTCATCGCACCTCCGGCAGCCCACCCTGGTTGAGAGATCAACTATATGCCTGCTACTGGAGCGGGAAGGACTGGCCCCTCTCGGCCTCGGGCCTCGGCCCGAAGATGCGCCGCTCGCTCTCGTCGATGGGCACGTCGTTGATGCTCGCCTCGCGCCGCCGCATCAGGCCTTCCTCGTCGAACTCCCACAGCTCGTTGCCGTAGCTGCGGTACCACTGCCCGGCGGCGTCGTGCGACTCATACTGGAACCGGACCGCGATGCGGTTGCCGTGGAACGACCACAGGTCCTTGCGCAGCGCGTAGTCGAGTTCGCGGTTCCACTTGCGCCGCAGGAACTCGATGATCTCCGCGCGGCCGGCCAGGAACTCGTGCCGGTTGCGCCACACCGAGTCCTCGGTGTAGGCCATCGCGACCCGCTCCGGGTCCCGGGTGTTCCAGGCGTCCTCGGCCGCCTGGACCTTCTGGCGGGCGGTCTCCTCGGTGAACGGCGGCAACGGCGGGCGCGGGCTCATCGGGCCTTCTCCTTTCCCGGCCGTGGTCTCCGGCCGGTGCGGCACTCATGTGCGGCTTCAGCGGGGCAGGACGTACGGGTTGAGTATCCCGTCCGGGTCGAACGCGTGCCTGATCCGGGCGAACAAAGCGCGCTCGGGTGCGGTGCGGATCAGCGGCAGCCAGCGGGCCTTCAGCGCGCCGATGCCGTGCTCGGCCGAGATCGACCCGCCGAGCGAGGCCACGAAGCCAAACACCGCGTCCTCGTGCCGCCCGTCGGCCTCGGCCACCGGAACCACGTTGATGTGCAGGTTCCCGTCGGCGACGTGCCCGTAGATGATCACCTGCGCGCCCGGGTCCACCGACCGGACCACCCCGCCGATCTCGGTGGCCAGGGTGACCCAGCGCGCGGCCGGCACGGACACGTCGAGCTTCAGCGGCACCCCCAGGAACCCGGCCGCCTCGGGATGGCGCTCCCGGTAGGCCCACAGCCTGGCCCGGTCTGCCGCCGTGATGCCCACCGCCGCCGGGTGCCCGCCGGCGAGCCCGGCCAGATCCTCGTCCGCGCCTGGGCCGGCCGCCTCCAGCAACAGGAACGCCGGAACCTCGTCGCGCAGCGGCGGCACCAGCCCCGCATGCTCGGCGAGCACGTCCAGCCCGGCCCGGGTGAGGAACTCTGCCGACAGCAGGCCGGGGACGGTGCGCAGCGCCTCCCGGGCCAGCTCGTGCACCTCGCCCGGCCCGCCCAGCCCGATGATCACCGTGACCGGGCTGGTCGGCCGCGGCACGAGCTGGATCCGGGCCGCGGTGATCACGGCGAGCGTCCCCTCCGAGCCGGCCAGCAGGCCCGGATAGTCGTACCCGGTGTTGTCCTTGACCAGCCCGGCCAGGTGCGACACCACGCTGCCGTCGGTGAGCACCGCCTCCACGCCGCGCACCTGCGCCCGCATCGGCCCATAGCGCAGCACCCGCAGCCCGCCCGCGTTGGTCGCGACCGCGCCGCCGACCGTGGCGCTGTCCCTGCTGGCGATCAGCACGCCGAGGTCGAGGCTCGGGTCCGCGCCCGCGACCCGCCCCAGCGGCACCCCGGCGCCGGCCGTGACCTGTGCCGCGTCGGCGTCCACCGGCCCGAGCCGGTCCAGCCGGGCCAGGCTCAGCACCACCTCGCCGTGGCCGGGTACCCCGCCGCCGACCAGCCCCGTGTTGCCGCCCTGCGGGACCACCGCCACGCCCGCCTCCCGGCAGCGCGCCAGCACCGCCGCCACCTGCCCGGTGTCCGCGGGGCGCAGCACTGCCGGGGCGTGCCCGCGGAACCGGCCGGTCCAGTCCACCGCGTACCCGGCGGTGGCGTCCCCGGTCAGCACATGCGCATCGCCGACCACGGCAGCGAACTCCCGCAACAGGGCCCCCGACAGCTCGCCGCCGCTCACGTCGCACCCGGTTTCAGGCCTGGCAGGCGTTCATGGCGCGGGCGAAGGCCTCGCCACGGTCGGCGTAGTCGCGGAAGGCGCCGAAACTCGGCGCGGCGGGGGAGAGCAGCACCACCCCGTCCGGGAGCGCCCAGCCGAATCCGCGCTCGACCGCGGTGTCCAGGTCCTCGCACGCCACCACGTCCACCTTGGCGGGCTCCGCCGCCTCGATCGCGGCCCGGATCCGGGGGCCGCTGTCCGGCACGGTGAGCACCAGGGCCGGCCATTCCCGCGCGGCCAGCCCGGCGGCGAGCGGCGCGTAATCGATGCCGCGGTCGTGCCCCCCGGCGATGAGCGCCACGCGCCTGCCCGGGAAGGCGTCCAGCGCGGCCAGGGTGGGCAGCACGTTGGTGGACAGGCTGTCGTCCACGAACGTCACCCCGCCGACCTCGCCGATCACCTGGAGCCGGTGGGCCAGCGGTACGAATCCCGCCGCGGCCCGCTCCAGCGCCGCGTCGTCGGCCGCCTCGCGAACCCCTAGCCCTTGCAGGCAGGCGCGGGCGATCAGCGCATTCCGCCGCCCATGCGCGCCGAGCAGGCCGAGCGGCGCCATCCAATCCGCGCCGGGGTCGTCGCCCGCCCGGACCCACTGCACCCGCGGGCCGAGCAGCGCCGTGCGCTCCACAAGCTCCGCGCTGTCCCCGTTCCCGACGGTGAGGTCCGCGCCGGGCTGGGAACACGCGGACAGCTTGTCCCGGTAGTACGTCTCCACGTCGCCGTGCCAGTCCAGGTGGTCGGGGTGCAGCGAGGTGACCGCGACCACCACCGGGGACCAGGCCAGGTCGGTGGCCTGGTAACTGGACGTCTCGATGACCCAGTAGCGCGCGTCCGGCACCGACGGGTCCCACGGCGGCTGGCCGATGTTGCCGCCGACCACGCACGGGTAGCCCCAGCGGCGCAGCAGGTGCCCCGCGATCGCCGTCGTGCTGCTCTTGCCCTTGGTCCCGGTGATGCAGGCGACCCGGCCACGGTCCGCTCCGGCCAGCCACAAGCCGAGGCCGCCGGCCACCGGAATGCCCCGGCCGGCCAGCTCGGCCACCTCGGGGCGGTAGCGGCTGATCCCGGGGGATTTGATCACCACATCGCAGGTGGCCAGCGCCTCGAGCCCGCCCTCGGCGGTGGCCAGGACGGGGTAGCCGCCCGGCCCCGGGCCGGACGGGCGGTCGTCCACCAGCACCGGGTGCGCGCCCAGCGTGGCCAGCTTGCGCAGGTTGGCCAGGCCCTCGACGCCGAGCCCCCACACCCCGGCCCGCGCGCCGCGCAGGTCGGACCAGGAGATCGCCGGGCGCGCCGCGGTCATCGGGGCGCGCCCCCGTCCCGCGGGCGCAGCCGGGCGAGCACGCCGAACCGGCCACAGGGGCGGGCCGCGCGGTTGCTGAAGAAGTCCGCCCCGGTGGGGACGGCGGCCACGTGGATCCGGTGGTCAGCCACGCCCGCCTCGCGGAGCAGGAGGCGGTTGGCCGACCACAGGTCGCACAGCCACCGGCCGGTGCCGTCGGGCCGGAAGACCAGGGGCGCGCGCTCGCCGAGGCACTCGCGCACCGCCTGCGCGACCTCCTCGCCCACCTGGTAGCGGTCCGGGCCGATCGCGGGCCCGAAGCAGGCGACAACGTCGGCGGGACGGGTACCGAGGGCCGCCATGGCAGCCAGGGCGGCGTCGGCCACCCGGGCCACGGTGCCGCGCCAGCCCGCATGCACGCAGGCAAGCACGTGCGCGCCCGGGTCGTAAAGGACGATCGGCACGCAGTCGGCGACCAGCGCCCCCAGGACCGTTCCCGGGTCGCTGGTGACCAGGGCGTCGGCCTCGCCCACCCCCTCATCGGCGACCGCGGCGCCGCGGCCCCGGTCCGCGCCGGTCACCACCCGCGCGACGGCGCCGTGCACCTGTTTGCCGAAAACCACATCGGCGAGGTCGGCGCCCAGCGCCGCGGCGGCCCTGCGGCGGTTCTCCAGCACGTCCCGCGGCCGGTCACCCACGCCGAAGCTCAGGTTCAGCGTCGCGTAGTCGCCCGAGGAGACGCCCCCGTGGCGCGTGGTGACCAGCGCATCGACGGGATACCGGTCGAGGGCCGGCCAGGCCAGCACCCGCAGGCCGCCCCGCTGGCGCAGTTCATGGCCGATCGCGGCTTGTGTGGTCATCGTCTGGGAGCTTAGAGCACGCCCGCGCCACACTGGGACGGTGAGCAGCGACGTCACCCGGGTCTCGGTGCGGGTCACCGGGACGGTGCAAGGGGTCGGGTTCCGCCCGTTCGTCTACGCGCTGGCGGCGCGCCTGGGCCTGTCCGGTTTCGTCGGCAACGACTCCGACGGCGTGTTCGCCGAGGTCGAGGGCTCCCCCGCCGCTGTGGCGGAGTTCCTGGTCGCGGTGCGGCGCGACGCCCCGCCGCTGGCCAGGGTCGACCAGGTCGTGTCGGAAAAAATGCAGCCATACGGCACCGCGGGGTTCTTGATTGCCCCGAGCGCACCGGGTGCCGAGCGCACCGCCCTGATATCGGCCGACAGCGCGATGTGCGCCGACTGCCTGGCCGAGCTCCGCGATCCCGCGGACCGGCGGTACGCGTACCCGTTCATCAACTGCACCAACTGCGGGCCGCGATTCACCATCGTCACGGACGTGCCCTACGACCGGCCCAACACCACGATGGCCCCCTTCGCCATGTGCGGGCCGTGCGCGGCGGAGTACCACGACCCGGCGAACCGCCGGTTCCACGCGCAGCCGGTCTGCTGCCCCGCCTGCGGTCCGCGGCTGGGCCTGCGCGGCCCCGACGGGAGCCCGGTCGGGGCCGGCGACCCGCTGGCGGCGGCCGCCGCGCTGCTGCGGGACGGGCAGGTGCTGGCGGTGAAGGGGCTCGGCGGGTATCACCTGGCGGTGGACGCGGCCAGCGAAGACGCCGCCACTGCGCTGCGCGCGCGCAAACACCGGGAGGACAAGCCGTTCGCGGTGATGGCGGCCGGCCTCGCGGCGGCGCAGCAGCTGTGCGAGGTGGACGAGGCCGCGGCCGAGTTGCTGACCAGCCCGCGCCGGCCGATCGTGCTGCTGCCCCGGCGGCCCGGCACGGTCGCCGCCGCGGTCGCGCCGGGCAACCGGGCGCTGGGGGTCATGCTGCCGTACACGCCGCTGCACCACCTGCTGCTCGAAGCGGTCGGCCGCCCGATCGTGCTGACCAGCGGCAACCTTTCGGATGAGCCGATCGCCTACCACGACGAGGACGCCTTCGCGCGGCTGGCGGAGATCGCAGACGCGTTCCTCACCCACGACCGGGCCATCCACATCAGGACCGACGACTCTGTCGTCCGCGTATGGGGCGGGGTGGCGGGGTCAGAACTAGCAGAGCATGGGCGGGAGATGCTCATCCGGCGCTCCCGCGGGTGCGTCCCCGAGCCGGTCCGGGTGCCCGCCCGGTTCCCCCGCCCCGTGCTGGCCTGCGGCGCCGAGCTGAAGAACACGTTCTGCCTGGCCAAGGGCGACCGTGCGTTCGTGTCGCACCACATCGGGGACCTGGAGAACGCGGCGACGCTGCGCTCGTTCACCGAGGGGATCGAGCACTTCGGCCGGCTGTTCGGCATCGAGCCGGAGGTTGTCGCCTTCGACCTGCACCCGGAGTACCTGTCCACCAAGTACGCGCTGGATATGGACCTGGACTCCTGCGGCGTGCAGCATCATCACGCGCACATCGCCTCCTGCCTGGCAGACAACGGCCACGACGGCCCGGTCATCGGGGTGGCCTTCGACGGCACCGGGTATGGCACCGACGGCACCCTGTGGGGCGGCGAGTTCCTGGTCGCGGACCTGGCCGGTTTCGAGCGGGCCGGGCACCTCAGGCCGGTCCCGATGCCCGGCGGTGCCGCCGCGATCCGCCAGCCGTGGCGGATGGCCGCCGCCTACCTGCGCGCCGCCTTCCCCGGCGGCCCGCCGGCCGGGCTGGATGTGGTCAAACGCAACGCGCGGAACTGGGCGGCGATCATCTCACTGGCCGAGCGAGGGGTCAACGCCCCGGTCTCCTCCAGCGCCGGTCGGCTGTTCGACGCGGTCGCGGCGCTGCTGTCGGTGCGGGACACGATCAACTACGAGGGCCAGGCCGCCGTGGAACTCGAGCAACTGGCCGACCCCGGCGAGGCGGGCAGCTACTGGGCGGCGGTCACGGGGCAGGGGCCGTTTTGCATCGAAGGCAGCGACCTGGTGCGGGCGGTCGCCGGCGAACTGGCGGAGGGGACGCCGGCTCCGCTGATCGCGGCCCGGTTCCACAACGGGATCGCCGCGCTGATCGAGGACGGGTGCGTGCTGGCGCGGGAGCGGCATGGGCTGGACACGGTGGCGCTGTCCGGGGGGGTGTTCCAGAACGTGCTAGTGACCGAGCGGGCGGCCGTGCGGCTGGCGGCGCGCGGGTTCCGGGTGCTGCTGCACTCGCGGGTGCCGTGCAACGACGGCGGCATCAGCTTCGGCCAGGCCGTAGTGGCCGGGGCGAGAGACCGGAACGACGGAGTCGGGCCGGGCTTACGCCGCGGAGGTTCCGGGGGTTGCCCGCCGGGCTAGCCTTGGCCGTCGCTGCTTCGAGGGCTACTGGCCGATCGCGATGAGGTTCCCAATGTCGTCCGACGCGTAGATGACGCCGTTCGAAACCGCCACCTCACCGTCCTCCCTGTTCTTCGTGCCGTAGCGGAGCAGCGTGGTGCCGGTGGCGGGGTCCAGGAAAAGGATGTTCCCGCCGGCCCCGTAGGGCTCGATGAGTACTCCCGGCACCGTCGTGATTCCCGCCGACATGAAGCCCGGTATCCCGTGCCGCCACACGAATGCGCCCGTCGCCGGGTCGAGGGCGGAGATGTTCCCGTACCAGGTCGTGCCGTTGAGGGTGACGCCGCCAGCGCCCACATACAGGTACTTCCCGTCCCAGCCTGCGGAGGCGATCGACCGCGGGCTCCCGCTGGGATCGGCGACCGTGGACTGCCACAGCGGCCCGGCGGCCAGGTTGCTCCTATCCCACGCGTAGAAGATCCCGTTCTTGTTCAGCGCTCCGACCAGATTGCGGGCCACGCCATTGATGGTCGCGGTGAACAGCGTCGGGGTCGAGCCGAAATCGGCGTCGCCAAACTGCTGCGCCGACTTCGGCACGGTCCAGCTGGACAAGACCGTCAGGTCGCTGGCCCGCAGCTTGACGATCGCCGGAGCCATCTCATTCGGGGAGCAGCCCGTCGGCGTCCCGGTGGTCACGTAGATGCTGCCGTCGCTGGAGTCGAGGGCCGGCGACGACCATATCCCGCCGCCGGTGCAACCTTGGTTCTCCATGTACGCGGTGTGCAGGATGGCTCCCGTGGTTGCGTCCATCTGCACCAGCCGCCCGTTGACGAGCGGGCAGTCGCCGAACGACGCGACCGGCTGGTAGATGTCCCCGTTGTAGAGGATGGGCGATCCCCACAGGTAGTCGCCTGCCGCGCCGCCGTTCCCGAGCTTGGTCTTCCACAAGATCACGCCGGTGAGGGCGTTCACCGCGTACATGTAGTCATCGCCGCCGGGGAAATAGTCCACCTGCGTGCTGCCGATCGTGGCCAGCGTGGCCGTGCCGCTGATCCCCGCCACCGACGGCGAACAGTGGCTGTCGATGTTCTGGGCGGTTGGGACCGTCCAGGCATCCTGGCCGGAGAAGTTGGTCGCGTGCTCGACGCCGTTCCAGTCCCCCCAGTAGATCAGGTTGTTCGCCACGATCGGCTGCGCGTACGAGCCAACCGCGTTGCCCGTCCCGTCCGTCCAGTGCGTCTTGAGCGTGGCCACATTAGCGGCGGTGACCCCGGTCTGGGACGGGTAGTTGCCGCTCCGGCCCAGGTCCCCGCGGTAGGTCCCGACCATCGTCACCGGTAGCGATCCGGTCTGGTAGGTGAACTGGTCCGCCGAGCTTGTCGCGCTCGCGCCGCCGGGGGTGGTGACCGTGACGTCGACCGCGCCGGTCGAACCGCTCGCCGGCGCGGTGGCCGAGATCTCAGTGGGACTGGTGACCGAGAACGTGGCCGTGTTGCCACCGAAGCTGACGGCGGTCGCCCCGGAGAACCCCGTCCCGGTGATCGTGACCGACGTGAACGCCGGCCCCGCGTTCGGGGTCACCGCGGTGACCACCGGCGGCGGCGGGGCGACGAACGTGAACTGGTCCGCCGGGGACGTCGCGCTCGTGCCTCCGGGGGTGGTGACCGTGACGTCGACGGCGCCGAGTGCGGCGTTCGGCGGCGCGATGGCCGTGATCGTGGTGTCGCTGGCGACCGTGAACACGGCCGTGTTGCCCGACCCGAAGTTGACAGCCGTCGCGCCGGTGAACCCTGTGCCGGTGATGGTAACCGGCGTCCCGCCTGTGCTCGGCCCGGAGCCGGGGCTGAGGCTGGTGACCGCAGGCACCGGGGGCGGGATGTAGGTGAACTGGTCCGCTGAGGACGTCGCGCTCGGGCCGCCGGGGCCGGTCACCGTCACGTCCACCGGGCCGGCCGGGCCCGCCGGGGCGGTGGCCGTGATGTCGGTGTCGCTGTTCACCGAGACGCCGGTGGCCGCGGTGCCGCCGAACTTCACGCCGGTGGCCCCGGTGAACCCGGTGCCGGTGATCTCGACCTGGGTGCCGCCCGCGGCCGTGCCCGAGGTCGGGCTGATGCCGGTCACCGCGGGCGGCGGTGGGGGTGGACCGGTGCTGATGGAGACGTTCTGCACCTGGTGCACGTCCGTGGCCGGGCCGGTGGCCGCCGTGAACCCGACGAGCACCTGGGACGGCAAGGTCACGGTGTACGCGAGCACCTGGTTGCCGTCCATGGTCACGCTGATGCCGTTGGTGCCGGTGGCCACCACGATGTGGTGCACCGTGTTACGCAGGGCCGGGACCGACGCGTTGGTGGTCACGTAGTTCAGGCTCGGCTGGCTCGGACTGGTGACGGCGATGCCCACGAAGTTGTTCGACGGGTAGCCGGTTAGCTTCCATGTGTCGACGGAAACCGCGATCCCGGTGATCCCCGCGTACCCCTCTCCCCCTCCGTTGTGGCCCAGGGCAGTGGGCTTGGTGACGCTCGCGTCCGCGAGGGTGAAGGTCATCCCTTCGGCACCGCTAGTGGCGTTGCTGGACCCGATGGACACGTCGAACGACGCCTGGATTCCTGCCGCAGCCACGGGCGTGGGCCAGAAGGCCGAGCCCGCCTGCCAGGTCGTGTTCGGCGTCAGCTGCAGGTTGGGGGGCGACGCGGTGGTGTTGAGCACCGACGAGCCGTTCAGCTGCCAGCCCCCGGCCACCGGCGAGGGGATCGACCCTGGCGGCGGCCCAGCCCCATACGTGAACTGATCGCCGGCAGAGGTCTGGCTCGTCCCGCTGGGCGTGATGACGGTCACGTCGACGGTGCCCGTTCCCGGCGGGGCGGTGGCGGTCAGCGTGGTGGAGTTGTTAAAGGTGAAGCTGGCCTTGTTGCCGGACCCGAAGTCCACCTCGGTCGCACCGGTGAAGTTCATCCCCTGCACCGTGACCGAGGTGCCGGCCGGCCCGGAACTTGGCTCGACGATGCTGACGGTAGGCGGAGGCGGCGGCGCGGCGACATAGGTGAACTGGTCCGCCGTGGACGTCGCGCTCGTGCCGCCGGCGGTGGTGACGGTCACGTCCACGGTGCCGGCCGCGCCCGCTGGCGAGGTGGCCGTGATGGAGGTGTCGCCGTTCACCGTGAACGCGGTCGCTGCCGCGCTGCCGAACTTCACGCTGCTCGCGCCCATCAGCGCGCTGCCGGTGATGGTCACCGAGGTACCACCTGAGCTCGGGCCCGAGGTGGGGCTCACCCCGGTCACCGCGGGCGCCGGCGGCGGCGGGCCGGTGGTGATGGCCACGTTCTGCACCTGGTGCACGTCGGTGGCCCCGCCGGTGGCCGCGGTGAACCCGACCAACACCTGGGGCGGCAGGCTGGTCGCGTAGTTGAGCACCGGGTTGCCGTCCATGGTCACGACGATGCCCGTCGAGTTAGTCGCGATCGTGACGTGGTGCACCGTGTTGCGCAGGGCCGGGACGGACGCGTTGGTGGCCACGTAGTTCAGGCTCGGCTGGCGCGGAGTGGTGGCTGCGATGCCCACGAAGTTGTTCGATGGCGTGTTGGACAGCTTCCATGTATCGAAGACCACCGCCAACCCGGTGATCCCGGCGAACCCGATACCGCCCCCGTTGTGGCCCAGGGCGGTGGGCTGGGTGACGCTGGCGTCCGCGAGGGTGAAGGTCAACCCTTCGGCGCCGCTAGTGCTGTTGCTCGACCCGATGGACAGGTCGAAGGACGCCGTCACGCCCACCCCCGGCACGGCGGTGGGCCAGAAGGCCGAGCCCGCCTGCCAGATCGTGTTCGGCGTCAGCTGCAGGTTGGGAGGCGACGCGGTGGTATTGAGCACCGATGAGCCGTTCAGCTGCCACCCACCCGCTGTCGGCGGCGGGATGGCGGCCGGCGCCGCGGCCGCGGCCTGCGGGCTCGACACGGCGGCCACCAAGCCAGCGATGACGAGCGGCACGATCGCCGTGATCCCAACGGCCCTGAACCGGCGCATAGGGAGCTTCGAATGCGACATTTGCGACATCCTCGCCGCGGGTCGGATGGGCCGGCGCCGAAAACCGCCCCTCCTCGCCGTGCGTTCGCGCCTGACGACCACCGATACCGCAGTGGTCAAGAAGATGAAAGCCCTCATCACCGGCCCGCCCCTCTGCCGCCCTCCTAATCAAATCGCAGCGGTGGACAGTCTGTCCCTGGTTGGCGCAAATTAGAACGCACCAACGCTGTGGTGGATGGGTCCACGGCTTCGCGTAAACATGCGAGGGTCTTCCTAATCCAGCCAGTAACTGCCTTGCATCTTGGGAACTAGTGGTCGCGCTCGTAATTCGCCATGAGGCCAGCGGGGGGTTCCGGGGGTCGCTAGCCCGGGCTAGCGTCGTTCCCCCGGGCTAGCACTGCATACCCGTCGCGGACGGCGGCGGCCATGCCCGCGCCGGGCAGGCCCTCCGGGAACGGCCAACGGTCCCCGGCCTGTTGCACTGCGTCCTGTTCCGGCACGCCGGCGGCGTGCAGTTCGGTGATGAGCGCGGCCGCGGCGGCCAACTGCTCCTGCTGCGCGGCCAGGAACGCCGCGCCGACCACCGCACCATGCCCGGGCACCAGGACGTCCCCCTCGCGCAGCGCCGCCCGGAGCCGGGCGATGGTGGCCGGCCAGTCCAGCGGGAAGCTGCCAGACCCGTACACCGGTGGGCCGGACTCCTCGACCAGGTCGCCGGTTAGCCACGCGCCACTGGACGGCAGGTGCACCAGCAGGTCGTTGTCGGTGTGACCGCGGCCCAGGTACCGCAGTTCGGCCGCGATGCCGCCGAGGTCGAGCGTCATCTCCCCGCCGACCAGCACCGTGGGCGGGGTGATCACGATCTCGCGCCACTCGTCGGCCGGCTCCTCGCCCGCGGCGATCAACTCGGCGAGCATCGGCCGCTCGTAGACGTCCAGGTGCGCGGGCACCCGTTCATGCCCGTAGATCGGCGCGCCGATGTCGCTCGCCGGGCCGAACCGGGCGTTGCCGAACGTGTGGTCGAAGTGGGCATGGGTGTTGACCACCCAGCGGACCGGCAGCGTGCCCAGTTCCCGCAGATCGGCGCGGATCTCGTCGGCCTGGCGGTGCGAGGAGCGGGTGTCGCAGACGAGCAGGCCGCCGGCGCCGCGCACGACGCAGACGCTCACGTCATGGGGCTGGTAGCGGCGCCGGAAGACGCCGGCCGCCACCTCTTCCCAGGCAGCCACGTGTCCGAGGTTAGCCCCCGGCGCGGGCCGGGATTCGCTGGCGCAGCCAGGCATACCACTCGCCGACACCGTCCCCGGCCTGGGCCGAGACCGGCAGGACGGTGGCGCCCGGGCTGATCGTCGCCAGGTCAGCCTTGCACCGGGCGAGATCGAAGTCGAGGTAGGGCAGCAGGTCGGTCTTGCTGACCAGGACCAGGTCGGCGCTGCGGAACATGTGCGGGTACTTGACCGGCTTGTCGGCCCCCTCAGTGACCGAGGCGAGCACCACCCGGCGCGCCTCGCCCAGGTCGAACAGCGCCGGGCAGACCAGGTTCCCGACGTTCTCGATCACCACCACCGAGCCGTCCGGCGGGTCCAGCGCGGTGAGCGCCTCCCGGACCATCACCGCGTCCAGATGACAGCCCGTTCCGGTGTTCACCTGCACCACCCGGCAGCCGGCCGTGCGCATCCGGTCCGCGTCCAGCGCGGTCTCCTGGTCCCCCTCGATGACGCCGATGACGAGTTCGGCGGCCAGGTCGCGGGCGGTGCGTTCGAGCAGCGTTGTCTTGCCCGCGCCGGGCGAGCTCATCAGGTTGAGCGCCAGGATGTCCCGGTCGCGCAGCCAGTCCCGGTTCTGCCGGGCCAGCGCGTCGTTGCGGGCCAGCACCTTCTCGGCGAGCGTGACCGTCTGGCCGCCGTCGTGCTCGTGCCGGTGCCCGGCGTCGTGCTCGTGCCGGTGCCCGGCGTCGTGCCCGTGGGCGTCGTGCCCGTGGGCGTCGTGCTCGTACCAGGTGCCGTCGTCGTGCTGGTGCCTGGTCCGCCCGCCGTCGGCGCAGCCGCAGGTCGCGCACATCTCACGCCACCTGGACCGAGAGGATCTTGAGTTCTTCCCCGCCGAGCACGGCGACGTCCGCGCTGCCGCACGGGCACAGCACGATCGGCGGGTCCGGCCGGAACTCGGCGCCGCAGGCCCGGCAGCGGCACCGGGCGGGCGGCTCGGTGATCTCCAGTGTGGCTCCCTCCAGGGTGGTGCCCTCGGTGGCGAGGTCGAAGCAGAACTTGATCGAGTCGGGCACCACGCCGGACAGCGCGCCGATCTCCAGGTGCACACGGGTGATCTTGGCGCCGGGCAGGCGCTGCGTGACCGTGTCCACCACGCTCTCCGCGATCGCCAGTTCGTGCACGCGGCCTCCCGGTGCGGTCAGCAGATGCGCGGCAGCGGGTCACCGACGAGCAGGTCGACGATCCGGGTGCCGCCGAACGTGGTCTTGATCGTGACCAGCCCGAGCGGTTCCGCGGTGACCTCGCCGATGATCGCCGCCTGCGCGCCGAGCGGGTGGGCGCGCAGGGCGGCGAGGGCCTGCGCCGCCTGGCCGCCGTCCACCACGGCGACCAGGCGGCCCTCGCAGGCCACGTAGAGCGGGTCGATGCCGAGCAGTTCCGCCGCGCCGCGGACCTCATCCCGCACGGGGATGGCGTCCTCGGTGACCAGCACGCCCACGTCCGCGGCCTTGGCGATCTCGTTGAGGATGGTCGCGACGCCGCCCCGGGTCGCGTCGCGCAGCGCGCGGACACCGGGCACCGCGCCGAGCAGCCCGGCCACCAGTTCCGCCAGCGGCGCGGTGTCGGATTCCACGTCCGCCTCGATGTCCAGCTCGCCGCGGGCCAGCATGATGGTCACGCCGTGGTCGCCGATCGGCCCGGAGACGAGGATCGCATCCCCCGGCCGGGCCTGCGCCACGCCCAGGTTCACGCCCGCCGCGAGGGCGCCGACGCCCGCGGTGTTGATGTAGCAGCCGTCCGCCTTGCCCTTTTCCACCACCTTCGTGTCCCCGGTGACCACGGCGACCCCGGCCGCGGCGGCGGCGTCCCGCATGGACCCGGCGATGCGGGTCAGGTCGGCGACGGGAAACCCCTCCTCGAGGATGAACCCGGCCGACAGGTACATCGGAGTGGCGCCGGCCACCGCGAGGTCGTTGACGGTGCCGTTGACGGCAAGGTCGCCGATGTTGCCGCCGGGGAAGAACAGCGGGGACACCACGAACGAGTCGGTGGTCAGCGCCACCGTGGCCCGCTCACCCGTCCCGCCCTGCACCGGCAGCCGGGCCGCGTCCTCCAGCGGTTCCAGCAGCGGGTTGCGGAACGCGTCGAGGAAGATGGCCTCGATCAGGGTGTGGGTTGCCTTCCCGCCGGCCCCGTGCGCCATCGTGATGCGCTCTTCCCTGAGCTTGGGCCGCCGCCGGCGGGCGCGCTCGATGCGGTCGAGCACCTGCTGCTCGCGGCCGGTCGCGGGCAGGACCCGTTGGTTCGTCATGGCCTGCTCAGCTCTATGGAAATCGCCTCGGGTACCCGCTGGCGGTTCAGCCGGCCGTAGTTGTAGTACGCGGCGCAGGCGCCTTCCGGCGACACCATGCACGTGCCGATCGGGGTCTCGGGGGTGCAGGCGGTGCCGAACACCTTGCACTCCCAGGGCTTGAGGACGCCCTTCAGCACCTCGCCGCACTGGCACGCCTTCGGGTCGGCGACCCGGACCCCGGGTACCTCGAAGAGCAGCTCGGCGTCGAAGTCCGCGTAGGCCTCGCGCATTTTCAGCGCCGAGTGGGAAATGAAGCCGAGCCCGCGCCATTCGAAGTAGGGCCGCAGTTCCATGGTCTCGCCGATGGCCTTGAGCGCCACCGGGTTGCCGTCCCACGGCACCACGCGCGAGTACTGGTTCTCCACCTCGCTGCGGCCCTCGCTCAGCTGCAGCATGAGCATGTAGATGGACTGCAGGATGTCCAGCGGCTCGAAGCCCGCCACCACGACCGGCTTGCCGTAGCTGCGGGCGATGAACTCGTACGGCCGGCAGCCGATCACCGTGGACACGTGCCCGGGGCCGATGAAGCCGTCGAGGCGCAGGTCCGGGGAGTCCAGGATCGCCTTGATGGCCGGGATGATCGTGACGTGGTTACAGAACACCGCGAAGTTCGTGATCCCTTGCGCCCTGGCCCGGAGCACGGTCATCGCGGTGGACGGGGCGGTGGTCTCGAAGCCGATCGCCATGAACACGACCCGTTTGTCCGGGTTGGCCTTGGCAATCTTCAGCGAGTCCAGCGGCGAGTAGACCATCTTGATGTTGGTGCCGCGCGCGTTGGCGTCGAAGAACGCCCCGTTGCTGCCCGGGACCCGCATCATGTCCCCGAACGAGGTCATGATCACATCCGGCTGCGACGCCAGGCTGATGGCGTCGTCCACGCGCCCCATGGGGATCACGCACACCGGGCAGCCGGGGCCGTGCACCAGGGTGATGGACTCCGGCAGGTAGTCCTCGAGGCCGTGCTTGTAGATGGTGTGGGTGTGCCCGCCGCACACCTCCATCAGCTTGTAGTGGCGCCCGGGCTCGCACAGGGCCGCGATGCGGGCGGCCAGCGCGTGCGCCTTCTCCGCGTCGCGGAACTCGTCGACGAAACGCATGTCACCAGCTCCTACTCGATCCGGGAGTCTCGCAGCGCGG
>Ga0306920_100002213_pt1 | contig 24498 bp, 21 predicted proteins | sample flu12Cox44000170_FD_204666 | JGI IMG/M metagenome (GOLD analysis project Ga0306920, IMG submission 204666) | Lab enrichment of tropical soil microbial communities from Luquillo Experimental Forest, Puerto Rico - flux4day.12C.oxic.44.000.170 (v2)... | ecosystem: Environmental > Terrestrial >...
AACGGTTGGAACCTCTGATGGCTGACACGGTACCGGCAAAACGGGTGGCCTTCGTGCTCTCCGACATCGACGGCACGCTGCTGGACAACAACAAGCAGCTCACTCCGGGAGCGCCCGCCGCGGTCCGGCGACTTTGCCAGGCCGGAATTCGGTTCACGCTCGCTAGTGCACGGCCTCCGCGATTGACCCGGGCGTTAGTTCGTGAACTCAACGTCTGCGAGCCTATCGCCTGCTTCAACGGAGCATTGTTTGTCGGCACTGACGAAACCGTGCTTCACCAGTTGCCCATGTCATCCTCTGACGCGCAGACGGTCGCGAACCACATATTCCGCAATGGTTTCGATTTGTGGGTATACACCGGTTCGGACTGGTATGTGAGCAACCCCAGCGGACCGCACGTGGAACACCAGGAAGAACTCATGCAGGCTAAGGCGACGCCGCTAAACACCCACGACATGTCGCACTTCCATGTGCTCAAGATGGTCGGTGTGAGTGATGACTACGCCACGGTAGCCGACGCGGAAAAGCAGATGGCCGACCTGTGTTGCATGTCCATCTCAGCAACCCGTTCCAGTCCCTACTACCTCGACGTGACGGACGCCAAGGCCAACAAGGGAGAGGTTGTCCTGGCGCTTTCGAAAATGCTGGGCATACCTACGGAGCAGATCGCGACCATCGGCGATATGAACACCGATGTTCTTATGTTTCGCCAAAGTGGCATCGGCATCGCCATGGGTAATGCGCTCGACGACGTGAAGGCCCAGGCAAAGTTTGTGACTAAGAGCAATGAAGAAGACGGATTTGCTTACGCTATGGACCATTTTGTGCTCGGCATCGCAGAAGAGCAAGCGGCTGCCGACTGAGCCATGGTCATCCTTCTCATGGGCGTGACCGGATCCGGCAAGACCACGATTGGCCTCGCCCTGGCCGAGTCACTCACGTGGCAATTCGCTGACGCTGACGATTTCCATTCGCCGACAAACGTGACCAAGATGCGGGCGGGCATCCCTCTCAACGATGCTGACCGTGAGCCTTGGCTGGTGACTCTCCACGATGCGATTGCTGGGTGGATCGCGACGGGTACCGACGTTGTGCTGGCGTGTTCCGCGCTGAAACAGTCGTACCGCAAGCAGCTGCTGATCGGTCCCGAGGTGCGGCTGGTCTATTTGCGCGGCAGCCGTGAGCTGATTTCCCGCCGACTTGCGCAACGTCACGGCCATTATATGAATCCCGGGCTTTTGCCGAGTCAACTTGCGACTCTGGAGGAACCTCAGGACGGGCTAGTGGTGGATGTGGATGCCGCCGTTGCCAACGTGGTCGCCGACATCCGTAAGGCGCTTGGCGTTTAGCCCGGTGATGCAGTGTCCTGGGTGCGACCCCTCCATTCTCCCCCACGACCCGACCAATACTTCAGCGCGGAATGAAGCGTGGCCAGCATATAAAAGCAGGCGCTAAACGGCAAGGTCAAGGCCCATGGCGCACGAAGCCTATAGAAACGCACCATAGGAAGATAGGCCGCCGACATCAGCATCCAACTCACTGCTCCTATCGCGGCCAGCATTCGGTCACCGCTCACCAGTAATCCCAATGGCAGCAGGTAGGTCACGACGAGGCCAAGCAGTGTACCCAGGAGCAACCACAGCGAATGCTGCAACTGATTGAAAGCTGTGCGCGTGATCATCCGTTCGATCTCGCCCAGAGTTCCGTAGGCGCGAGTGCTGTAGGTGTCCCCAGTCGCACCGAGCCACACCTTTCCTCCAGAACATTTGACCGCTCGAGCCAAGGCGCAGTCGTCGATGATTTGGTTTCAAATGGCTGCGACGCCGCCCGCACGCTCCAAAGCTCGCGGTCGAATCAACATGCAGCCTCCCGCCGCACCGGCCACCTTGCGTTGTGGATTGCGTATCCAATTCGGCGGGTACAGCAGGAAGAAGAAAAACACGAATGGAGGAATCAGGAACCGCTCCGGCATGCTTCGGCAGTGCAGCCTGACCATGAACGAGGTCAAATCGTAGTTCTCTGCTTCGGCGATGGCAACGAGCGTGGCGATACTCTCTGGCGAGTGCCGTATGTCTGCATCCGTCAGAAGTAAGAATTGGGGATTCAACTGCGCCGCCTGGACCACGCCCTGTCGCACGGCCCACAGTTTGCCCGTCCATCCGGCTGGCAGGGCAATACCATGGATCAGGCTCAGCGCCTCGGAACGTCCGCAGCTCTCAGCCGCTTGTCGCGCGGCATCTGCCGTTCCATCCGAACTGTGATCATCAACAACGAAAATGCGAATTGCATCGCCGCAACTCTGCTTCAATAACGACTGGACGGTCGTCCCAATGACCTCGGCCTCGTCGCGGGCGGGAATAACCACGGCAACAATGCCCTCGATTGAGTTCAGCGGGCGCACCTTTGCCTGGAGACTAGCGACCCTCCAAAAACCACCGTGAGCGGTGAGCAGGTAGACCCAGATGGCAACACCGAGGATCCCGCTAATGAACGCGACAGAGTGCACGTTGTCTCAGTTTATCCGGAACACCAGTGCCGCAGCAGCCCAGCGTATTTGAGGTTTGCATCGCCAATGCAAACTGGAGTCCCACCAGGCGGTTGCTACCTCACACCCATGCCGGATCAACAAGCCCAAAATGGTTGGGCCCAAAATGGTTGGGACAGGCCCAAAATGGTTGGGTTGCGGCACGCCCGCTACCTGCTACACTCTCGGGCGTTCCCTATGACGCCACCTGCCACCACACTTCGGACTGGCCTCTACGACGACCCCGAGGGCAAGTTCGTCCACAACGTGGTTCTCGACTCCTGCCGTAAGCACGGCGACAAGACAGCCATCATCGACACCTCATGCACGCCGCCCCGCCGCATCACCTACGCCGAATACGGAGACTTGGTTGAGGGCACAGCGCATGGGCTGGTCGCGGCTGGCATTCGTCCGGGAGAGCTGATTGGCATTTATCTTTCCAATTGCTGGGAATTCGGCGTCGCGTTTCATGCCGCGACGATGGCCGGGGCCGTTCCCACGACGATGAACCCGACGTACCGCCACCGCGAGGTGAATCACCAGATGGAAACCTCCGAGGCGGTCGCCCTGATCAGCGACGGACCGCTCCTGGAGGGCATCGACCTATCGGGACTTCCGGCTCTGCGGAAGGTGTATACCGTCAGAACCCAAGGGCCTGGTGGAGTTGAGCCATTCAGCAATCTCTTCTCCGCGTCTGCAAGCACCGGTTTGCCGCAGCCGGAGCATGACTCACGATTGACGATCGCAACGCTGCCCTTCTCCAGCGGCACCACAGGCCTACCCAAGGGGGTGATGCTCTCGCACCACAACATTGTCGTAAATGTCTATCAGACGCTCACGTCAGGCGAAACCGGATGTATCGGCGAAAACGATGTGGTCCTGTGCTTTCTTCCCATGTATCACATCTACGGACTCACCGTCGGACTGAATCTTGCCTTGATCCGCGGTTGCACAGTCGTGTTCATGCCGCGCTTCGATTGCGATGCGTCATTGAGGACAATCGTTGACGCAGGCGTGACCCTCGCCCTCTGCGTTCCGCCTGCACTTTTGGCGTATTGCCAAGCGTATGAGCAGGGAAAGTTTCCGCGCGAACATCAAATGCGCTGGGTGAAGTCCGGCGCTGCTCCGTTGGCTCCGGAATTGGCTCGTCGCTTCACGGAATGCACGGGCATTTCGATCCGTCAGGGATATGGAATGACCGAAGCCTCGCCCGTCACGCACATGGGGTATCTCGATCCCGTGCTCTATCGCGCGGATTCCGTTGGTGGTCCGGTCGCTCAAACCGATTGCCGCGTGCTGGACGAAAACGGTAACGACGTACCGCAAGGCGAGCTCGGCGAATTGGTTATGCGGGGGCCGCAATTCATGCTGGGATATTGGAAGTGCCCCGACGCCACCGCCGCGGTGATGCACGATGGGTGGTACTGGTCGGGCGACATCGTGCGCGTGGATGAGCTGGGACGCTACTTCGTCGTCGATCGCCGCAAAGAAATGATGAAGTACAAAGGCTTCTCGATCGCACCGGCGGAAGTCGAAGGTGTTTTGCTCGAGCACCCTGCGGTGCGCGATTGCGGCGTTGTCTCGCGAGTTGATGAAGCCGCTGCAGAAGAAATTCCGTGCGCCTTCGTGGTTTTGCGCGCAGGCCAGCTCGAAACGGAACAAACCTCAACCAGCCTCCGTGAGTTTGTGGCCGAACGACTCACCCACTACAAGATGCCGCGCGAAATCTACTTTGTGCAGAGCATTCCACGGACTGCCTCGGGCAAGATTCTGCGGCGCGATCTACGAAAACTATTTTGAGGATTAGGTGCTAGCGGCGGTTATCGGTCTGTGGCTCAGGATGAATGAGCACGCGGAATAAATCCGGCACTGCCTGGCGGAACTTGCTTTCCAACGCGGTTTGGATCTCGTGTACCCGCGCCAGCGGAAGGTCATCTTTCATGGTGCAATGCAGCGACAGATAGAGGTGCCCCGCCACCCGTTTGAACGTGAGGTCGTGAGTGTCGACAACCTCGGGGAAGCCGACTGTGACCGATTGGATTTGCCGCTCAAAGCTGGGAGCGTCCACTAGCCCGTCGCTGGTTTCGATGGTCGCCGGTTCGCTCTCAATATGGGTTAGGATGCCGGTGATCTCGGGAATTTCATGCCGCATCTCGGTCTCCAATCGTGTGACCCGGTCGTGCGCGTCTTTTAAGAACATGCGCTCGTCCAGCTCGACATGCAGTTCGACATGCAACATGCCACCAATGTCCTGAACGCTGATGTCGTGAACGTTGAGGTTGTTCCTCGTGGCCACGGCGCGGATGCGGTCGAACGTGCTTTCCTCGTTGCCTGCCCGCGCTACTGCGTTCACCACCACATCGGCGTCGGGCAAAAGATCTCGAATTCCCGACGCTACTTCGTTTGCAACCTGCTCCGACTTCTGGAAGGTCACGTTGCGCGACATGGCGATGGAAACATCGGCAAAGTATTTGCTTCCACCACGACGGATGCGCACGCGGTCGATTGCCATCACTCCGTGTATCCGTGAAGCTTCGCCAATGATCCTGGATCGCACCCCTGGCGGCGCACTGTCAAGAAGCGCGTCGATGGTCTGCCGTGCCAAGCGCCAACTCACGTAGACGACGATACACGCAACCACCAGCGCAGCTATAGGATCGGCTTTCGCCAACCACGAGACTGAGTACGTGCGCCCAGCCAGCACAAGAACCAGGCCCAAAATCACAACCGCGCTGGACCAGATATCGGTGCTGAAATGAAGCGCGTCGGCCAGCAACGCCTGGCTGTCGTATTTGTCAGCGACTCGCTTCAGTCGGCGTGAGCGCCAGAAATCGACGATGATCGAGGTGCCCATTACAAGGAAAGCCCATACGCTGGGCTCGATCTCGACGGAATGAAAAAACAGTCTCCTCGTAGCTTCGTAGACGATCCAGACACAGGTCAACAACAACAGGGCAGTTTCGATGAATGCCGAAAAGTTCTCGACTTTCCCATGGCCATACTGGTGGTCAGCATCAGCCGGCTTGTCCGACACGCGTACGGAAAAATAGGTGATAGCTGCGGCGACCAAGTCAAGGCCTGAGTGCGCAGCTTCTGACAGGATTCCCAGGCTGCCCGTGGAAACGCCCACCACAATCTTCAGGCAGGTAATGGCCACAGCCGCATAGATTGAGTTCAGTGCGACCGCCTTCTTTTCCGACCGCCGCTGATGAATGTTGTACGCCTCAGACATAGATGCGAAAACGGCCCGCACGAGACTTCTGCTCGACGCCGGTTAGCCGCACGTCTCTATATGATACGATTTTTACTAATTGCCACTCCGCCCCAGGCAAAGCAACCCCGGAGGAAAACCCTTGATGCAACGTCAGATGATCGCGGTTGTTGCGATTTCGTGTGTCCTAATCTCTGCTGGTTACGCACAGACAGCCAACCCCGGCACCGGGCCGGTGCCCCGAATGCATGGTCCAGAACAACAAGCGTCGACTGCGGCAGCAACGGGTAGCACTAGTGGACCAGTAGCCAATCCAAATGCGGTGGGAATGGACCAGCCCGTCATCACTTTAAAAGGAGGATGTGAGCCGAAGGACGACATTACTCCCTCCAAGGATTGCGTTAGCAACGTCACCCGCGCGCAGTTCGAGAGACTCACAACTGCGCTGCAGCCCGACATGTCGGCCGAGGCCAAACGGGGGTTTGCAGCGAACTACGGTAAGCTGCTTGTATTTTCCGACGCCGCACGGGCGCTTCATCTCGAGAACGATCCCAATGTGCAGCAGATCATGCAATTTCTGGCCAATCAAGTGTTGGCTGAGGGACTGAAACGCCATTACATGGAACAGTTCGCGCGTCCTAGCGATCAGCAGGTTCAGGAATACTACAGCCAGAACAGTGCGAAGTATCTTGAAGCCAGCTTGCAGCGGGTCATCATCCCCCACAAGCAAGAGGCCGGCGATAAGCCGAAGCCGAGCGAAGCCGAAGTGACTGCGGCGGCCGAAAAGATTCGCCAACGTTGGGTTGCTGGCGAAGACCCGGCTAAACTCCAGCAGGCTGCATTCGAAGCGGCCGGTCTAAAGTCAGCATCCGTTCCCAGCATCGATATGGGAGTTAAGCGGCCGGGCAGTTTGCCGGTAAATCAAGACGCAGTGTTTCAACTGAAAGCGGGCGAGATTTCACAACCCTATAGCGACCCGGCGGCAGGTTATATCTACAAGGTCGTGTCTGTCCGCCAGATTCCGTTGAGCGAAGTCAAGGATTCGATCGTAAAAACTCTGCAACAGCAACAATTGCAGGACAAATTGGAAGCGATTGGGAAGTCTGCAACGCCAGTGCTGAACGAGGAATATTTCGGACCTCCACCGGCTGCGGGAGCCCCGGCGACGGGAGGCCGTCCTGCACCGGGTGCGGGTCCGCAGTCTGGCAACCCGCCGAAGTAAGGCGATGACGCAGCCGACTCCAGCGGTATTGGTAACCGGAATCGCCGGGAACCTGGGAACGAGGCTCCTGCCCCTGTTGTCCGGGTTCCGTGTGGTGGGCGTGGACTTACGCCCACCTGATCTTTCCTTTCCTATGGAATTCCATGCGATGAACCTGGGGCATGAATCGTCTTGCCGGGACCTCACACAGGTGCTTCGGCAGACAGGTACGAGTTCGGTGGTCCACCTGGCATTTGTGATCGATCCACAGCGTACGGGCATCCTAGATGTCGAACATATGTGGCAGATTAACGTTGCCGGGACGGCGCGGATGATGGAAGCCATTAGTGTCGTTAACCGCATCGGCGGTCATGTTCGACAATTCATTTTTCCCAGCAGTGTGTCCGCCTACGGGCCGGAAACACCAGGGCCGGTGAAGGAGGACTACCCTCTTCAAGCGCATACGCTTCCTTACGCCATCCACAAGCGTGAAAGTGACGAAGTGGTGCGCTATCGCGCTGAGAGCCTGGGCGATTGCCGCACCTATATTCTGAGGCCGCACATCTTCACGGGATCGAGTATGCAAAACTACCTGGTAGGTGCGCTGCGCGGCACTCCATTGGGGAAGAGCCCGCGTGCGGCCCGCATGCGAGCCGAAGGCAAGCGTTTGCCCGTTATGTTGCCACGGGGAAAGAAATATCCAGAGAAACGCTTCCAGTTCGTACACGTGGACGATGTCGCACGTCTGGTGGTCTACCTCCTTCACCGGCCGCACAGCGATCCTCCGGTAACGGTCCTGAATGTCGCCGGACATGGTGAGCCGATCTCGATTCAGACCTGCGCCGAGATTGCCCGGGCGGAGATTAAGCGCGTTCCCAGCCGTGCGGCCTGCCGGATGATTCTGCGCATGTTGTGGAAGTGGGGGATCTCCACGATTCCCCCGGAAGCGCTGCCCTACATGATCGGGTCCTACACCATGGATACCACCCGCCTGCAGCAGTTCCTGGGTCCGGACTACCCCCAGGTAATTCGATACTCCGTGGAAGAAGCGCTGCGCGAAAGCTTCGCGCGCCACTAGGGTGCCACCGCAGTCAGATCACAGTTCCTCTACTAAACCGAAAGTTCCTCCCGAGACAGCATGTAAAACCGTATTTTGCTTGGATAATGAGCCTCTTTTGAACCCTGTTGTGTAGTCATGTAACATGCTTTAATACGGTGGCATCCCGTGAATCTAATGCCATTGTGTCCTCATGTACGTCGCCGTTGTCCCCAACCGCAATTCCCCCCCTGCCATCCTCCTGCGCGAGAGCTTCCGCGACCACGGTAAAGTCCGCAATCGCACCATTGCCAATCTTTCGCACTGGCCGGCCGCGCAGATTGAAGCCTTGCGGCAAGTGCTCAGAGGGGAAACGCCGGCCGCAACCGCGGCGGCTTTCGACATCGTGCGCTCTCGCCCGCACGGCCACGCCGCGGCGGTGCTGGGCACCATTGCACGCCTGGGCTTGCCGGCTGTGTGGGATGGATCCGATAGCCGTGAACGGCGCGCGGAGTTGGCTCTGATCGCCAGTCGCATTCTCGAGCCCGGCTCCAAGCTGGCTACGAGTCGGGCCTTGCGCGAACCGACCTGCCCTAGCTCGCTGGGAGAATCGTTAGGCTTGGGCGCGGTTAACGAAGATGACCTTTACGAAGCCATGGATTGGTTAGCAGAGCGACAAGCGAGTGTGGAGAACGCACTGGCAGGGCGTCATCTCAAGGCCGGGACACTGGTGCTGTATGATCTGACCTCAACCTACTTTGAAGGTGGGCATTGTCCGCTGGCCCCATATGGATACTCGCGCGACGAGCGACGTTCCAATCTGCAAATTGTCTTTGCATTGTTATCCAATGGCGAAGGCTGTCCGGTAGCGGTGGAGGTTTTTGCCGGCAACACAGCGGATCCCAAGACGGTGACCGGGCAAGTGAACAAACTGCGGCAGCGGTTCCAGTTGGAGCGCATCCTCCTGGTGGCGACCGGGGCACGCCGACGCAGAAGCGTATTGCCGAGGATCTGAGCCCGCACGAAGGGCTGCAATGGATCACCGCCATGCGTACGCCGCAGATCCAAAGCTTGATGGCGCAGGGTGCGATCCAGATGTCGTTCTTGGATGAGCAGGATGTGGCGGAAATTACTCACCCGGATTATCCCAGGGAGCGGCTGATTGTCTGTCGCAACCCTTGGTTGGCGAGTGAGCGGGGGCGCAAACGCCAGGAGTTGATCGCGGCAGCAGAGAAGAAACTGAAAGAGGTCGAGGCGGCCACCCCAACGCCAGCGCCAAGCCGTGCGTGGAGTGAACAAGATCAGCTATTTGCGCTTCGCCATGCACTTCGTCGAACGACGGGTAGGAAGGGCGCTAGCCGCTAGCAAGGTGGAGAAGTACTTTCCCTGGACGGCAACGGAGACGGAACTGAGCTGGCAACCTAACCCGGAACACATCCAGCGTGACGCCGCTGTAGAGGGCATCTATGTGTTGCGGACCAACGTGGCCAGCGAGCAGTTGGATCACGAGCAAACTGTATTGGCCTACAAGCGGCTGGCCACCGTGGAGCGTGCCTCTCGCTGCCTGAAGAGCGTGGATCTGAAGGTGCGTCCCCTTCATCACCGTTTACCAGAACGGGTGCGCGCCCGTGTTTTCTTGGCCATGCTGGCCTACTACGTAGAGTGGCACATGCGCCAAGCCCTGGCGCCGGTGTTGTTTGATGATGAAGAACACGGGGCGCCGCGCTCGTCTGCTGTTGCACCGTCGCACCCGCTATCCGTTCCGCAAAAGGCCAAGCCAAAGCGCTCCGCAAGCGCACGGAAGAAAACTGGCCGGTGCAGAGTTTTCCAGATTGGCTGAAGGATCTGGCGACGATTGTCAAAAACACGATTCAACCTCATCTCAAATCGCTTCCGTCCTTTGAGGTCATTACCCGTCCCACGGCAACTCAACAGCACGCCTTGCTGTTGCTCGACGTGTCTTTGTAGTCAGTCCCGTCGCCGAGATTGAGGACGAAGTATCCTGTTTTCAACCAACTCGTCTCGAGCCAAGGAGGAACTTCGGACGAAACCTATTTCTTGCCCCGGTACAAGCCTGCAATTCCAAATGTATAGGGAGTCCACGAGACTTCGCGAAAACCGGCTGTCTGCATGCGCTTCAGCATCTCCTCCGGAGTGGGAAAGCGTTGTACCGATTTCGGCAGATAGGAGTAGGGGCCGCTCACGCCGGAGATGAGCGTGCCGATCGCCGGAAGTACATGCCGGAAATACACACGGTAGAGTGCACCGATCAGCCCTTTCGGTTCGCCAAAATCGAGGATACCGATTTCGCCATTAGGCCCGAGCACACGGTAAATCTCGGCGAGACCGCGGTCGTAGTTGGCGAGATTGCGGAAACCAAATGCCGATGTCACCAAGTCAAATTGCCCGGCAGGAAGCGGGAGATTCAGCGCGTCGGCTTCCATCCAGCGAATATTCTTCTCGCCAGTTTTCTCAGTCGCCCTCAGCAGCATGGCGTGTGAAAAATCGGCACCGATCACTCTGGAAGAGTCGCCCTTCATGCGGCGGTAAAGGGCAAATGTCATATCGCCTGTTCCGCAACAAAGGTCAAGGACTCGGACATTCGGGCGGGAAAGAATCGAGTCGAATGTGCGTGCTGTACGGTTCCACCAAAGCCTGTCGACGTTCATCGAAAGAACGTGATTCAGTAGATCGTACTTAGGGGCGATCGCACTGAACATGTCGCGGACGGCGACGGCAGCCGAAGCTTCATCGCTCGCGCCGACGGGGGCCGCGCCCAACACCCGTTCCTCAGCCGCGCCAGATGCTGTCTGGCGCGCATCATCTGGTTTCGCGGTATTCATTTACTTTCGACAATAGGGTGATTTCTTTGACGGCCCCGACGATAGCGGTGGCGGGCACGGTGTTCACCACTTCCGCTTTGCCAATCTCACTCGGCAGGATGAAGTGCGGTACGCCACCCATCGTCTTTTTGTCAGACTGTAGCAGTCTCAGAACACGGCGGCCGCTTACACTCACCACCGGAAGCGATCCATAAGCGCGCACCAGAGCGATGATCCGCTCTGCGGTGACCGCGTCGGTGATGTTCATACTCTTACCGATAACCGTTGCCGCCACGATGCCCCAGCCGACTGCCTCACCATGCAGGAAATGCTTGTATTTGGTCGCCGATTCCAAGGCGTGTCCAATGGTGTGGCCAAAGTTCAGGATTCGCCGCACGCCGCCTTCCCGCTCGTCAGCGCTGACCACGTCGGCTTTCACTTTGACGCACTCGACAATCAACTGCTCCAGCAGTTCGCCATCGCGACTGAGCAGCGCTTCCCGGTGTGATTCCATCAATTCGAAAATCCTCGGGTTGCGAATTACACCGTATTTCATTGCCTCAAACAGACCGGAGCGGTATTCCCGCTCGGGAAGGGTTGCCAGCACATCCGGGTCGGCCAGCACAGCACGCGGCTGATAAAACGTTCCAACCAGGTTCTTACCAGAGACTAAGTTAACGCCGGTCTTTCCCCCGATTGCCGCATCCACTTGGGCAACCAGCGTAGTGGGAACCTGAATGACCGGAATGCCTCGCATGAAGATAGATGCGAGGAATCCGGCCACGTCGCCGACTACGCCTCCGCCTAGCGCCAGCACGACTGATCGCCGGTCCGCGCCCTCCTGCACCATCTTCATCGCGAGTCTCTCGAGCGTTCCCAGCCTCTTCGAGGTTTCACCGTCGGACATTTCGAGGACTGCAGCCTGTCGGCCGGCGGTGGTAAAGCTCACCAGCAGTGGAGTTGCCCACAAATTCAGTATCGGCATAGAGGAGACAACAAATGCCATGGCTTCGGAGGGGATTACCTCTTGCAGCACGGCAGCGGCCGCGCGCAGAAGCCCACGCTCCACTAAAACTTCATACGATCGCGAAGAGGTACGGACCGGTATGCGGATCAAACTTCTAGTGTAACGGATGCCTGGGCGGCTCGTATAAATCAGTGTGCAATACACTTTTCCCAGCCTGAGAATTGCTGGGTTTCTGCTGAATCTGCGCCTACTCTTGCGTGTTACCATCAGCATTGGAAAGGGTTGTTCCGGCGCATTCTGCGGCGCCTAGTGCGCTTCCATGAAGACGCTTCCGGCCGAAACCGACTTCATTGTTGTGGGTGCGGGGATCGCGGGTCTGCGCGCGTCGGTGGAACTCGCGTCGGCAGGGCGAGTACTGTGCCTGGCCAAGCGCGAGGTCACCGAATCCAATACCCAATACGCCCAGGGCGGCATCGCAGCCGCACTCAGCGACGACGACGAGGTGAGCCTCCACCTCGATGACACGCTGAAAGCCGGCGACGGGTTATGTAACGAGGAAGCCGCACGTGTCCTGGTGGAAGAAGGCCCGTCCCGCATCGAAGAACTGATCGAATGGGGCACGCAGTTCGACCGCACCGGTAGCAAGATCGCTTTTACCCGCGAAGGAGCCCACAGCCGCAGCCGGGTGTTGCATGCCCATGGCGATTCAACCGGCCGCGAGATTGGCCGTGCACTCTACCTGAAAGCTAAGACCATGAAACCCATCGTGTTTGGCGAGTTCGAGTTCACCACTGAACTCGTGCATCACGACCGACGGGTGACCGGAGTGCGTGTTCTCGACAACGAGGGGCACCTTCGGGAAATTCACGCCACCTCTGTGTTGCTCGCCACAGGTGGTCTTGGCCAGGTGTACAGCGACACCACGAACCCGCAAGTCGCAACTGGAGACGGCGTGGCTATGGCGTATCGAGCAGGCGCCGCCATCAGTGACATGGAGTTTGTGCAGTTTCATCCCACCGCCCTTTATCTAAAGGGCGCGCCCCGCTTCTTGTTGTCGGAGGCCCTGCGGGGAGAAGGAGCTTACCTGCGCAACCTCGAGCTCACCCGCTTCATGCACAAATACCATGAGATGGGAGAACTCGCCCCTCGCGATGTTGTCGCTCGCGCCATCGCACACGAACTGGAAGTCGCCAAGCGGCCGGATGCAGGTGTTTATCTGGACCTAACCCATCTGAAAGCCGACAACGTCCGCAAACGGTTTCCAACGATCTACTCCACCTGCATGCAATACAACATCGACATCACCGAGGAGTTGATTCCAATTCGCCCGGCAGCGCACTATGCGATGGGTGGCGTCCGCACCGATCTCGAGGGGCGCACTTCGATTCCCGGGCTCTATGCCGCCGGAGAAGTCGCCTGCACGGGAGTGCACGGCGCAAGTCGCTTGGCCAGCAATTCCCTGCTGGAAGGATTGGTGTACGGCGCTCGCGCTGGCAGCGCTATGAAGACTGAATTGCGGGTGGTGCATGCTTCAGAAGTGACAGCGCCGAACGCGTCGGTTCCAAGCAACGGGAACCCCCGCGAAACTGAGACATTCATTCAGAAAGTGCAATCGATGATATGGCAGCGCGTTGCCGTCGTGCGCGACGGGAAGGTACTCAAACAGGCTGTGGCCGATCTCGCCGCCATGCACGCAATCCTTCCCAAGTCAGGCGACCGCCGCGCTCATGAGGCGGCTAACATTCTGAACACCGGTTTACTGATCGCCCGCTCTGCGCTGGCGCGCGAGGAAAGCCGTGGAGCGCACTATCGTATCGATTTCCCCCTCAAGAATGACAAGAAATTCAACAAGCATTCAGTCGTAAGGGGCGAGTCGATAAGCTTCGAGTAGCCGCAAATCATTCCTGTAACGCTAGTCCTGGGTTTCCAGTTTTCTGGGAAATACCAGCGACATGATAATTGAGATGAGAAGCACTCCCGCAACCACGCCCAGCGCGACGCCAATGGGAATTTGCAAATAATGGGACACCAGCATCTTGACACCAATAAAGATCAGTATCACTGACAATCCATAGTGCAGAAGGTGAAACTTCTCGATCATTCCCGCGAGCGCGAAATACAGCGAGCGCAGACCGAGAATCGCAAAGACATTCGAGGTGAAAACAATGAATGGCTCTCTCGTGATGGCGAGGACTGCAGGGATCGAGTCCGTGGCAAACACGAGGTCCGTGGTCTCGATCATCAGCAGCACCACGGCCAGTGGTGTGGCGTAACGAATCCCGCGACGGACAACGACAAACTTGTCGCCTTCATAGTTCTCGGTGACCCGGAACAGCTTTCGAAACCCTCGTAGGACGATATTGCGCTCCGGATCGATCTCGTCGCCTTGGTGCCGGAACAGCTTGACCCCGCTGTAAATCAGAATCGCGCCAAAAACATAGATGACCCATTCGAAGGCGTTCAGCAGCTTGATGCCGACAAGAATGAACAATGCCCGCATCACCAGCGCGCCAACCACGCCCCAGAACAGCACCTTGTGCTGATAGCGGCGCGGCACCGCGAAGAAGCGGAAGATCAGCAGGAAGACGAAGAGGTTGTCGACACTCAGCGATTCTTCGATTAAATAGCCAGCAAGAAACTCAAGCGTCAACTCGGAATTCGGGCGCGCGTAGCTTCCGGTCATCGTGTGGCCAAAGAAGTAGATCAGCACCGCGAACAGGCCAGCCAAGCTTACCCAGACCAGTGTCCATCCAATGGCCTCGCGGAAGTGCAGCACGCGTTTCTCGCGATGAAACACGCCCAGGTCGAGCGCGAGCATCGCCAAAATAAACACGTTGAAGATGATCCAGAAGATCCAATTGGATGGCATAGTTGGAATGTCGAATTTTTCATTCTAACTGGCGGCAATGAATCGGCTGAGAAACGCCGAGGTTCGGCTTACGGTTTCTGCGTTCCACCACGAAACCGGCTGAAGCAATACAATGATGCAGGAGGTCCTTCTCTGAGTATCACCCCTGCTCCGCTGAATCGGGGCCGCCTACGAATCCAGCAAGGAAAGGAATCTTCATGGCCCAGCAACCCGGTGTTTATGCCACGTTTGATACCTCGGAAGGCACGATCGTCTGCCGACTCTTCGAGCACCAAGCTCCCATCACGGTCAAGAATTTTGTCGATCTCGCAGAAGGCACCCGCGAATGGACCGACCCGCGCAGCCGCCAGAAAAGCAATTCGCCCCTGTATGACGGCACGATTTTTCACCGCGTCATTCCCGACTTCATGATCCAGGGAGGCGATCCAACGGGAACCGGAATGGGTGGCCCTGGGTATCAATTCCAGGACGAGACAAAGGGTTCGCCCCACAAGTTCGACAGGGCCGGGAAGCTGGCGATGGCCAATGCCGGTCCCGGGACTAACGGTTCGCAGTTCTTCATCACGGTCGCGCCCACGCCGTGGCTGACCGGGAATCATACGATTTTCGGAGAGGTCATCGAGGGTCAGGATGTGGCCAACAAAATCACAGCCGTGCCGCGCAGCCGGCAAGACAAGCCGAACAATGATGTTGTGCTGAAATCTGTAAAAATCGAACGCGTGTAGTTTGGATCACACCCAAAAGCAAGGAGGCCGCAGTCGCGGCCTTTTTGCGGCGCGATCGCCAGCGTCACATTGGCACACAGCTTTGCCCTGCACCGGCGCTGCTGTGTCCCACGCTACGCCACCAGTTGCTGATGCCGGGCGGCAAGGTATCTTTCCTGGCACTCGATTGAACAGAAGCACGCCGCGTTGGTTTCGCAGGCCCGCTTCTCGTCCCACTTGTCTAGAATGAAGATTGTATTTCGAATGAGAGTACCCGGCTTGTCGAGTTCGATCACGATGTGCCAACCTTGAGGCTCACCCTCTCGTTTGCCGCATACGTTGCATAGAAACTCCATGACGGGAGCCTCCTTTCCGATCACCTGTATCGATGTGCTCATGCTATTCCTGCGTCTCACAAAAGTCGGTGATCTCTGGGTCATAAAGCTGGTCAATATTCAGCTGTGGCGATCATCGCATTACATCCGTGGAAAACTGCCGACCCACCCCTCACCACTACTGTTACGAATCCGACGGCATTTTGGTTCCATCGATGTCGGCTTACTCATATAGACGAGGGAAATCGGCAAGTGGCACACCTTGTGGGGATGCAATGTTAGATTTGCGGGACTAACGGCGAAACGCGGTGAATCCGTGGGTCACTCGCCGTTTATAAAGCGCTGGGAACCGCTGTTGCGATTCTACTTCGGCCGGCGGGGACGCTGCTTGGCTGATATCGACTTGACAACGATACGGCTGTGCTGTTTGGCATCGATTGTCCGGGGTGCGAGTTTGAGCGCCTGATTCATCAGGGCCCGAACGGCTGCGTCGTCCAGCGTCTCTGGACCATCCAGGACAATATGGCGCACTACCTTGCCGCTGCCCTGCAGTCGTTTGTGGGGATCACGCAAGGCCGTAGCCTGTAGGAAGAACAAGCTAATCCATCTGGGATACAGCGCAATGGAGAAAATCGCCTCGGAGGCCTTTTCTGAGGGACCGAAGCCAATAGCCAAAGCATTGTAGTTGTCGTAGACCAACTCAATCGCGCCCGGCAGAATCGCCCGCATCCTAGCCAACACCGCGTGGGCCTGGGCTTCAATCTCGGGTGTGTAATTGGCGATGAAATTCGCAAGTTGGTCTGAAGGAGATTGAGGCATCATGGCGTGCGATTATCCACCTACTCCACCCGCTTGGCAATTCAGGGAGTCCGGCCAGCGGCTGCCCTTCGCCCCGCACGTGTATTCTTGAAGCTCGGAGCTCTGCATGACGAATTGTCACACCTGCGGGCGCGAAATTGCAGCAGGAATAATCTGCCCCTACTGCGGCGCGCACAACGCGCCTGCGCCTGTAATTACCACCCCGGGTGTCATCGTCGGGCGTCAGGCCGAACCCAGGGAAATCTCCGCCACACACATCATCGTCGGCATCAACGTCGCCATATTCATCGGGATGGTGCTCTCTGGAGCTTCACCGCTGAATCCCACCCGCGAACAACTCCTGCGATGGGGAGCGAACTGGGGACCATTATCACTGGGCACCCAGCCGTGGCGGATGCTGACCTCCAACTACGTCCACATCGGCATCATCCATCTGGCGTTCAACATGTGGTGTCTTTGGAATCTCGGTCGCCTTGCTGAGCGCGTACTGGGACGACTGAACTACGTCGTGCTCTACACGTTTTGCGGACTGGCCGGAAGTCTCGCGAGCTTGTGGTGGCACCCGATGACCGTGGGCGCGGGAGCCTCGGGAGCGATATTCGGATTGGCAGGAGCGGCCATCGCCGTCTTCTATCTCGGCCACCTGCCCATTGCTAAGGCAGCCATCCAGGGCACCATGCGCAGCCTGCTGATCTTCGTGGGCTACAACCTGTTCTTTGGACTTACCCCCGGCATCGACAACTCCGCTCATATCGGGGGGCTGGTGGCCGGGTTGGCGATGGGAGCGGCACTTGCGAAGCACATCATGGTCGCACCTGAGGTTCGCCGCACCTGGGCGCGAGTCACTTGGATCGCTATGGCGCTCGTACTCCTGCTGGCCAACGGAGCTGTCCGCCGCCGATATCCGCAGCTTGCACTGATGGCAAATCCCCGAGTCATGGTGGCGCAGCAGATCCAGAGCGCTAAGCGTGCAATTCAGCAACGCAGAATCGACGATGCCATTTCGCAGTTGCTGGACATCATCGAGCAGCACCCCGACGCCGCCGAGCCCCGTTACCTGCTGGGCGAGGCTTATCTCATCCAGCGCAACCCAGATCAGGCGATTACGGCCTTTCTGGAAGCCCTGCGCCTCGAACCGAATTATGCTCAAGCAGCAGCGGGACTGGGCAACGCCTATCTCGCAAAAGGAATGAAGCCTGAAGCGGACAAAGCCTTTAAAAAGGCTGCTGAACTGGGATACGACGGCAACTAGACGAAGACTAACAGCTTGCTGCTACCCTCTGCGCATCGTTCGCAGAAGCAGCAACAGAGGAACGGATTGAAGAAATGAACCATGGTGGTCGCAGTTATCGTGGCTGGTGCCACGCTTGGCAACGGCAAATCCACCAGGCCGTTGGCGAGTTGGAAGAATGCTGAATACTCCGGACCTCACTATCATCGGATTCTTGTGCTCGGCATGAGCGCCAAGCCGGGCGTTCGCGCCGACTTTGAAGATGCCTTGTCAAAGCTGGGGGCAGGCGACGGCGTCGAGGCCATACCTGGTCACACCATCCTGTTGCGGCCCGAAAACACCAATCCGGATGTCAACTACCTGAAAACGCAGATCAAGGAGTTCAAGATCGATGCGGTCATCATTGCGCACCTGATCAAGGTTGAGATCAGCAACACCTACATACCGGGGCAGCCTTAGGTCTTACCGCTCGTTTTACGGTTATTACGGAGCTGCGTACCCAGCTGTCTGTTCTCCCGACTACCTGCGTGAGGACAGAACCATTCCCGTCGAAACCAATGTCTACTCCACCACATCGCCTGAAGGTGAATTGGTTTGGACAGGCGTCAGCAACCCCTTTAATCCCAGCTCGGCCGACAACGTCGTCGACGGGCAGTCCAAGCTCCTGGTGAGAGCGGTGCTGTAACGAATTGTTTGTAGACAAATCCCGCCCAAGCAGCCGGAATTTTTTTGTATCTCCTCGCGGAAATGGCGGTGCCCCAGGTTCGCACCGCACTTTTCGACGCTAACCCGGGGCGAGACGAACTGCCTACACCCCGATTACACCCACCAGTTCCTTCACCGAGTCGGCGCTCTTTTGCAGCGCGACCTGTTCATCGGCGCTCAACTTGATCTGGATGATCTCCTCGATGCCGGCCGAACCCAACTTGCAGGGTACGCCAACGTAGAGTCCGTTGATGCCGTACTCGCCCTCGAGAAACGCGGCGCACGGCAGAATTTTCTTCTTGTCTTTCAATATGGATTCGACCATCTCGGTCACTGCCGCCGAAGGCGCGTAGTACGCGCTGCCGGTCTTGAGATATTTCACGATCTCGGCGCCGCCATCACGGGTGCGCTGCACCAACTGCCCCAGGCGCGCTGGTTCGATCAGTTCCGTGACCGGGATGCCCGCAACCGTGGAATAACGGCTCAACGGAACCATAGTGTCCCCGTGTCCGCCGAGCACGAAGGCGGTGACGTTTTCTACCGAGACTTTCAGCTCCTGCGCGATAAACGTACGGAAGCGCGCCGAATCGAGCACGCCCGCCATACCGATCACGCGGTTGCGCGAGAATCCGCTGAGCTTGTAGGCAGCTTGCGCCATAGCGTCGAGCGGGTTCGACACTATGATGAGAATGCAGTTGGGCGAATACTGCACCGCCTTGCCGACCACATCGCTCATGATCTTGTAGTTGGTGTTGAGCAGGTCATCGCGGCTCATCCCCGGCTTGCGCGGAATTCCTGCAGTGATAACTACGATGTCGGAGTTTGCGGTATCGGCGTAATCATTGGTGCCGATCACATCGGAATCTCGCTTCTCTATGGGCATGGCTTCCAGCAAGTCGAGTCCCTTGCCCTGCGGCACGCCGTCAATGATGTCAATCAGGACGACGTCGCAGAGCTCCTTTGCCGCCATCCAGTGCGCCGAGGTGGCGCCCACGTTTCCAGATCCAACGACTGTCACTTTCTTACGCATAAGTCCTCACTCTTAAGTTATCTAAGAACAATTCTTAACTCCATAGTCTTAAAGTGTTACTTTAAGTACTGCGACGACGTAACTGTCTTTCCTGCAAAGCCGCGTTACTCAGCCGCCAATTCGGCAATCGGCTCCATGTTGTGGATCATGTGTGTCGCAAATTCACTGGTCTTGACCTTGGTCGCGCCTTCCAGCATGCGCTCGAAGTCATAGGTGACCTTCTTCTGCAGGATGGTGTGCTCCATGGAACCATCGATTAGCCGTGCTGCTTCGGGCCAGCCCATGAAGTCGAACATCATAACGCCCGACAGAATGACCGACCCAGGATTAATGACGTCCTTGTCGGCATACTTCGGAGCAGTGCCATGGGTAGCCTCGAAGATGGCGTGCTGGTCGCCGATGTTCGCACCCGGAGCAATACCCAGCCCGCCAACCTGCGCCGCCGCCGCATCTGATATGTAGTCGCCATTCAAGTTCGGCGTCGCCAGCACGGCGTACTCATCCGGACGAGTTACGATCTGCTGGAAGATACTGTCGGCAATGCGATCGTTGACCATCAGCTTCTCCTTCCAGGCTCCGTGTCCGTGCGTCGCATAGATGCTATCGATCACGCCCTTGACCTCTTGGTAGAGCGCATCGCGAAAGTCCTGCGGCGCGAATTCCAAGCCCGGCTCAACCATTTTGGCGTTCTCTTCGACGCTAAGGTTGGGGTTCTTGTCCTTGTTGTCAACAATCCAGCTTTCACGTTCGGTGATTACCCGTCCACGAAATTCCTGCGTTGCAAGCTCGTATCCCCACTCACGGAACGCACCTTCGGTGAACTTTTGGATGTTGCCCTTGTGCACAATCGTCACCGACTTGCGATTGTTTTCGAGCGCGTATTTGATGGCCATGCGAACCAGGCGCTTGGTTCCCGTAATCGAGATTGGCTTGATGCCTACGCCTGAGTCCTCGCGCACCCGCTTGTTAGTACCGGCAAGCATTTCGTGGTTGAGAAAGTCGATGAGCTTGTTGGCCTGGGGTGAGCCCTGCTTCCACTCGATGCCGGCGTAAACGTCTTCCGTGTTCTCGCGGAACAGAACAATGTTCATGCGCTCCGGATTCTTCACCGGAGAAGGGATGCCTTTGTAATACTTCACTGGACGAACGCAGGCATAAAGGTCGAGAATCTGCCGCAGCGTTACGTTCAGTGACCGGATCCCGCCCCCTACTGGAGTGGTAAGTGGACCTTTGATGCCCACCCGCAAATCGCGGAATGCGTTAATGGTTTCGTCGGGCAGCCATGTCTTAAACCGGCCCATGGCCTTCTCGCCAGCAAAAACTTCGTACCAGGCCACCCGGCGCTTACCGCCGTATGCCTTCTCGACGGCTGCATCAAACACCCGCACCGATGCCTTCCAGATGTCCCGTCCCGTGCCGTCACCTTCAATGAAGGGAATTATGGGTTTGTCAGGAAAAACGAACTTACCGTTTTCGTAAGTAATTTTGGTTCCGCTGTTGGGTAAAGGAATGCCATTGTATGAAGCCGCCACGAGACACCTCAGGAAGTAGGAGTCAGTGAAAAGAAGACCCTCGGCTATAAGAATTCATTGTGTCGGGATAGTGGGTGCTTTCCCGGCGGTCCGTGCCAACATCGGTCGCCGGATTTTCAAACCATGGCTGCAACGCCCGCTTGCCATGCGCGACGCTTCGTCCTGATAAGAGATGCCTTCCGGGCTTTCCCGAACCTTCTACGTTATCACCCGTTGCGGACGCGCTTCAATCAAAACCGATGAGCCCTATAAATTGCCCGAGTTCGCTGCAAAACCTCCCCCAGTACGTCCCGCAAAGCGCGACTCTCGTCGAATCCTGCCATGAGTTTCGCGACACATTCGTGGGCGTGCTCTCCGGGGGGAAGCCATTTGCCGGGACGACCGGTCACGAGCCGCACGAAGTGCTCCAGCGTTCGCAGAAATTCGGCACTGTGCACGAGCGTTTGATATTCATCGTCCTCAAGCAGGTGATACCGATGCAGCCGGCGGATGCGTTCTACCAGGTTTCCCCCTCCCCAAATCTGGTGTTCCGCCTGGAGGCGCCCGGCAAGGAAATCGATGTCGTACGTGCCACCCAGGCCGGTCTTGAGATTCGGAGCCGCGTCGCTCGCTTCCAGTCGCGAACGCATTTCCGCCAGCTCACTGTCGAATTCCGGACGCTGCGCGATAGCAGCGATGCCCTCACGCGCGACAGCGAGCGCCTGCTGTCCTACTGCCCGGTCCCCCGCTACCAATCGCAGCCTCAAGTAACTGATGGCCTCCCAAGGCTGGGCATCGCGCGCGAAGTACCGGGCGATTTGCGTTGGACTCGTCACCAGTTCGCCTTCGCGTCCTTGCGGCCGTAACCGGGTATCCACCGGAAACACTGTCCCATCGCGAGTGTACGCAGTGAGGGAGTCCATAATCCGCTCGGCCACCCGACGCGCATCCTCGCGCCCGCACGCGTCGTCAGCCACGAACAGGACATCGGCATCCGACAGGAAATCGAATTCGCGGCTACCTAGCCTCCCCAACGCCATCACCGCAAATCCTGACGGAGGGTCCGCGATCGTCAGCACAGATTCCACGGCCTTGTCGGCAGCGTTCGTGTTTTCCATCAAAGCCTCAAACACGGTGCGGCGATCACTCAAGTCCTGGGCACCCGAAACGAATAGCGCCTGCCGAAACTGCTGACGCACCAGCGCCTGAGCTTGCAACCGATCAACGTTGCTCTGCGAGAGGTAGGCCAGGACAGGATCAGGAATGGCGGGAGCCTCCTCCGGGGTGACGTCAAACAGTACCGGCGACTCGATGTCAGGTTGTTCTCCGATTTCGTCCAGCAGCGCCACTTCTGCCGGATGGCGCACCAGGATGTCGGTGAGGTAGTCGCTGTACTCGAAAATTGTGAAAGCATGTTCCACGGCCCGAGGTGAACGCAGGACCGCTGCGTAACCCTCAGAACTCGTCGTGGCCGAACCCAGGAAGCGGTCAAGATTTCGGCGCGCATGCAGCGACAGATCGGCGCGTCGGATCACGCCGAGCAGCCGCGGCGCGTCCACCGCGAGTCGTTGCATGATCTGGCTGTAGGAATTTTCTGCAGTTGGTGGAACTTGCGACAGCAGCAGCAAATTTCCTTCGGCGTCCGTGAATCCGTGGCTTTGCTCCTGGTATACGATCCGCCGGTAGATCTCCGCCACTGTCGCCATCCGGTTTTGGACTTGCTGCACAAAATCGTCGGATGATATTCCCGCTGCATCTTCCCGGTTCAGGCAATTGGCTAGCACCTTTAAGTCCGACCCGCTGTGCGGCAGGCGATGGCTCTGCTGGCCGTGACGTAGTTGCAGGCGATGCTCCAGGTGGCGCAGAAATTCATAGGCCGCAGTGAGGTTGTGAAAATCCTTTCCGCTGATGTGCTCCTTATCGTGGAGTTTCTGCAACGCGAATAGAGTGCCGCGCGAGCGAAGCCACGCTTCCTCCCCCCCGTACACCCGTTGCAGACACTGCGCGAGGAATTCGATATCGCGAATTCCTCCCCGATCCAGCTTGACATCGATGGCGAGCCGGGCTGCTCGGCGGGAAACTGGCTGCTTACCCCGCTGATCGGTTCGCTCTCGTGTCTGGAGCGCGGTCTTTACGGCGGCGAAGTTCACGTTCGGGCGGTAGACGAAAGGCTCAACCGCGCGGATGAACTCACGAGACAGACCGGCGTCACCCGCCGAGGGTCGTGCCTTGATCATGGCCTGCAATTCCCAGTCCTCGGCGACCTCCGAGTAATACTTCACAGCATGAGGCAAGGCTACCGCCAGTTCTCCCTCATGGCCCTGCGGTCGCAGCCGAAGGTCGATGCGGAACACCTGTCCTTCCCTTGTGTGGCGCGATAGTAACCCCGTAATCTGCTGGGCCAGTCGAATGAAATACTCACGGTTTGAGATTTGAGCGGTCGGGGGCTCGACTCCACCGTCGTAAAGAAACATAAGGTCGATGTCGGAGCTGTAGTTGAGTTCATTGCCGCCGAGTTTTCCCAGGGACAAGACCGCAAACCGTGAGTCCCGCAAGCGTCCTTGCGACTCAACCCACCTTGGAGTTCCATGCCGCTGCTGCAATTGCGCATTCACCGCCCGCAACGCTTCTTGAATCAGCACGTCCGACAACGCCGATATCTCTTCGGTTGTCTCCGCCAGCTTGGCAATCCCGAGCACGTCACGCAGTAGGATCCGCACGTACTCCCTCTTGCGAAAGCGCGCCAACGACAACGCTATGTCAACGGTTGGTGAGCGCGACCGCAGACGTGCAAATTCCTCCTCCAATTCCTCAGGGGTATACGAGCGATCCAGACCCTTGTCTCGACCGATTCTCCCAAACAAGTCAATGTTCTGGATCAGCGTTTCGCCCAGCCATACACTATGTCCAAACACCAGCGCGGCATAATGAATAAGGATGGGCCGCGTCTCAAAACTGGCAACCAGGTCTCTCGGGGCTGCTTCCACTAGACGCTCAAACTGGACGACGACCGCATCCGGATTCGGCGAAACGGCCAGAAACTGGACAAGCGCTTCGAAGACCGGCGTGGGCACTCGACCGCGCAGGCGCACAAGGTTGCGTGCAGCCGCGGCGGCATCCCGGAAATCGATGTTGGGCGGAAGCTCCACCGCGTCGGATTGGGCGGGTTTCGTCAAGATCTTAGGAAGCAATGCTTGGCGCCACGATAGCACGGCGCCGGTTCGATCGGATTGTTATCCTGAGCGAGGGACCGGCGAACATTTTCGGCCGATTTCAAAGGATCTGCGGTTAATCCGATGTTCCCGATCCATGCTGCGGATCAGAGGCTAACTTGGAAAACAGAGACGAACACAACTAAACTGGCCCGCTTATCTTCCGTCGAGGTGAACTGCGCGAATCACTGAGATCCTTCCGTTGACTTAGCCCCCACTGCCAATTAGCTTCGCAGGGTGAACCTCCTGAACGCGTTCTTCGGCTTCGATCGCCACGGAACTACACCCACCCGCGAAGTCGTCGCCGGCCTGACAACGTTC
>Ga0306920_100002214_pt1 | contig 24494 bp, 23 predicted proteins | sample flu12Cox44000170_FD_204666 | JGI IMG/M metagenome (GOLD analysis project Ga0306920, IMG submission 204666) | Lab enrichment of tropical soil microbial communities from Luquillo Experimental Forest, Puerto Rico - flux4day.12C.oxic.44.000.170 (v2)... | ecosystem: Environmental > Terrestrial >...
CGATGATCGGCGGGAAGAACAGCGAGAACGCGGCGCGCGCGTTAACGCCGATCGCCATGGTGACGAAGGTCACCGCGATAATGATCCAGCCGTAAAAGAAGGGAAGCCGCATTGACATCCTTCGCCGCTGATGACTTGGCTTGGGACGGAGGAACCCTATATCGCCGATATCGTCAAGCAAATGCGACGGCTGGTTCAACTACCGCGGAGGTAAAGATGGCATTGGGTCTCAAGCAGATGATGGAAGCGGCAAATGCGGTGGTGCCGAAGATCACGCCGTCCGAAGCGCGCCAGATGATCGCCAGGGGCAACACGCTGATGGTCGACGTGCGCGACGGCTCGGAAGTCGAGAAAAGCGGCAAGGCGGCCGGCGCCGTGCATGTCTCGCGCGGCATGCTGGAATTTCGCGCCGACCCGGAATCGCCAGCCCACGACAAGAATTTTACCAGGGACAAGACCGTCATCCTTTACTGCGGCTCCGGCGGCCGCGCGGCGCTCGCTGGCAAGCTGCTCAAGGACATGGGCTACGGCGACGTCTACAATGCCGGCAGCTTCAAGGAATGGGCTGAGAGCGGCGGCGCGGTCGAAAAGGCGTGAGAGCATCAGCACCGCAGGCTATTACTGCCGCAAAATCGGATATTCCTGCAGCACGTCTTCCCTGATCGAGACGGCCCCAATGGCGCGAAACAGGATCCGCGCCGTCCTCTGATCATTGGCCTTCAGGCACAACCCGATAATCTGGCGCACCGCGGAATCGCGCAACAGGTCATCGGTTATCTTCATGGCAATTTCCATCGCCGCGCGCGCGGCGCGTTCGTACCGCTCGGCTTCCGCTTTTTTCTTCCGGGAGTCGGGCTTGCCGGCAAAGGAAGCGACCTTCTCGGCACTGTCGGCGGCGCTGCGGCAGATATCGCGGATCCGGTGGGCGGCCTCGATGTCCCCGAGCGGCCCATCGATCGGCTGGTCCCACACCTCCGCAGGTCTGTCCTTTCCGAACAAGCGCATGGCCAAACGATTGAAAGCACGTGGCCGTGGCAGGTTTGCGGCCTGCGTCATGATCGCTCGCTTTTCTGTAGAACTGGTGTCCCGATCCCGGAGTCGCATCGTCGTGCCGCCTCCCGAACTGTCACGCTAGTGGTCAGAAAATATAGGCCCCAGTGGAATTAGGGATTTGACATTCGCTGACGAACTCGCGGCCAGGTGCGGATGTCAGATCCGCTCCACTAGCCGTGCTGTCGGATGCTCGGAGCCGAGGGATGGACCCTGCGCAACGTGATAGGGGAGCCATCGGATTCGAAGCGCAATTCGTATTGCCTGCCGTTCTTGTCGGTCGCCGAACAGGCGATGCTGGAAATCTGCCCCATCGCGAGGTTGCCAATCTGCCTGCACATTCCGGATGATAATTCGACGGTCGGCACTGGCAGGCCATCGACCTTCGGCCGGTGCTTGGAATTCAAAAGCATCCGGTCGATCGGCAATTCGTAAAGATTTTGATCGGGCCGCCGCCCACTCTCTCCCGAGAAGGAGATGATGTGGTTGTGATCGGCGGGGTCGTCGAGCGCGATCGTGAAATAGGCGCGGCCGCGGGTGCTGTGGGCGTATGCAACGGTCCTGCACGCGAAACTGCGTCCCGCTACGTTAAGCGTACTGCACCTACCCGGCATCAGCGCGAATAAATCGGTATTGGCCTCTTGCGGCTTGAATTCGTTCGCAACCTCCGGCCTGACTTCGTTGGCGAGTTCCGGCCTGACCTCGTTCGCGACCTCCTCCGCAACGCGCGCTTTGGCGTCGTCTTGCGAGGAGCTGGCGTTGTCTTGCGGGGAATTGTCGCGCAGAGAATTGTCTTGCCTGGAAATGTCTTGCCTGGAAATGTCTTGCCTGGAAATGTCTTGCCTGGAAATGTCTTGCCTGGAAATGTCTTGCCTGGAATTGCCTTGTGGGGAATTCAGTTCGCTCGCGAGCGTTCGGCTTTCCCCCGCCGGTTCGGCAACGGACGTCGGGGCAGCAAAAAACAAGGCAGCAGCGGCGAAAATTTGCCAATGGTTGCGCATCATTTGGCCCGGTCGAAAGTCCCCAAAAGAATCAGCGAACAGCCGAATCCCACTTTACCCAGTATCCCGGCCGGTACGCCAGTTTCTGGGTAACAGCCGGATTGGGACTGAAATGAGGCCTGATCGCACGGAATGCGAATTTAGCAGCCTAAAGCCAAGGAATTCCTAACGTGGATAACCCCGCCGGCTCAAAATAGTTCCAGCTGTTGCCAAGCTGCCTCAGGCAGGTGGAAAGATTTTCCCGGGATTGAAGATGTTCTGGGGATCGAGCGCCTGCTTGATCGCCCGCATGGCCTCGATCGCCTCGGGACCGAGCTCGCCCACAAGATATTTCTGCTTGCCCTGCCCGATCCCGTGCTCGCCGGTGCAGGTGCCGCCCATGGACTGCGCCCGCTCGACGAGACGGTGCATGAACTCCTCCCCCCTCGCCATTTCGTCGGAATCATCGACGTCGCACAACAGCGAGCAGTGGAAGTTGCCGTCCCCGACATGGCCGACGATCGGCGACTGCAGGCGGAGGCGCTTGAGATCTTCTTCCGTCTCGGTGACGCAGTCGGCCAGGCGCGAGATCGGCACGCACACGTCGGTTGCAACCGCACCGGCGCCGGGACGAAGCGCCTTCACCGCCCAATACACGTCATGCCGCGCCTGCCACAGCCTGCTGCGGTCTTCCGGCCGCGTGGTCCAGGTGAAATCGCCGCCGCCGCATTCCTTCGCGATTTCGCCGAAATTCTTCGACTGCTCGGCGACCTCGCTCTCGCTGCCGTGAAATTCAAGCAAAAGGAGCGGCGTCTCGGGCAGCGACAATTTCGAATAGGAGTTGCAGGCCCGCACCTGGTCGGCATTGAGCAGCTCGATCCGCGCAACGGGAATGCCGGTCTGAATCGCCAGGATGGTCGCCTGGCAGGCGCCGCGCACGCTGTCGAACGAACAGGCGGCGGCTGCGATGGTCTCGGGAATGCCGCGCAGCCTGATGGTGAGCTCGGTAATGATGCCGAGCGTTCCCTCAGCGCCGATGAACAGATGCGTGAGGTCGTAACCGGCGCTCGATTTCTTCGCCCGCGTGCCGGTTGTGATGATCTCGCCGTCGCCGCGCACGACTTTCAGCGCCAACACATTCTCGCGGATGGTGCCGTAGCGCACCGCGTTGGTGCCGGATGCGCGGGTGGAGGCCATGCCTCCGAGCGAAGCATCCGCTCCGGGGTCGATCGGGAAGAACAGGCCGCTGTCGCGCAGATGCTCGTTGAGCGCCTTGCGCGTGACGCCGGGCTGGATCACGCAGTCGAGGTCCTCGGCATGGACCTCCAGCACCTTGTTCATGTCCCGAAAATCGATCGTCACGCCGCCGGCCGGCGCGTTGATCTGCCCCTCCAGCGAGGTGCCGGTGCCATAGGCGATCACCGGCACGCGATGTCTGGCGCAAATCCGCACCACGTCCTGGACGTCCGACGCTTCTTGCGGAAAAACCACCGCATCCGGCGGCTGCGATTCAAGCCAGGTAGTGGTATGGCCGTGGTGCTCGCGCACCGCCTGCGAAGTGACCAAAAGGTTCCCGAAGCGCGCCGCGAGCGCCTCGATGGCAGCGGTAAGCGCCCTCGGCTCCACGCGCGGCAAATGGTTGGCAAGGCTCATTCCCAATGCAAAATCCTCCCGGCCAATTTACCGTGGCAAAGGATATATAGGGGGTCAAGGGATGATGTCCGAACAGATGGGATCGAGCCGATGAAGAAATTTGCTGCCGGCGAGGACGTGTTGCCCGCGCCATTTTTGTCGTCGGTGATGCAGATCGAGCCGCAGTGGATCGACTACAACGGCCACCTCAACATGGCCTATTACAACGTGATGTTCGATCGCGCCATCGACCAATTATGGCTCAAGCTCGGCATCGGCCCCGCCTACATGCAGACACGCTTCGGCTCGACATTTACGGCCGAATGCCATGTGCGCTACCTGCGTGAGATTCATCTTGGCGATCCGGTACAGGTTTCGATCCTGCTGTTGGCCGCGGACGAGAAGCGGCTGCACACTTTTGAGGAATTGCGTCATGCTGGCGAGGGCTGGCTCTCGGCAACTTCCGAAAACATGTCCATGCATGTGGACTTGAATACGCGAAAAACCGCGCCGTTTCCGCCGGATATCAAGGCGCGGATCGACGCGGTGGCCAGCGCGCATGCCGCCGCGCCCCGCCCGGAGGGCATCGGCCGCAAGGTCGCGATGCCCTCGAAGCGACGCTAGTGGAGTGGATTTGACATTCGACTAGACGCGTGTGCGGCCGCGTGCGAGCCCCACAACGGCCGAGACCAGGAACAGCACGACCGCGATGAAGAAGATGATCTTCGCGATTTCGACGGACGCGCCGGCAATGCCGCCAAATCCCAAAATGCCGGCGATCAGGGCGATGATCAGGAAGGTAACGACCCAGCTCAGCATGACGAAAATCTCCGCTTTTGAGGCTCGTACATCAGCGCAACGCGCGAGCACGCATTCGCCGGACTAATTCCGGCCCTGAAACGAAAGTTCCGGTGCGGAGAAGTCCCTTGGGGGCTGAAAAATCTTGCTGTCTCGGGAACAAATTCGCACGCCGAACGCGCCTGTTCGCCGCTTGAGGCGGGCACTGGATAAGTCCTGTCAAAGGGGGCCCAAAAACCCTATATCCCTGGCATTCCTGCTATGAACGCTCCTCTTCCTGCCCCGCAGTGCCGGTGCCAACGTGGGGGATAAAACGAATCGCCAATGAACGAGCCGAACAAGCCGACCCATTACGGCGTGCCCGACCACCAGCCTCGCGTTGGCGGGATTGCCGCGCGCGCACGGGCTGGGGCGAGCCCGGCCTATCTGTCTGGTCTCAATCCCGAGCAGCGCGAGGCCGTGGAAACGCTGGACGGGCCAGTGCTGGTGCTGGCCGGCGCAGGAACCGGCAAGACGCGGGTGCTGACCTGCCGCATCGCGCATATCCTCTCCACGGGACGGGCGCGGCCGGGAGAAATCCTCGCGGTCACCTTCACCAACAAGGCCGCGCGCGAGATGAAGATGCGGCTCGGCCAAATGCTCGGCCAGGCGGTCGAAGGCATGCCATGGCTCGGCACCTTTCATTCCATCGCCGGGCGAATCCTGCGCACCCATGCCGAGATGGTGCAGTTGAAATCCAATTTCACCGTGCTCGACGTTGATGACCAGGTCCGGCTGATCAAGCAGCTGTTGCAGGCCGAGGGCATCGACGACAAGCGCTGGCCGGCGCGGATGCTCGCCAGCCTGATCGACGGCTGGAAGAACCGCGGGCTGACGCCGGCGCAAGTGCCACCGGGCGAAGCCGCGGTCTTCGCCAACGGCAAGGGCGGCAAGCTCTACACCAGCTATCAGGAGCGGCTGAAGATCCTCAACGCCGCCGATTTCGGCGATCTCCTGCTTGAAAACATCCGCCTGTTCCGCGAGCGAGCCGATGTGCTCCGCCAATACCAGCACCGTTTCAAGTTCATCCTGGTCGACGAATATCAGGACACCAACGTCGCGCAGTATCTCTGGCTGCGGCTGCTCGCGCAGTCGCCGTCGCGCGCTGTGACACCCTCTCCCCCTGCGGGAGAGGGTGGCGGCGAGCATAGCGAGACGTCGTATGAGGGGTCTCTTCCCGTTATAGACGCTACGACGAACCCCTCCCCCGCCTCACCGCTTCGCGGCTCGGCACCCGCACCCTCTCCCGCAAGGGGAGAGGGTAACGAGAGCTCTTTGCCCAAAAACATCTGCTGCGTCGGCGACGACGACCAGTCGATCTACGGCTGGCGCGGGGCCGAGGTCGACAACATCCTGCGTTTCGAGCACGACTTTCCTGGCGCAAAGGTGATCCGGCTCGAGCGCAATTACCGTTCCACCGGCCACATCCTCGCCGCCGCCTCGCATCTGATCGCGCACAATGAGGGCCGGCTCGGCAAGACGCTGCGCACCGAGGACGTCGATGGAGAAAAGGTCACCGTGACCGGTGCCTGGGATTCCGAAGAGGAAGCGCGCGGCATCGGCGAGGAAATCGAGGACCTGCAGCGCAAGGGCGACAGGCTCAACGAGATCGCGATCCTGGTTCGCGCCTCGTTCCAGATGCGCGAATTCGAAGATCGCTTTGTCACGCTCGGCCTGGCCTATCGCGTGATCGGCGGTCCGCGCTTCTATGAGCGGGCCGAAATCCGCGACGCGCTGGCTTATCTGCGCGTGATCTCTTCGCCCGCCGACGATCTCGCCTTCGAGCGCATCGTCAACGTGCCCAAGCGCGGCCTTGGCGATGCGACGCTGCAGATGCTGCATGATCATGGGCGCAAGCGCCGCATACCGCTGTATGAGGCGGCGCGTGCGGTGATCGAGACCGACGAGTTGAAGCCGAAGGCGCGCGGCGCGCTGCGCGATCTGTTGGCGAGTTTCGACCGCTGGCGTGCGCAATCCGAGGTCACCTCGCACACCGAACTGGCCGAGATCGTGCTCGATGAGAGCGGCTACACGGAAATGTGGCAGAAGGACCGCTCCGCAGATGCCGCAGGGAGGTTGGAGAACCTGAAGGAGCTGGTCCGCTCGATGGAGGAATTCGAAAACCTGCACGGATTTCTCGAGCACATCTCGCTGGTGATGGACCGCGACGGCGGCACGGAGGAAGACGCGGTGTCGCTGATGACGCTGCATTCGGCGAAGGGTTTGGAGTTCGACAACGTCTTCCTGCCCGGCTGGGAGGAAGGCCTGTTTCCAAGCCAGCGCACGCTCGACGAACAGGGACGCGCGGGATTGGAGGAGGAACGGCGTCTGGCCCATGTCGGCCTGACCCGCGCCCGCCGCCGCGCCAAGATCTATTCCGCGACCAACCGGCGCATTCACGGCACCTGGTCGACCACGATCCCGTCGCGCTTTCTCGACGAGTTGCCGGCGCATCACGTCGAAATCACGGAATCGAAGGGCGGCTCGGGCTGGGGCGGCGCCGGCGGCTACGGCCCCTCGCGCTTCGACAATCTGGAATCCTTCGGCTCCAGCTACGGGACGCCGGGCTGGCAGCGGGCGCAGGCCAATCGCGCACGCGGCTCCGGCGGCCGCGAGGGTGACTTCAAGAAAGGCGGCTTCAACGAAGGCCAGTCGCGGTTCTCAGGCTCGCGTAGCGATGCCGGCTCGCGCAGCGATGCGCGGGGCGATGGCTTTTCGCGCAGGCGCGCGCCTGTCGTGATCGAAGGCGAATTGGTCGCAAAATCCACCGGCACCACGTCCGAGTTCAATCTGGACGACCGGGTGTTTCATCAGAAATTCGGCTATGGCCAGGTGGTGAAGATCGACGGCAACAAGCTCACCATCGCCTTCGAGAAGGCCGGCGAGAAGAAGGTGGTCGACAGTTTTGTCGAACGGGCGTGAATTCGTGGAGCGGGCGTGAGGCTCTGCCCTCGATCTTCGTCATGCCCGGGCGAAAGCGCCAAGCGCGTCTTCGCGCCAGGTGTCCCGGGCATCCACGTCCACAAATGGCTGCCGTCAGGAGTGCTGGTTATCAAAGCGACCCACTATCCTCCTGGATCCGCAAGATCCTCCTGGACCCGCAAGCGCATATGTTGCATCGCAACATATGCATCCCTGACCGGATCCAGCGCATTTGAGCGAATTTTGATCGACAATACTTCGCGCGCGCATTTACCGAAAACTTGCGCGTGAGAGGTATCGTGGCTGGCACTGGATACTTTGTCGGCGATCTGCTTGCCGTTTCAGGGCTGCCAAAATGAATTTGCAGTTTAAGACAGTCAAAAAGGCCGAGACCAAATCCTTTTTGCAAGATCTCGACGAAGCGGTCTCGCGCGGCACGCCCGAGAGCCGCGCCAAGGCCTTGTGGCATACCACCGACCTGATGATTGCCGGTCGGTTCAGCGACGACGAAATCTGGACTTTCGGCGAGGTCGTCACGCGGCTTGCCGAGGAGATCGAAGTCGCAGCCCGCGCCCAGCTTTCCGAGCGGCTCGCACGTTTCGACCGCGCCCCCGCCAATATCATCCACAAGCTTGCCTTCGACGATGCGATCGAGGTCGCGGGGCCGGTGTTGCGGGAATCCAGGCAGCTTGAGACCTATGCGCTTGTGGCCAACGTCTGCACCAAGAGCCAGGCGCACATGCTCTCGATCTCCAAACGCGACAAGATCGAGGAGCGCGTCACCGACGAACTCGTCACGCGCGGCAACCAGGAAGTCGTCAGCTCGGTTGCGACCAACAACGGCGCGCGCTTCTCCGATTTCGGCTTCCTGCACATGGTCAAGCGCGCCGAAGGCGATTCGATTCTCGCCGAGCAGCTCGGCTTGCGCAAGGACATCCCGCGGCACGTATTCCAGCAACTGATTGCAAAGGCGACCAGCGACGTCAAAGAGCGGCTGCTGCGCGAACGCCCCGAGATGGCCACGCACATCCAATCCTCGGTGACCGAGCTCGCAGGCGAGTTGCAATCGAAATTCGGTCCCGTGTCGCGCAGCCATTTCGTCGCCAAGCGCGTGGTGTCGACCCAGCATCGGCTCGGCAACCTCAACGAAAGCAGCATATCGGGCTATGCCCGCTCGCACCGGCTCGAAGAGGTCACGATCGGACTTTCGCTACTCTGCTCCCTGCCCAGCGACGTGATCGAGCGCGCCGTGCTCGACAGGAACCGGGAGATGCTCCTGATCCTTTGCAAGGCGCTCAACTTCGCCTGGGACACGACGATGGCCCTGCTCTTCCTCGGCGCCAAGGATCACCGCATCACCGCGCAGGATTTGAAAGACCTGGAGAACGAATACAGCCGTCTCAACATCGAGACGTCGCGAAGCGTTCTGGCATTCTATCAGTCTCGCAAGAACGGCGAGGTGATGGATGCGCCTGCGCCGTTGCGGGCTGCGCTCGCCGCGCCATGAGTGGGGAACGTCGAACATGAGCGCGATCACATTTGGCAGGGGCGTGCCCGCTTTCGGCAGAGCCGCGGTCGAAGGTTTCGGCAAGAAGGGCGGCGACGGCAGCGATCAACGGGGCGATGCGAGGAACGGAGGCGCGGGCGGCGGAAAGGATGGCTTGCTCGACACCGCCCGCACTGTTCTCGAAGCTGCCAACGACTTCAGGGACGAAGCCACCGCCGAAGTTTGCCGCAGGGTGATCGAGGCCGGCACGAACGGCCGGCAGCCAGCGCTTTCCGACCTGCGCATCATCAATAATTACTTCAAGTGAACTCCTCCCTTCGCTGAATCGCGCGAGGGCGCGGATACATCACGCGGCCGCCGCAGCGAATTGATGCGAGGCGGACGGCGCCCGCCCGAATCCGACAAGTCACTCGCATCGGCTGACCAAAATCACACTGCAGGGTCACAGGCCCCTCTCCCGGGCCAGGGAATGTCGCGCGTCGCTCAATTTGCTCGACAGGTATACTGACCGGCTCGCGGCTGAGACCATTGCCGCAGTTTTAGCCATCGGTTGGCGACAGCGCAGCCCAGTACATTGTCCGGATCGGCGGGTCGAAGCGTTCGGAAAAAGCGACGCCTGGCCGATTGCACAACTGTGCCTGCTTGCCTATCTGGACATAACCATTCAAGCAGCGGCCCCCTCCCTGATCGACTGCCCGTCAAAACCGCAAAAACCCGCTCATGCCGTCCATTATCTCGGTTTCGAATCTGTCCAAGATCTATGGCTCCGGATTCAAGGCGCTGAACAACATCAATCTCGATATCGAACGTGGCGAGATTTTTGCCTTGCTGGGACCGAACGGCGCCGGCAAAACCACGCTCATCAGCATCATCTGCGGGATTGCAAACCCGAGCGAGGGCCGCGTCACCGTCGGCGGTCACGATATCAGTCGCGACTACCGTGCCGCGCGCTCGCTGATCGGCCTTGTGCCGCAGGAGTTGCACACCGACGCCTTCGAAACGGTGTGGGCGACCGTGAGCTTCAGCCGCGGCCTGTTCGGAAGGGCGAAAAATCCCGACCACATCGAAAAGGTGCTGAAGGATCTTTCTCTGTGGGACAAGAAAGACTCCAAGATCGTCACGCTGTCCGGCGGCATGAAACGCCGCGTGATGATTGCGAAGGCGTTGTCGCATGAACCGAAGATCCTGTTCCTCGATGAGCCGACCGCAGGCGTCGACGTCGACTTGCGCAAGGGCATGTGGGAAGTCGTCCGCGTGCTTCAGTCCTCCGGCGTCACCATTATCCTCACCACCCATTACATCGATGAGGCCGAGGAAATGGCCGACCGGGTCGGCGTCATCAACAAGGGTGAGATCATCCTGGTCGAGGACAAGGCGAACCTGATGCAAAAGCTCGGCAAGAAGCAATTGAAGCTGCATCTGCAATGCGCCATCGACGCGATTCCACCAGCGCTTGCTCCCTACCATCTCGAACTGTCGAACGGAGGCTGCGAGTTGACCTATCATTACGACACCAAGGTCGAACGCACCGGCATTACCAGCCTGCTCGGCGATCTCAGGAATGCAGGCATCCGCTTCTCGGACCTCGAGACCACGCAGAGCTCGCTGGAAGACATTTTTGTCAGCCTGGTGCGGCGCGATGGGTCGGAGGCTGCCGGCAGCACTGGTAAGAGACCATGAACTTCAGGGCCGTTGGCGCGATCTACAAGTTCGAAATGGCGCGCACCTGGCGCACGATCCTGCAAAGCATCGTTTCGCCCGTGGTGTCGACGTCACTCTATTTCGTGGTGTTCGGTGCGGCGATCGGCTCGCGCATCTCTTCGGTGGAAGGGGTCAGCTACGGCACCTTCATCGTGCCTGGGCTCGTGATGCTGTCGGTGCTGACCCAGAGCATCGCCAACGCGTCCTTCGGCATCTATTTTCCGAAATTCGTCGGCACCATCTACGAGATTCTCTCGGCGCCGATCTCCTATTTCGAAATCGTACTCGGCTATGTCGGGGCGGCGGCGACCAAGTCGATCGTGCTCGGCCTGATCATTCTGGCGACCGCGAGCCTGTTCGTGCCGCTGCACATTCATCATCCCGTGTGGATGCTGACCTTTTTGGTGCTGACCGCGGTCACCTTCAGCCTGTTCGGATTCATCATCGGCATCTGGGCCGACGGCTTCGAAAAGCTGCAGATGATCCCCATGCTGGTGGTGACGCCGCTGACGTTCCTTGGCGGGAGCTTCTACTCGGTGAACATGCTGCCCTCGGGCTGGCGCACCATCACGCTGCTCAATCCGGTGGTCTATCTGATCAGCGGCTTCCGCTGGAGTTTTTACGAAATCGCCGACGTCAGCCCGACGCTCAGCATCACCATGACGCTGACGTTCCTGTTCACCTGCATGGCCGTGGTGTGGTGGATATTCAAGACCGGTTACCGGCTGAAGAATTGATTTGCGGCGGCGATCGGGCCGGTCGCGCCGAACATGTCCAATCCGGGTTGCGTTCATTGGCAGGTGACGAAACTACCGTCGCAACCAGTCAACGGAAAATTGAACCGCACATCAATTCCAGCCGCGCCAGCTTGAACGCGCCACACTGGAACCAAAGCGCGGTTTCAGGCATATTGGCTGCCGGGGACGATGAGGTGCCGGAGGCCAGAGTAACATGCGTTCCTTTTTCATTGCAGTTGCAGGTCTGATGTTGTTTGCCGCGAGTTCGGCCCAAGCCAAAATCTACATCACCATCGACAAGGATGCGCAAATGATGACCGTCGCGGTCGACGGCGTCGAGCGCTATCGCTGGCCGGTCTCGACCGGGAATCCGTCGCACGAGACGCCGAACGGCACATTCCGCGCCTTCCGGATGGAAGCGGATCACTATTCCAAGGAATTCGACGACGCGCCGATGCCGCACTCGATCTTCTTCACCAAGATCGGCCACGCCATCCACGGCACCGTCTACGAAAACCGCCTGGGCACCCCGGCATCGCATGGCTGCGTGCGCCTGTCGCAGGCTCACGCCTCGACGTTGTATGCGCTGGTGGAAGAACAAGGCGTGCTCAACACCACCGTCACGCTGACCGGCTCGTCAGTGGTGGCGCTGGCGCGCAACCCGCGCGGCAATGCGATCGCGCGCAGCGATGCGCAGCAATATGCAAGGCAATATGACGATCCCAATTATACCGGTTCAGTGGAGCCGCGAGGCGTGCCGCGTCCGATCTTGCCCCAGGCTCGCCTCGACAGCGGTTACATCTATCCGGCCGACGGCAGTTCGACGGAGGCGCGCTATCCTGCGCCACGCAGCCTGCAACGCGGTTACGACGGGCAGGTCTATTACCAGCAGCAGCAGCAGCAGCCGCCGGGGTACACCAACGGCTACGGCTATCAATACGCGCCGCAAGGATACTATCAGCAGCCGCGCTACGATCCCCGCGGGACGTACGGCTATCAGAACTAAATTGAACTAACTTGCGCCCCTCAGTTTGCACGAGGTGTTGCAGGTAATCGTGTTGCCCTTCATGCAGGCCTTGCACACGTCAACGCACTGGTTGAGCTTGCTGGCGTCATAGTTCGTGTAGTGCTGGACGATGCACGCCCGCTGCTCGTTGGTGTACTCCACTTCCTGCGAGCAGGCCGCAAGACTTGCGGCCAGTACTGTGCAGAAAAACAGGCTTCGCAATCGCACGACAGGCTCTCCACATGCTCGTCATGAACGCGCCTAATGCGCGATGGCTTTAGGTCGAATCGCCATCGCGCTTTAGTTTATTGTTTGCGCATGACCTTTTCGGAAAACCGCTACGAACTTTTCCGGATCATGCGCCAGCCCGCCGCGCCAGGCCGCCCGGCTTACATCATTCGGTCAATCCTGCGTTTTTGCCAGATCGTGTTCAAGAACGAGCGCGTGAGACTGACGGCAAAAGACGGTCGTCGCGGGTTGGGCAAAAATAACCCAATCTTACCGGCTTATCGTTACGTGATTCGCTGCTCCAGGTGGCGTTCCGGACTCTCGGAACAAACACAATTCCCGGGGGTGTGCATTGCCTACCCACGCGCCGTTCGACCAGTCCGGCATGGCCTTGGGTGGCGAGGTTTGAACAGTGGACCCGCTTCCCTGTACCCCGGTGCCGCCTGTCGGATCGGCGGCTTCATGGAGCAGGCCATTCAGGCATGCTATGGTCCTTCGGGGCGCCCAAGGATCGTCAGCTTGGCGGCAGCATGTCTACCTCAGACGGTGTGAACGCAGGTTCCTCTCCCCGGGGCCGGAAGCGGAGTTCGCCGTTTCTGCTGCTCGCCGGCGCGTTGCTGACCTTCGCAGCCTTCGCCGCGTGCGCCTTCCTGCTTTTGAGACCGGCCACCTTGCGAATTGCCGTCGGTCCACCGGGCAGTGAGAACCAGAAACTCGTTCAGGCGCTGGCGCAAGCCTTTGCCCGTGAAGGCAGTCCGGTTCGGCTCACGGTCATCTCGACGTCGGGTCCCTCCGACAGCATCGGACTCATCAGAACCGGCGGAACCGATCTGGCGGTCGCGCGGGCGGATGACGAAATGCCCAACGGAATTGGTGCCGTGGCGATCCTGCGCAAGAACTTCGTGGTGTTGTGGGCCTCAGGCAGCGCGCCGGGCAAGGGGTCGAAGAAGCAAACCAAACCGAAAATAAAGGAGGTCGGCGACCTGCAAGATCATCACCTCGGCATCATCGGGCGATCACCACTGAACGTCACCCTGCTCCGTGTCATTCTCGCTGAGTCGGGCGTCAACCCGGACAAGGTCGCAATCTCTCAATTCAGCGGCAACCAGATTGCCGAGATGCTGGGGGATCGTTCGATCGACGCGTTCATGACGGTCGGGCCGCTCGACAGCAAGGTCACGATCGAGGCGATCACTTCGACTGCCCGCCTCAGAGGCGAACCGAAATTTCTCGCCATCGACGTATCGGAGGCGATCGCCCGCAAGCACCCGCTTTACGAGTCGGAGGAGATTCCCGCCAGTTCCTTCACTTCGTCGCCCGCAAGGCCCGACGACACCGTCGAGACCTCCGCAATCAATCACCTGATCATTGCGCCGAAATCGGTCTCCGACAGCGCGATCACGGCCTTCACTCGGGCGCTGTTCAACCTGCGGCCGACGCTTGCCAAGGAGATTCCGGCCGCGGCCAAGATCGAGAAGCCCGACACCGACAAGGACGCTGCGATCCCGGCTCATCCAGGCGCTGCGGCTTATATCGACGGAACCGAACGGACGTTCCTCGACAAATACAGCGACTTCATCTGGGGCGGCGTGCTGCTGCTTTCCGTGCTTGGCTCGGGCAGCGCCTGGTTGCGCCATTATATCAAGCGCGACGAGCGACTGCAGAGCACGGTGCACCGTGACCGGCTGCTGACGGCCATTGCGCGGGTGCGGCAGACCGATTCCCTCGAGGAGCTGGATGTCTTGCAATGCGAGGCTGACGATGTCCTTCGCGAAACGCTCGCCTGCTACGATGACGGCGCGATCGAGGAAGGCGATTTGGCCGCTTACAGCCTCGTGCTCGAACAGTTTCACCACGCAATCGTCGACCGGCGCGCCGTGATCGGCGCGCGGGCCGGCGAGTTGCCGCGCATGCGGGCGCTATAGCGTCTTTAGAACCCGATCAGCCGGCGAACGAATCCGCCGATGCTCGCGTGATAGTGTCGGCGATGGTGCCTGCCCGACGACGACGGCGCGGTGTCTTCGGATGACAGCGAGGCGGTGCGGTCCGGCCCGATGGCCTCGAACTGCGCCTTCTGCTCGTCGGTCAGATCCTTGTAGAGATCGTCGAGCGCGGATTTCACGGTCTCTACGGCCTGCAGCATGGCGTCCAGCCGCTTGCCGGCGGCCGCAAGCCGCGCCGGCGGCGTCAGGGCGTCGCTGGCACAGCTCGACTTGAGGATATCCGCCGCCTTGGCACTGGCGTCCTTCAAATTGGCAAGACTGGCGCGCTGCGCCTCGGTCGGATTCAAGCGCTGCTCGATCTCGGCCGCCGGCCAATCCGGCACGTTCGCCTGCGTACCGTTGCACGCACCCGCGAGCGGGCTCTCGCTACGGCGGTCATTGTTACGCTCGCTCTGGCCGAGCGAACTCAGCCGCGATTTCTGTTCGTCGCTGAGCAGCCCCCAGAACCGGTCGAGCGCGGGCTGCACGATGTTGACGGCCTGGATCATCGCTTCCAGCCGCTGTTCCATCGCCGCGAGCCTTGCCGGCGCGGTCGAGACGATCTTGGTCGGACAAGCGGCCCTGATGGTCTGCGACGCCGTCACCGTCGCATTGGCGAGATCATCCAGCGCGGGACGCTGCTGATCGGTCGGCTGGATCGCCTGCTGGATCCGATCGATCGGAAGACTCGCGACGTCACGGTTATCCTCGCCACACATTTGCGAGAGCTCGTCCGGCGCGGTGTTCGCCCTCGCCGCGGCGTACGAGCGCCTGTACGCACCGCCGTAGCCGCCGCCATAGTAACCGCCGCCATACGGCATATAGCCGAGCAGATCGTCATAGCCGTAGGGCGAGAACAGGCCGGCATAGATGTCGCCATAGCCGTACCACCAGAACGGGTTCCAACCCCACAGCGAGTAATCGTAGATATCGTAGAAGGCGAACGGCCAGAACAGCGGGCCGACCCAGCCGAAGCCGCCATTGCCGTGCCGCCACCACCCGCCGCCCTGCAGATGGTGCCATCCTGCCGTGGCTGCGGTCGCGGTCATGAGCGCGCGGGTGCCGGGATTGTGCAGGGCGCCCGGATTGTGCAGCGCGCGGGCGAATGATCGCGAACCCATCGCGCCGCGGATGGCCGCGGACCGAAGGGCGGCGTTGCGGCCGCCGAAATGGCCCGCCGCGCTATGAGTGGCGAACGAATGATTGCCGTGGGCGAAGCTGGCACGGGCGGCCGATCGGGACAGCGCTCTGCCACCGAAATGTCTTCCACCGCCGAAATGCGCATGACCACCGCCGAAATGTGCGTGACCGCCGCCGAAATGTGCATGGCCGCCACCGAAATGACCGCCGCCATGGCCGCCACCACCATGTCCGCCGCCGCCATGGCCTCCGCCCCGGGCGTAGGCCGCGCCTGAAAGCGCCAAGGCAAGTACAATCACCGAAAGGAAGTTGAGCTTTGACACGGCATCCTCCTCAATCGCCCCTCGCTTAGAAGTAAATCTCGATAAGCGGCACAATTGGGACTACCCCAGCCATAACGTCCAAGTGCCGCATGAAGTTCCGTACTCGTGACAAGCCGCGAAGCGTCGCGGGCATCTGCACTACGCGTTCCACTACTGTTCGCCGTCGCGCAGCCGGCGATAAACCGCTCCCAATACGTTCGAGTAGTCATCGGTCCAGACCCGCTGCTTCTCGTCGGCCTCGGTCTCCTCCCAGACATCCGAGGACGCGAGCTTGCCGACGTCGGCTTCCTGGCGTGCCGAGACCACCACGGAGGTGGCGAAGATGTATTCGCCATCTCGCCCGGAATCCTCGCTGTAGACCCAGCTTTTGAGATCGTTGGCATCCGCAATGCCGACCACGACGCTGGACAATTCCAGATGCCGGTTCGAGACGTGCATCAGCACCGCGCCATGCGGGGCGAGCTTGTCCTTGTAGATCTTCATGGCTTCTTCGGTGGCGAGGTGAATCGGTATCGCATCCGAGGAATAGGCGTCGACGATGATCAGATCGTAGATGCCGTCGGGCTCGCGGGCGAAGGTCAGCCGCGCGTCGCCGATCACCGGATCAAGATCGGGCTCGCAGCTGCGGATATAGGTGAAAAAGCGCGGATCGCGCGCGGTATCGACCATCGACTGGTCGATCTCGAAGAATTTCCAGCTCTCGCCCGGCTCGGCGGCGCAGGTCAGCGTGCCGGCGCCGAGCCCGATCACAGCCACGCGAAGCGGCGCTCCCTTGCGTTCGCGGACCGCCGTGATCGCCTGGCCGATGCCGCCGTCCTTGTGATAGTAGGTGATCGGCTCCGGTCGCCCGACCACCGGCGTGCCGTCGGCGTTCCGGAATTTCTCGGCGCCGTGAATCGTGGTGCCGTGCATCAGCACGTGATACCGGCCGTTCGACGTGACCACGATCTTGTGGACGCCGAAGAAGCTGCGCACCGTCTCCACCCGCCCCTCATCTGCCGGATAGAGGCGGATCAGGACCAGCGCGAGCGCCGCAAAGCCCGCAATCTTCCAGCGGCTCGCATTGATGGCGAGCGCAATCAGCAACCCAACCACGGCAACGCCTGAGGCCACATACACGCGCTCTTCCTCGAGCCAGTCGAACACGCTGCCGGTGCGCAGCGCCGGCGCAATCAGCGCGAGCGCGGCGACAAGCAAAAGTGCCCAGTACCAGCGGCTCCAGCGCAGCCAGCGTTCGTCGGCCGGGGGGCGGCACAAGGCTGCAAGCACCAGCAGGATCGGGTATTCGGCGACCCATGAGAATGCGTAAGGCGCGATCAGGCCGGCGAACAGGCCGCCGAGCATGCCGCCGAACGACAGCGCGACATAGAAGCCGGTGAGATATTTCGCGGGCGGCCGGGTCCGCGCCAGTTCGCCGTGGCAGGCCATCGCGATGAAAAAGAAACAGAGCTGATGTCCGCCCAGCGTCAGCAGCAGGTTCTGCTCGCCGCCAATCGCGAGCAGCACGATGACGCCCGCAATCGCCACCGGCTGGATCAAAAGCATCCATTTGTGCGGCAGCAGCGGGCGCGACTGGAACACCAGCACCCAGGTCAGGAGATAAAGCGACAGCGGCAGAACCCATAGCAGCGGCGCCGCGGCGACGTCGGTGGAAATATGCGCGGTCACCGCGATCAACAGCCCCGAGGGCACCGCGGCAAGCAGGATCCAGCGCGCGCGCAAGGTCCACGAAGGTGGGAGGGCATCGACGTCTGCGGCGAGCGTATCCACCGCGGCCGAGGCCGGTGCGCGCAACAAGAGGAGGCCGCAGGCGGCGATGAGCACGACCAAAACGCCGTAGCCGCCGGTCCAGATCAGGTTCTGCGTCCGCAGCGTGAACATCGGCTCGAGCAGCACCGGATAGGACAGCAGCGCCAGGAAACTGCCGATATTGGAAGCGGCATAGAGAAAATACGGGTCGCCGCCGTCGGGATGACCGCTGCGGACAAACCAGGCCTGCAGCAGCGGGTTGTTGGCCGCGAGCGCAAAGAACGGCAGGCCGATCGAGACCGCGAACAGGCCGAGCAGCCAGAGCGCGTAGCCGCTGGTCGGCGGATCGCCCCAGGAGGTGGCAATCGACAAGGGTAGCGTGAAAAGCGCGATCAGGAGCAGCGCCAGATGCACGGTGACCGCGGTCAGGCGGTTATCGAGCCGCATCAGGTAATGCGCGTAGGCGTAGCCCGCGAGCAGGAGCGACTGAAAGAACACCATCGCCACCGACCACACGGCCGGCGAGCCGCCTAGCCGAGGCAGCACCATTTTCGTAAACAGCGGCTGCACCGAGAACAGCAGCAGGGCGCTGACAAAAATCGCGGCCGTATAGACCAGAAGCACCAGCCGGTTTCGGCTCGCGGAAGGATGAGCCGCGCTCGGATCGGGAAGCGTCATGAAGGCTCCGGCGAAGCGTTTTCCGGCGAGAACGCGAGACAAGGGCAGCCGGCGGGCGCCGGGGGCGGCAATGGAGCACAGGGCCGCAGCGCGGGCAATGCGCGCCGGGGCTGTGCCAATCTTCACATCTTCGCTAAACACGAGCGTGAATCCGTCGGATCGCCGTTCCAGCGATATGAACATCAGGTCCGAAACCAGCTGCGCGGGTCCGGCGAGTGCGGGCGATGACGATTTGACAAGAGCGATCCTGAAGCAGGCATGAACGAGACGGACGTAGTCATCATCGGGGCCGGACATAACGGCCTTGCCTGCGCCGCTTATCTGGCGGGCGCCGGCTTGCGCGTAACAGTCGTCGAGCGCCGCAAGGTCGCGGGCGGCGCGGCGGTGACGGAAGAGTTCCATCCCGGTTTCCGCAATTCGGTCGCGGCCTACACGGTCAGCCTGCTCAATCCGAAAGTGATTGTCGACCTCAAGCTCGCCGAGCACGGATTGCGGATCGTCGAGCGGCGCGCGCAAAATTTCTTGCCTGCCCCCGACGGCAGCCATCTTTTGACGGGCGAAGGCCGCACGCGGGCCTCGCTCGAACGCTTAAGCCGACGCGACGCCGCGAGTCTGGCGGGGTTCAATCGTCGCCTCGAGGAGATCGCCGACGTGCTGCGTGCGCTGGTGCTGCGCGCGCCGCCCAACCTCACGCAAGGGCTGAGCGCGAACGCGATCCGCGAAAGTTTCAACGCGCTCGGCACCGCCAGCATCCTGCGCAGGCTTTCGCTTCCGCAACAGCGCTCGCTGCTCGACCTGTTCACGCGCTCCGCTGGCGAGATGCTGGACGAGGTGTTCGAGAGCGATCTGGTGAAGGCGCTGTTCGGCTTCGATGCCATCGTCGGCAATTATGCGAGCCCTTATGCAGCGGGTTCTGCTTACGTGATGCTGCATCACGCGTTTGGGGAAGTGAACGGCAAGAAGGGCGCCTGGGGCCACGCCATCGGCGGCATGGGCGCGATCACGCAAGCCATGGCCCGCGCCGCGCGCGCGGCCGGCGCGGAGATCACGCTCGATGCCGGCGTCCGCGAGGTCATCGTCGAGCGCGACCGCGCCGTCGGCGTGACGCTCGACAATGGCGAGACCATCCGCGCCCGATACATCGCCTCGAGCGTCAATCCAAAACTTCTCTATACGAGGCTGGTGCCTTCAGATGCGCTGCCGGACGATTTCCTCGTGCGGATCAGGCATTGGCGCAATGCCTCCGGCACCTTCCGGATGAACGTTGCGCTGAGCGCCCTTCCCTCGTTCACCGCACTTCCCGGCGACGGCGATCACCTGACCGCCGGCATCATCGTCGCACCGAGCCTTGCCTACATGGACCGGGCCTGGCAGGACGCGCGCGAATTCGGCTGGAGCCGCGAACCGGTCATCGAATTGCTGATCCCCTCCACGCTCGACGACACGCTATGTCCGCCGGGCCGGCATGTCGCGAGCCTGTTTTGCCAGCATGTCGCGCCGGAGCTTCCCGGGGAACGATCGTGGGACGATCATCGCGAGGAAGTCGCCGATCTCATGATCGCGACCGTTGACAAATACGCCCCCGGCTTTGCGGCAAGCGTGCTCGGCCGGCAAATTCTCACCCCGCTCGACCTCGAGCGGCAATTCGGGCTCATCGGCGGCGACATCTTCCACGGCGCGCTGACGCTGAACCAGTTGTTCTCCGCCCGCCCGATGCTCGGCCATGCCGATTATCGCGGCCCGGTGAAGGGTCTTTACCATTGCGGCAGCGGCGCCCATCCCGGCGGCGGCGTCACCGGCGCGCCCGGCCACAATGCGGCGCGGGTGATCCTGGCCGATCACCGGGCGCCGTTCGGGTGAATGAAGAAGGTTTGGCAAGCGCCAAATTCGCTGGCCATCGGGCAATTTGGAGGCGTGGAGAAGCCTGTGGATAAGCTGTGGAAAACCAGTGAGTGAGGGGTGGAGAAGCCGGTGCAAGGCTTTGGGGAGCGACCGACGAATACGCCTCATTCCTCGGCCAGAAACTTCATCGTGGCGCGAGTGCTCACGCTTTTCGTCCCCACCAGAGAGGTGGCGAAGGCCTCCGCCCCGTCATCGGTATAGGTCCCGGAAAACCCGGTGGTGACTTCGTGACCGCCGAACACCGGCCGGACACTCGCGTCGGCGAACGGCGTGTGCTGGTTGGTCGTAAGGTCCCCCTTCCAGGTCCCGTTCTCACTGAAGGTGTAGCTTCCCCTCCACCAGAAATAGGGACCGCCGCCGAGAAGCTGGCCGTCGCGCAGGATGATCACCCCGCTGTCGCGGCCCCTCACGCCGTCGAGCATGTGAACGTGGATGGAATAAAGCCCATTTCGCATCGAGCTTAGCCCTCGGCGACCCACGATACAGCCAGCGGCAGCGGGCGTCGAGAACCGGGGGTCTTCGGTTTGCCTGTGCACACGGGCGGGCAAACCCGTTAACCGGCCCGGTATGTCCGGTGGACAAGCCTGTGAACAAGCGGTGGTGTCTCGGTTTGGGTGGTGTCCTAATTTGAAAAATTTTTCGCGTCTCAGCCCCCGTTCGACTGAACCGCAAAAATGAAACGGCCCCGGGGCACGGGCGATCCGGGGCCGTCACGAGGCGTATCCGGACGGCGTTACCGGACACGGCTATCCAAATCAGTCAGTTTCAAATCGGCGAACTGCGCGGCGCTATCCGACCAGCAGCAAGATCACGGCGGCGAGCATCACCACAAATCCGGTCAACGCAGTCGCGAGCAAAGAGCGTTCCACTCCGTCCATGTCCCCAGCCTCCATCCCACCACGCACCATTCTAGCGCGCGAACGCAGGCGCGCATTAGCGCATGTGAATCCGAAGCGATTGCGATTGTCGCAGCCGCGCAAACGGCGGCGAGAGGTAACGGCGATCGAACGAGGTTCATCGCGGCGTGAATTGGTCGAGGTCGTGGATGCCCATCCGTTGTTCCAGTTGCGCAACCCGCGCCGCCATCTTCTCAAAACCGTCCTCGCCGAACAGTTGGTGTTCCTTTTTCTCGAACTCCTCCGCCATCGCGTCGTATTCGTTCGACGAGACGACGTCCTTCAGCTTCGGGAAAAGATCAGTGTCCTCGCGCGCCGCATGCGGCCGGTACATGGTGATGAACGACTGCATCGAGGCGATGAGCCGGCGCCGCTCGTCAGGATTGGCGCGGCTCATCGGCGCCAGCGCGATGATCCTTTCGGTCACCTTCCGCCCGGCCTCATGCTGGCGCAGCAGGGTGCCGACGAGGTCGACCATCTTGCCGGCCTTCCTGAAGCGAGGAAACACGTGATCTTCCTCGGACTTCTCATGGTAATTGTTGATGAAGTCGCGGATGATCTCCGCCGATTGCGTGATCAGGGCGGGATCGAAATCCTCTCTTGAGGACCACTTCCGGATGCCGGCTTCGTAGAGCAGAAGCACCCGGTCGAGCACGCCGTGTTCGCGCATCAGATCCTCTGGCGGGGTGACCTGCTCTTCCTTTTCCTTCGGCTTGTCGCCGGCGCCTTTTTCCTCGCCGAGCGCGGGAGCGATCAGGACGACTGGCGCAGCTAACGCGGCTACCGCCCCTCCGCCCAGAAGCAGGTCGCGCTTACTTGGCATCAATAGCTTCATCGAAGTAACTCCCGTTGGGAAAGTGTGACGCGCGCCCGAACGTGGCCAGCGCGTCAACCGCCTCTCGGCGGGCGCGTTCCAACCACGAGGGCGGGACGGCCGGAACTCACCTCTCTATGCTCCGGTTCCCCGCCTTCTGACCGGCCGGTCGAGAGATCGACCGACGCCTTGATGGAGAAGTTCGAAAACCTCTGCCATACCCTTGCGTGATATTTTGTTTTCCGCGATTTCTGGCGCGTCGGATGATGACCGGCCGCGCAAGTCCACCTCTCAGGCATTTCAACCTTCCGATGACCACGACCCTCGCCCCCGCCACGCACCGCGCCAGCTTCGCAATTGGCGACGAGCAATCGGCCAAACGCGTTGCCGATCTCCTGACCGAAAACTTTTTTGAAGGCGAGGCCGCGATTGCCGCATTCGAGGGGCCGACCGGACGCTGGGATATCACTGTGCATTTTGCGCAAGCGCCTGATGAGAAGGCGATCCGCTCACTCGTCACCACGGCTGCCGGAGAGGAGGTGGCGGGCTCGATTACCTTCGAGACTGTGGAAGCCAGGGACTGGGTCAAGGCGACGCTTGAGGAACTGGTCCCGGTTCATGCGGGGCGGTTCGTGGTGCATGGCCGGCACGACCGCGCAAACGTGCCGCCCAACAAAATCGGGATCGAGATCGAGGCGGCGCTCGCCTTCGGCACCGGCCACCACGGCACGACGCGCGGCTGCCTGTTGCTGCTCGACGAGGTCTTAAAGGCGCATCGGCCCAGGCGCGTGCTCGACCTCGGTACCGGAACGGGCGTGCTGGCGATCGCAGCGGCGAAGGCGCTGCGCACCAGGATATTGGCCAGTGACATCGACCCGCTCTCGGTCCGCCTCGCGGCGGAGAACGCGCGCCTCAATGGGGCCGGGGATCTGGTGGAAACGATCACGGCAAGCGGCTTTTTGGCGCCGAGTTTCAAGCGGCGCGCGCCCTTCGACCTCGTGCTGGCGAACATCCTCGCCAATCCGCTGCGGCAGATGGCAACGCCGATGTCCCGCCACCTCGCGTCCGGCGCGCTCGTCATCCTCTCGGGGCTGTTGACCCCTCAGGCCGGCGCCGTCATCGCCTCCTACCGGGCGCGGGGACTGGTCGTGAGGCGGCATATCCGGATCGAGGGCTGGAGCAGCCTGTTGCTTGGCAAGTTTCTATGAATGGAACTTTTCCCTGTCATTCCGGGATGCGCGCAGCAGACCTTGCCGCGCGATCACGCATCAGGGAATCTCAAGACTCTAAGATGTGCAATTGCACGTCGGAGTTCGCCTTCCAGGCGCCCCGGAACGACCTTCGTCGAGAGAAAGCTACTCCGAGGGCTTCTGCTCGCGCGCGTCCGCACCCTCTTCGTCGAGCGTGCGCTTGAGACGGGTCTCGACCAGGCGATCCAGAAGTTGAACGAACACGCTGCGGTGCTGTTTGGCCGGTGGAACCGGCCCGTCTGAGGCCGGCGGTTCGATCTTCTCAAATGAGAATGCAGGCATGTGCATCCCCTCGTTCTCGAGTTGGTGTAGCACCCAAGTATTGCAGTTCGGAAGTCCGCGTCCCGGCCGCCGCGTGTTGGTCGGGACTTCCGAACCAAAGCCACGCCGGATCAGGAAGTTGCCTGGTTTCCTTCGATCTCGAAGTTCGCAAGACAGGACGCCGCAAGAGGATGCGAACTTTGGGATCGGGGACCAGGATTTCCTCACCCGCTTTTTTCGGAAACCGGCGCAAACCTCTCTTACGCAAGTGCAGCAATTCAATCACAATAAAGGGCGAATCGAAAGCGATTTGCTTCGATTGCGGAGTTCTCTCCCTAATCCTAAAGTCGCGGCTCATGTTCGAAGCCCTCTTTCAGACGTTCGAGGAACCCGAAACCGGTGTGGCGCTGACGGCGCGACTATCCGCGTTTCGCGAAGAGCTGGCGCGGCGCAACCTGACCGGATTTGTCATCCCCCGCGCCGATCAGCAGCAAAACGAATATGTGCCGCCATCGGAAGAACGCCTGGCCTGGCTGACTGGTTTCACCGGTTCGGCCGGCATCGCGATCGTTCTTGCCGCTGAGGCTGCACTGTTCGTCGATGGCCGCTACACCCTGCAGGCGGGCAAGCAGGTCGAGGCCAAAGCATGGCGTGTCGAACCGCTGGTTGACCCGCCGCCCGAGAGCTGGCTCGCCAAACACCTGGTGGCCGGCGACCGGCTCGGATTTGATCCGTGGCTGCATACCACCGCAGCCGCAGAGCGCCTTGCGACCGCTTGCGCCAAGGCCGGCGCGCAACTCGTCGCGGTCGAGAGCAATCCACTCGATACGGTGTGGACCGAGCGTCCTGGTCCGCCGCTGGCCCCGGTCACCCTCCATGGCCAGCAATTTTCGGGCGAA
>Ga0306920_100002215_pt1 | contig 24490 bp, 20 predicted proteins | sample flu12Cox44000170_FD_204666 | JGI IMG/M metagenome (GOLD analysis project Ga0306920, IMG submission 204666) | Lab enrichment of tropical soil microbial communities from Luquillo Experimental Forest, Puerto Rico - flux4day.12C.oxic.44.000.170 (v2)... | ecosystem: Environmental > Terrestrial >...
GCTCGAGAAGGGGATGCGTCGCGCGGCGGCCGACGGCCTGCCGATGATGACCCGGGTCGCCGACGCCGAGAACCTGCCGTTTCCGGATGGCGAGTTCGACGTCGCGCTCTCGACCTTCGGCGTGATGTTCGCCCCCAACCAGCCGCGTGCCGCCGCCGAGCTGCTGCGGGTGGTGCGGCCTGGTGGTCGCATCGGGCTCGCGAACTGGACCCCGGAGGGCTTCATCGGCGAGCTGTTCCGCGTCATGGCCCGGTTCGTGCCGCCGCCCCCGGGCCTCGCCCCGCCCGCGGCGTGGGGTACTGAGCCGCGGCTGGTCGAGCTGTTCGGCCACCAGGCCAGCGGCCTGCGCTCGCGGCAGCGGGAGTTCGTATTCCGCTACCGCTCGGCCGAGCACTGGATCGAGCTGTTCCGCGACTACTACGGACCCACGCACAGGGCGTTCGCGGCGCTCGACGAGGCGGGGAAGAAGGCGCTCCACGAAGCACTGCTCAACCTGCTCGCGAAGTACAACCGCGGCGGGCGCGACACCCTGATCGTTCCCTCGGACTACCTCGAGGTCGTCATCAAGCGGGCATGATGGAGCGGGCGACGACACGTCGCCCGCGCCTCGATCAATACCGCAGCCCCACCGCCTCGCACAGGAAGCGCACGAACGGCGAGAAGCCGCGGTAGGCCTCGACGACGGTGTCGAGCATGGCGGGGCCCGCGACCGTGCGGTCCGCGAGCGGCGCGCTGATCGCGAAGTCCCGGCGCTTCAGATCCTCGGCGATCGGCGAGTCCGGATCGTAGCCCGCCGGCACGCGCTTCAGCGACTCGCCCACCATGCCGCACGACGATCCGAACGCGGTCCGCGACGTCACCCGCCTCCAGGTCTTCGGGTCCCCGGCGATGTGGTCGCGGATCTTGCGCACGATCGGCGGCTCGGGACGCCAGATACCCGCGCCCACCGAGCAGCGCCCGGGAGCGAGGTGGAGGTAGAAGGCCGGCGCGCCCTCGCCCTTCTTCCCCTCGTACCCGAAGTGGGCCGCCACCGCGGTCTTGTAGGGGCTCTTGTCGCGCGCGAAGCGGATGTCGCGATAGATCCGCATCATCGAGCCGCCCACCGGGCTGGGATCGGCGACGAAGCGCGGGGCGAGCTTGCGCAGCGGCGCGTCGAGCGCCGCGATGAAGCGCAGCATGGGGTCGCGCACCTCCGACTCGTACTGATCCTTGTGGGCCTGGAACCACTCGCGGTCGTTGTGGCGCGCGAGCTGGGTCAGGAACGTGAAGAAGCCGGCGTCGAAGAATCTGGCCTGCGGCCTGGTGGCGGTCATCCGTCTCCCTTCACGATCTACTCGCCGTCGCCGCTTCGCTGACGGGCGGCCATGAGGTGGCGCATTGCCTCCTGCCGACGCCCTAAGGACTCGAGCAGGAGCCCGAGGTTACAGTGGGCGTCCGCGAATTCGGGGTCGCGGAGGATGGCCTGCCGGTAGGCGTGCACCGCCTCGTCGCGCCGCCCCAGCTCCTCGAGCAGGACACCCAGATTGAAGTGGGGGGTGGGATCGTCGGGCGCGAGGCGCACCGCTTCACGATAGTGGGGCTCGGCGCGGCCGCGCTCGCCCTGGAGCTGGAGCAGCCGGCCCAGGTTCACGTGGATGTCGGCCATGTCCGGTCGCAGGGCGAGCGCGCGCTCGTAGGCCTCGCGCGCCCGTCCGGGCTCGCTGGCCTCGAGCTCGCACCCCATCTCGTACCACTCCTCGGCGGAGAGGTCCACGGCGTCGGCGCCCGGCGCGGCGACGGACGGCGCACCCGGCCCCTGAGCCTGCTCCTCGCCGCCCGCCGGCCCCGGTGCCCGGCGCTCGACGAGCCTCAGGCGCACGGGCTCGGCGGTCTTCTCGGCCCGCTCGACGATCTCGCGCGCCTCGAAGTTCAGCAGCATCTGTCCGGAGTCGGGCCGCCAGCGGGTGTCGCCGTCGGTCGCGACCACCTCCTCGCCGTCGGTCTGGATCGAGATGCTGGTGAGCGGCAGGTCGGCGGCGAGCTGCTTCCTAAGCGAGGCCCAGATGCGCCGCACCTGACGCATCGGCACGCCGGATTCGAGCAGCCCCTTGGTGGTGCGCAGCAGCAGCAGGTCCTGGAATCCCAGCGACACGGCGCCGATCGGCCCGCGCTGCGGGGCCAGCAGCCCGGCGCGCACCAGCGCGCGCAGGCGCGCTTCCGGCACCTCGAGGATGTTGGCCGCCTCGCGCAACGAAAAGCGCGGGCCGGCCTTCGGCTCCGCCGTCTCGATCCCTGCGTCCGCCCTCATCGGGCCGTCCTCCCTGGCCGCGGTCTCAGCGCTTGCCGCCGACCTTCTTCTCGCGCACCGGCTCGGGCTTCTGTCGCGCGCGTGCCGCGGGCTTCTTCTCGAGGCCGGCGACCTTGGCGCCGCGACCGCCGGCGGCCTCGGCGCCGCCGCGCTTGCCGAGGCTCTGCTTCAGCGCGTCCATCAGGTCGATGACCTGGGTGCGCTGGGCCTGCGGGGCGAGCGAGGTGACCTCCCGGCCCTCGACCTTGGACTCGACCGCCTCCAGCACGCGCTTGCGATAGTCGTCGTCGTACTTCTCGGGCTTGAACGCGTCGGTCGACAGCTCCTTGACCAGCCGCTCCGCCAGATCCATCTCGCCGGGTTTGAGCTTGGCGTCCTCGCCCTTGTCGATCTCGCCGAAGTCGCGGATCTCGTCGGCGAAGTACATGGTGTGGAGCATGAGCCCCTTCTGGGCCGAGCGGATGAGTACGATGTTCTCCTTGCCCCGCATCACGAACTTGGCGATCGCCACCCGCCCCGCCGACTTCATCGCGTCCGACAGCAGACGGTAGGCCTTCTCGCCCCCCTTGTCCGGCCCCAGATAATAGGTGTTCTCGAAGTAGATGGGATCGACCTGGGCGAGGGGGACGAACTCGGCGATGTCGATCATCTGGGACGCCTCGCCCTCGAGCGCCTTCAGCTCCTCGTCGGTGAACTGGACATACTGGTCCTTGGCGAACTCGTAGCCCTTGACCAGGGCGCTGCGCTCGACCACCTCGTTGCAGGTGGGGCAGATGAGCTGCTGCTTGATGCGCCCCCCGCACTTCTGGTGGATCTGGTTGAACGCGACCCGCCCCGAGGACGCGGCGGTGAACATCCGGATCGGAATCGAAACCAGACCGAAAGATATGTTTCCGGAGCCAATCGAATGTGCCGGCATGACTTCCTCCCTGTGGGACCGCTCAAGGCTAGCACCGTGTTTTGCTATCCTCAACGCCGTCCTGCTGTCATCGGCCACCCCGCCGCGAGGCCCCCATGGGCAAGAGTCGGCCGTTCCGGAGCACCCGCAAGCTGATCCACCGCTTCCGCGTCGACGACGGCGATCGCTTCCGACTCCGCGATCACGACCCGCGCGACACCGGGGGCCTGACCACCGACGACAAGCCGCGCGTCCAGGCGGCGCTCGCCGGGGGCATCGACGAGCTGGTCCGGCTCCAGGACATGCTCCACGCCCAGGATCGCTGGGCGCTGCTCGTCATCTTCCAGGCCATGGACGCGGCCGGGAAGGACAGCGCGATCAAGCACGTCATGTCGGGAGTCAATCCGGCGGGCTGCCAGGTGGCGTCGTTCAAGGAACCTTCGGCGCAGGAGCTGGACCACGACTACCTGTGGCGCTGTCAGCGCGAACTTCCCGAGCGCGGCCGGATCGGGATCTTCAACCGCTCCTACTACGAAGAGGTGCTGGTGGTGCGCGTCGACCCCGAGGCGCTGGCACGCGAGAAGCTCCCGGCGCGGCTGGTCGACGACCGGATCTGGGAGCGCCGCTACCGGGAGATCCGCGACTTCGAGCGCTCCCTGGCCTCGAACGGGACGCGGATCCTGAAGTTCTTCCTCAACGTCTCGCGCGGCGAGCAGCGGCGTCGCATCCTCGGACGACTCGACGACCCCACCAAGCAGTGGAAGTTCTCGGCCGCCGACCTCGCCGACCGGGCCCTGTGGAAGCCGTACATGGCGGCCTACGAGCAGATGATCCGCGCCACCGCGACCGGGCATGCCCCCTGGTACGTCGTCCCGGCCGACCACAAGTGGTTCACCCGGATCGTGGTGGCGGCCGCGATCGTCGACGCCCTGGAGTCGCTCGACCTCGCCTACCCGTCGCTCACCCGCGCCCAGAGCGCGGCGCTCAAGCGGATGCGGCGCACGCTCTCGCAGGACGACTGATGCCGCCGGCACGCCGTTCCCGCGACCGCGTGCGCTCCGCGCCACCCCGGCGGGGCGCGGCCGGGCCCGGGGCCGAGCCGCGCGGCGCCCCGCAGGCCGCCCCCGAGGCCACGCCGCTCGAGGCCTACCGGCGCAAGCGCGATCCGGAACGCACCATTGAGCCGTTCGGGAGCACCGCCGAGCAGGCGGCGGCGCCGGCGGGGCCGGCGCGCTTCGTGGTGCAGCAGCACTGGGCCCGCAATCTCCACTGCGATCTGCGCCTCGAGATGGAGGGGGTGCTCAAGAGCTGGGCGGTGCCCAAGGGACCCTCGGTGCGGGCCGAGGAGAAGCGGCTCGCGGTCCACGTCGAGGATCACCCGCTCGAGTACGCCAACTTCGAGGGCGTGATCCCGGCCGGAAACTACGGCGCCGGGTCGGTGATCGTCTGGGATCGCGGCACCTACCGCTCGTTCAAGCCCGAGGACATCCGCGAGCAGTTCGCGCGCGGCAAGCTCGAGCTCGAGCTGTCGGGGTCGAAGCTCGGCGGCCGTTGGACCCTGGTGCGGATGAGCAGGAGCCAGAAGGACTGGCTGTTGCTCAAGAAGGCCGACGGCGCGGCCTCGGATCGCGAGGCGCTCGAGGCCTGGCCGCGCTCGGTGATCTCGGGCCTCACCGTCCAGGAGATGCGCGATCAGCCGGCCTGGCTCGCCGCCCTGCGCCAGCACGTCGCGGCGCTGGGCGCGCCGCGCGCCGAGCTGCGTGCCCGCCAGGTGCGCCACATGCTGGCGACGCCGGCCGCCACGCCGTTCTCGCGCCCCGGCTGGGTGTTCGAGATCAAGTACGACGGGGTGCGGGTGATCGCCGAGCGCCGTGGCGAGGAGGTGCGGATGCTGGGGCGGAGCGGCGAGGACATCACGGCGCGCTACCCCGAGATCGCGGAGGCGCTGCGCGGCCTCGCGGTGGAGCAGATCGTGCTCGACGGCGAGATCGTGGCCTACGACGAGTCGGGGCGACCGAGCTTCGGGCGGCTGCAGAAGCGCATGCTGCTGTCGCGGCCGCGCGACGTCACGGCGGCGATGGGACGGGTGCCGGTGCGGGCGGTGTTCTTCGACTGCCTGGCGCTCGCAGGCCACGACCTGCGCAAGCTCGCCCTGCTCGAACGCAAGGAGTGTCTGGCGCGGGCGCTGCCGCCGGCCGGCGTGATCCAGTCGAGCGACCACGTCGTGGAGCACGGCGCGGCGTTCTTCGAGGCCGCGAACCAGATGGGGCTCGAAGGGATCATCGGCAAGCGCGGCGGCAGCCCCTACGAGGGGCGGCGTTCTCCGGACTGGGTCAAGATCAAGTGTCAGCGCCGGCAGGAGTTCGTGATCGGCGGCTATACCGATCCGCGCGGCAGCGGGCGGCACTTCGGGGCGCTCCACGTCGGCGTCTACGAGGACGGCAAGCTGCGACACGTCACCCGGGTGGGCAGCGGCTTCGACGACGCGATGCAGGATCAGCTGTGGCGGCAGCTCCAGCCGCTCGCCCGCGCCAGCTCGCCGTTCGAGGGCACGGGCCCCGGCGGGCGCGGCGATCACTGGGTCGAGCCGCGCCTGGTGTGCGAGGTGCGCTTCACCGAGTGGACCGCGGACGGCGGGCTGCGCCACCCGATCTTCATGGGGATGCGCACCGACCGGAAGCCCGAGGAGGTGCGGCGCGAGGAGCGAGCCGACGCGGAGGCCGGGAGCCGCCGCGAGCCCGATCCGCCGGGCGAGCCCGCGGAGGACTCCGACGCCGCGCCCGCCGGCCCGGCCGCCGCGCCCGCCGCGCGCCGCGGCGCGGGGGCGCCGGCCGGAGACGAGCCGCGCATCGTGCGCCTCAGCAACCTGCGCAAAGTGTTCTGGCCCGAGCACGGTTACACCAAGGGCGACGTGATCGACTACTACGACGCGGTGGCGCCACTGATGCTCCCCTACCTCCGCGATCGCCCGGCGGTGCTGACCCGCTACCCCGACGGCATCGGCGGAAAGTCCTTCTTCCAGAAGGACGCCCCGGTGTTCGTGCCCGACTGGGTGCGCACCGAGTCGGTCTACTCCAAGGACAGCGACCGCGACATCCGCTTCTTCGTCATCGACGACGCCGAGACCCTGCGCTACGTCGCCAACATGGGGGCGATCCCGATCCACATGTGGAGCTCGCGCGCGGGCTCGCTCGAGAAGCCCGACTGGCTGGTGCTCGATTTCGATCCCAAGGGGGCGCCGTTCGCCCACGTGATCGAGATGGCGCGCACGCTCCACGATCTGCTCGAGGAGCTCGAGCTGCCGAGCTACCCCAAGACCTCGGGGGCGTCCGGACTCCACGTCCTGATCCCGCTGGGGCGGGCCTACACTCACGCCGAGTGCAAGACCTTCGCGCGCCTGCTCGCGACGCTGGTTCAGCATGCCCGGCCCGAGATCTCGACGCTGGCGCGCCCGCTGCACGCGCGCGGTGGCAAGGTGTACGTCGACTGGGGGCAGAACGGGCACGGGGTCACGATCGTCGCGCCGTTCTCGCTGCGCCCGGTGGCGGCGGCCTCGGCCTCCTGCCCGCTGCGCTGGAGCGAGGTCAACGGCAAGCTCGATCCGGCGCGCTTCAACCTGCGCACGTTGCCGAAGCGCTTCGAGAAGACGGAAGATCCGCTGATCGGGGTACTCGGGAAGGGCGTCGACATGGGCGGCGCGATCGCGGCGATCGAGGAGCGCATGAAGCGCAGGGAGGAGCGGGCATGAGCACGGCGCCGGGGCTGGCCGGCCAGGCGATCGAGCGCCGCCTGGCGGTGCCCGGGGCGGGGGAGGTGTCGGCGCTGGTGCTGACGCCGGCCCGCCCCCAGGCGTGGTATGTGTTCGCCCACGGCGCGGGCGCCGGGATGCGGCACCGGTTCATGGAGGCGCTGGCGCAGCGGCTGGCGGCGCGCGGGGTCGCGACGCTGCGCTACCAGTTCCCGTACGCCGAGCAGGGCGGGCGGCGGCCCGATCCCGAGCCGCTGCTGCTCGCCACGGTGCGGGCCGCGGTCGCGGCCGGGCGCGAGGCGGCGGGCGGCCTGCCGCTCCTGGCGGGCGGCAAGTCGATGGGCGGTCGCATGACCGCGCGTGCCGCCGCGGCCGCGCCGCTCGAAGGCGTGCGCGGGCTGGTGTTCGTGGGCTTTCCGCTCCATCCCGCGGGGCAGCCCGGGGTCGCGCGCGCCGAGCACCTGGCGCGGGTCACGGTGCCGATGCTGTTCCTGCAGGGGACGCGCGACACGCTCGCCAACCTCGAGCTGCTCTCGCCGATCGTCGGGCAGCTGGGCGGGCGCGCCACGCTGCGGGTGATCGAGCACGCCGACCACGGATTCCATGTCCTCAAGCGCAGTGGCCGCGGCGACGAGCAGGTGCTGGACGAGCTGGCGGCCGCGGTGGCCGAATGGGGGGAGGGGAGGGCGTGAGCGTGCGCGCGTGGATCGGCACCAGCGGGTTCTCGTATCCGGAATGGAAGGGCAACTTCTACCCCGAGAAGATGGCGGCCCGCGACATGCTGCCGTTCTACGCCGGCCGGTTCCCGACGGTCGAGATCAACAACACCTTCTACCGCATGCCGAAGGAGGAGCTGCTGACCGGCTGGGCGGCGCAGGTGCCGGAGCGCTTCGCGTTCGTCATCAAGGGATCGCAGCGCATCACCCATATCAAGCGGCTCAGGGAATGCGGGGAGCTGCTCGGATACCTCTACCGGGTGACCTCGTCGCTGGGCGCGAGGCTCGGGCCGCTGCTGTTCCAGCTCCCGCCCAACTTCAGGAAGGACGTGCCGCGGCTCGCCGCCTTCTTCGACGCCATGCCGGAGCGACGCCGTGTCGCGGTGGAGTTCCGCCACGCGTCGTGGTTCGACGACGAGGTGTTCGAGACCCTGCGCGCCCGTGGCGCCGCGCTGTGCGTCGCCGACACGGGCGAGGAGCCGATCGCCCCGCTGGTCGCGACCACCGACTGGGGCTACCTGCGGCTGCGCCGCGAGGAGTTCGGCGACAACGAGTTGCGCGCCTGGGCTCAGAAGATACGCGAGCAGCCGTGGAGCGACGCCTTCGTGTTCCTCAAGCACGAGGAGGAGGGCCGGGGCCCGAAGCTCGCGGCCCGGCTCATGGAGCTGCTGGCGGAGCACAGCGTTCGACCGGGGGCTCTGAACACCGCGTGAAGCTCGACGCCGGGCAGCTGCGTCTGTCGGCCACCGACCTGGCCAACCACCTCGCGTGCCGGCACCTCACCGCGCTCGAGCGCGGGATGGTCGAGGGGCGGTGGAAGCCGCCCGACTACTACCGGCCCGAAGCCGACGTGCTGGCCCAGCGCGGCCTCGAGCACGAGCGCGCCTACCTTGCGCACCTCGAGCGGGAGGGCATGACCATCACCCGTCTCGACGACGAGGCGGGCGCCGGCGGGCTCGAGCGCACGCTCAAGGCGATGTTCTCCGGCGCCGAGGTGATCGCCCAGGCGACGCTCGCGGGCGGGCGCTGGGTCGGGCGCGCCGACGTGCTGCGCAAGGTCGCGCGCCCGAGCCCGCTCGGCGACTGGTCCTACGAGGCGCTCGACACCAAGCTCGCGCGCGAGACCCGGGCGGGCGCGATCCTCCAGCTCTGTCTCTACAGCGAGCTGCTCCGCGAGATGCAGGGCGTGCTCCCCGAGAACATGTACGTCGTGCCGCGGCGGCCCGACTTCCCGCTCGAGACCTTCCGGGTCGAGGAGTACCTGGCCTATTACCGGCTGGTGCGGCGCCGGCTCGAGGCCGCCGCCGATGCCGAGCCGGAGCCACTCACCTATCCGGATCCGGTCCCGCACTGCGACATCTGCCGCTGGTGGCCACGCTGTGACAGGCAGCGGCGTGGAGACGATCACCTGAGCTTCGTCGCCGGTCTCTCGCGCCTCCAGACCCGCGAGCTCGATTCCCGCGACATCCGCACCCTCGCCGCCCTCGCGGCCCAGCCCCTGCCCATCCCGTGGAAGCCGGCGCGCGGAGCGCGCGAGGGTTACGTGCGGGTGCGCGAGCAGGCGCGCGTCCAGCTCATCGGGCGCACCGAGCACCAGCCGGTGCGCGAGATGCTCGCCGTCGAGCCGGGACGCGGCCTCGCGCGCCTGCCGGCGCCATCGCCGGGTGATCTGTTCCTCGATCTCGAGGCCGACCCCTACGTGGACGACGGCGGTCTCGAGTACCTGTTCGGCTGGGCGGCGGCGGATCTGCCCGAGGCGGGGACGCCCCCGCCGGATGGTGGCGCAGCTCGTTATCACCGCCGCTGGGCTCTGAGCCGCGCCGCCGAGCGCCGGGGCTTCGAGGCGCTGATCGACGTGATCATGGAGCGCTGGGCGCGCGACCCCGGCATGCACGTGTATCACTACGGAGTGTACGAGCCCGGGGCGGTCAAGCGCCTGATGGGCCGCCACGCCACCCGCGAGCCTCAAGTCGACCGGCTGCTGCGCGCCGGCCGCTTCGTCGACCTCCACGCGGTGGTTCGCCAGTCGCTGCGGGCCAGCGTCGAGGAGTACTCGATCAAGGCGCTCGAGACCTTCTACGGCTTCGAGCGCCAGCAGCCGCTCGAGGAGGCGGGAAGCGCGCTGCGGGTGATCGAGCGCGGCCTCGAGCTGGGGGCGACGCTGACCGAGGACGACGACAGCGCGCGCACCGTCGAGGCCTACAATCGCGACGACTGCCTTTCGGCGCTGGCGCTGGGCGAATGGCTCGAACGCCTGCGCGGGGAGCTGATCACCGGCGGCGCCACGATCGCCCGCCCGCCCGATGAGCCGGGCGATCCCAGCGCGGCGGTGGGGGAGCGCGAGGCGCGCGCAGCCGAGCTGGCCGGCCGGCTGCTCAAAGGCGTGCCCGAAGATCGCGAGCAGCGCTCCCCCGGGCAGCAGGCGATCTGGCTGCTGGCCCACGTGCTCGACTGGCATCGGCGCGAGGAAAAAGCAGCGTGGTGGGAGTACTTCCGGCTGCGCGAGATGACGGAGGACGAGCTGCTCGACGAGCTGCCGGCGCTCGCCGGCCTCCAGCACCTCGAACGCCTTCCGGACCTCAAGAGATCGATCGTCGATCGCTATCGCTTCGCGCCTCAGGAGACCAGCATTCGCGCCGACGACGAGCTCCACCTTCCCCTGCCCAACGGGCGCAAGCTCGGCGACGCGGTCGCGATCGATGCCGGGCAGCGCACCATCGACATCCGCACGGTGAAGGCCTGCGCCGACCTCCATCCCACCAGCGTGTTCCGGCACAAGGTGTACGACACGATAATCATCGCCGAATCGCTGATGCGGCTCGGCGCCTGGGTGGCCGAGCACGGCCTCGACGCGCCGGGCGCCCACCGCGCCGCGCGCGACCTGCTGCTCAAGCGCGCGCCCCGCATTGCCGGGCACGCCGGCGGCGGGCTCGAGGCGGCGGGCGAGGGCGGGGTGCGCGCCGCACGGCGGATCGCGCCGCTGCTCGATCACGGCACGCTCGCGATCCAGGGCCCGCCGGGCTCGGGCAAGACCTTCACCGGCGCGCGCATGATCTGCGATCTGGTGCGCGCCGGGAAGCGGGTGGGGGTGTGCGCGATGAGCCACAAGGTGATCCGCAACCTCCTCGACGAGGTGGTCGAGGCGGCCCTGGAGAACGGCATGACGATCCGCCCCATCGAGAAGGTCAGCGAGCTGACCGGGAACGGCGACCCCTCGATCACCGAGAGCACGGACAACGCCGAGGTGCGCGACGCGCTGCGCGGCGGCACCCACCGCGTCGCCGGCGGCACCCAGTACATGTGGGCGCGCGAGGAGTTCCGCGAGGCGGTGGACGTGCTGTTCGTGGACGAGGCGGGGCAGATGTCGCTCGCCAACGTGCTGGCGATCGCCCCGAGCGCCGCGAGCCTGGTGCTGCTCGGCGACCCGCAGCAGCTCGATCAGCCGATCCAGGGCTCGCATCCTGACGGCGCCGCGGTCTCGGCGCTCCAGCACGTGCTGGGCGATGAGCAGACCATCGCGCCCGACCGCGGGCTGTTCCTCGAGGAGACCTGGCGACTGCCGCCGGTGATCTGCGCGCTGACCTCCGAGCTGTTCTACGAGCGGCGTCTCACGTCGCACGAGGGTCTCGAGCGCCAGGCCCTGACCGGCGCGGGGCCGTTCGCGGGGGCCGGGCTCTGGTACGTGCCGGTGGTCCACGACGCCAACCAGAGCTCGAGCGCCGAGGAGGTCGCGGTGGTGAAGCGGCTGGTGAGCATGCTGACCGCTCCCGGCCGGGGCTGGCGCGATCACCATGGCTGCGAGCATCGGCTCGGGCTCGACCACATCCTCGTGATCGCGCCCTACAACGCCCAGGTCGCCGACCTCAGCGCCGCGCTGCCCGACGGCGCCCGGGTCGGCACCGTGGACCGGTTCCAGGGGCAGGAGGCGCCGGTCGTCATCTACTCGATGACCACCTCGACGCCCGAGGACGCGCCGCGCGGCATGGATTTCCTCTATAGTCCCAACCGCTTCAACGTCGCCACCTCGCGGGCGCGCTGCGCCTGCATCGTGGTGGGCAGCCCGCGGCTGTTCGAGCCCGACTGCCAGAGTCCACGTCAGATCAAGCTGGCGAACGCATTCTGCCGCTACCTCGAGTGCGCCGGCGAGGTCCGCTTCGATGCCCCCGCGGAGGCGGGGGACGGGTCCGCCGGTCGGAGAGAGGATTGAGCGCATGATGGACTGGGTCTTCGGCTGGCCGCTGTGGGTCGTGGGCCCGCTCCTCGAGTTGTTGCTGGTCGGCTTCGCGCTGCTCGGGGTGCGGTTCGTCCGCGCCCGGGTGCTGCCGCGGCTCCGGGTGACGCACGACGACTCGCACTTCGTCGGCACGATGGTGCACTCGATCATGGTGTTCTACGGCCTGGTGCTGGCGCTGATCGCGGTCAACGTGTTCGAAACCTACAACGAGGCCTCGGGAGTGGTCTCGGCCGAAGCCGCGGCGCTGGCCGCGCTCTATCGTGATGTCAGCGGCTACCCCGAGCCCGCGCGCTCGGATCTGCAAGCGGCACTGCGGGACTACGTGGGGTACACGATTCGCGAGGCGTGGCCGGTGCAGCGGAGGGGACGCGTTCCGACCGCCGGCGTCGAGAAGATGGACCGCTTCCAGGCCCACCTCGAGACCTTCGAGCCCCGGACCGAAGGCGAAAAGATCGTCGATGCCGAGGCCTGGCGCGCCTACAACCGGGTTACGGAGGTGCGACGCGCGCGGCTCGACCGCGTGACGATCGGGCTGCCCGGCGTCATGTGGCTGGTCGTCCTGCTGGGCGCCGCGATCAGCCTGTCGGCGTCCTTCTTCTTCCGCGTCGAGGACGTGAGGCTGCACGGCATCCTGGTCATGCTGCTGGCCACCTTCGTCGCCTCCGTCATCTTCGTGATCATCGCGATGGACCATCCCTTCCGGGGCGACCTCGGCATTCCGGCCGACTCGTACCAGCTCATCTACGATCACCTCATGAATCGATAGGGCGGCGGACCGCGCGTTTGAACTCCGGCGCGCGCCGGGACTATCCTGCGCTCCATGGCGCGCTTCCTGGTCAAGACCGAGCCGTCGACCTACTCGTTCGCCGATCTGCGCCGTGACAAGCGCACGGTGTGGGACGGGGTCTCGAATCCGGTGGCGCTCAAGCACCTGGCCACGATCCGTAAGGGCGACACGGTGATCGTGTACCACACCGGCGACCAGAAGCAGGCGGTCGGGCTGGCGGTCGCGGCCTCGGATGCCTACCCCGATCCGAAGCTCGGCGATCCGAAGCGGCCGGTGGTCGATCTCGCCGCCGGCCAGCCGCTGCCGCAGCCGGTGACGCTGGCCCAGGTCAAGGCCGACGCGGCGCTCAAGACCTCCGACCTCGCGCGCCTGCCGCGCCTGTCGGTGATGCCGTTCAGCGAAGCGCAGTTCCAGCGCCTGCTGCGCCTGGCCGGCGCACAGGCTTGACCCCGGGCTTTGGGCCGCGCAGCAGAGGAAGCGCCATGTGCCGGAACATCCGCACCCTGTTCAACTACTCGCCCTCCGCGACCGATAACGAAGTGCGGGCTGCCTCGCTCCAGTTCGTGCGGAAGATCAGCGGGTTCACGCGCCCGTCGCTGGCGAACCAGGCGGCGTTCGATCGCGCCGTGAACGAGGTCTCGATCGTCGCGCGCCGGCTGCTCGACGGTCTGACCACCACCGCGCCCCCGAAGGACCGCGAGGTCGAAGCCGCGAAGGCGCGCCTGCGCGCCGCGCAGCGATTCGGCGGCTGAGCGCTCCGGTGACCACATCTGAATAGGGGCCGCGATTGCGGACTCTCTGCACGAGAGGTCGCAGGGAGGTTGGGATGGCTCGCATGATCGGGCGCGAAGCATCGGCGGCCGGGCTCCCGGGGCGGACGTTTTCGCTCCCGGCGGCGTTGCTGGTCGCGGCGCTCGGCAGTCTGGCTCCGGCCGATTCGGCCGGCGGCGGCCGCTCGGCGGGTGCGGTGCACGACTCGATGACGGTGATCGAGTGCGCCGGCCGCGCGACGGAAGTCGCCCCGGAGGTGCTGGCGGCCAGCGAGGACGCGCGAGCGGCGCAGCTCGACGCGCTGGTGGCGGCCCGCAACCGCCGGCCCGACGTGAGCCTGCATACGAGCGTCCAGGGCATCCCGCCGCACGCCTACGACCCCGCCCTGACCAACCTGGGGGAGTACGACCTGCGGCTGATCGGCCGCATGTCGCTGGCCGACGGCGGTGCACGGCGGCGGGAGCAGCTCCGTACCCGGGCGGTGGCCGAGGGAGCGGGCCGCGACCTGGCCGCGGCGCGGCGGGAAAACGGCCTGCGCGCCGCGGAGCTGGCAGCCGAGATCCTTCAGAGCTCGGCTCGCATCGGGCGGCACGAAGCGGCACTGCAGTGGACGGGGCGGGTGCTCGAGACGATCCGCTCCGCGGCGCGCTCGGGGGCGCGCAGCCCGGCCGATGTGGCGCGCCTCGAGCTCGAGCAGCGCGGCCTAGAGGCGGACATCGACGCCGACCGGCGCGACCGCTCCGCGCTGGTTCGCGAGCTGGGCGACCTCCTCGGAGCCCCCGAGTCATGGAGCCCCACCATCAGCGCATCGCATCCCGGCGGGGCGCTGCCCACGGCAGCGGACTCGGCGTCCATGGTGGCACGGGCGGACAGCTTCGCGGAGGTTCGAAAGGCGCAGTCGGATGTCGTGATCGCGGAGCTCGAGCTGACCGGAGCCCACGCGCAGAAGTCGGTGGCGCTGAGCCTGACCGCCGATGCCGGCTGGGCGGGAACCGGCCTGTCGCGCTGGGGGCCGCCGGGGCTGGCGCCCAACGGCACGTTGTCCGATCGTCTGCGCCAGGACGCGGGCGCTTCGGTGGCGCTGGAGCTCAGCCGTCCTCTGCTCGCCCCGGGGTCGGAGCTTGCCGTCTCGGCTCGGGAGGCCTCGGTCAGCGCGGCACGCGCTCGCCTCGAGCGCGTGCGACGCGAGGCACGCCGCATCGCCCTCGACCTGCTGGGCCGCTGGTGGTACGCGGCTCACGATCTGCCACCGCTGCGGTCGGCCGCCGGCCAGGCCGAGTCGAACCTGCTGCGTGCGCAGAGCCTCTATGTGGCCGGGTCGCTCCCGCTGCTCGACCTGCTCGACGCCCGGCGGGTGCTGGAGCAATCCGCCGACCGCGCCGAGGATGCGGCGGGACGGCTGGAGCTGGCGCTGGCGCAGGCGGAGATCTGGAGGTGAGTCGCCCGCGCCTGGCCCGGGCCGTTGCGCTGGGGCTGCTGGTGATCGCAGGCTCCGGCTGCACGCGTCGGGAGACCCCGGATGCGGGGCCGCCCGCGCGTCCCGAGGTCACCGTCGACGTGGTGAGCTGGCGCGAGTTCGGCCATGGCTTCGAAGCGCCCGGACAGTGGAAGTCCAGCACCGAGCTGGTGCTCTCCGCCCCGTTCGATGCCGTGCTCGAGGAGCTGACCCCGCATCCCGGCGATCGCGTGACCCGGGGCGAGACGCTCGGGACCTGGCTGACCTGGGAGTCGGCCGCGGCGCTGCAGGGCGCCGAGCTGCTGGCGCGCGAGGCCCGCGACTCCGTCGCGGTGGCGGAGGCCAGGCGAGCGCTGGCGGTGGCGCGCGCCGGGATGGTGCGCGTGCCGATCCAGTCGCCGACCGCGGGCATCGTCACCCGCCGCAGCGCCGAGCCCCGCTCGCGGCTCGCAAGCGGCGCGGAATTCATGGCCCTGGTGCCCGACGACGACGTGGTGTTCGAGGCCCGGGTGCCGGCCGGGGATGCACGCGCGCTCCACCGCGGCGGCGCGGCGATGATCGAAGACGGCCTCGGCGGCACGCCGATGGCGGCCCACGTCGTCTCCGTGATGCCGACCGCCGGCAGCGATCAGACCACCTTGATCTGGCTCCGGCCCACCGCCGCGGACCCACGGCCCACGCTCGGGCAATTCGGCCGCGCCACCATCGAGCTCGGCGCGCCCTATCGGGCACTCGCGGTCCCCGATTCGGCGCTGGTGGAGGACGATCTCACCGGGCACCACACGGTCGCCCTGGTCGATTCGAGCGGCCGGCTCGCCTGGGTCGAAGTGCAACTCGGGCGTCGGGAGGGGCGCTGGCGCGAGGTGAGCGGAGCCGGGGTGCAGGCGGGTCGACAGGTGGTGGTCGAGGGACAGTGGGCCCTGCCGGCCGGCACCCCGGTTCGCGTCCGACCGTGAAGCGGGCGTTCGAAGCGCTGGCCTCTCAGCATCGCGCCATCCTGTTCGCGGTGGTGGCGCTGTCGGCGGCCGGACTGTGGCTGGGGCTGCGGCTGCCGGCCGCGATCCTGCCCGAGGTCACCTTCCCGCGCATCACCCTGATCGCGGAGAGCGGTGAGCGCGACACCGAGCAGATGTTGCGCTCGGTCACCGTGCCGCTGGAGCAGACGCTGCGGCGTGTGCCGGGGCTGGTGCAGCTGCGCTCGACCACCAGCCGCGGATCCTCCGAGCTCAACCTCGATTTCCTGTGGTTCTCCGACATGAACCTGGCGCTGCAGCGCGTTCAGGGGCAGCTGGACGCGATTCGCGAGCGCCTGCCGGGCGGCACCTCGCTCGACGCCCGTCTCATGAGCCCGGCCCTGTTCCCGGTGATGGGGCTGTCGCTGAGCTCGCGCGTCATGTCGCCGGCGCAGCTGCGCGACTACGCCGAGCTGCAGCTCAAGCCCGAGCTGGCGCGGCTCCCCGGGGTCGGCGAGGTGGTGCTCCAGGGCGGGCGGCGCCTCGAGGCCCGCGTCACGCTCGATCCGGTCGCGCTCCAGTCGCGCGGCCTCTCGGTCGAGAGCGTCGCCGAGGCGGTCTCGCAGCGCACCGAGCTCCAGGGCCTCGGCATGCTGAGCGCCAACCGTGAGCTCTACCTGGCGCTGCTGGACGCCCGTCCGCGCGACCTCGACCAGCTGGCCCAGGTCCCGATCCCGGTGGCCAACGCCGCGCCGGTGCCGCTCGTCGCGCTGGGAAAAGTCGAGCTCGGCGAGGCGCCCGAGTTCACGCGCTACGCCTGCGGGTCCGGCGAGGCGGTGCTGGTGAACCTGCTGCGCCAGCCGGCGGCCAGCACCGTGACGCTGGCGGACGGCGTCGATCGCTGGCTCGAGCGGCACCGCGGCGAGCTCCCGCCCGGGCTCGAGATCGGGGTGTTCTACGATCAGTCCGATCTGGTGCGGGCCTCGGTCGGCAGCGTCCGCGACGCGCTGCTCGTCGGCGGGTTGCTGGCGATCGCGGTCATGTCGTTGTTCCTCGGCAGCCTTCCGCTGGGGCTGATCGGCGCGACCGTCCTGCCGGCCAGCATCGCGATCACCATGCTCGGCTTCGCGATCGCGCGTCATTCGCTCAACCTGATGACGCTGGGCGGCGTGGCGGCCGCCGTCGGTCTGGTGCTCGACGACGCGATCGTGGTGGTCGAGCACCTGGTGCACGAGTCCGGGGCCGGCCAGACGCGTGCCGTCGCGATGGCCGAGCTGTCGCCGGTGCTGCTGGCCTCGAGTCTGTGCACGCTCGCGATCTTCATCCCGTTCGGGCTGCTGGGCGGGGTGGCGGGCGCGTTCTTCAGGGTGCTGGCGGTCTCGGTCGCCCTGATGCTGACGCTCTCCCTGCTGCTGTGCCTCACCCTGCTGCCGGGTCTGGTGGGCCGCCGACTGTCCGCGGCACGCCGCCCGCTGCCGCAGCTCGGCCACGCCACCCTGGGCCGGCTGCTGCCACACCGTCGTGCGGTGCTGCTCGCCGTGATGTTCGTGGCGGTGGCGGCCGCGATCCTCGCCACCGGGATCGGCTCCGGGTTCCTGCCCGACATGGACGAGGGCACGCTCATTCTCGACTACATCACCCCGCCCGGGACGTCGCTCGACGAGACGTCGCGGCTGCTGGGCGTCGTGGAGCAGGAGATCGCGCGCACCCCCGAGATCACCGCCTGGTCGAGACGCACCGGTGACCAGCTGGGCTTCTTCGTCACCGAGCCCAACCGGGGCGATTACACGCTGCGCCTGCGGCGCGGCAAGCGCCGGGACGCCGACGAGATCGCCGATGATCTGCGCCAGCGCATCGCAGCGAGTGCGCCGGCGGTCGACGTCGAGTTCGGCCAGCTGGTCGAGGACGTGATCGGCGATCTCACCACCAATCCGGAGCCGGTCGAGATCCGGGTGTTCGGCGAGGACCGCGCGCTGGCGCGCCGTCTCGCGGTCACTGCGGCCGACCTGCTCGACCGGGTTCCCGGCGTGGTCGATGTGCGCAACGGGGTCGTGGTCAGCGGGCCCAACCTGCTGCTCGCCCCCAGCGAGCGCGCCGTCCGCATGGGTCTCGGCGTCGCGGCGCTGTCCCGCGGCGCGGGCGCCGCGGTCGGCGGCATCCCGGCCGGGCAGATCCCGCGCGGCGCCCGCGAATGGCCGATCCGGCTGGTGCTGCCCCGCCCCGCCGAGGACCGCGTCGGGGCGGTGCTCGAGTCGCGGGTGCCGCTCGAATCGACCGGCTCGGCGATCCTCGCCGATCTCACCCGCTCGCAGGTGGTGCCCGGCGACGTCGAGATCGCGCGCAACAACCAGCGCAGCGTCGTCCCGATCACCGCACGCCTCAGCGGCCGCGACCTCGGCTCGGCGATCGCCGCGATCCGCGACCGTTTCCGCGACAGCCTCACCGTCCCGCCCACCCTCCACCTCGAATACGCCGGCCTCTATGCCGAGCAGCAGTCCTCGTTCCGCGGGCTGGCGCTGGTGCTGCTGCTGGCCTCGTGTTGCGTGATGCTGGTGCTGCTGGTGGCGTTTCGATCCTGGGTCCAGGCGCTGGCGGTGCTGGCCACCGCGATCGCCTCCCTCGCCGGCGTGATGCTGGGGCTGCGCATCACCGGTCAGACCTTCAACCTTTCGAGCTTCGTCGGCATGATCATGGTGGTCGGCATCGTGGCCGAGAACGCCTGCTTCCTGGTGGCGGCGCACCGCCGCTTCGTCGCCAGCGGCCACGTCCCGGCCACCGCCGCGGCGATGGCCGCGCGACGCCGGGTGCGACCGGTGCTCATGACCACGCTGGCGGGTCTCGCCGCCTTGCTGCCCCTGGCGCTCGGCTGGGGCGCCGGCGCCGCCATGCTGCGTCCGCTGGCGGTCGCGGTGTCGGGCGGGTTCGCGCTGTCGGCGGCCCTGCTGCTGGTGTTCCTGCCCACCCTGCTGTCATGGAGCTCGGCATCGGATGCCGATGTCACGCGCACCTAGCCGCCATCGGTCCCGGTGGTAGAGTGCCGGTCCACATGGCCACCGATCGACCGGATTTCTCCACCGTCCCGATCAACCACTTGCTGGGCCTCGAGCTGCGATCGCTCGACCGCGGCAGCGCCACGGTCGCGATGCGGCCCGGAGAGCCGCTCACCCAGGAGTACGGCGTGGTTCACGGCGGCGTGCTCGCCACCCTGGCCGACACCGCCGCGGTCTACGCGCTCCATCCCTTCCTCGCGCCCGGCGAGCGCATGACGTCGATCGAGCTCAAGGTCAACTTCCTGGCGCCCGCCACCCCGGCGCGCGGTGAGGTGGTGGCCGCGTCGGCGGTGGTGCGCAGGGGCCGGACGATCGCGGTCGCCCGCGTCGACGTCCGGCAGGCCGACCATCAGGTGCTGACCGGCCTGTTCACGACCATCATCGCCGCCGCGGAGCGTCGATGATCACGATCCGCCGCGCCGTCGCGAGCGATCAGGTCGCGCTGGGCCGCTACGGCGCCGCGCTCATGCGCCAGCATCACGCCGAGGATCCGCGGCGCTTCATCCTCACCGAGCGGCCCGAGGCCGGATACGGCCGCTTCCTGGCCTCGCAGGCGGGCGATCCCGACACCCTGGTGCTGGTCGCCGAGCGGTCGGGCGAGCCGGTGGGCTACGTGTTCGCCAGCATCGAGCCGGTGAGCTGGCGGGACCTGCGCGGGCCGTGCGGCTTCGTGCACGACGTCTACGTCGACGGGCCGGCGCGGCGCGAGGGGACCGGGCGCGAGCTGGTGCGGGTCGCGATCGAGTGGATCCACTCGCGCGGGATGTCGCAGGTGGTGCTGTGGAGCAAGACCAGGAACGATGCCGCCCAGCGCCTGTTCACGTCGCTGGGGTTCCGGACCACGATGATCGAGATGACGCTCGATCGGGGAACCGCAGGGTGAGCGCTGCGCGTGATTCGAAGTGACGGTGTCGACGCTCGAATCGTGGGCCAACTTCTACGTGATCGTCGGCTCATCGGCCGCGGCGCTGACCGGACTTCAGTTCGTGGTGCTGACTCTGATCGCCCAGGCCACCCGGCTGCGCGGGCAGAAGGACTCGCTGGCGGCGTTCGGCAGCCCGAACGTCGTGCACTTCTGCGCCGCCCTTCTGGTCGCCTCGATCCTCAGCGCCCCGTGGGCGGCGGCGCGGCAGGCCAGCCTCCCGGTCGCCGCGTGCGGCCTGGCCGGCGTCGTCTACTGCGCGATCGTGGCGAAGCGTGCGATGCGGCAGCAGGGATACCAGCCGGTGCTCGAGGACTGGATCTGGCACACCATCCTGCCCCCGCTCGCGTATCTGGCGCTGCTTGCCGCCGGCATCACGCTGGCGTGGCGCCCGGGCGGGTCACTGTTCGTGATCGCCGCGGCCGAGCTGCTGCTGGTGTTCATCGGCATCCACAATGCCTGGGACACGGTCACGTACATCACGATCCAGGAGTTGTCGCCGCCGGGGGAGAGGGCCACGGCGGGCGGACGTCCGGCGTCCCGTGTCGACCAGGCGAGCGAAGGCTCACCCGCCCCGGGGCCCGCGAGCCAGCCCTGAGCGGCTGGATTCGCCCGGGGGCGCTCGTCTAGGATGCCCATCCTTCACCGGCCGCGGTGGAGCGCGACACTCGGCGCATGAGGGGGTGGCCGATGTTCTCCGAGCTGATTGCCGATGGCTGGCAGAACTTCACGGAGCGCTCCGGCGGACCCATGCACCTGCGCTTCATCCTCCAGCCGGCCACGGCGTCGCTGCTGGCCATTCGCGCCGGATGGCAGGACGCCCGCGCCGGGCGTCCGGCATTCCTGTGGACGGTGTTCACGGACCCGTCGGCCCGTGGTGAGCTGTTGCACGCCGGGTGGAAGGACATCGGCAAGGTGTTCGTGATCGCCTGCGTGCTCGACGCGATCTATCAGTTCATCGTGTTCAAACACGTCTCGGCGATCGGGATGCTGTTCACGGGAACCCTGCTCGCCCTGGCGCCCTACGCCGTCCTCCGCGGTCCCGCCGGCCGCATCGCGCGATTCACGAGCCGGCGCGGGGCGGCGCGGTGACGGCGGGTGTTGGTTCCGCCCTCAGGCGCATCGCCATCGCTTCCATCGTCCTGGCCGCGCTGATGCCGGGCCTTACGCCCGCGGCGCGCGCTCAGAGCGAGGCGGGAGAGGAGTCACCCGCGAAGCCCTCTGCGTCCAAGCGCTGGTCCTCGTTCCTGCCTCTGATGGCCGACGAGGCCAGCAAGCGCGGCATCCAGCTTCCGCTCCCCTTCGGGGCCGGGCTGGTCTACTACCATTTGGACCGCGCCATTGCGATCTCCGACGTGCGCCTGGGCCGGAACGGCGCCCCGCCCACCTCGGTCAGCGATGTCGCCCAGCTCTCCTCCGACTCCCGGGTCGACAATCTGAACCTCAAGCTGGATGCCTGGGTCCTGCCGTTCGTCAACCTCTATGTGATCGCCGGCTACCTCTGGAACACCTCGAACACCCGTATCGACGTGTCGCTGCCGCCGCTGCTGCCGGGCGGGCCACCACGACAGGCCCGGCTCTCGGTGCCCACGGCCATCAACGGCTCGGTGGGAGGGGTCGGGATCACGCTGGCCGGCGGCTACGGTCGCTACTTCATCACCTACGACGCCAACTTCGCCCAGGCGGACCTGGGCTTCGACGACAAGTTCAAGGCGGTCGTGACGTCGCTCCGCGGAGGATGGATTGGCCACGTCGGGAGACGGCCGCTGCAGGGGTGGGCGAGCATCACCGACTGGAACACGTTCGCCACCGCGACCGGCACGGTCATGGATCTGGGCGGCGGCTCGCTCAGCTTCGAGGTCGATCAGGGACCGGCTTACCAGTTCACCTACGGACTGGGGGCGCACTATGGCGTCGCGCGCTGGTTCGAGATGGCGGCCGATGGCGGCATCGACGGCCACGGCGGCTGGTACCTGGCGCTGGTCCCGGTGTTCCGCTTCTGAGCCCCCGCCCCGCCCGGAACACGCATTCCCCCGAATGAGGTAGAGTCCGTCCCCGACGTCCGTCGCGCCGCAGCCCATTCGATCGAGACCCGGAGATCCACCATGGTCCGCAGGTTCCGCCGCGTCGCGCTGGTCGCGACGGTGCTGTCGCTGCTTCGCCCTGCCGTCGCGGGCGCCGCGGACGAGAAGCAGTGGCCGCGCGAGCTCAGCACCGACAAGGGCGTGCTCACCATCTACCAGCCGCAGCCGGAGAAGTTCGAGGACAACCTGCTCGAGGCGCGCGCCGCGGTTTCGCTGGTGCCCAAGGGCAAGACCGAACCGATCTTCGGCGTGGTCTGGTTCTCCGGCAAGGTGGACACCGACCGCGACAAGGGCACCGCGACCATCCGCGACATCGTGGTGACCAACGCCCGCTGGCCCGACAGCGACAAGGCCAGGGAACAGGAGATGTCGGTCTTCCTCAGCGGCCTGATGCCCAAGACCCCGGTCCCGATCTCGCTCGAGCGCCTGCGCGCCAGCCTCGCCACCACCGACCTCGAGAAGAAGAGCGTCGAGGGCCTCAAGCACGACGCACCCAAGATCGTGGTGGTGCAGGAGATCGCGGAGCTGCTGCTCTACGACGGCGAGCCCCGCACCATGGCGGTCCCCAACACCGACTTCGAGCGGGTGGTGAACACCGCCTACGCGGTGGCGAAGGACAAGAAGAGCGGCACCTACTACCTGAGCGGGGGCAAGGTGTGGTACAGCGCGCAGGATCCCAAGGGGCCCTGGACCCCGATCGATGCGCCGCCCGCCGACCTCGCGAAGCTGGTCCCGCCCGACACCTCATCGACGCCCAAGCCGGCCAAGCCGCCGAAGATCGTGGTGGCGACCGAGCCGACCGAGCTGATCTCCACCGATGGCCCACCCTCGTGGCAGACGCTCGACAAGGGCGACCTGATGTACGTCGCCAACACCGAGAGCAAGGTGGTGCGCGAGGTCGCGACCGGCAAGGTGTTCGTGCTGCTGTCCGGGCGCTGGTTCAGCGCCGCCTCGCTCGAGGGACCGTGGTCGGTGGTGCGCCCCGATCTGCTGCCGGCGGCGTTCAAGAACATCCCGCCCGACTCGCCGCTCGGCGACGTCCGCGTGTCAGTGGCCGGCACGCCCGAAGCCGAGGACGCGATGCTCGACGCCTACGTGCCCCAGACCACGGCGATCGACCGCTCCAAGGCGAAGCTCGAGGTCAAGTACGACGGTGATCCGCAGTTCAAGCAGATCGAGGGTACCGCGGTCGAATATGCGGTCAACACCCAGTCGCAGGTGCTGCGCATCAAGGGCAAGTACTACGCCTGCGATCAGGCGGTGTGGTTCGTCTCCGACAAGGCGACCGGCCCGTGGGCGGTGGCGGACAGCATCCCGAGCGACGAGATCAAGAAGATCCCGCCCTCGGCACCGGTGTACAACGTGACCAACGTGACGGTGTACGAGTCCACGCCCGAGGTGGTGTACGTCGGGTACACGCCCGGCTACATCTACTCGTATCCCTGGTACGGCGTGCCGGTCTACGGCACCGGCTGGTACTACCCGCCGTACGTCAGCCCCCACGTCTATTACCCGCCGCCGGTCACCTACGGCCTGCACGTCAGCTACAACCCGTACACCGGGTGGGGATTCGGGTTCAGCGTCAGCAACGGCTTCATGACGGTGGGCGTCAGCTTCGGCGGCATGTACGGTGGCTACTATCGCCCGCCGTATTACCCGCCCTCCGGCTACCGCCCGCCGTACTACGGCGGCTACCCGGGTTACCGTCCCGGCGGCGTGGGCGGAGTTGGCGGGGTCGGTGGAGTTGGCGGGGTCGGTGGAGTCGGCGCGGTCGGTGGCGTCGGAGCCGTGGGTGGCGTTGGAAGCGTCGGCGGCCCCGGGGGCCCCGGCGGGGTCGGGGGCGCCGGCGGAGTCGGCGGAGTCGGTGGTCCGGGCAAGCCCGGTGGGGCCGGCGGCGCCTCGCAGCAACCGGCGGGCGGAGGGAAGCCGGGCGGCGCGGGCGGAGCCCGGCCGTCGACGCTGCCGTCCAACAACATGTACACCAACGGCGCCAACAAGGGTCGCAACGCGCCCAGCGCGATGCAGCGGGACGCCAGCGCCCAGAAGGCGAGCCGCGCGAGCGCGAGCCCGAACAACGTCTACGCCGACAAGAACGGAAACGTGGCGCGACAGCAGCAGAACGGCAACTGGCAGTCGCGGGACAACGGCTCGTGGAAGAACACGCCTTCCTCGAACAACAACCTCAATCGTGACGCCCAGGCGCGGCAGAGCGGCGCCAGCCGCCCTTCGAGCTCGTACGGCGGCAGCCGCGGCGGATACAGTGGCGGTGGCTCGCGCGGCGGCGGGGGCGGGCGGCGGCGGTAACGGGCAGCGGACCGCGCGCCCTAAAACGAGTCGAGCCGCCCGCGGAGGTCCCGCGAGCGGCTCGATGCTCAAAGGCCCGGAGTGGGGCTACATCCCCATGCCTTCCGGGCCCTCCATCATCTTCTTCGCGACCGCCCGTCTCACACGGCGGCGGACACGACGACGGGCCACGCGGACCCGGCGGACCACCTTCCGCACCGCTCTGCGGCGGCGACGTCCGACCCGGCGAACCGCTCGTTTGACGCGCCGGCGAGCAACCGCCTTCTTGACGCGGCGGCGA
>Ga0306920_100002216_pt1 | contig 24482 bp, 22 predicted proteins | sample flu12Cox44000170_FD_204666 | JGI IMG/M metagenome (GOLD analysis project Ga0306920, IMG submission 204666) | Lab enrichment of tropical soil microbial communities from Luquillo Experimental Forest, Puerto Rico - flux4day.12C.oxic.44.000.170 (v2)... | ecosystem: Environmental > Terrestrial >...
CGGACCCTCCGCCTCTACCTCACGGGAGTCTCAACCACTCCCGGAAAGGACTGTCATGCAGATTCTACATCCTTTTCTCGGCTCCCTCCCACAGTACACCGAAGCGATCTCCGATCCTGACCGCTACCGCCCGGAGTACTGTCCGCAATGCGAGGCGCCACAGCCTCTCACCGGCCACGGTTTTTATTCCCGCTCGCTGGTTGACGGCGCCTTTGACGGGGTGATCCGCGTGCGTCGTTATCTGTGCCGGTGCTGTAAGCGCACCATCTCGCTGTTGCCGGAGTTCGTCTTGCCTTACCTCCGCTTCAGTGTTTCTGTGATTGCCCTGTTCTTGACCGCTTGCCTTCTGGTTGGCAATAGCTTTACCACTTCTTGCTCAGTCGAAAGAAGATCAGCGATTAGCCGATTCCACAAAAGTGTTGACGGAGCTGCTCCAGGGAGATAAAGGCCTCCCGAAGAGTGTCCTTGACCAGGCGATGTGCGTTCTGATTTTTCCGAGTGTCAAAAAGTTGCCGTTGGGATCGGTGGCAGTTACGGGCGCGGCGTACTGGAGTGTCGTAAGGGTGAAAAGATGATGGCGGCTGGGGCGCGCCCGCCATGTATGCGCTGGACCAGGGAAGTCTTGGTGTGCAACTCGGTTCCACGGCCACGGACTTTGTGCTGGCAGCCATGCACAACAAGGGTGTCGATGCGATCCTGAATGGCAAGATGAAACTTGGCGCTAATGCTGCTGCTGGCCCGACGGGCGCACAAGCGACCGGCTACAATGCAGAAGCGATGAGTTCGGACGTTTTGACCTATTCGCGCTCCAAAGGACTCTTTGCAGGTGTGTCCCTTGAAGGCGCGTCGATAGACACCGACAACGACGCCAACAAGAAGCTGTACGGCAAGGAATTGGGCGCCAAAGAAATTGTGAGCGGTTCCCAGGAGATTGTGGCTGCAGCCAAACCGCTAGTAAGTCTACTCGACTCGACCTCACCAGCTCGCAAGTGAGCTACGTCGGAGGCTACGCGGTTTTAGAAACAATCGCGCATATGCGGCACCCCTGCCGTACTTTGACGTAGAAACGGCTCGATGGTGCCGCGGTTATATTTGCGCTCAGCGCTCGTCGTGCTTGGCGTAGTCTGCGGCACCCATAAAGTGAAGCGAGACGTACGGCTCGTCGCCGACAACCCAACTATCGTGGCCGGGGGCAATGTAGAAGAGGTCCCCGGCTTTCATCTCGATGACGCGCCCGTCGGACATTGCTGCGACGGCTTTCCCCGAGATGACCAGACCCACATGCTCGACGGCGCACTGCCTGAGGCCGGCCGGTGCACCGACATCGAGCGACCATTTCCAGCCGGGGTCGTAGGTCGCGCGTCCGATGGTCATGCCGCCGATGTGGACCAACTCGAATTTTCCACGAGCGAATGTGCGAGTTTCGTCCGGTTGATCAAAGCGCTTCAAGATGACATCGAGCATAAGGAACCTCCCCGCCTCGACGCAGTTGCGAGATTGACAGTGGATGGAATTATCCCATGAGCGTGAACGGGCCGGCGTCGGTTCCACCTGGATTCAGGGGATTCCGGCGCGCCATTTTGGCCTTGTTTTGAGATTTCAGGAGAGAGTGGCTTGGAGCACTTCGTGCAGGACTTCCTGCTTCTGGGAAGTGAGTTTCTTGCTTTGCGCGGTCAGATAAAACACGTCGATGGCCTTTTGCCCTTCCGTATCGATCAGCGCCACGTCAATGTTGCAGGAGAGCCGCGCCAGGGCCGAGCCGAGCTCGTAGAGGAGCCCCGGCCGGTCCTGTGTGATGATTTCCATCAACGTGCAATGCTCCGAGGACGAATCGTCGAAATGGAGTGAAGTGGGCACGGCCACTTTCGGCGGACGCGCCAGGATTCCCGCCAGCCGGCCTCGCAGCAAAGGTTCGAGGGGCTGCTTGCCAGTGAGCACATCCGCAATCTCCTGCTGGAAACGCGGAATCTCGCCGGGATTGAGCTCCAGGGTGTGGTGCAAGTCTACGAAATGAAATGTGTCGAGGACCACGTTTGCGGCGTTCGCGAATGCGTCGGCTTTCACGATGTTCATACCCCACGCCGCCAGGACTCCAGCGATGCTGGCAAAAAGCGCGGGGCGGTCCGCGGTCAAAAGCGTTAAGGTGAACGCATGGTGCCTGCCCTTGACCTCGGTCTGCACCGCTTCCGTTGCCAGTTTCCGATACATCTCAAAGTGCGCGGCCATTTCTGCTGCCGAGTGCACCGCGAGGTATCGGCGTGGGAAACCCTCGAGGAAGCGTTCGATTTCCGCCTTCGACGCGCCGCTGGCCGACTGGCGCACTTGCTCAAGCATGGCGCCTTCGTCGGAAGCGTGCAGGCGGTCGCGGTCGAGCGTGCGGCTGAAATAATTGGAGGTTGACACGAACAGTTGCCACAGCATTTCCGCTTTCCAGGGCGTCAGCGCCTCAGGGTTCACGGCGTGAATATCGGCGTAGGTGAGAAGGCACAGGCGTTGCAGACGTTCATGCGTTCCAGCTATGGCGGCAAAAGCCGCGACGGTTGCCGGATCAAAAATGTCCCGCCTTTGCACGGTCGCGGACATGTCCAGGTGGTGCTCAATCAAGAAATGAATCTCGGCCTTTTCCTCGGGAGTGAGTTTCAGGCGGTCGGCTGCGGTTTCAAGCGCCTGAAGGCTACCGGTCACATGGTTCTCGACGGGCATACCCTTGCCGATGTCATGAAGAAGGAGGGAAAGGATGAGCAAATCGCGGCGGTCCACGGCCCGCCATATCGGCGCAAAGTGAAGACCGCGCGGGTCGGTGGAATCGTTTAGCTCCTGCAAATGCTCAATCGTGCGCAGGGAATGCTCATCAACCGTGTAGCGGTGATAGAAGTCGCGCACAACGAGCGAATCGATATTGCGAAATTCCGGCAACGCTTCGGTCAATAGGCCAAGCCGGTGCATGGGGCGAAGCGCAACCCCCGGGTAGTCCGCTGCCAGGATCTCGCCGAGAACGGGCCAGGAAACGCGGGGATTGCGTTGCGGCAGTTCCGGATGAGCCATGATGTAGGCGATGCTTCGTTCCGCCTCGCGACTCAAGCAGACTCCGGTGCGCGCGGCTTCGGTCAGCAGCGAGTAAGTGACGTTGCGGTCCGCATATGCCTGCTCGTTGCTGATTTCGAGCAATCCGTCCCGCACGGCGAAGGGCCTTCCGTTTCCGCCCTCGGGCTTGGCACGGATGGTGGCGTTCAGCAAGCGCTGGCGCAGCGACAAGGACGATGGCGGACGCTGCTCCATGAAGCGAAGGAGCTGGCGGTTTAGAGTTCGCGCGTGACGGTAATAGAGACGCATCCACTCCGCGGCGTTGCGGCGGAGATTGTCGTCGGTGCCGAGCGAGCGGCGCGCGGCTTCGGTCTGCAATTCGTAGGTGAGGGTGTTGTCGTTTCGCTGGTTGCTGTAGTGGAGAAAGCAGCGGATTGCACTCAAGAATTCCACGGCGCTGCGAGTGAGCTCATCCTCGTTCATCGGGCTGATGCGCGGGTCGCGCCTGTCTCCCGCGAGTTGCCGCATCCAGAGGGTGGAGTGGAAATCGCGGAGGCCGCCCGGGGCATCCTTAACATTGGGTTCGAGGTGGAAGATGGTATTGCCGTAACGCGCCAGACGATCGCGGGTGAGCCTTTGAAGCTCGGCCATCAGAAAGGGGCGTGACTGGCGTTCCGGGCCACCAAGAACCTTGCTGTCCAGCCTTTCAAAGAGCGCCTTATCGCCATCGAGGAACCGCCGGTCCAGCATGGCGAGATGGAATTCGGCGTTGTCCTGCTCAAGGCGGCGGCATTCTTCGAAGGTTCGCCCGGCGGAGCTCACGCGGAATCCCAAATCCCACAAGGTGCGGGAAAATTCCCCGATCAGCGGACGGGATTCTTCTTCGCTTTTTTCGCTGCCGAACAAGAACAGCAAATCGAGGTCCGAGTAAGGGAAGAGCACTTCGCGGCCATAGCCGCCGAGGGCCAGCAGGGCAAGGCCTTGCGTTCCCGCTTCCCTGACGCGCTGCAGTTCGCCGAAGACCTTGCGAATGGTTTCGTCGGCCAGTTCACACAACTGCCGCAGCGTTTCCTGCGCGCTTGCGCCGCTTTCAAATAGTTTGCGTATCCGCTCGCGCTGGGCATCGCACTGCGGGGCGAGCACGGACAACGGTGTTACGGAATCTTCCATTTTCGTGATCGGACAGCTGCTCGGAGCTACACCTGGACGCGCCGAGGACATTGCGGGGCTTTACAGGGCTCCTTCGCCTCGCTCCTCATTTCGAATCCGGATCGCTTCATCCACTCGGGTCAAGAATATTTTACCGTCACCGATTTTGCCAGTCTTGGCGCTTTTCAGAATTGTTTCCACGGCACGGTTGACCAACTGGTCCGGCAGCACCAGTTCCAGCTTTACCTTGGGTATCAGATCCACCGTGTATTCGCGACCACGATACACCTCGGTGTGTCCTTTCTGGCGGCCGTGGCCGCGCACTTCAATTACCGTCATGCCCTCAATCCCGATTTCCGCCAGAGCTTCCTTCACAGATTCGAACCGCGACGGCTGAATGATCGCTTCAATTTTCATCATAGGAATCTTTGCTCCCGGCTGCTGTGATGGATGGCAAAGTGTCTCGCTCTCAAGATTCCAGGTTATAGCCTTCTTCACCGTGCAGCGTGATGTCCAACCCTTCGATCTCGTGTTCTTCGGCGACGCGCAGTCCGGTCACGAGGTCCACAATCTTCAGGATGACGATCGTACCGACCAAGGCAAAGACCCACGCGAACAGGACCCCGACAACCTGATTTCCGACCTGACCCCAGTGGCCGTCCGAGCCGCCCACGGGTTTCCCATCGCCGAAGATGGGATTGATGACAACGCTCGCACACACGCCCGTGAGGATCGCTCCAATGGTGCCGCCGGCGCCGTGAACGCCGAAAGCATCGAGTGCGTCATCATAGCCGAACATGGACTTAAACTTGGTCACCATCCAGTAGCAGAAAATGCCGGCAATGAACCCGATGGCGAGGGCGGACCGCGGACCGACGAATCCCGCGGCGGGAGTAATGGCGACGAGACCGGCGACGGCCCCGGAAATTGCGCCCAAGGCACTTGGCCTGCCGTTTTTGATCCATTCCGCGAGGCTCCAGCCGATTGCTGCCGCGGCGGCGCCAAAGTGAGTGGCTACAAACGCGCTCGACGCCAGACTGTTCGAAGCAAGCGCGCTTCCGGCGTTGAACCCGAACCATCCGACCCAGAGCAGACAAGCTCCCGTGAAACTCAGCACCAGGCTGTGCGGGGGCATTGGCTGCTTCGGATAGCCGACGCGCTTGCCCAGGTACAGGGCGCAAACCAGCGCCGACACGCCGGAAGTGATATGCACGACGGTGCCACCAGCAAAGTCGAGCGTTGGGAATTTGCCGCCGAGCGAGGCATTCAGGAAGCCGCCCTTACCCCACACCATGTGTGCCATCGGCGCGTAGACGATGAAGAACCACAAGGTCATGAACAGCACGGTGCCGGAGAACTTCATGCGCTCGGCAGTTGCGCCGGTGATGAGAGCCGGGGTGATGACCGCGAACATTAACTGGTACACCATGAACGTGGATTGCGGAATGGTCGCGGCGTAATCGGGATTTGGAGCCGCGCCCACTCCGCGCAGGAAAGCCAGGTCAAAATTGCCGATGAACTGGCCGGTTCCAAAACACAAGCTATAACCCACGAGGGCCCACAGAACCGTGATCAACGCCATGAGTGCGAAGCTTTGCATCATGATGGCCAGCACGTTTTTCTGCCGCACGAGCCCGCCATAAAACAGCGCCAGCCCGGGACCGGTCATCAGCAGGACCAGCGCTGCGCTGACAAGCATCCAGGCGTTGTCCGCGGAGGATTGCGCCGCGGCGACTTTTTGATCCAATTCCTTGAGCTTGTCTGTGACGGCCTGGGGTACTTCCGGGGAGGAGGCGCTGGCCGCAGCGGCGGGGGAGGAAGGGGAAGGAGAGGGCTGTTGAGCGCATAAGAAAGCAACGCCAAGCAGCCCCATGGCCAGTAAACAGCAACAAAGGAAACCCATGCGCTTCATGTAATTCTCCGGTGCGATCGGATGTCGGGAACTTGGAACAGTGTAGGGAGGATTATACGCAGCGCTGCAGCGGGCCGCAGCCTGAAATTTTGCTGGCCTGGATTCATTTTTCGGATAGCTCGGCGCGTAAGAGCTTTCTTTTGGTCTCGCTGGCGAAGTGGTCGGCGTCGCGGGTGGGCCTGGGGATGCGATAGCCGTCGGTTACGGCCAGCGTCAACCGCATCGCAGTTTCGAGGCTGATGTGGTGGCCTTGAGAGACGTAAATAGGGCGGACGTAGTCGCGGGTTCGCAAGACGGCACCGATGCGCTCGCCGCCCCTCTTCTCGTCCACCAGCTCCGTCCAACTGCCCGCGTTTGCGCCCACCGCCCCATGCGTTCCGATGAGGAGGCTCTTTGCGCAACCAATTGTTGGACGGTCGAGCAAGACTCCTAGATGGCTTGCGAGCCCAAACCGGCGGGGGTGTGCGTAGCCGTGGGCATCACAGAACAGCAGGTCCGGCGTATCCTTTATTTTTCGCAACGCAGCCAGAAGCGCCGGGATTTCGCGAAAGCTGAGCAGCCCGGGGATGTAAGGGAATTGAAGACGGACGACAGCGCTCACGCGCGCGATTTCTTTCATTTCCGGAAAACGGTAGAGAACAACGCAGCCAATTGCGCGGTTGGCCTCGCGCAGACGCAGCCAACGGTTGCTTTGTTTTGAGAGAGCTTGAGATCCGGTCAGAACAAACGAGGCGTCGAGGCCCGCAACCGTGCGAATCTTGCCGAGACGGTCTTGGCCCTCCCATTGCGCACGAAGCTCTTCCTGGATTGCGCGGGCTTGTTCAGGGGTGACTTTCCAGTTAGGCTGCGCCCGGGCCGCCGATGACTTGTTCTGCATAATCTTCATCGTATAATGCATAGGCCCGCCAGTTCTTGTACTGCCCGGGGTTTGTCCTACGATTCTGGAAGGCCGACTGAGGGGAATTCGATGACGCTGCATCCACCATTGGAAGTATCTGCGCACGAAGTCGGCGGCGTCCATCATATAAATGTGAATGGGCGGCTGACGATCGGGGAGCCGAGCGAGCACCTGAACGAGTTTACCCAGAAGCTGATCCAGCAGGGGGCGCGGAAGATGATCGTGAATCTAAACGACATACCGCAGATCGACAGTTCGGGCATCTCGGCGCTTGTGAAGCTGTCGATCTCGCTGGCCCGGCAGGGCGGAGGACTGCATCTGGTCTGCGGGCAGGGACGTGTCCGCGATGCGCTCACGGTAACGCGTCTTGTCGAGGCGATACCTACGTTTGAGTCGATAGCCGCAGCCTCCGCGGGCTTCTAACAAACAGCGGACATTGTTGAGCGAGGGCTAGCAAAGGAAACGCCGCGAACGCCACGAGTTGCAATGTCCGCATGTCAAATAGCGCCGCTGCGTATTATAAAAGGGGCTCCCTACGGCCTTAATGAAACGACACTCGATACGCTGGAGAAATGGAAGTGCAAGCCGGTCGAACTCGGAGGCAAGCTTGTTCCGGCTGTTTTTCCCGTTGAGATGAATTTTCACAACTGAGGGGACTAGCCGCCCTTTTTCAGTTCGGCGAGGACCATTTTGGCGAGTTCTTTTAGGGTTTCGAACACGCCTTGCCCCTGAATGGCGACAGCTTCGATAATCGGTTCGCCTTTTTTCTGCAGTTGCTTGGTGAGATTGTCCACGGTCATTACGTTTGGCAGGTCGCGCTTGTTCAACTGCAGCACATAGGGGATGGTGGAAAAGTTCAGGCTGTGCTCTTTGAGGTGTTCCTGCAGGTTTTCAAGGGTTTCAAAGTTAGCGTCGAGGCGTTCTTCCTGGGAATCGGCCACAAACACCACGCCATCGGCGCCTTTGAGGATCAGCTTCCGGCTGGCCTCATAGAACACCTGTCCGGGCACGGTATATAGATGAAAGCGCGTCTTGAAACCGCGCACTGTCCCAAGGTCCAGCGGCAGAAAATCGAAGAAAAGCGTGCGGTCGGTCTCGGTTGCGAGTGACACCATCTTGCCCTTTTGATTTTGGCCGGTGTGGTCATAAATCCACTGAAGGTTCGCGGTCTTTCCGCCGAGACCCGGACCGTAGTAGACCAGCTTGCAATTAATTTCGCGCGCAGGAAAGTTGATGAAAGGCACGAGTCGTCAACCGTCGTCCAGTCTTAGACTTATAACACACGCACAAGGCGCGGGCCAGTCTCCCCGCCCCTAATTCCACATCAAAGATTCTGGTTCTAGTGTCGCGGAGAACAGCGATTTTGCGGCAACATATTTTCGCACATGGCGCCGGACGGTAAAGGCTATTCAACTCAGCACTTTCCACAGCGCATTTGGGTAAGTTGACGCGAGGCTTTCCCTTTGTTACATTCGCGCCATGGCGAAACCGCAGAAAAATTCGCATGGCCGGGCCAAGGGCGCTGCAATGATGAAGTCTAAGCCTAAGAAAAAGAATGCTTTACCTCCACGGACGCCTCAGCGCGGAGGAGTGGAACTGGTCGATCCCATGGTTCAGGCGCAGTTGAGAACCTACGAAGAGGCCATGTCCCTGTTTCACCAACAAAAGTTTCAACGGGCCAAGGCAGAGCTCGAGAAGGTGATGGCGGGGCCGAGCAAGGAGCTTGCCGACCGCGCGCGTACGCATTTGCGGATTACTGAGCAACGCATGAAGCCTTCGCACGACCAGAATCCCAAGTCACCCGAAGAGCACTATCAACGTGGCGTGGCGATGATGAATCTTGGCCGCTGGGACGAGGCGCGCGAGAGTTTGGAGAAATCCCGCAAGCTCGCTCCCAAAGCCGACCATGTTCACTATGCGCTTGCGGCGCTCGACTGCCTTACGGGGGAAGCAGACGCGGCCATGGCAAACCTGAAAATCGCCATTGAGCTGCGCCCGGCGAACCGCTACCACGCCCGTAACGACGAGGATTTCGCGTTTCTTCAGGAAGACCCGCGCTTTACCGAATTGCTGTATCCTGAAAAAGAAGGATACTCGGGCTAACGGGTCTCCGATTCCTTCGGATTCATCCCACGCCCTGTCGCAGCCTGGCGGAATTCTTGCTAGCGACCTCGTGCCGGTCCGTGCTTTGCGAGTGTAGGAAAGGGACGATGCTTCCACCTCGGCATCCCCGAGCAGTCTTTGGTAGAGCCTAGCGTGAAAAAATCGGTCGGAAAAAACCGCAAACCCCCGCGGGGCCTGCAGGTGGTCGCTCTCGGCGGCGGCACGGGGCTTTCGGCGCTGTTGCGTGGATTGAAACTGCACGTTGTGCGGCGCACCGACCGGCAGCCCACTGCGGAGCGCCCGATTGCGGACATCGCCGCGATCGTGACAGTGACCGACGACGGAGGCAGTTCGGGCCGACTTCGCCGCGAAAATCGGATCTTGCCCCCGGGTGACATTCGAAACTGCATGGTGGCGCTATCGAAAGACGAAGCGCTCCTAAGCCGGCTTTTCCAGTACCGCTTTCAGGCCGGGCGCGGATTGCGCGGGCACAACTTCGGCAACCTTTTTCTGGCGGCCCTTACTCACGTCACCGGTGATTTCGCGGAAGCGGTGCGCGTTTCGAGCAAAGTGCTGGCGATTCGCGGGCGCATTTTTCCTTCCACCGTTTCGAATGTGCATTTGGTTGCAAAGCTTGCGAACGGCCGGCGGGTTCAAGGGGAAACAAATATTTCACGCAGCACCGTTCCCATTCGCAAGCTGGAACTCGTGCCGCGGCGTGTTCGCCCGCTTTCGGCGGCCATCGAGGCGATCGAGCAGGCCGATTTGATCATCATGGGACCGGGCTCTCTCTATACCAGCGTGATTCCCAATCTTTTGATTCCGGAAATCGCCGAGAGCATCGCGCGGACTCGTGCGCCGCGAGTTTATATTGCGAATCTTATGACCCAGCCCGGTGAAACCACGCAGTACGCGCTCAGCGAGCACATACGCGCTATTCAGGATCACGTGAGGAGCCGCGTGATCGATTCTGTGGTGGCCAACATGCGACAAGTTTCTCCGGAAGTCGCCGAGCGCTATCGCGCGCAAGGCGCCGCTCCAGTCGCGATCGATGCCGATCGAGTCGCCAAATTGAAGGTGAAGCTAGTGACGGGCGACCTGCTCGAGGAACATAGCGTGATCCGGCATGATTCGGAACGCCTGGCAAGATTGCTCGTGGAAAAGTTTTTGCTTCGGAGAAAACGCCGTTAGCTCAGTGCCACTCGAACCGTAGTCCTCCCCTCACGAAAATAGGAGGTCCCTCGGTCAGGACCGGAGTCGCCGACACATTGAAACGGTCGTTCGTCAGGTTCTGTACGGCAAAGAAGAGGGCAGTGTGCCATTTGAGCTGGCGCGAGACTTGCGCGTCGAGGGAAAATGCGCGGCCGAGGGGCAGCCGGTTCTGGTCGTCGTCATACTGATTTCCCAAGAACCGCGCCTGAGCGGCCAGCGTCCAAGTCCTTCCGGCGTAACTCGCCTGGACGCCGAATTGATTCTGCGCAACCTGCGGCAGAAACAATCCCTGGAGCGAGGGATTCGCCGCGAAACTGAGTACAGTGCTGTTCACAAATAGATAGGCTGCGGAGATCTGCAAACGCGGCGTAAGATGCATTTCGCCAGCAAGCTCAAACCCGCGCGCCTGTGTGAGTCCCAAGTTCTCTTTTTGCCTCGTGATCAGTGCCGGAGTGGTAGTCAGCGTCACGTTCGCCACAGGTTCCGCAATGTTGCTCCAAAAGAAATTCCCACGCAGCGTGAGCCGATTTCCCCAAGTGGGCAGGCTCGCGCCCGCTTCGCCGCCGGTCAGATGCTCGGCGGTCAGAGCCGGATTCGCCATGGTCAGCACGTTGCCGACGCGAAAATTCCGGTAAAGTTCATTAAGCGTTGGGGCCCGGAAACCGCGGTACACCGAAGCGCTCAAAGCCAGCCCGCTATGAAAACTTTTCAACAGAGATACGCGCGGGCTGAACGCAGACTCCGTGCGATCGGGGAATGTGGTTGGCGTGGTAGTGCCGGACGGCTGAGGAGTGCGATTCTGGTAGCCGTTGTTGTTGCTCCAGGTGTCGACGCGCCCGCCGAAGGTGAGCAACCATCCGGGCGCAAAAAAAAATGCATCCTGCGCGAAAAAGCCGAAGGTGGTCTGGCGGCCGCCCGCATCCACAAGCACCGAAGGCGAGCCGGCACGGTAGTTCAAATCCTGGCTGTGCCCACGCACGTTCAGCGCTTCGAATCCCGCCGACACTTTGTGCTTTTCCGCAAACAAGCGCGACCAGGTGCCCACAAATCCAATTTGCTGCGAAGGATTGCGCTGCACATCGGTCAAAGCCTCGGAATCGCGGTTAAGCGCGATTGAAGAAAACGTCTGATGGTAAAGTTCGCGCACCCCGTAGAGGCGTCCGGAGAACGTTCCCGCCTGTGTGGAGCTCCAATCGGCGCCGACATCCAGTTCCGCGATCGTCGTGTCGTTATTCTGCAGAGGAGTTCCGTTCTTGCCGCTGTCGCCGAAGCCGCCGCCTCTCACAAAAATGCTTCCGCGCTCGCCGAGGTTTCGCGACGCTTCCAGGAGGCCAGCCAAAATACCGGAAGCAACGGGTGTATCGACGGAGCCCCGCTGATCAGGAGGCACGGCGATGTAACCGTCGGTCTGGTAAGCCTGACCCGAGGCATTGATCGACCAGTTTCCGATCGGCGTGCCGGCGGCGAACGAAACATCCGGCGTGTCCATGCTGCCGTAGAGAAGTTCTCCAGTCGCATAGCTCTCCTTGGCGGGCCGGGTCTCCAGGTTCACGACGCCACCCAAGGCCCCACCACCATACAGGTCCGAGGCGCCGCCATTCACGACTTCCATAGACTCGATTGCTGCTCGCGGGACGCGTGCCCAGTAAACCCAACCGCCGAAAGGATCGTTCAGAGGTATGCCATCGAGCAGCACGGTCGAGCGGCTGGTTGCACTGGCGCCGACTCCCCGCAACGATACCCCTTGCGAGGTCGGATTGGCGAAAAGGCTGCTCGACCTGCGATAGGTGCTGAAGCCTGGGACTTGGCGAAGAACGTCGTCCACGACGAGGCTTCCGGAATTGTCGATCGCTTGCGCGGAAATCTGATACTGGCTCGTGGGGGTCGAAGGAATCAGGTCTTCGGTGGTTGCATTGACCTCGATGCGCTCCAGGTTCGCAGACGGAATGAGCACGATCTGAACGCCTGCAGCGGCCGCATGGACCTTGATTTCACGCGTCAGGGTTGCGAAACCCGGAAAACTCACAGCCAGCGTTCCGCCCGTGGGCGCTTCCTCGACGGCAAAAGCGCCTCGCGCGTCCGTGACGGCAAGCTGGACTCCTGCATCTGAGCGATACTCAATCGCCGCGCCTTGGATCGGCGCACCCGTTGAGTCCACTACCGTTCCGCGTATGGTGGCACGCTCTTGCGGTCGAGCGGCGCCGGCGAAGGCGCATCCCAAGAGGAGCAAAATGAAGGCATCGCATAAAATTCGGAACAGATGGGACCAGCGAGCTCTTGGACGTGTGGAGCGAGGGATCACGGAGTCAGATTCTTTCGTCCGGTCAACGAAACCGGTTCGTAAATTAGTCTTCGAAGACAGCCCCAGGTAAATACAGCCTATCTGAACTTTCTCTGGTTGCATGCATCACGCAAGTGAGAGTCACCAAAGCTGCAAGTCGACTGGTGCCCCGTTATATGCCCCCGGCCGCTTTGCCGGTCAGCACTGTGATGGATGCTTTCGGAAGCAGCGCTGTTTGCCCACTCTTCCACTCCATCGTGCTTTTTTTCGGCGGGCCGTCGGGATCGGCAAAGCTTCCCTGTCCCGAGGGATGCCACAGGTACTCCGCGGCGCCGAAGGTCACCACTTTCACCGTCCCGGCAAGCTGGGCGGCCGTTTCTTTGCCGCCGTTTTCAAACGCAATCCTCACTTCGTGGGCGTTGCTCGGATCCTTATTAATGATCAGCAGCGACCATTCTCCGTCCGGGCGTTTCACGGCATATGCGCTAATCAGGTTGTTGCCGACTTCGTCCTCCAGGTCTCCAGCGGCCGGAAAAAGCTGGTGCATTCCTCCGCCGTGCTTCACCCAATCGAGATTCAAAAGCTGGCTCGCGAAATATTGTGCCGTATACTGCCGGATTTCGAGTTTCTCATTGGCCACAAAATTTCCATAGGTGCTCCACGCATGGCATCCGGAACGCAGCGCCTCCGGCTGAATCGGCGAGTGGTAGTACACCGCGCCGGGCCCGCCGTGGGTCAGGAATGCCCCCACGCTATCCGCCAGCCACAACCCCGCGAACAGGTCCTGCATCGGATCGGTCAGCGACCAGGACACATTGCTTTCCGTATTCATCAAGGGCACATCGGCCGGTACTCCGTCTTCCCGCCAGATTTTCAGGATTCCTTCCACCAGCTGCGGCTCGCGGTAGAGGTCGGACCAGTCGATCAGGCATGGTTCCAAGGGGTAATGCTCGAACGACACAAACGCCAGGTCGGCCATTCTTCCGTGAGCTTTCAAGTAATCGATAAAGCGCCCGAGCCATGAGGTACGGCCCTGCGCATCGGGCCAGACCTTGATGTCCTCGTTCACGCCCGTGAAAATCGGGCCGCCGAGCTTCAGTTTGGGATCGACCTTGTGCAGCACGGTTGCCCATTGCAAGTAGAGTTCCGCGTAATCTTCCGGGACCATGTAGGCCCCGTCCGGCTCTTCGCCCATCTCCACGTAGGAGACCGGATAACCACGTTTCTCGATGTAGGCGACTTCGGCCGCGCTGTCTTCCGGTGTCGCGCAGATCATCGCGACCGGAATCATCGCGGGCAGATGATTGGTGTAGCCGCTGGTGAAAAACAGGTCGAAGCCGGTTTGAATGCGGTTCGAGATGATATCCTCGGCCGTGTGCCAGGAGTCGACCGAGGAAGCCTGTGTCGCCGTTTGCGCTTGTCCCGGTGTGTGCTTGACCAGGTCCACGAACTGTCCGAGCGAATTGAAGTTTCCCGCCGAGATTTCGAAAATCGCATAGCCCACGCAATTGCGGGGGTCGTCGCTGCCGTGCGTGTCGCAGGTGTTTGAGGATTCCGTCATCCAGATGCGCAGGAAGCGGGTGGCAATGGGATGGTCGGCCAGCCGCTGCACTTTGCTACCTCCTGCTCCGGCGCTGACCTCGCCTTGCGGAAATTTCACCCAGTCGCCGGAGGTCTGCTTGTTCAGGGCGTCTTCTTTTCCGGTCCAGTATTCGACCACGTATCTCCTGGCATACGGATTCGCCCAGGCGATCTGAATGGCATCGATCTCCTGGGGCAGGCCGAATTCAATGACCACCCATTGGGGGTGTGTCGAGTCTGGCGCTCCGGTGAACTTTTCCGCGAGGTAGGGATTGCTCTTCCAGTAGCTGTTTTCGTCGCCATCGGTCAGGCGCGAAAATTCGTTCTGGCCCGCATCGCTCCGAGTCGTGCCGCGATGCGCGATGTGATACCCGAAGGATTTCCCCAAGAACTCCTTCGGCTCTGCGCTGCCTACGAAGTACCCGCTCTTGTTTTTCTCGTCGCTCCAGGTCCCGTTGGGATTCCAGTGCCAGGCGGAATAGGTGAGTTCCGTGTTCTGCCGGTACGTGATCGGTCCCCAGCCGGCAGCAAGCCCCGCTTTCACGATTGCCTCGCTATAAACGGCATCAAATTCCCTCGCCTGGAGAATGTCCATCGATGTTCCCATCGCCTTGTCGGGATCGAACTCGATGGCATGCGATGGCGTTACATCGACGTGCATGGTCTGGGCGTGCGTCGCTCCGGCGAACAGCGCCAGCGATAAAACCAGCATCTGCAACGCAAAAAAACGCATCCACATCGGGGCGGGGAATTGCATGGCCTCCTCCTGTAAAGCGGCAACATTATATCGATTCAATAGCGCACTGCGGCAAAGCCTGGCGTCCCAGATCGACTCTTGCCGCCGCTCGGTGTTGGCGCGCGGCTACGCTTCCGGCTAACATTTCTTTCGCACTCAATTCTGCGGCACGGAGAATCTTCATGTCGACTTTTGGGCTTATCGAATACAACGACGCCAGCCCGCAGGTCAAAGCCGTCTATGACGACATCATGACGACTCGTAAAACGGACTACATCAACAATTTCTGGAAAGCTATCGCGCACGACCCCGCTCTTCTCAAACGCACCTGGGAAGATTTGAAGGCTGTCATGGCTCCGGGCGCGCTCGACGCGCTGACCAAGGAACTGCTCTACATCGCCGTCAGCGTCACCAACAATTGCCACTACTGCATCGCTTCCCACACCGCCTCGGCGTTCAGCAAGGGCATGACGCCCGCGATGTTCAAGGAACTGCAGCAGGTGATTGGGATGGCCAACGAAACGAACAAGCTCGTCACAGGTTATCAGGTGGCGATCGACGCCCGCTTTGAGCCCCCTCTCGAGCACGCGAAGTAGCTTCAGCCTCAGCCGCCCCTGCGCAGTCGTCTGGCTGCTGCGCGGCGTAGAGACAAAACAGCCCATGCCTTGGGAGGCGCATGCGGCCGGCCCTGTTTCCGTTGTAGTACGTGAGTACTATAGCTGCTGGTATCCGGCGCCGCCACCATATAAGAGGTACAACAGGAAAACCCTGTTTGCGCGGGGTTTTCTCTCAATCTCATTTCCGGGGTACGCCATGGCTCCAATCACGAAAGACGCCGAAAACCCGGCGGAATCGCCCTCCTCAACGGCCCCCGCACCAAGCGCGCCCAAACCGGCTGATGGTTCCACGCGCACACAACCGGTTGCCCTGGAGATTCCTGTCACTGTAAACGGAGCCCGAACGGTAGAAGGATCAGACAAGCGGGAGCCTTTTTCTGAATCCACCAAAACGGTTTTGATTTTCAATCAGGGCGCGGTGATTCGCATCGCGACTCCTGTTGCGGCGGGCCAACTCGTTTTTCTCACCAACGAAAAATCGAAGAAGGAAGTGGTCTGCCAGGTGGTCAAGTCCAAACCGGGCGGTGGTCCCGGTGCCGGCTACGTGGAATTGCAGTTTACCGAGCCTGCGGTGGGTTTTTGGGGAATGCGGTTCCCTGCGGCACCGGCTACGCCGGCTGCTTCTGTTCTTCCTTCGACACCCAAGGCTGTGCCTCCTGCCGCGCCTGTTACCTCGAAGCCCATTGCAACCGCGCTCTCCGCTTCCCAGCCGCCTCAGCCTGCGACGGTGCCGCCCCCGCCGCCGGTTTCCAAAACGGAGACGCTCAAGCCCACCGTGGCCGCAACTCCGCCATCCCCCGCACCGGTTTCGTTCGCACCGCCGCCGGCACCTCTTCCACCGGTGGCGCCGCCAGCTCCGCCCGAAGGGAAGCAAGGCCGTGGAATTCCTGAGATTCATGATTATTCGAAAGAGATCGCTGCAATTTTTGCGGTGCCTCCGGTGGGGACGTCGGCTCAGACGACCACGCCCAGCCCGGCGCCTCCGCCGGTTCCGGCTTCTTCTCAGCCTTCCATGGAGGAACTCAAGCAGCAGGCGACGCGTCTTCAGGTGCAGCTTGGTTCTATGCTCTTTACCGAATCGACCGCCACACCGCCAACTTCTGCAACCGTCACTGCGCCGGCCTCGCATGGCAAGTCTCCTGCCACGGGTAGCGTCGGCTTCACCCAGGCTGACTCCGCTCAAAAAGTCTCCGAGTTCAAAGCAGAGGACGCAAAGCCCGCAGCCAAGCCCCTACCGAAGCCAGTTCCATCGACGCCGAAGTCCAGGTCCTACGACATCGATCAAGTCGAAGAAGTCAAAGTTCCAGATTGGCTCGCCCCGCTATCTCGCAACGCGGAATCTTTACCTACGTCGACCCCTACGCCTACCCCTGCCGCATCGGAACAATCCAGGATCCCGGGTTGGCTAGCGCCACTGTCGCACATTGCCCCACCTGCGCTGGCTCCTGGCGCGTCTTCTACAACAGCTCCGGCAAATACTGCGGCGATATCCGCTTCGCCCGCCGGGTCGGGTGCATCGAATGCTCCCAGTGTAGAACCTGAGGCCGAGTCAGAACATGCGCCCTTCGGCGGAACGATGCTGGACGAATCGTTCGAATCCGTGCCGGAAGCCTCCAGTGCCGGCAGTACGAAGAAAGGATTGTTCCTTGGTCTGGCGGCCGCAGCACTGCTTGTGGCCGGTGGTGGCGTGTGGTACATGCGTCAGACGCATGGGGGAAATTCGAGCGTTCCTACGGCAAGGAAGAGTGTCGAAGCGCCTGTCTCGAGCCAGACAGTGGCTGCCGTCGACAGTCTTCCGGCAGCCAAGCCTGAGTCTGCGGCGCTTCCCGCGGGACTGAGTTCATCTTCACCTGTGCTCTCGCCCATTTCCGCGACGCCTGCGAAAAACAGCGCCGGTAGCGCGCTCTCACCCGCACCGGCAGCCATGCCGAAAAACAGCGCCGGTAGCGCGCTCTCACCCGCACCGGCAGCCACGCCGAAAAACAGCGCTCCCGTGGCGCGCAATGAGGCTCCCGCGGAGCAACCAAAAAAGCCCGGTCTCGGTCAGGTGCGCCTTTCGACGCCGGTTGTCAGTCATGCGGGGAATTCACAGCAACCCGGGGAAGCCGATGCTTCGCTGGGTGCGGGCGTGCCGACCCCCGGAGCCGAATCGCTCTCGTCGTTGTCGGCTGGTAACGCGAAGGAGCCGGCAGCGCCTCTTCCAGTGGGCGGGGACGTGAAGCAGGCACGTCTGGTCAAGTCAGTTCCACCGGTCTATCCACCGGTGGCGCGGACGCAGCGTATCGCGGGCAATGTGAGCATCGACGCAGTTGTCGCCACCGATGGCAGCGTCAGCTCGGTGAAGGTGCTATCGGGTCCGGCCATACTCCATCGGGCCGCATTAGAAGCCGTAAAGCAATGGCACTACGAGCCGGCGATGCTGGACGGCAAGCCGACTGCTTCGCATCTGACGGTGATCGTGCAATTCCGGATGCAGTAGTTTGTCAAGCAAAATCGCGCATCAGCCTTGCCGGCGGTCGCCAAAACGGAGCGCAGTCTATTCGCCGTGTCGGTAGTGGCCTTGCGTGGAAACCACGCCCTGCCCGAGAACTGCCTCCGCGACCGGTTCTCCCTCAAGTTGGGGATCGGGCTGCAGGACAACAATCCAGGAGAGGTGCGGGAACGGAAGAAAGGGGTCGATGGGCTTGATGAACGGTACGAGAAAGTTCAATAGCTTGATCTGCCAGAAGCCGAAGCTTTCCTTCTTGAGCAGGCGCCCGTTGACCCACCATCCTGGTGATCCGACGCGGTTGAACTTCAAGATTTGATCCACGCGCAAGCCTGCCCGCTCGCAGGTGTGCACCAGTTGTTCCTGTGTGTATCTTCGGTAGTGGCCCAGGACGCGGTCCAGGGATCCATAAAGCCCGGGACCATTCGGTACCAGCACGATCGCTCTACCATCTTTCGTCAGGGCTTTTCGAATGTTCCGCAGCGCCTGCACATCATTTTCGAGATGCTCGACGACGTTCAGGCAGATGACGGTATCAAATTGCTCTTTGGGATAGGTTTCTTCGTCGCTTGCGTCCGTGCAGTGCACGTAAAGGTACGGCCTGGTCGCGGTCAGCGTCTTGAGCCGCCCGAGGTAATGGGGATTGATGTCGCTTACGCAGTACGTGGTTCGCGGGACGAGATTGGCCGTGAGGTTTCCGATGCCCGCGCCGATTTCGAGTACCCGGTCTCCCAGGAATGGCCGGATGGTGTCGGCCATCCATTTGGTGAAGCGCGGCGCACGGTTCAAACGGGCGAGGATCTGGCTACCGTGCTCGTCCTCAATGTAAATCTTGTCTGAGATTCCAAACTTCAGTAGGGCCCCGAGGGCTCTAATTCCATCCTTCCATGTGATTTTCTTTCCCTCGGAGTAGGTACGGCCCGAATATCGGATAGGGATCTCGAAAATGCGGGCCTGCCGCTTGGCCAGTTTTATGGTGATTTCCGGCTCGATTCCAAAGCGGTCGCTCTCCCACGGAATACTCTTCATCAAGTCGGAGCGCACCATCTTGTAGCACGTTTCCATGTCCGATAGATTCAGATCGGTAACCAAATTGGTCAGGAGCGTGAGCAGTTTATTGCCCAAAGAGTGGCGGAAAAAGAGTACCCTGCGGAAATCGCTCGAAAGAAATCGCGACCCAAATACCGCCTCAGCCTCCTCGGTCACAAACAACGGCAGCATCATCCGCAGATCATCCGGATGGTATTCGAGGTCCGCGTCGTGGATGACGACGAGGTCGGTATCGACATGAGGGAGAGCGGTGCGGATGGCTGCCCCCTTACCAGCATTGGTTTCGTGTTCCAGGAATACCCATTCGAAGCGGGAGAGTTCGGATTGCGGTAAAGCTTCCTGAAATCGCAACAACGCGGCGGCCGTACGGTCTGTCGATGCGTCATTCACAACAATGACGCGAACGCGTTCCAGCCAGGTTGATTCGAGAAGGATTGCGAGACGATGCAGGCTGGCTTCCACCAGGTACTGTTCGTTGTAAACGGGCACCACCACCGAAAGGCTTAGTTTCGTTTCCATTCCGCTCGAACCTGGTTGTGTACCAGCCTCAGGCATAGTTTACCTCTGCCCTGGCTACGGGCCGCAGTCGTTCTCGCGTCGTGTGTCGAATTTTTTGCGCGAGCGCGTTTGATTTCTGTCCCCCAAACTTGCTCTACAAGATTCGCCTTACTATACTGACAACCCGGCCAATTGGCTGGCCGGCGGGTGGGTAACCCGCCGCCTACGGTCCCTCTTGGCCCCTCTTTTCGGGCCTGCTCGTCTTACTTCAGGCCGAACCATGTCGCGCAGCCGGCCGCACCCTGGGCTGTCTCTGCGAAGGAGAGTTTTGCATGCCCAATACGCTCGCGCCGGAAGAAATGAATGTCTATCAGAACGCGGAAGCGCGTTTTGAAGTCGCCGCGAACAAGCTAGGCCTCGAACAGGGCGTTTACCGCTACCTCAAATATCCAGACAAGGAAATAACTCTTTACATTCCGGTGGGCATGGACAATGGCCAGCTTGAGGTTTTTACGGGCTACCGCGTACTGCATTCCACCGTGCGCGGCCCCGGTAAGGGAGGCATTCGTTTTGCGCCAGACGTGACGATTGACGAAGTCCGCGCCCTTTCGGCCTGGATGACCTGGAAGTGCGCGGTCGTGGACATTCCATTTGGAGGTGCCAAAGGGGGAATCATCTGCGATCCGCGCAAGATGTCGCGCGGGGAGCTCGAACGTCTCACGCGGCGCTACACCGCCGAACTCTCGGATTGGTTGGGGCCCGAGCGAGACGTGCCGGCGCCGGACGTTGGCAGCAACGAACAGACCATGGCTTGGGTGATGGACACCTATGCCATGCATGCCCGCCAGGCCACCACGGCTGTAGTGACGGGCAAGCCGATTGAGCTGGGTGGGTCACGCGGACGCCGGGAAGCCACTGGCCGGGGCGTAATGATTTGCGTCGACAAAGCGATTACGAAGCTCGGGCTGCGAAAGGAAGAAGCCCGCGTGATCGTCCAGGGGTTTGGAAACGTCGGCTCGCTCGCCGCGGAGCTGATGCAGAGGGCGAGCTACCGGATTATCGGGCTTGCCGATATTGGCGGTGGGCTGTACAACGAAAATGGTTTCGACGTCCCGAAGGTGCTTGAATGGGTGTACAAGCAGCGGAAACCCCTCCAGGAATTCCCGGGCGGCGGCATCAAAATGAGCGCGCGGGACGTGCTTTTCCAGCCGTGCGACGTTTTAATTCCCGCCGCAATTGAAAACCAGATCACCGAGCAAAACGCGCACAAAGTGCAATGCAAGATTCTTTGCGAAGGAGCAAACGGGCCCACCACCTGGCAGGCCGACGCCATTATTGACAACAAGGGTATCTTTACCGTCCCCGACATTCTCGGAAATGCGGGCGGCGTCACCGTGAGCTACTTCGAGTGGGTCCAGGACCGCCAGGGGTTTTTCTGGCGGGAGAGCGAAGTGAATGAACGGCTGCTGGACGTAATGGAACGTGCTTTCGACGAGGTCGTGCGCTATGCGGAAACACACCGCGTCAACAATCGGATCGCGGCCTACATGCTGGCGATCGACCGCGTGGCCACCGCTCTTAAGCTGCGGGGCATCTATGCTTGATTTTTTCTTGGCTTTCGGCGCGCCGAAGCGTACTCTTTCTGCGAGCTTTGGCGTTTGGTTGACCGCTTAAAGATTGGGACGGCGCGAGGTCCCAGGAAGGAGCCGGTACACCGTGCCTTCGGAGTCATCACCGGATCTGAAAGCCCGCCCAGAAGAACAGCACCGCCGCGACATCTGCATGGTCGGCCGCTGGATGTACGAACGCGGCCATATCGTTGCGGGCGAAGGAAACATTTCCGTTCGCCTCGACGGCGACCGCATCCTGACCACTCCTACCTGCCTGAATAAAGGCATGATGTCTCCCGATGATCTCGTCATCATGGACATGGAAGGACGCCAGCTTCAGGGTGAGCGCAAGATTTCGTCGGAAGCGGGCATGCACCTTCTGTTTTATCGTATGAGAGCGGATGTGCAGGCGGTTTGTCACGCTCATCCGCCCACGGCGACGGGATTTGCAACGGCCGGGCAGGGGCTCGACCAGGCGCTTCTCCCTGAAGTTGTGGTGTGCCTTGGGAAAATTCCGCTGGTGCGATATGCGACGCCCGGCACGCCTGACCTTAGCGCTGTGCTTGAACCGTACGTTCCGCACTACGATGCGCTTTTGCTCGCCAACCACGGCGTCGTGGCCTGTGGTCCAGATCTCCTTACGGCGTTTTTCCGCCTGGAAACCGTGGAACATTTTGCAAAGATCACACTTGCCGCGCGGCTTGCAGGCGAGCCGCAATTACTGTCGACGCGCGAGGTTGCCAAGCTGATGGCGGCTCGTGCCCGCTATAATGTGACGCCCCCTCCAGGGGGCGGCGCGGAACTTCCGGAAACTTCCGACAGCGGCGAGAACGCCACCGACGAAGTGACATTAACACGCTCCGAACTCGATGCCCTCGTTGATGAAGCAGTTCGCAAAGACCGCGCGCGGCGCTGAAATTTTTTCCTGATGGCTCGCGTTTTTGTGCGGCCGTGCATCGGCTCCCCGCCCGCCGCGCCGCGCCTTTTGGGCTAACCTTGCTCCGCCCGGCGGGCTCTCGCCGGATCGATGTGGCGGCGCGCGAGCGCCTCAACGGCTTTTGTTTGCGGAGGTCCCCATCGTGAGCGATACCGCAACTTTCTTCGACGCTATCCGTTCCGGCGATGTGTCGCAGGTGAAATCGCTGCTCGATGCCGACCCGTCTCTCTCATCGTCGGAAAACGAGTCCGGCGCATCCGCCCTGCTCATGTCGATTTACACCGGACGCCACGAGATCCGGGATCTTCTCCTTGCGCGTGGTGCGAGGTTTGAACTGCACGCCGCGGCCGCGGCTGGCAACCTTGATAGCGTGAAGCAGTTCGTGGAGAAAAATTCTGCGCTCGCGAAATCGTTTTCGCCCGACGGCTTTCCCGTCTTTGCCCTTGCGTGCTTCTTTGGACATCTCGATACGGCGCGCTACCTCGCTCAGCAGGGCGCGGATATTCACGCCGCAGCCAGGAATGGGACCGGTTATAACGCGCTCACGGCAGCCGTAGCCGCAGGGCATACGCCGATCGTCGAGTGGCTGCTCGCTTCGGGCCTCGACGCCAATTACCGTTACGGCCCCGGTTACGCGCCGTTGCTTACGGCCGCTGCAAACGGCCATCTCGAAATCGTGAAGCTTCTTCTTGATCACGGGGCTGACTTGCGCGCCACCGCGAACGACGGCAAGTCCGCGATTGCGCTTGCTTCCGAGCGTAACCACCGTCAGGTCGCCTCGTTCCTCCGGGAACGCGGCGCTTGACGGAAGCTATTTCGGCGACGGGGCACATATGATCAACAATCGGCTACGGCGGTCCGTTCCACTCTTAATTCTCGTCACTCTGTGTATTGTTTGCAGCAGTCAGGCTCTCGTTGGCCCCGGCGGAGGTACAGCCATGAATTTGCAAGTGAAGAGCCCAGATTTCGCGTCGGGCGGAACCATTCCGAAACAATTTACCTGCGAAGGCGTGGACGCTTCGCCCGCTTTGGAGTGGAGCGCCCCGCCCTCCGGTACCGAGAGTTTCGCTTTAATTGCCGACGATCCCGACGCGCCTGCGGGCACCTGGGTGCATTGGGTTGCATTCGACTTGCCGCCCACGCTGCGCTCACTGCCGCAGGCGGTTCCGAAGAAGGAGCAGCTCCCGGATGGGACTCGTCAGGGCCAAAACGATTTCGGAAAGACCGGCTACGGAGGGCCCTGTCCGCCTCCGGGTAAAGTGCACCGCTATTTTTTCAAGATCTATGCGCTCGATACAAAACTGAATCTTCCTTCCCGTGCGACCAAGAAAGATGTCGAGCGCGCTATGCAGAATCACGTCCTCGCCCAGGGAGAATACGTCGGACGGTACTCCCGCTGATGTGCGGGAGCGCTATTCCTCGAGCTCGCTACCTCAAGCCTCGTTCTCCTGAACTTCCTCTCGGGACTCAGATCTCCGTCCCGGGTTGTCTCGCACAAAACTGCGGTCCGATGCACAGAAACGCAAAGTCGTTGCACACTATCTCCTGCGACGTGCACTCTGCAACGGGCTTTCACTCCAAAGATTCTGCGCGACAAGGCTCTCGCTCGCCTTTTTTTCGTCGCCTCGATGCTCCGTGCCCGGCGCAAACCTCCGCCGCGTCCGGATCATCAGGAAGCTACGTCGCTCTTTGCTCCTATCGATTTTTTTGCGTCGTCGCATCTTCGAAATTTCTGCAGCACTCCAGTTTCTTAATTTTTATTTGCGGCTTGCGTTTTTGACGGACAATTTACAGTCTTCTTACAACCTTCTTGCCATCGAGCAAAGAGCGCGACATCGATCCCCTCGACCATGTTCACGAATGCGCCCGGGCCGGGATCGATTGGTCCAGCTGATCTTTTCGGTTTCCGTTTTCTTGACTGTGCACCGCGCGCGTTCCGCTACTTCCCCGGGAGATTGACCATCTTTGGGGATGCTCCCTCTGCTCCCGCGGATCGAGGTAGCGCAAGAACGGAACCGCAAAGGAACTGCGTTGAGGCGTGGGCCGCCCGCAATTTCGATCCGGGGCCGCGGACTTGAGCGGAGGAAAAATGAACAAGCGTGTGTTTTGGGTTGCAGCCCTGAGTCTCAGTTTTGCGGGCGGATTGCTTGTGGGAGGTTCCGTTCACCATTCCAGATTCCCTCACCGCAGCGCTGCCCAGGCTCTCGACCCGGCCTTCAGAGACGGGGCATACCAGGCTAGGCTGGACGCCGAAGAGGGAAGACGTCCCCACTTCTCGACTGGCCGCTGGAGCAGCGATTCCGACCGCGCTTCTTATGTGGCCGGCTACCAGCAGGGCTACCGCGAGTCCTACGAAAACTTGTCAGGACAACTCATGGAACCGAGC
>Ga0306920_100002217_pt1 | contig 24474 bp, 22 predicted proteins | sample flu12Cox44000170_FD_204666 | JGI IMG/M metagenome (GOLD analysis project Ga0306920, IMG submission 204666) | Lab enrichment of tropical soil microbial communities from Luquillo Experimental Forest, Puerto Rico - flux4day.12C.oxic.44.000.170 (v2)... | ecosystem: Environmental > Terrestrial >...
CGCGCGCAGAACATTTTGCAAAGTCTGCTCGTGATATGGCGTGAAAGCCAGGGGCACCCGGACATCGAACGGGTCATCGACCTGCTGCTTGCCCCGGCGAACGCGGACAAGCTGGACGGGGTTCGCCGGGGCATCGCGTTTTGCATCCGCCTTAAAGGCGCCCTCGACCTTCGCGGCCTGCGCGGCGATCCCAACTTGCGCCTGATCGAGTCAGACTCGAAAGTGCCTTGAGCCTGATTGCTTGCGGCGCGCCGGGCCAGAAACCGGGTCAGGGCGCGTCCGGCGGGGTGAGGGCTACACTACTAGGGCCGGGCGCGTTTGGCGCGTCCTAAGGCTTCCCAGAGGCTTCCCCGATCTGGAAGCGGGGAAGCGGTCGTGTGAGAAACATCGATGAAACCTCGTTCGATTCGCCGCCGCCGCAGGGTGCTCGGGCTTCGGGAGAGAAAGCGCCGGGCTCGCGCGCACGTCAAACTGCGAGGCGCCTCGCGTCGGCACGTTGATGCCGAAGGAGCTTTTCGAGATTTGGATACCAATCTACGCGCGAGCGAGATTCCTCCCGGCGATACGCGGCTGCGCGAGTTCGTCGCCGATTTTTACGCTGCCATATCGATGATGCGAATACTCAGGCAGGAGATCGCGTCGACGTTGTCGCTGACTTCGGCGGAGTACTCGGTGCTGCTTGCCGTGTGGTACTTGGAACGCAAGAAGGAAATAACAGTGCGTGCGATCGCGGACCATCTGCACGTGGCCGCGGCCTATGTCACTTCTGAAGTATCGAGGCTCGTTGCAAAAGGTCTCTTGACCAAGACGCGTGACAAGCTCGACCGCCGCGCCGTGAGCGTCGGTCTGACCAAGAGCGCGCGAGATTTGCTTGGCCGTCTCGAGCGGATCCTCGGCGACATCAACCGCCCGCTGTTTTCGGGACTGTCATTTCGCGACCTTGCATCCGTGCATCGCTTCCTTCGCGCCATCATTGAGAATGGACCTGATGCGATCAGCGTCGCACAGCGATTCGAGTCCGGTTTGCGGCCGCGGCGGAAAGGTAGTCGAGAAACAGCGGGACTAACCAAAGGACCGTCGCGCTGAACCAATGCTGGCTTACAGTCCCGCCTGTTTTGTCTTCACGCCGCGTTTATCGGCATATTCTTTGCCGTCCATGGGCCCAATGTGCGGCGGATCTTTATCGAGATAGGGCCTGCCGATGCCAAATTCCTTGCCGTGCGCATCGATCCACTTCCACATCATTTCGCTTGAAATCCATCGCGCGGAACGCGTCTCGCCCTTCATGCTCACGACATCGGCGGCGAGCCCGTGGCCATAGCCGCCGCGCAGGCTTCCGCCATGGTACGAGCGATTGGTCGCGGCCTTGTTGCCGCTTGCGATCGATTGCCGGTAGTCATCGCGGAAGCCGCTTGTCATACCGGGAACAAATCCGGCGTCGTCCAGCGCGCGACACAGACGATACAGCTTCGTTTTGAAGGCGCGATCCATGCCTCCGATGACGTAGTCCTTCATCGACATGCTGGCTTTGTCTGCGGCCTTGGGATCCTTCCACGTGAAGTCCTCATCCACGAGCTTGGTAACGGTTTTCGTGACAGTCTTGGTCTTGCCCTTGGTCTTGACCGTCACCTTGATCCGGTCGCTCACCTTGATGGTGTCGACCTTGGCCGCGCGTTCGTAGACCACCCAGAGATACTCATCGACGCAGTCTTGGGCGAGCAAACACTCGTCCGCAGCTTTAGCCGGGCTGACATCGACCTCAGGGTTGGCGAGCACGATTTTTTCAACGGCAGTGGTGGCGTCCGTCGCGTCCGCGTCGGAGTCGGGATGCACGGCGCTTAAGTCGGAACCGGCGGGCGCGGCATCGAAGTGAGCGAGCGAGGCTCTTACATCCAGGACATCAAGACGAGCCAGCGCCGTTTTGACGTCTGGGTCGTGATCGGCAAAGCCAGCATAAAGCAATGCGGCCAAGCCACCCCCTACGACCCACCGAGACCCGCGTACGAGTCCCATCCTTGCCCCCGATTCTTCTACCCCGTTGCATTTATAATCAAAGATCAAGCCCGCGACTGTGGCTCTTCAGCCACAAGCTGAGAAAATCGGAAGGTTGAGTAACGGGTCGGCCTACTGAAACGCGCGCAGATAAAGGCTTGTTGGGACGGTCCAGCGGTCGGCGACGAAGTAGCGGGCGTTTGGCGCGAGAAGTCGCACCCGACCCCCCTGGATCATGCTCGAGACATTATTGGTGTCGCTGGCGACCAGATGGGCGTCCGTGCTCTTCCAAGCGAGATTGCCGTAGAAGCGGGCGATGCGCGACGGCGACGCGTAGCGCCAGCGCGCATCCTTGAGCTCCTCCGAGGCAAGATAGAGCGTCCATCCGCCATCTGCGGTGCGCCGGCCGTTAGCTTCCACGATGACCGGCACCGTCCGCTGTATCGAAGCCAGAGAAATATTCTCTTCGATCAGCTGGCGCATGCGCGCGTCGCGCGCGGCATTCGAGGTCCCGCCGAGGACCACGGCGACGACGTGCTTTTCATCCCGCCGGACCGAGCATACGAGGTTGTACCCGGAAGCCTCGGTGTAGCCGGTCTTGATTCCGTCAACGCCCTTCACCTGTCCGAGCAGGGCGTTGTGATTGTTCATGTCGGCGCCCTTATAGTGGAAGCTCGGAGTGGCAAAATATCCATAGTAGCTGGGAAACCGGTGTTGAATGGCGCGACCCAGAATGGCCTGATCGCGGGCGGTCGTTACTTGCTCTTCGGCCGGCAAGCCTGAGGCATTGACATAGATCGTGCTCGTCATGCCCAGCTCTGTTGCTTTCAAAGTCATGAGCTTGGCGAATTCCGCTTCGCTGCCGCCGATGGCTTCAGCGACGACGACCGCGGCGTCGTTCGCGGATTTGGTCACAAGGCCCTTGATCGCGTCCTCGACCTTGATGGTCTGATTGGCCTTGAGGCCGAGCTTCGTCGGCGGCTGGAGTGCCGCCTGGGTCGAGATCGCCAGCGGCGTGTCAAGGCTGAGCTTGCCGCCCTCGAGCTGCTCGAACAGCAAATAAAGCGTCATAATTTTCGTCAACGACGCCGGATGGCGCGGTTCGTCCGCGCTATCCTCGTGCAGCACGAAGCCTGATTTGTCGTCGACCACGATCGCCGCATAGGGCGGGTGATAATTGGGGCCGTGAACCACGCGGCGCGGCGGCTCTTTGCGTGGAGAACGCGCTTCCGCCTGATTCCACCCGACGCCGGCAGCCATTATCGCTATCAGCACCCCGGCAACCCGGAGCCAATGGGACGGCGAGACTCGCGCCAGACCCATTGCGGCGATGCATGGCCCCGCCGACGCGACGTTAGCCCTGATCATTGCTGCGTTGCGGTCGCCAGCGAGTCCACTCATGGCCATTCTCCCCAAGGCTCAGTCGTGGAAGGTGCTGCCGCGCGCGAGCCGCAAAGGTCGCCGAATGCGAGCACGGCAACGAGCCAACGGCCGTCGCCAAATCGCAATCAGAGCCCACTTTGTCCGTGCAAGGCGCCCCCCGAAATTTTGCCATCCCAAGTTCCGGCTGCATCGCCGGGGGATGGCTCCCGAGTATTTGTCGCGTTGGCGGGCGATTGGTTCAAATGCGGCGGGAAAGATCGTCACGCTCCCGCGCCGGATTAACCAACGGTTACGAGCCTCCCCTCTCCCCTACCGTCTCCGCTCCGGTCGTACGTATTTAACTACCGCCAGCCACTGACTCGTGCGTGGCGAAAGAGAGCGGCTGAACCTCTCCGCCCGCTAGCGCGACTAATGAGTTGGGCCAGCCTTGGGGGGCAGCACATGCATTCGCGTTCGAATTCAATTAGGCCGGGCACCTGGCGGAATCAGGATTACCGCTTGGGCACGACGGCCGGAATTGTCGTTGCCGCCTACGCAGGCTTTTTCCTCGTGCTCTATTGGTTGATGCAGCCGAGCGTCGTCGAGAATCCGGGATTGGCCGGATATCGCCCACCACCCAAGACAATCGTCCGCTACGCAGATTCGCCCTGGGTGCCACCCGACCCGTCCGAGCCGTTCCCGATCCGTGCGACGCGCGAGCCTGCCGAGATCGCAAAAAGCCGCGTCGCCGAGGAGCCGAAGAAAGAGGTCAAGAAACAAGCGGCGCGGACAGCTCCTCGACAGGCGCGCCCGGCTCCGGCGCAACAGCAGCAAAATCCGTTCTGGGGAGGCTTTGCCTCATCCCGATCGTCGTTCGGATCCCGTCCCTGGTTCTGACCGTCGTTTTCGGCCCACGCATGAGATCTGAGCCCGGCCTCGGTGCTGGGGAAACGGCTCGGGGCGTTCTCGAAAGAATTCAATCCGACTTGCGGGCGTCGTTTTGGGCCCGCCGCCTTTTCACTTGATCACTTCGCTAGCAAGCGAGAGCACATTGTCGGAGATTTTGACGCCGAGCGCCTCGGCGGTCTTGAGGTTGATCACCAGCTCCGACTTGGTCAGCTGCAGCACCGGCAGATCGGCCGGCTCCGAACCCTTGAGAACGAGTCCGGTATACGCGCCTTGCTGGCGATACAACTCGGAAAGATTCGTTCCGTAACTCATCAAGCCGCCCGCCGCGGCGAAGTCGCGCCGATCGTAGATCGCCGGAATAGCATAGCGTGCGGTGAGCGCGACGATCTGGTCGCGGTGAGCATTGAAGAACGGATCGCCCACCACGAGGAGCGCATCCGGTCGTCGGCGGTCCAACTTGGCAAAGGTCTGGTCGATCTCGCCTTCGTTAGCGGCGGGGGTTATGGTTAGATCTTGCACCATCACGCGCGCGGCCTCCTGCACCTCGCGCATGCGCGTTTCCGCACGGGGAAAATTCGGATTGAACAGCACGGCAATGCTGGCGGTTCTTGCCAGCGCTTCGCGCAACAGCCTGAGCCGCTGCAAGTCGAGCGCAAGACTTAGGATGGTCACACCGCTGGCATTACCTCCCGGTCTATGGAAGCCGGCGACCAAGCCCATGCGGACCGGATCTCCGCCGATCAAGAATATGATAGGGATCGTCGACGTCGCCGCCTTGGCCGCCATGACGGCCGCTCGACCGCTGGCCGCGATGACGGCAACCCTGAGGTTGACCAGTTCGGCGGCCAGCGCCGGCAGTTCATCATAGCGGCCCCGCGCCCAACGATAGGCGATAGCGCAGTTCCTGCCGTCGCTAAATCCTGCTTCATTCAGGCCCAACAGAAATGCATTGACGTAAGGCGGGAACAGCTCGGGCGACCCGCCGTTGAGAAATCCGATGACCGGCGCCGCCTGCTCCTGTGCGCGCGCAGCACGGGGCCATGCTGCCGCGCCGGCGAGCAGTGACATGAACTCGCGCCGTCTTACGCCGGACATCGGCTTCCTCCCGCCTCGGCGCCGCGGCTCTACCGCACTCTCAACCTGCCGCCGAGCAAGACCGAGACCGCGGTCGTTCAACGCATGCTTGACCAGGGGTCCTTTTGCTTGGCCGGCGCATCGGGAATTTTCTTGAGCGCGTCCTTGTATGCGTTTTCTTCGTTCTTCTTTTTCTGCTGCTCTGCGGCTATTTGCTCGTCGCTTTTTTGCCCGAGCTTGCCACCACCACCCTTACTGCGACCCATCTGGGCGTGTGCAGGCAGCGTGAGTACCGCGATTATCGCTGCGATCGTAAAGGCTCTCATTTCGGCCACCAACAACAGGAAAAGGCTGGAACTGACATTGAATTTACGACGAACCCAACGATGCGAGCGAGCATCGCCGGACTTTGGCACTTTAACATGCCCGCGGCGCCTATTACCATTGAGCAGCCCGTTCACGGCGAGCAAAAAACATGCGGCAGATTCCGGTAATCGATCTTTCTGCGGCGCGCGTCGGCGGCCTTGCATCTAGGCAAGCCGTCGCACGGGAGATCGACGCAACCTGCCGGGAGATCGGATTCTTCACCATTACCGGCCACGGCGTGCCCGTCGCGACAATGGATGAACTGCGGTCGAAGGCGCACGCCTTTTTCGCTCTGCCTTTGGAGGAGAAGCGCAGGGCAATTCATCCCGTTGCCGGCACGCCGCGGGGGTATCGCGCACAAGGACTCGAGGCGCTGGCGCTGGCGAATGCCGGTACGACGCCCCCCGACCTCAAGGAGTTCTACCATTTCGGCCGGGAAAGCTGGCCAAGCGAGCCGTACTACACGGGGCCCGAAGGTCGAAATTATTTCATACCGAATCTGTGGCCGCTCAAGCCGGAGGGCTTTGCGACTGCGGCCGCGGCTTACTATGCGGAAATGGAGAAACTCGCCGCGCTCCTGATGCGATTGACCGCACTCGGCCTCGACGTCGACGAATATTTTTTTGACGAAAAATTTGATCGGCATATCACCGCGATGCGCCTGAACTTCTATGCGGAGCAGACGAGCGCGCCTATGCCGGGGCAGTTGCGTGCTGGAGCGCACACCGACTATGGGGCATTCACCATCCTCAATGGAGAGAGCGTCCCAGGCGGGTTGGAGGTGCGCGCCAAAGATGGGCACTGGATCCCTGTCGAAACTGATCCGCAAACTTTTGTCGTCAACATCGGCGATCTCCTCATGCGCTGGACCAACGACCGCTGGATTTCCAACACGCACCGGGTTGCGAACCCGCCGGCGTCAGTGGCGTCACGGGCAAAGCGTCTGTCCATTGCCTTCTTTCTGCAGCCCAACTACGACGCCCTCATCGAATGCGTCGCCCCGGCGGGCCAGGCCAAATACCCGCCGGTGCGATCGGGTGATTATCGTGATTTGAAATACCGTCAGACGACCGTTGCCGTGGCTTGACGTAAACTTGCGCAGCAATCCATGGCGAAGGCGAGCGCCCTCTATGCTTCCCTGATGCCTCTTCTGCGCATCCGCTGTGAACGCCGCCCATTCAATTGTTGCACTGTTGAGCCATTTTGACGATACTTTGCGCCCTGTTAACGACGAGGCATCAAAATCGGAAACTAGCACGCACTGAAATCATCGCGGGAGAGATCGGTCTTCCGACGCCGAAGGAGCAACCGCCCCGGAAACTCTCAGGCAAAAGGACCGCGATGGTTGATGCACTCTGGAAAGAGGCGCGCACTGCGCCCGCCGACGGGATAACGTTCTCAGGCAAACACACAGAGGGGGCACCGACACAGCGGCGCAATCGCCGCCAGAAGGTGCTCCCATGTGGTCTGATTCTCCTCTCATTCTGTTTCGACCGGCACCGGCCAGGCGGCGGAGGCGCGCGTGAGCGAAGCGCCGCAAACCGCGCCGTTGCTGCGCACGCCGCTGCATAGATTTCACGTCGAACGCGGCGCGCGGTTGGTTGCCTTCGCCGGCTACGAGATGCCGGTGCAATATCCCAGCGGTATCCTGAGCGAGCACTTGCATACCCGTGCTGCAGCCGGCCTGTTCGATGTCTCGCATATGGGCCAGATCGCCCTGCGCTCGGTGTCGGGCCGCCTGGAGGATGCCGCTCGCGCGCTGGAAAATTTGGTCCCGATCGACGTCATCGGCATTGCCGAGGGCCGGCAGCGCTACGCGCTGTTCACCAACGCGGCGGGCGCGATTCTCGATGACCTCATGGTGGCCAATTACGGCGACCATCTCCTGCTCATCGTCAACGCTGCCTGCAAGGCCGCCGATTTGGCGCATCTCGATCAGCAGCTCGGACGAACCTGTGAAATCGAGCCTCTGCCGCATCGCGCGCTGGTTGCGTTGCAGGGTCCTCGGGCAGAAACGGCGCTTGCCCGCCTGGCGCCCACGACGACTACGATGCGTTTCATGGATGTGCGCAAGGTTCGCATCCTTGGCGCCGACTGCCAGGTTTCGCGGTCTGGCTATACCGGCGAAGACGGATTCGAGATCAGCATCGCAGCCGATCGGGCCGAGGCGCTGGCGTCTGCGCTATGCGAGGACCATTCGGTAATGCCCATCGGTCTCGGCGCGCGCGACAGCTTGCGGCTCGAAGCCGGGCTTTGTCTCTACGGTTCCGATCTCGATTCGGCAACGACACCGGTGATGGCCGCGCTCGAATGGGCAATTGCGAAGGTCCGCCGCGCCGGCGGATCTCGCGCCGGCGGATTTCCCGGAGCCGAGGTCGTTCTGCGCCAACTGGCGGACGGCGCGCCGCGCCGCCGCGTCGGGCTGAAAGGCGAGGAGCGCGTGCCGGTGCGCGGCGGCGCCAAGCTCTACGCAGACGAGATCGCGACGACCACGATCGGCACTGTTACGTCGGGCAGCTTTGGGCCGACGGTGCAGGCGCCGATCGCGATGGGTTACGTCGACAAAAGTTTTGTGACGACGGGTAAACGGATTTTCGCCGAAGTACGCGGCAAGCGCATTGCGTTGCAAATCTGTGATCTGCCCTTCGTCCCACATCGCTACAAGCGCGACTGAAACCCCGGGAGATCGATCGCGATGTTGAAATTCACAGAAGACCACGAATGGCTTCGTATCGAAGGCGATGTCGCGACCGTTGGAATCACCGACCATGCGCAGGAACAACTCGGCGATCTTGTCTTCGTTGAATTGCCGGCGCCTGGGACGAGACCCGACAAGGGAGCAGCAGCGGCGGTCGTTGAGTCCGTCAAAGCCGCCTCAGACGTTTACGCGCCGGTGAGCGGCGAAGTCACCGAAATCAATCAAGCCATCGTCGATGAGCCGGCACTCGTAAATCGCGATCCCATGGGCGAGGGCTGGTTCTTCAAGATCAAGATTTCCGATCCATCCCAGCTCAAGCGCCTGCTCGACGAAAAGGCCTACCAGGCGATGATTGCGCAAAGTCGGCAGCAACCAAGCTGAGGCTGCGATCCGAACAAGGTGAACGCGATGCTCCCCAACACCTCCGCCGCAGAATTTGATCCCAGCGATTTTTCCCGCCGACACATCGGTCCGTCGCCTGCGGACATGAACGAAATGCTCTCGACCATCGGGGTGGCCGACATAGACGCGCTCATTTCACAGGCGGTCCCGGACACGATCCGGCAAGCAGCCCCGCTTGCGCTTCCGGCGGGAGTTTCGGAGGTCGAAGCGCTGCAAAAACTCCGCGTCATCGCCAGCAAGAACAAGGTGCTCACCTCGCTGATCGGCCAGGGCTACTATGGAACGTTCCTTCCGCCGGTCATTCAGCGCAACATTCTTGAGAATCCCGCCTGGTACACGGCCTATACGCCCTACCAGCCCGAGATCAGCCAGGGGCGTCTCGAAGCGCTGTTGAATTTCCAAACCATGATCGCCGATCTCTGCGCGCTGGAGATCGCGAATGCCTCGTTGCTCGACGAGGCCACGGCAGCGGCGGAAGCCATGGCCATGGCACGTCGCGTAGCGAAATCGAGCGCCAACGCGTTTTTCGTCGATGCCGAATGCCACCCGCAGACGATTGCGGTGGTGCGCACGCGCGCCGAGCCGCTGGGTTGGACCATCAAGGTCGGTGATCCAACGAAGGACCTCGAGCCGGCTGCGGTATTCGGCGCTCTCCTGCAATATCCCGGAACCTCGGGCGAAATCCGGGATTTCCGCACCGTCATTTCAGCGTTGCACGCCAACGGCGGGATCGCCGTGCTGGCGACCGACCCGCTTGCGCTGACGCTGCTCGTCCCGCCTGGCGAATTGGGCGCCGACATCGCAATCGGATCGACGCAGCGCTTTGGCATGCCGATGGGGTACGGCGGCCCGCACGCGGCCTTTATCGCAACCAAGGACGCTTACAAGCGCATGCTTCCCGGCCGCATCGTCGGCGTATCGGTCGATTCCCGCGGTCAGCCCGCCTATCGGCTCGCTCTGCAGACGCGCGAGCAGCACATCCGCCGCGAGAAGGCGACCTCCAATATCTGCACCGCCCAAGTTCTCCCGGCGGTGATCGCGGCGATGTATGCGGTCTATCACGGGCCCGACGGTCTCAGACACATCGCCGGCAAAGTGCATCGCAGCGCCGGCACATTGGCCGAGGGACTGACCGCGCTCGGCTGGCGCGTACAGCAACGCGCATTCTTCGACACCATTACGGTTGAAGTCGGCGCGCGCCAATCCGAAATTCTCAACAACGCCGCCGCGAATGGGATCAATCTGCGCAAGATCGGCGCCGGCGGGCAGGCCCGCATCGGCATCAGTTGCGATGAAACCACCACGCCGGCCGCCATCGAGGCCGTGTGGCGGGCATTCGGATCACAGGCCAAAGGCCAAGTTCCGAGATTCGAAGAGTTGAGCGCGCGAGCCGACAGCGCGATCCCGGCGCAACTTGCCCGTCGCAGTGACTTCCTGACCCATCCCGTCTTTCAGCTCCACCGCTCGGAAACGGAAATGCTGCGCTATATGCGGCGGCTTTCCGATCGTGACCTCGCGCTCGATCGCAGCATGATTCCGCTCGGCTCCTGCACGATGAAGCTCAACGCAACCGCCGAGATGGTACCCATCACCTGGCCGGAATTCGCCAACATCCATCCCTTCGCGCCGGTGGATCAGGCCCAAGGCTATGCCGAGCTCATCGCTGATCTTTCCGCAAAACTTTGCGAAATTACCGGCTATGACGCGATCTCGCTTCAACCGAATTCCGGCGCACAGGGCGAGTATGCCGGCCTGCTCGTCATCCGCGCCTATCATGCCAGCCGCGGGGAGCCGCAGCGCACGGTCTGCCTGATCCCATCGTCGGCCCACGGCACCAACCCGGCATCAGCGCAAATGGCCGGGATGAACGTCGTTGTCGTCGCTTGTGACAATGGGGGCAATGTCGACCTCGCTGATTTGCGGAAGAGAGCGGAGCAGCATTCCAGCCGTCTCGCCGCGATCATGGTCACGTATCCATCCACGCACGGCGTGTTCGAAGCGGCTATCGGCGACATTTGCAGCATCGTTCACGCCCATGGCGGGCAGGTCTATCTCGATGGCGCCAACCTCAACGCGCAAGTGGGCCTGGCGCAGCCGGGCAAATATGGCGCCGACATTGGCCATCTCAATCTGCACAAAACATTTTGCATCCCGCATGGCGGGGGCGGCCCGGGCATGGGACCGATCGGCGTGAAAAACCATCTTGCCCCTTTCCTGCCCGGTCATCCGGAATGGCCGAGCAAGCCCGCACAAGTAGGCGCCATCAACGCCGCGCCCTTCAGCTCGGCGGCCATCTTGCCAATTTCGTGGGCCTATATCGTCATGATGGGCGGCAACGGACTGCTCGCCGCAACGCAAGCCGCTATCTTGAACGCCAATTACATCGCCAAGCGGCTCGAGGGCCACTATGCGCTGCTGTACAAAGGACCCCACGGCCGCGTGGCGCACGAATGCATCATCGACACGCGGCCGTTCAAGGATAGCGCCGGAGTTTCGGTCGAAGACATCGCCAAGCGGCTGATTGACTATGGATTCCACGCGCCGACCATGAGCTTCCCGGTAGCCGGCACGCTGATGATCGAACCCACGGAATCGGAATCCAAGGCGGAGCTCGACCGCTTTTGCGATGCCATGATTTCCATTCGATCGGAGATCGCGGCGATCGAGAAAAAGACGATGGATCGCGAAAACAACGTACTCAAAAACGCGCCACACACCGTTTTCGACCTCGTCGACGAGAACTGGAAGCGACCCTACACGTGCGCGGCGGCCTGTTTCCCGGCGAAGAATCTATTGCACGACAAGTACTGGTGCCCCGTGAATCGCGTCGACAATGTTTATGGCGACCGCCATCTCATTTGTTCGTGTCCACCGATGGAAAGCTATCAGTCGGCCGCGGAATAGTTGATTTTGCTGGGCAGCCCACCCCGATCTGCGCGCCTGGTCAACGCGCAGACCCGATAGCTTACGACCTATGCAACGGAACAGGATCGTAACCGATCACGCTGTCGCCTCTCTCTCAAGCAATGGCATGACTTCAGTGCCGAAAGTTTCCATTCCTTCCATCATCGGAGTGAAGCGAGTCATCATGATGTCGATGCCGACCTGCTCGTAGCGACGCAGGCGCTCGGCGAGCAGCGGCGGTGTTCCGACCAGGCCCGCTCCCAGCGCATTGACCATCCGGTCGCGCGGTCCGGCATTGCGCTCGGCCTGGTCGGCAAGTCGTTCCGCCTCTGCCTGCGTCTCGCAGCAGATGACCTGCGGATTGATCGCGTAGCGCAGCTTTCGTCCGTATGTCGCGGCAAGCTCGTCCATCGCGCGCACATCGGCCGCCATGCGTTCGATATTCGACTCGAAATTGCGATAGCCAGGCTTGTACTCGGCGAACCAGACGTCGCCATGCTGCGCAATCAACTCCTTGCCCTGAGGCGATCGACTGGCGGCATAAATCGGCGGGTGGGGCAGATGGCTCGCCTTGGCGACGATGTCGCCCTGATCGGGAATGACGACTTTGCCGTCAGCGCCGGTCAGCGCCGCCCGTACATGCGCGCGATAATACGTGCCGTCAAAATTGAAATCGGAATCGGTCCACAGGCCCTTGATCACCTGGATGTACTCGCCCATGCGCGGATAACGCTCGGCATCGCCAATCCAGGTGCCGTTGCTGAAGAGGTCGAACTCCTCCATCCACCAGCCGTTGACGATGTTCAGCGCGCAACGTCCACCGCTGATGCGGTCGAGGCTGGAGGCCATTTTCGCGACCACCTGCGGGGTCACCATACCGGGATGCACGGCGACCATGAGCTCAATGCGCTTGGTGACCATGGCAAGCGCAGAAGCAAGCACCCAGGCCGAAAGATCGGGGCCGAGGAAACGCTCGGCGATCAGCGTGGTGTCGAAACCAAGCTCGTCGGCGCGGCGGACTGCGTCGCATGCGAACGCGAAAGACCCGTCCTTGCGGCCAGCGAGGTTCGCGCATGATTTGATCTCCGCAATGGCATGATCCATTCGCGGTTCCGGCCGGATGGTGTGAGGCAGCGGAGTCCAGATTCCGAATTTCATCGGCCGTCTCGGCACACGACTGTGCGGTGCGGCAATGATAGCCAGAAAAATGTATAGTTGCGTAGCGGCGACCTTGCTAGCCTAGGTCAAGTTGCGGCGTAGCCGGACGTGGACGGAGATTGCGATGCTGCCTGACTTGCAAGGCCTGCATTTGCGCGGCGCACTTCCCTTGCTGCTGGCTTTGCTTATACCGTCCACACTGTCGGCCGGGGCCGCGCTCGCGCAAACCAAGATCACGGCGGGGATGGTGGCGCACGGGCCGCCACAATGGCCGCAATACATCGCCACCGAGCTCGGCTGGCTCAAGCAGGACAATATCGAACTCGACTTCGTGACGGCGGGCGGCAGCGGCGCGCAGCAGCTCGCTGCGGGCGCGGTCGATATCTGCCATAGCGGCTACCCCGATTTCGCCCGCGCCTCGCTGCAAGGGGCGCCGGTGAAGATCATCATCAACGACATTGTGGCGTCGCCCTACGCGGTCTTCGCCAAGCCCGCCATCAAGCAGATTGCCGATCTTAAGGGCAAGCTGATCAGCATCGGCGGCAATAACGACATCACGTTCATCTACATCAAGCCGTTCCTGGCCTCTGCCGGACTGAAAACGAGCGACGTCGATTTCATCTTCGCCAAGGCGGCGGGAGACCGCTTCGCCGCGCTGGCCGCCGGTGGGATCGATGCCACGATCCTCAATCACCCGACCTATTCCAAGGCGGTCTCGCTCGGGTTCTCGAACCTGGGCGACACCAAGCCCTACGCCGAGGGAATTCCTTTCACCGTTTGGGCCGCGAACATGCCCTGGGCCGAGAAGAATCGGAACGCGCTCACTGCATTTGCGCGCAACTACAAGCGCGGCGTGCGCTGGCTCTACGAGCCCGCCAACAAGGAACGGGCAATCGACGTCCTGATGAAATACGCCAGACAAGACCGCAAGGATCTTGAAGAAGCCTACGACTATCAGGTGACCAAGTTGAAGCTCTATGGCCTCGACGGCGACGTATCGGACAAGACCTACGAGAAGATGGCCGAGGGATTGGTCGAGATCGGTTTTATCAAGAAGCCATTCCCACCTAAATCGGCGATCTTCGACGGCAGTTTCGTCCAGCAGGCGACCAACTGATGACGAGCGGCGGCAGGCTGGCGCAACAGGTGGCACTGGTCACCGGCGGCGGCGGCGAGATCGGCGGCGCGATCTGTCGGCGTTTCGCCGCGGAAGGAGCCGAGGTCGCCATCGCCGACCTCGATCCGGCCAAATCGGAGGCGGTGGCGCGCGTCATCGCTCAAAGCGGCGGCCGCGCGCTGGCGCTGCGGGTCGACGTCGCCGACGAGGTGAGCGCAAAAGACGCGGTCGAGGGTACCATCGCGAGCTTCGGAAGGCTCACCACGCTGGTCAACGTCGCCGCCACCGTCACGCCCGATGGCACGGTCGAGACGCTTTCGCTCGATGACTGGAACAAGGCCATCGCGGTCAATCTCACCGGCGCCTTCGTGATGTGCAAGTATGCCGTGCCCGCGTTGCGGCGTGCGGGCGGCGGCAGCATCATCAACATCGCCTCCCAGCTTGGCCACCTGGGCGTGTCGCTGCGCTCGCCCTACTGCACCACCAAGGCGGCCCTCATCCATTTCACCCGCATCCTGGCGATGGACCACGCCGTCGATAAGATCCGCGCCAACACGATCTCGCCCGGCTTCATCCTCACCGAGCGCTCCAGTCGGCGCTCCGGCGGCAAGGAGCAGGCGCGCGCCGTGGCCGGGCCGCGGCACCTGCTCAATCGGCCGGGCGAGCCGGAGGAAATCGCCGCGGGCGCAGTCTATCTTGCTTCCGATGACGCGGCCTTCGTCACCGCGACCGATCTTTTGATCGATGGCGGCTACATCGCCTTCAAAGGCCGGGTCGAAGCCGACGGCCGTCCGGCGATGATCTGACGATCGGCCTGTGGCGCAATCGAGCCAAGCTCGCTCAAAATCGAATTGAAATTGTAAACGCAGACATGAACCGCCCATTTCATCGTGATGCACAGTTTTGGCCATCCTTAGACGGGACGTACGTGTCGCGGCTTTTGATCACGCTCGTGGTCTGGTTGGTCGCCAGCGTGAACAGCGCGACTGTGGCCTCTGCTCAGACCTATCCGCAACGCGCGGTCAAGTTCATCCTGCCGTTTGGTCCCGCCGCCGGGGTCGACATCACCGCCCGGCTGCTGGGAGAAAAGCTCGCAGCGCGCTGGGGCAAGCCGGTGGTGGTCGAGAACCGACCGGGCGGCGACGGCCTCGTCGCCATCACCGCATTCACCAGTGCGAATGACGATCATACGCTCTTGTTCGTTCCGGCTTCGACCTTCACGGCTCACCCATATACGCACGACAAACTACCTTACGATGCGGAGCGCGACCTGCTTCCGATCACGAACGTCACGACCATTGTGATTGCGCTTGCGGCACCGGCATCGCTGAATGTGAAGACGCTCGGCGAATTCATTGCGCTGGCCCGCGCAAAGCCCGATACACTCAACGTCGCGGCCGCCGCCGGCAATTCCGACCTGATCTTGTCGGCCTTCATCAAGACCCAGCGCCTACCGGTGGCCCGCGTGCCATACCGCGACATCCAGCAAGCACCGAGCGACCTGGCCGAAGCACGCATCCACCTTCTCATGTCATCCTACGCAACCATGCTTCCGCTGACTCAGGCCGGAACGCTCAAGATCCTGGCGGTGACCAGCCGCAAGCGGGTCGGCATCGCTGCCGACATCCCGACCGTCGCCGAAGCAGGGTACCCGTATCTCGGACTGGACAGTCTGATTGGCATGTACGGGCCGCGCGGAATGCCGATGGCGCTGCGCGAAAGCATTGCCGCCGACGTCCGCACGGTAGTTGAGGCCGATCCGACGATTGCAAGCCGGCTGGCGGTGAGCGGCCAAGTCGTCGATCTTCGCGGTCCGCACGAGTTCGCCGCCGGCATTAAGCAGATCCGCGATCAGCTCGCCGCGATCGCGCAAACGCACGGGATGAAGCCCGCACAGTGAGCTGCGGGTCGCGGCCGAGACGGCATCGCCCGACCCGACTTCCGACTTGCTGCCTCAAATCTCCACCAGCTTGTCCGGCAGTTCGTCGCGGTTGAGTGCGCCGGGCGGGAAGTGCTCGGCCAATACTGCACCGCACTGCTCGATCGCGGCAACGAAGCCGTCCGTTGCACGTCCCTGCTTTATTCCCGCGATCAAGGCGGCGACCGCCTGGTCCCAGACATGCGGCGTGACTTTTTCGTTGATGCCGGCATCCGCCACGATCTCGGCATAGCGCTCGGCGACCGAGGCAAAGATCAGGACGCCGGTGCGGTTCTGTGTGTGGTGCAGGCCGTGGGCAAAGAATTGCTGCATGGCTTGCAGGTGCGCGCGCTCGTGCTGGGTGCGGCGCGGCACGATGTGGAAGCGGATCTCCGGGAGCGAGAGCCCAAGCGCCGCAGCGATGAAGACGATGAGCTGGACGACGTAGATCACCGAGGCCGGCCAGAGCGTGAGATAGATCAGCGGCGCCGGCACGACGAGCGCGACGGCCGCGGCCCATGCCAACGGCATCAGGCGGTAGTCGCTCGCGTGCCGGGCGATGACGCAGAAGATTTCGCCCGAGGTCTTCGCTTCTGCCGCGCGGATGGCATCGGCAATGCGCTCTCGGTCGATCTGCGAGATCATCTCGACGCCTCACCAGCTTCCGGACGCGCCGCCACCGCCGAATGAGCCTCCGCCGCCGGAGAATCCGCCACCGCCGGAAAAACCGCCGCCTCCCGAAAAGCCGCCGCCTCCGGAAAAGCCGCCGGAAAAACCGCCGGAGGAACCGGACCACGGCCCGGGTGCCCAAACGATGCCCGACTTTCGGCGGCGGCGATGACTTGGCATCGCGCCAACGATCATGATGAAAATCATCGCGAATACGCCGAGGGCCAAGATCAGAATCAGAATCGTGCCCCAAGGCGGCGTTGGATCAGGCCGTCGCGCCGCGCGCTGCTTCCATTCCTCAGCGTCCCCCGTGAGTACGCTGATGATGTCATCAACGCCGCGCGTGACGCCGCCTGGAATATCATTGGAGCGAAAGCGCGGGATGATCGCGTTCTCGATGATGAGCTTGGAGACAGCGTCAGTGAGCGTGCCCTCAAGGCCGTAGCCCACCTCAATGCGCACCTTGCGCTCGCTTGGCACGACGATTAACAGCACGCCGTTGTTCTTGCCCTGTTGTCCGATGCGCCAGCCGCGGCCGAGTTGAAAGCCGAAATCCTCGATCGAGGTGCCCTGCAGTGATCTCAAGGTGACGACCACGAGTTGGTCGGTGGTCTTGGCCTCGAGCTCCGCAAGCTTTTGGGTGAGCGCCGCCCGCGTTGCCGGATCGAGGATGTTGGCCTCGTCCACCACCCGGCCGCTGAGCGCAGGCAAGACGAGCGCAAAAGCCGGCACGATCGCGAGCAAGAGGAAAGCGAACAGAAACAGCGTGAAGCCTGCGCGGCGGCGGCGGCCACCACCGTTGTCTGCCCCTCCCTCCCCTTCACGCTGGGAAGTGGAGGCAGTGACTGCAAAGCGAGGAGCGGCCTCGCACTCGCGCGCTGCGCTCACGGCGCAACCATCAGAACTTCACCTGCGGCGGCCTGGTCACATCTTCGGCGACGGTAAATGTCTCCATGGGTTTGTTGTTTCTGTAGAGCGTCGAGGCCCAGATCACGCCGGGGAATGTACGCAGCTCCGTGTTGTACCGCCGCACCGCTTCGATGTAGTCGCGCCGGGCGATGGCGATGCGATTCTCCGTGCCTTCGAGCTGCGATTGCAGCGCGAGGAAGTTCTGATTCGATTTCAGATCGGGATAGCGCTCCGAGACCGCGAGCAGCCGCCCAAGGGCGCCGGTGAGTTGCGCCTGCGCCTCCTGAAAACGCTTGAACGCTTCCGGATTGTTGATGATGTCCGGAGGAATCTGCAGCTGTGCCTGGGTCGCACGCGCCCGCGCGTTGGTGACCTCTTCCAGAACCTGTCGCTCCTGCGCGGCATAGCCCTTCACGGTCTCGACCAAGTTAGGGATGAGATCCGCGCGGCGCTGATATTGGTTCAGCACCTGCGACCAGTCCGCCCTGGCGCTTTCCTCATAGCTCGGAATGTTGTTGACACCACAGCCCGCGAGCAGGAGAGCGAGACCAGCGACAAAAAAAGGAATCCAAGCCAGGCGCCGCGGGCTTGATCTGGTGCTCATGTTCAGCCTCCGCTGTCCCTTCCATAGCAGCACGTTGGCTGCTCCAACAGCCCATTGGGGACGAATGAAGGCAACCGCGTGGCGGCGGGCCGGTCCGAACTCGCAAAGCATTGCAGCAAGCCTCATTGACGTTGGCACGATGGAGCGCGCCAACCTGCATCATCGAGGCCCTGCCCCTGGGGCGGCCGCTTGAGAGTTTCACCTTTGTTGGCAAGCCACGGTATCGCCGGATGCGGCACATTTGCGGGAAGCAGTCAGGTGACAGCCACGCTGCATATGAGCATGATAAGTTAATCGGATTGCATCGCGGCATGGCGTGGAGGACGGGAAATGATCAAGCTTGCTCTCAGGTTCGCAATGCCGGCATTCGCGCTTCTTGTCGGCTTGAATTGCGCCGCCGTCGCGCAGGACAAATTGCGCATTGCCGGAGGACTGGCGGGGACGTGGGAGAATTCCTTTTCGGAGCTGGGGCAAAACGCCGGCTTCTTCAAGAAGCACGGGCTCGTGCTGGAGATTTTCTATACCCAGGGCGCCGGCGAAACCCAGCAGGCCGTGATCTCCGGCAGCGCCGATATCGGCACCGGGGTCGGCACATTCAATACGTTCGGAGCCTTTGCCAAAGGCGCGCCGATCCGCGTGATCGCGGCAACGCACACGGGCGCGAATGACCTCACCTGGTACGTGAAAGCGGACTCACCCATCAAGGACAAGAAGGATCTCGCAGGCAAGAGCGTCGCCTACTCCACGGCCGGATCATCCACCTTTGCCGCTGTGCAGGCTTTTCAGAAAGTGTTCGGTGTCACCTACAAGCCCGTGGCGACGGGTAGCCCGGCTTCCACCCTCACCCAGGTCATGAGCGGCCAGATCGACGTCGGTTGGACGTCACCGCCGTTCGCGGTCGATCTCTTGCGGGAGGGAAAGATCAGGCAGATCATGCGCGCCACCGACGTTCCCGAATTGCGAAATCAGACCGCGCGCTTCATGACGGCGAACGCTCACGCCATCGAATCGCGCAGGGCCGTGTTCGTGCGTTATCTGCAGGCCTACCGCGAGGTGGTTGATTGGATGTATGCGGACAAGGCTGCGGTAAAAGCTTTTGCGGATTGGGCCCACATTCCGGAAGCGATCGCGAAATTGGCGCCGGAAGACTATTACCCGAAAAATAACGTCTTGCCCGACCGCATCGAGGGTCTCGACCTGGCAATGGCAGACGCGGTGAGCTTCAAGTACATCGCTGCGCCGTTGACGAAAGAACAGCTCGCGACCCTGATACTCGTTCCCCTCAAATAGCGCCAGTGGTCGCCGATAGCGGCCTATGTTACGCTTGAATAACGTGTCACCCCGAACCTTCGAGGGAGCGACCTTATGAGCCAATCATCGACCGCCGCGCGTCGCCTTCCCAACCGCGAGGCAGCTCTCGAAGCGCTCTACAGCGATATTTCCGCAAAGAGCATGTTCCCCTTCTGGGCGACTTCGACCGACGTCGCGCATGATGAGATCAAGCAGTTGATGGGCACGCAAAAGGCCGTGCCGCATCGGTGGAGCTACAAGAACGATATCGAGCCGATCCTGTTTCGGGCCGCCGAACTGGTCACGATGGACGACTCGGAGCGCCGTTCGCTCATTCTGGTCAACCCCGGGCTTTCGCCGCGGCGCGCGACGGTGAGCACGATGTACACCGCGTACCGGCTCAACGATGCCAACGAGGTGATGCCGCCGCACCGACACTCGCCCAATGCCATTCGCTTCGGCCTGACCGGCAAAGGCAATTTTACCGGCGTCGGCGGTGAGGACATCACCTTCGGTCCGGGCGACATGGTGCTCACGCCGGTCGACACCTGGCACAACCACGGCAACGTCGGCAACGAGCCGGCAATCAATCTCTCCGTGCTCGACCTGCCGCTGGTCGAGACGCTCAACGCCGTCTATTTCGAGCATGATTACACGGAGATGGTCGACGGCAAGCCGGTCAAGAAGAAGCAGCAGACCGCAACCGTGCCGACCGACTATTCGGCGCGGGCCTATGACCACGGCGGCCTTAAGCCCCGCTTCCTCCAGCACCACCGCGGCGCCGGATTTTCCTCGCCGATGTACGTCTATCGTTGGGAAGCGATGCGGGAGCTGATCGAGCGCTTCATGGACTGGGACGGCGATCCCTACGAGGCGCTGTCGATCGAATACACCGACCCGCTGAGCGGCTGCCCGGTGTTCAAGACCATGACATTCTTCGCGCAGGCGCTGCGCCCCGGCGAGAAAACTCGCCCGGTCCGGCAGACCGCGAGCCTGCTGGTTGCTCCATTCGAGGGCAAGGGACACTCGATCATCGACGGCAAGCGTTTCGACTGGGAGAAATTCGATAATCTCGCTGTGCCCGGCGGTTCCTGGTTCGAGCACGTCAACGGCGACGAGAAGCGACCGGCGATCCTGTTCGTCGCCAGCGACGAACCTGCGTTGAAATGCTTCCACCTCTTCAAGAAATGGGGGCGTGACGCCGCCGGGGACATCGTCAAGTTGGTGTGAGCACCGACGCGGCTTAAACGTCTTTGCGCCCCAGCCGCGCCTGCGGCCAAGGTCACCTGTTCGAGTTGGCAGTGCCGAGCCAGTCCAACACCAGCCTCGTATCGCATTTGGACTGCCCGGGCGGCGGTCAGGTTTGGATTGACGGCACGACGCTCTACATCGCGCATATGGCGGCGCCGCACGGAACGACCGTCGTCGACGTTTCCGATCCGCGCCGTCCCCGGCAACTAGCGACCATCGATATCCCGGAAGGCTGGCATTCGCACAAGGTGCGGGTGTCGAACGGGATCATGCTCGTCAATCACGAGAAGATCGGCCAAAGCGGTGCGGCCGACTTCGGCGGCGGGCTCGGCATTTATGACGTATCGCAGCCGAGCAATCCGAAACCGATCGCCAAATGGCGAACGGCCGGGCGCGGCGTGCACCGCTATGATTTCGATGGACGCTACGCCTACATCTCGCCGACGGTCGAGGGTTACGTCGGCAATATCATGATGATCCTCGATCTCGCCGATCCCGCCCGCCCGGTCGAGGTGGGGCGGTGGTGGATTCCGGGCCAGTGGAAGGCCGGCGGAGAACCTTATCCCTGGCACGACGGGCCCGCGCCGCGTTGTCACCATCCGCTGCGCTTGGGCAATCGCCTCTACGTCAGCTACTGGCATCACGGCCTCTTCATCCTGGATATTTCCGACATGTCGCGGCCGAAAGCGGTGGCGCATACAAACACCAGCCCCGCGTTTGCGCACCCGACGCATACCTGTCTGCCGATTCCGCACCCGCTCAAGGGCCGCCGCATCATGGTGGTGGCGGACGAGGACGTCGCCAAGCTGCGGCCGTCGGCGCCCTCCTTCGCCTGGATTTACGACATCACGCTCGAGCAATTGCCGGTGCCGATCGCAACATTCCAGGTGCCCGGGCTCGACGTTGACGGCAGCCCGCAATCGCCGATGAGCGGTTGCCACCAGCCGTCGGAGCGTCTGCGCGGCACCGTGATCCCGTTCGCGTGGTTCGCGCAGGGCCTGCGCCTCGTTGACATCGCGGACCCGTTCGCTCCGCGCGAGGTCGGCCATTTTCTACCCAATCCAGCAGACGGCGAGGATCGTCCATCCTCCAATGACGTCACGCTCGACGATCACGGGCTGATCTATCTCGTCGATCGCGTCCGCGGTGTCGACATCATCGAAGCTACGGGGGTGCAGTGAGGGTTGCCATGAAGAATGCAAGCGTTGCCCGCAGGGATGTCTATCCGATCGGAAAGAAAAATCCGAACCTGCCTTTTCATCCGGCGGTGCGCGCGGGCGACTTCATCTTCGTTTCGGGCCAGGTTGCGAAGGATGCCGACGGCAACATGATTTCGGGAACGATCGAGGAAGAGACGCGCGGCACGATCGAGGCTATTCAGCGAATTCTCGCGGAAGAGGGAGCGGCACTGTCCGATGTCGTGCGCGTCACGACCTATCTCGAGGATGCCCGCGACTTCGGCCGCTATAACCGGGTGTTCGGAGAACAGTTCAAGGATGCCGTGCTGGCACGCACCACCGTCGAGGCGCGGGCGGTGATCAGCACCAAGATCGAAATGGACGCCATTGCGTACAAGCCGCGCAGTGGGTGACTTGGTGCGGCGCTATGAGCCGAGGGACTAGGGAGGACGCCACGTGATCAGATTGCTCGGGCGGCAGACGTCGGGAAACGTGCAGAAGGTCATCTTCTGTCTGGAGGAACTCGGTTTGCCCTATGTCCGCGAGGACTACGGTCGCCAATTCGGCAACACGCTGACCGAGGCATACCGCAAGCTCAATCCAACCGCGAAGGTCCCAACCCTGATCGATGGCGAGCTCGTGATCTGGGAATCCCACACGATCCTTCGCTATCTCGCCGCCGTGCATGAGCCGGCGCTGACCGGCGCGACGGCGGCCGAGCGCACCATGGTCGAGCGTTGGATGGACTGGCTGCTCGGCGCCCTGAACACGCCCTATGTCGCCGTGTTCAAGGACGCCAAGAAGGCGCCTGCGGAGCGCGCGCCCGATTTCGCCGCGCAGAGTGCCGATCTTCTCGCCCAGCTCAAATTACTCGACGGCCACATCGCCGGGCGCGATTGGTTCGCGCTCGATCGCTTCACCATCGCCGACATTGCGCTCGGCTCGATCGTGAAGCGCTGCCTCGAGTTTCCGATCGAGCGCCCGGCCTATTCGGAGCTCGAGCGCTGGCAGGCTGCGATCAATGCACGGCCGGCCTTTGCGGTGGCGATCGGCGCCAAGCCAGCCATCGCAGTTTTCGGGTCCGTTTAGGAGCCCCAATTCAATCACTTACAGCCGGATTCCCTACGCAAAAGAACAGGGAATTTTGAAATGCGTATCAGGGAATTTTTTGCGAGGAACAGGGAATTCGGTCGTCTCCCGCTGTGGTAGACTCCATCCGCGGCGCAACGAAACGACAAGAGCCTCGAAATCGGAGGGAGCGATTGACCGCTTCGCTCAGCCGTTTGTTTTTGCTCGCCTGCGTATACTCGCGAGCCCCGCCGCCCTGGCACAGACCTATCCCGACCGCAACGTCACCATCGTGGTGACCACTGCAGCCGGCGCCTTGACCGACACGCTCACCCGCGCCGTTGCACAGCAGCTATCGGAGATGTGGAAGCAGAGCGTGATTGTCGAAAACCGGAGCGGCGCTGGATACTCGATCGCGGCCCAGTCCGTGATGCGGGGCGAGCACGACGGCTACACGCTGCTCGCTTCGGAGACCGGCTTCTACACGACCCAACCGCATCTCTATGCTGAAGGCAAGCTGGCCTACGACGCGGAGAGGGACTTCGTTCCGGTTGCCGGCTACGGCACCATTCCGACAGCACTGCTCGTGAATCCGTCGGTGCCGGTCAATTCAGTAAGCGACCTGATCGCGCTCGCCAAGAAGAAGCCAGGGGCCGTGACCTTTGGGACCGCCGGCGTCGGTAGCGCGCTGCACATTGCCGGCCTCGAGCTGGAGAGTCTCACCGGCATCAAGATGACGGCCGTGCACTATCGCGGCGCGGCACCGGCACTGAGTGATGTGATTGCCGGGCACATCAACGCGGTGATTATGGGGCCATCCGTGGCGCTGAGTTCAGTGAAGCTCGGAAAGCTCAAGATGCTCGCCTTCGGCAGCGAGAAGCGGGTGCCGCAGTTCCCTGACGTGCCGACCATCGCCGAGACAGTTCCGGGATACGAGGCAAACGTATCGTTCGGGTTGTTTGCTGCGGCGGGCACCCCTGCCGAGATTATCAAGAAGGTCAACGCCGACGTACAAAAGATCGTCAGCGATCCTGAATTCCAGAAGAAATACCTCGAGCGCCTTGCGGTTCAGCCGGTACCGGGGCCAATCGACGCCTTTGCCGAATATCTACGCACGGACTCGGCCAAATGGCGCGAGGTCATTAAGGCGGCGAACGTGAAGATCGAATGAGTGCCCGTGCGGTCCGGAGGGTCGCATAACGATGTCCGCTTTTGGGGGTAAAGCAGACATCGGAGGTTGGCCTCAATGTCCGCTTATGACCCATAGCGGACATGAGGGGGCCGCTTTTGCTGCGATGCACAGCCCCGACCTGCTGGTCATTTGAACCTGCGATTCGCTTGATTTCCCCGAACGCCGAGAGCCCACTACTTTCCACGACGTCCACATCAGGCGCAACCGATGTCGCTGAGGGGAGGAACGTGAAAATGGCTACAAACGGCGGGTTTCCTGCCTTTCTTGCCGGCGTCCGTGTTCTGGACCTGACTCAGTTCGAGGCCGGCCCATCCTGCACGGAGGCCCTCGCCTGGCTCGGTGCCGAGGTCGTCAAGGTCGAAAACCCGGACGGCGGCGAAGCGGGCCGCTCCTTGTTGGGCCGGCAACCCGGC
>Ga0306920_100002219_pt1 | contig 24465 bp, 21 predicted proteins | sample flu12Cox44000170_FD_204666 | JGI IMG/M metagenome (GOLD analysis project Ga0306920, IMG submission 204666) | Lab enrichment of tropical soil microbial communities from Luquillo Experimental Forest, Puerto Rico - flux4day.12C.oxic.44.000.170 (v2)... | ecosystem: Environmental > Terrestrial >...
GCAACCTGCGCGAGGCGATTGAGGGCTGCCTGTCCGTTGATGTTGTCGAGCCCAAGCCCGGCGGCAAGGAACGCATTCTGGAAATCATCGTGTGAAAGCGCTCTCCGGGCGTGACTTTGTTCGCCTGATCGAGCGGCGCGGCTGGAAACTGCTGCGTATCAACGGCAGTCATCACATCTATGGCAGAGCGGGCAGCGTTGTTCGCCTGTCAGTCCCAATTCATGGGAATCAATCGCTCAAGACAGGATTGCTGCGGCATCTGGCAAAGCTCGCAGAGATACCTGACGACGAATTGAACTGACCCGTAACTGCCCTACCCCACCCGGATCAACTCGTCATTGGGGGTGATCGTGCCGGTGATGGCCTCGAAGCCGGCGGGCGTGATCCGGTACATGTCCTCGACATGAAATCCCATGCGCCCGGGAATCATGTAGAGCGGCTCCATGGTGCAGGTGATGTTGGGCGCGAGAATCACCGCGCGGGTATCGGTGATGTAGGGCTCCTCGTGGATGGTCTGACCGATGCCGTGGCCGAGAAACTTGAGGGTGGGCTCGATGCCGCGCGCGCGCAGGTAATCGACATAGGTGCGGTAGAGATCGGCGACCGCAGTTCCCGGCTTGAGCATGGACTTGCAGGTCTCGCGCGCCCCGATCATCACGCTCCAGATCCGGCGCTGCTCGTCGGTGGGCTCGCCCATCACGGCGGTGCGCGTGACATTCGAGCGGTACTGCGCCATGTCGCCGAGAATCTCGATTCGCAGCACGTCGCCGTGCTCGATCTTCTTGTCGGTCGGCGTGCAGTTGGTAACGCCGCTGCGCACGCCGGAACCGACCTGGCATTTGAGCCCTTCGCAGCCGCCCTCCAGCATGCGGTTGCCGATGATCTGCGCGAGCGATTTCTCGGTCATGCCCGCACGCACCTCGCCCAGCGCCTCGCCGGCAACGCGGTCGGTGAGCGCGCCGACCGCCTTGAGCACCGCAATCTCCTCCTCGGTCTTGATCATGCGCACGTTGAAATAGAGCTCGCGGCAGGGGACGAGTTGCGCTGCGGGCAGACGCTCGCGCAGCCGGATGTAGTCCTGCGCCGGCATGTAATCGAGCTCGATGGCGATCCGGCCCGAGGCGACACCTGCCTCGACGAGCGCGTCGGCAAGCACGTCGGCGGGATCGTCCGTGAACTGGTTGTAGGCACGGATGTCGGAGAAGCGCGAGCGCGAGCGCGCGAGATTCTCCTCGACATTGACCACGATCTGCGCGGCGAAGGCATCGCCGGCGAGAACGGTGATGGTGCGGCGAAACCGGTTGCTGGCATGGCTCGGCACCAGGAAGCCTGCCGTGTAGGTGACATTGTCCTGCGAGAACGCGACCAGCGCGTCGTATCCCGCGCCCTGCATGGCGGCTCGCAGCCTGCGGATCACCTCATGCTCCATCGGCACCTCTCTCACTCCCCCTCCTGCACAAGGCGCAGCACGTGTGCGGGCGATCTGCCGGCAAGCCCGAGGCGCTCGAGCGTGAGGCCGTCGCGCCCATAGTCGACCCCGGTCGCAAGCCCGGCAAGCGCGATCAGCGCCGATATCGTGGGCGTGGCGATGCCTGCGAGCTGCCCGAGTGCCGCGATTGGCACGAGCCCGTGCCCGACGTCCTCGTGCACATAGCGATGATCGAGCGAGGACGGCGACTTGATGGTCTTGTTGGGCTCGCTTTCGCGGCAGGCGCGCGAAATGTCGCCGCTGTCCCTTGCCGCCGTGGTGGTAAGGCCGGCGGCATGGAAAAAATCGAGAAACGAGACGGCGGGAACGCCGAGCGCGGACGCAACCGCCATGCGCTCGGCATCGACCGCGGCCGTCACGCGCCCGATCGCCGGCGTGAAGCCTTCGCGGTAGAACAGGAAATTACCGCCGGTATGCTCGATCCAGCCGGCGTTCATGAGCATCCCCGGAGGATGAAAGACCGCGTTGAGATTCCCGAGCCCGGTCTCGAGCACGCTCGATGCCGGCTCGATCTCGGGAAAGAGCGGCTTGACCAGCGCGAGCAAGGCCTCGGTGTGGCGGGCCGGCAGTGCGGCAAAGCGCAGCCGCTTGATGACGCTGTAGATGTTGACGACACCCGGTCCCTCCATGCGCGTGACATAGGTCAGCGAGACGGTCTCGCAGTTGCGCAGGGCCCCGCGGTAGCCGGCGTTTCGAAGCTCGTGCAGAAAGTGCAGGCCGCCGCCGGTGTGGCCGGGATTGATGAAGATGGGGGTTGCACCATCGATCAGGGGCGCGAGCGCGCGCGCGTAATACCCATGCGCCACGCCCGGGACGACGAGCATGATCAGGTCCGCGCCGCGGATCGCTTCCGCAACGTCGGTGGTCAGCAGATCGACGGGCACGAGCCCCTGCACCATGCCGCGTGCCGCAATCCCGCCCTGCGCGCGCAATGGAGCAAGCCGCTCGGGATTGCGGGCATGCAGGCGCACGCTGTAGCCGCGCTGCCCGAGATCGGCAGCCGCCGCGCATCCGCCGTGCCCCGCACCCAGGATCGCAACCGATTCGACCGCCATCGCCCTCCCCGCCACGCCGGATCATGGGCCGCATGCAGGGCTTGTCAATGAAGGCGGCGGCTGCGCAATTGCAATGCGGTGCTAGCCGTGGCGCCTATCGCCTGGGGGCGCCCCTGTGCTATCGCAACCGCGAGGCGGCGGAGCGATCCGCCCGGTAGCTATGGGATTCCTGCACATGCACTTCGCCATCTCCTCGACCTGGGGGCCGACCGACCCGACGCGCGCCATGCTCCCGTTCATCTTCGCGGCCTCCGCGTTGCAGTCGGGCGATCGCGTCACGCTGATGCTGTTCCATGACGCGGTGCTGTTGGGGGTCGAAGGCATGGGGGCAAAGCTGGTGCCGGTCGGGCCGCCCAATCGCTACGAGGAGGTGGCGGGCCATGGCGGGGTCAAGCTCTGGGCGTGCAAGCCGTGCGTCGATGCGCGCGGGATTGTCGCTTCATCGCTCGACAAGCGCATCAAGCTTGGCGGCATGAACGAGTTTCATGCCGCCTGCAAGGAGGCCGACACGCGCGTGGTGACGTTCTAGGCCTGCTCAGTCAGGAAACTCTGCCTCATGCTGAGGAGCATCGCACCCCTTCAGGTGCGATGCGTCTCAAATCAATCACGGCTCACGCTGACCAGCACGATGGATATGTTATCGTGCCCGCCCGCGCCCATAGCTGACGCGAACAGCGTGCCCACCGCCTCCTCATCGCTCCCCGCCAACGCGCGTTCGATCTCCGCATCATCAAGCATGTCCGTGAGGCCGTCGCTGCACAGGAGCCAGCGTGCCCGCAGGAGCGAACCGGGCTCGCTCAGGTGCTCCACCCCGATGTGCGGGGCAACCGGAACGAAGCTCACGCCGCCGCCGAGCGTCTGCGTAATGATCCCGCTGCGCGGGCCGGGCGGGACGTCGTCGATGCTCAGCTGCTCGATGCGTCCGCTGCGCTCACGGTAGATCCGGCTGTCGCCGACGTTGAACCAGAGCGCGTGCTGGGCGCTGAGCACCAGTCCTGCCACGGTGGTGCCCATGCCCAGGAGAGAGCGGTCACGCCGCATGGCTGCGTAAAGATCGGCATTGGCCTCGCCAAGCAGCGCGGCGATGCAGTCGGGGTCAGCGCTCGCCTTGGCAGCAGCCAGACGCTTGACCGTGTAGCGGCTCGCGACCTCGCCGCAGGCGTGGCCGCCGAGCCCATCGGCGACAGCGAACAGGAGGGTCTCGGTGAGCGCGTGCCGGGAATGTCGCGGCGCCGACATTTCGGGCTCCGACACCCATCCCGCGACCACAAGGCTGTCCTCGTTGCTTTCGCGCACGCCTCCCCTGTGGGTGAGCGCAGTAGCGGCGATATGCAACAGATCGTCCATGATTGAAGCGCCTTGGGGCGATATGCAGGGCGGCTCGCACGCTGCGGTCACTTTCGCTAGATTGGCGCCATTGGCAAGCAGTCAAGTTGGCGCACGGGTTTCGACCTGTTCGAATGGCACGCAGTGGAGACGGCAATGGCGGAGAAGAAGACTTATACCGGCGGTTGCCATTGCGGCGAGGTGCGTTTTGAAGTGACCGCCGATCTCAGCAGCGTGGTGTCCTGCAACTGCTCGATCTGCCAGAAGCGCGGGGCGCTATGGGTTTTCGTCACCCCGGAAAGCTTTGCGCTGCGCGCGGGACTCGATGATGTCAAGGACTATCAGTTCGGCAAGAAGATCATTCATCACCTGTTCTGCCCGCAATGCGGCGTGGGCGCATTCTCGCGCGGCAATGCGCCGAACGGCGGCGAGATGGTCGCCATCAATGTGCGCTGCCTGGATGACGTGGATGTAGCCGGGCTGAAGCTGGTGCCATTCGACGGCCGCAGCCTTTAGCTACTTGTAGCACTCGACGAGGACGGTTGCGCGGACGCCCTTCTCGGCGACGTCTGCCGGCTCCAGCCTGGCAGCCGAGGTGACGGCCTCGTAGGGGATGCCTTTGGCATCCAGAAATTCCCTGGCGATGTTGCTCTTGATGGCAAAGTTCACGTTCTGCGGCACCAGGCCGCTCTTCTCCAGGGCGGCCGCTGCATCCATGGTGATGGCGACAATACCGACGAGGTTGCCGGCCAGATCAAGCAGCGGCCCGCCGCTGTTGCCGGGCTGAATGGGCGCGCTGAACTGCAGGAAGCGGGTGTCGTCGCCGAGGCCGGCAAGCGCCGACACCGTGCCGACCGTCACCTTCGACGAGCTGGCGAGCACGTCCGAAAGCGGGAAGCCGACCGCCACCACCGACTCCGCTTGCCTGATGCCGCGCCCATCGCGCAATGTCAGCGGCTCCAGCGCCGACGGATCGGTGCGCAGCAGCGCGAGATCGTTGGCCTCGTCGAACGTCACGATCGATGCCTCGATCACACCGATCGAGGTGCGAAGCTGCACCTTGGCGCAACCCTCGATGACATGATGGTTGGTCAGGACGTGACCGCTCTTGTTCACGGCAAAGCCCGAGCCGGTCGATCGCAGCTTGGGAGCCGGCGGCTCGGTGCGCGCGGCAAGCTTCCGCCGCGCACTCTGGATGCCGATCTCGGCCTCCTTGGCCTCGGTCGACTTCGGGTCGAGATTGGCGGCCGCCTGGTGATAGTCGGAGAGCGCTTGGCGCAGATCGCCGCGGGTCTCGTAGGCTTCCCCGCGCGCGAGGTAGGCCACCGCCACACGCGGATGCTTCAGGCTGATAGCCTGGCTCAGGTCGACAATGGCGCGCTCGTATTCGCCCTTCTTCGCGTAGCTGCGGCCGCGCAGAAAATACGGCTGCGGATCGTTGGCATCGAGGCGAATGGCAATGCCGAAATCGTCAATGGCGCGATCATGCTCGCCGACCATGAGCCAGGCCTGCCCGCGCCCGGAAAAGGCTGCCCCGAGGCTGGGATTGATCTCGATGGCAGAGTTGTAATCTTTCACCGCAAGATCATGCTGTCCCTTCTTCAGGTAGATGTCGCCGCGCAGCGAATAGTCGCTCGCGCGCGGCCCGAGCCGTATGGCCTCGCTCACCGCGGCAATCGCCGCCTCGTAGTCGCCCTTCCTGAGATAGAGCGTGCCCATGCTCGCGTGGGGCACGGCGCTGTTCGGGTCAAGCTTGCTTGCCTTGTCGAAATCGGCGAGCGCGCCATCGAAGTCGTCCTTTTTCAGGAACTGCATGCCGCGAAAGTTGTGGGCCAGCACCAGCTCGGCGGTCGAGGACGCCTTGGCGGCGATAACCCGCGTGCAGGCGGCAATGGCAGGGTCCGGCGCCCCATTCACGCAGACCGCGGCATCCTGTGCCGCCGCCGGCGAAATGACGGCTCCCGAGATGAAGGGCAGGACGAGGACGAGGAGCAGTCTGCTGCACACGTTCCTTATCCCTCGCGATGCAGGACGCGAATGCTGGGGTAAAGTGGTGCGATATACTTCCTGATCGTCGAGACCATCGCAAGAGCCTTCGGAGCGGGCGTGAACGACAGCAAATATATCGGCAAGCCGGTGCGGCGCATCGAGGATCGGCCGCTGCTCACAGGCGACGGGCGCTTTGTCGGCGACCTGCGTTTTTCCGGCACGCTGGAGGCCGCCTTCGTGCGCAGCCCGCATGCGCACGCCCGCATCCGCAGCATCGATACATCAGCCGCGCGGCGCTTTCCGAACGTGCACGCCGTGCTCACGCTCGCCGATCTCGCGCCCCTGCTTGCGCAGGAGCGCCTGCCGCTGGGCTTCCGCACCAGCGATCTGCCGCCCGATATCACGCCGTTTGTGCTCGCCCGCGACGAGGTCGCCTTCGTCGGCGAGGCGGTGGCGGCGGTGATTGCCGAGACGCGCTATGCCGCCGAGGACGCCGCCGCGCTGGTGGCCGTCGACTACGAGCCGCTGCCGGCGGTTTCCGACTGCCGCGCAGCGCTGGTCGCGGGCGCACCGCGCGCGCACCGCGCGCGCCCGACCAACCTCTTGGTTGCGCTCAAGCAGGCCTACGGCGACGTCGCCGGCGCGTTTGCGCGCGCGCCGCACCGCGCGAGCCTTCATCTCAAGCAGCATCGCGGCGGCGCGCATTCCATGGAGGGACGCGGCGCGCTTGCCGTCTACGACGCAAACGAGGACCGGCTCACCTTGTGGACCTCGACCCAGCTGGCGCACGAGGTGCGCGCCTTCCTGATGCAACTTTTGCGGCTCGACGAGAACCAGCTGCGCGTCGTGGCGCCCGACGTGGGCGGCGGCTTCGGTGCCAAGTTCCTGATGTACCCGGAGGAGGTCACGCTCGCCGCCGCCTGCCTGATGCTGCGGCGACCGATCAAATGGACCGAGGATCGGCGCGAGCATTTCCTCGCCGCCGTCCAGGAGCGCGACCAGTACTGGGATCTGGAGGTCGCATTCGACGAGCGCGGCCACCTGCTCGCGGTGCGCGGCACGCTGATCCACGACCAGGGCGCCTACACGCCGCAGGGAGTGAACCTGCCCTACAATGCGTCGACCGGGCTCCCCGGCCCCTACCTGCTGCCCGCTTACGAACTCGAACTGCTGGTCGCCGAGACCAACAAGGTCGCGACCATGCCGGTGCGGGGTGCCGGCTATCCGGAGGCGGCATTCGCCATGGAGCGCCTGCTCGACCGCATCGCGGACGAGCTCTCGCTTGATCGAGAGGAGGTGCGCCGGCGCAATCTCATCCCGCCGGAGAAGATGCCCTATGTCACGCCGCTGAAGAGCCGCTCGGGCTCGCCTATTGCGCTCGACAGCGGCGACTTCCCCGCCTGCCAGCGCAAGGCGCTCGAAGCCATCGATCGCAGTGGCTTTCCCGAGCGGCAACGGCGCGCGCGGGAGGCGGGCCGCTACCTCGGACTAGGCATCGGCAATGGCGTCAAGGGCACCGGGCGCGGCCCGTTCGAATCCGCCGTCGTGCGCATCGGCCGCTCCGGGCGGGTCTCGCTTTATACCGGCGCCATGCCCATGGGACAGGGATTGAAAACGGCATTGGCGCAAATCTGCGCCGAGCAGCTCGGGGTTGAGCCCGAGGTGGTCAGCGTGACCGCAGGCGACACCGCTGTCATTCCCTACGGCCAGGGCGGCTTCGCCAGTCGCCAGACCGTGACCGCCGGCTCCTCCACCCATCTCGCCGCTGCCGCGGTGCGCGAGAAAGCGATGGCGGTCGCAGCCCACATGCTCGAAGTGAGCATCAGCGACCTCGTGATGCGCGACGGGCGCATCGAGATTGCGGGCGCACCTGGCAGCGGGCTTGCGCTGCGCGAGGTGGCGGAGGCGGTCGCCGGCGTGCCCGGCTACGCCATGCCCGGCAAATTCGATCCCGGGCTCGAGAGCCTGCAGAGCTTCCAGCCCGGCGCGCTGACCTATGGCGGGGCGTGCCACGCGGTCGAGCTCGAAGTCGATATCGAGACTGGCGGCGTGCGCATCCTGCGCTACGTGGTGGTCAACGACAGCGGCCGCATCATCAATCCGATGATCGCCGAGGGCCAGATCATGGGCGGCGTGGTGCACGGCATCGGCAACGTGCTGTTCGAATGGATGGGCTACGACCGCGACGCGCAGCCCCTCACCACCACCTTCGCCGACTATCTGCTCGCAAGCGCGACCGAGGTCCCGAATGTGGAGGTGACGTTCGCGCCATATCCCTCCCCGCTCAATCCGCTCGGGGTCAAGGGCGTGGGCGAATCGGGCTGCGTGCCGGCCGCCGCCGCTGTTGTCGCGGCGATCGAGAGTGCGCTGTCTCCATTCGGCATCCGTATCACGGAATACCCCGTCACCCCGGCGCGTTTGTTTGAATTGATGGAGAAAGCTCGACCCTCCTCACCGTGAAGGGTCAGGATCACTGCCCCGGCTTGATGCCGAGGTCCTTGGCGATGGCGGCGAGGCGGGCGCGCTGCTCGGCGATGGCGGCGGTGAATTCCTCCGGGCCGCCGAGATTCATGATCTGGCCGGTCGTGATCAGCCGCTGCTCGATGCTTGCATCGGCCACCGTACGCACGTCCTCGGCAATGCGCGCGCGCAGCTCAAGCGGCATGCCGGGGGCAGCAAAGAAGCCGACGAGACCATCGAAGGCAAGCTCGGGATGTCCGGCTTCGGTTGCAGTCGGCACCTCGGGCAAGGTGGGCGCGCGCACGCGGTTGGTCATGATCAGCGGCTTGATCTTGCCGGCCTGCAACTGCGGCCGCACGATGGCGAGCGCCGCCTCATAGACCTGCACCCGCCCCTCGGCGAGATCGTTCGCGGCCTCGACCGGGTTGCGGTACGGCACCTTGGTCATGTCGAGGCGGTTGCTCTGAAGAAACCCGGCAAAGGAGAAATCGAGTGCGCCGGTGGTGCCTGCCCAGTTGAGCTTGCCGGGCTGCGCGCGCGCCATCGCCACCAGGTCGGCAAAGCTTGCCACGCCGAGCGCAGCCGGCACGGCGATGGTGATCAGCGTGTTCGAGACTCGCGCGATGGGCACCAGATCCTCCGCCCGATACGGCAGGCTGTCGTGCAGGTACGGGTGCGCGGTAAACGACGAGGTGGGAGAAGCAAGCAGCACGTGATCGTCATGCGAGCTCAGGAATGAGGTGATGGCCACGATGCCGTCGCCGCCGGGTCGATTCTCCACTACTGCCGGCTGCCCCCATCGCGCGCTCAGCCGATCAGCGAGGAGCCGGGTGCCGATATCCACGCCAGCTCCGGCACCGAGCGTGACCACGAACTTGACCGGACGCGTCGGCCACGCACGCGGGCTGTTCTGGGCAGACGAAGGTGCGCAGGAGATGACGAGCGCCGCGAGAATGCCCATGGCAAGCGCAAGCGATCGGGGCAGAGCGGGCATGCATCTCCTCCAGTCTCGAAATCAGGTTAGGATACGGCATGAGCGCGCCGGCACAAAGCAACGCCGCAGCCCAAATTGCCGCACTGCGCAGCGCAGCCGCCGTGCGTGAGCGCTGCGCGATCGTGCATGACTTCGTCGCCCGCGGTCATTCGTCGTATTTCACGCTCGACGAAGCCAGGTTGACGGATGTTGCGGAATACGTGGCGCAGGTGACGCGCGAAGCGTATCCCGATCTCGACATTCCCTACCACAGCCGGTGGCGGCACTTTTCGGCGGGCGGCATCGACCGCTGGCGCGAGCTGGCGGCGAGCGTGCGCATGCATCGAATCGAACGCGCCCGCATGGCCGTCGATCTCGTCACGGTGAGCGTCCTTCTCGATGCCGGCGCGGGCGATGTCTGGCGCTATCGCGAGTCGGCAACCGGATTGTCGTTGACCCGCTCCGAGGGGCTTGCCGTCGCGAGCCTCGACATGTTTCGCGCGGGCGCCTTCTCGTCCGCACCCGACTGGCCCTGTCGCGTGGATGACGCTGCCTTGGCAGAGATCGATGCCGCGAAGCTGGCGCGCCATTTTCAGGTCGATGCGGCCAATCCTCTGCTCGGGCTCGAGGGCCGTGGCGCGCTCCTGTGCCGGCTCGCCCGCGCGCTCGCCGAGCGTGGGGACCTGTTCGGTTGCGGGCCGGCGCGCCCTGGCAACCTGGTCGACTATTTCGCGAGCATTGCGGAGGGCGAAGCGGTGCCGGCTGCGACCGTGCTCGCCACGCTGCTCGAAAGCCTCGCCGGCATCTGGCCTTCGGCACTGACGCTGCATGGCGTTGCGCTGGGCGATGCCGGGCGGCATCGCGCGCTGCGCAACGGCGATGCGACCGACGGCATCGTGCCGTTCCACAAGCTTTCGCAATGGTTGGCCTATTCGCTGATCGAGCCGCTCGCCGATGCAGGGCTCGCGATCGAGGGCATCGACGCGTTCACCGCACTACCGGAATATCGCAACGGCGGCCTGCTGATTGATCTCGGCGCCATTTGCCTGCGTCCGGGCATCGACCCGCAGCATCGCTACGAGGTCGACTCGGAGCTGGTCGTAGAATGGCGCGCGCTCACCATTACCCTGATGGACCGGCTGCTCCCGCGGGTGCGGGAGAAGCTCGGGCTCCGCGCAAGCTTCACCTTGCCGCACATGCTGCAGGGCGGGACCTGGAGTGCGGGCCGCAAGATCGCGCGCGCGCTCCGCCCGCCCGACGGCCCTCCCCCGCTGCTGGTGGCCGCGGATGGCACGGTGTTCTGAAGGACTGCTCAAAAAGTGTTCACAGGCGCGAGTTCACCGCCTGCACGGTCTTCGCTACACTTGTGGCAAGCACGTTTGTCTCAATCCAATTCGTCCAATCCATGGGAGCTTCCATGTACGCTGCCTTCACTCGCCGCGCTACGCTTGCTCTGCCAGTTTTGCTCGCCTCAAGCTCCCTCGTCACGCGGGCGGCGGCAAACGACAAGGTGCTCAGGGTCGGGACGCTCAAGCTCATCCATGGCATCTCCGCGTATTTCTACGAGAAGTTCGTGCCGGCGGGTTATACGGTCGAAGTCTTCCCCTTCGAGAGCCCGACCGACGGCAAGAACGCGGTGCTCACCGGAACCGTGGATACCTGTATCCACGGCATTGCGGCCTTCCTGCTCGGCGCCGCCGCCGGCGAGCCGATCATGATCGTGGCCAACGCCAACAACCGCGGCATGGCGGTGATTGCCGGCGCCAACACCGATATCAAGTCGATCAAGGACCTCAGGGGCAAGCGGGTCGCCATCTGGCCGGGCTCAACGCAGGAGGCAGTGATCCTGGAGCGGTTGCGGATGGAGGGCATGTCGATCAAGGACATCCAGCCAATCCGGCTGCAGTTCTCCGACCATCCGGCGGCGCTCGCGCGCGGTGACGTCGACGCCTATGTGGGCGCCGAGCCTGCCCCCGGCATCAGCCTCGCCAACGGCAGCGGGCGGCTCGTCGAATATCCCTATTCGACCCCGATCGGCTCGCTCAACATGATCCTTTCCGCCAGCGAGAAGGCGGTGAAGGAGAATCCCGAGCGCATCCGGATGATCGTCGACATGCACCGCAAGGCAGTGGACTACGCGATGGCCGATCCCGCCCAGATCGTTCAGATGGCGATGGCCAAGCTTGGCCAGCAGAAAAAATCGATTGAGCTTGCGGTCCCGAACGTGGAGCTTGCCTGGAAGATCGATGATGTGTTCATGCAGCGCGCCGGCGCCTATACCCGGCTGATGTTCGAGAACAAGCAGATCCGCCAGATGCCCGACCTCGAGACACGCGTCACCCGACAGTTCATGTAGTCAGCAGTGAGCGAGCAGGCCACGGCGCTTACGCAGGCATCACAGCCCGCTATTGCAGAAGCACCCGCGGCGCAGCACCGTCGCGCGCGGGTGATGCAGACCGTCCGCACCGTTGCGCTGGGCGCGGGCTTCCCGCTCCTCCTCGTCCTGCTGTGGGACCGCGCGGTCGCCATTACCGGCACACGGCTGATCCCGAGCCCGCGCGAGGTCGGCGTGATGATGTACGACTTCACGTTCGGCGGCATCTACGACGACGCCTTCAGCGGCACCATCCTCACCCACGTCTGGAAGTCGATGACGCGCGTGTATGGCGGTTTCTTTCTCGCCGCGCTGATCGCGATTCCGCTCGGCCTGATGATCGGCCGCATCAAGCTGCTGCGCGCGCTGCTCGACCCTACTATCAACCTCTTGCGCCCAATCCCGGTCACCGCATGGCTGCCGTTGTCCATGATCTTCTTCGGGCTGGGACCGAACGCGGCCGTCTTCCTGGTCTTTCTCGGCGCGTTCTATCCCATCCTGCTCAACACCATCTTCGGCGTGCGCTCCGTCGACGTGCGCCTGTTCGAGGCGGCGGCCATGCTCGGCTGCGCCGGCTCCGCCATGTTCCGCCAGGTGGTGCTGCCGGCCTCGCTGCCCGCGATCTTCAACGGGCTGCGCATTGCACACGGCTTTGCCTGGATCCTCATTGTGGTGGGCGAGATGACCGGGGTCCCCACCGGGCTCGGCTCGGTGATCATGGACGGCCGCACGCTTTCGCGCACCGATCTCGTGATCACCGGCATGATCGTGATCGGCGTGTGCGGCTTCGTGACCGACCGCATCATTGTCGCCATCAGCAATCGGCTGTTGCAATGGAGCCCGCAGCATCATGCGTGAGGTAATGCGGCCTCACATAACGCTGCGTGGCGTCACCAAGCGCTTCGCCGCGGGCGATGGCGAGGTCGAGGCGCTCGGCCGCATTGATGCGACCATCGCACAGGGCGAGCTCGTGTGCCTGATCGGCGCCTCCGGCTGCGGCAAGTCGACCATGCTGCGCATCATCGCGGGGTTCGAGCAGCCGACCACCGGCGAGGTCCTGGTGGATGGGCGGCGCATCGCCGGTCCGGGCAGCGATCGCGGCATGGTGTTCCAGGATTACGCGCTGTTCCCCTGGCTCACCGTGCGCCAGAACATCGGCTTCGGCCCGCGCCAGCGCCGGCTGGCGCGGCGGGAGGTCGACGAGATCGCGGACGAATTCGTGAGACTCGTCGGCCTTCAGGGCGCCGCCAGCCGCTATCCCAACCAGCTCTCCGGCGGCATGAAGCAGCGCGTCGCCATTGCGCGCGTGCTTGCCAACAATGCCGGCATCCTGCTGATGGACGAGCCGTTCGGCGCGCTCGATGCGCTCACCCGCGAGCAGCTGCAAGGCGAGCTGCTGGCGATCTGGGCGCGCAGCCGCCTCACCATCGTGTTCGTCACGCATTCGGTCGAGGAGGCGGTGCTGCTCGGCGACCGCGTGCTGGTGATGAGCGCAGGGCCGGGCCGCTTCGAGGCCGACGTCCCGATCACTCTGGGGCGCCCGCGCGATGTGTCCTCGCCCGAGTTCAACATCGTGCGCCGCGAGCTTGCGCGCCGGCTCACGAGCCACATGGCGCCGCGGCGCGAGCTTGCAGGCGCAGGGATCGAGTGATGGCGCAGGACACCAAGCAGGTGCGAGCCGCGACGGCGCTCTATCGCGGCATGGATCGTGCGGCACTGGACGCCGCCTACAACAACAGCGAGGCGGTCACTGACAGCCCGCAATGGCTCGCGCGCTGGCGCGAGCGCAGCGCGGTTGTGCGCGGGGCCGCGTCACAGGAAGGGCTGCTCGATCTTCCCTACGGGATGCGCCCGCGCGCGCGGCTCGACTATTTCCGCTCCGGCGCAGGCACACAGCCGCTCTTCGTGTTCATCCATGGCGGCTACTGGCAGCGCAACGACAAGGATATGTTTGCCTTCGTCGCCGACGGCCCGAGCGCCCAAGGCATCGATGTGGCGGTCATAGGCTATACGCTTGCGCCGGACGCGCGGCTGACCGAGATCGTGGAGGAGATCAGTGCGGCGCTGAGCTACCTCACCGAGCAGGCTGACGATTTCGGGTTTGATCGCGAGCGGCTTTTCGTCGGCGGCTGGTCGGCGGGCGGGCATCTCACTGCGATGGCCGCGCGCCATCCCGCCTGTCGCGGCGGCATTCCTATCAGCGGCATTTTCGATCTCGCCCCGATTGCACTCAATTATCTCAACGAGAAGCTCCGCCTCGATGCAAACGAGGTCGAAGCGTTGAGTCCGATGCGCGTCCTTCTCGAGCGCATGCCGCCCCTTCGCATGTTCGTGGGCAGAAACGAGCTGCCCGAGCTCAAACGACAATCCTCGACCTATGCCGACGCGGCGCAACAGCGCGGCCTTCCGGTCGAACTCACCGTGCTCCCGGGACACCACCATTTCTCGATCCTCGACGAGCTCGCTCGGCCGGAGGGGGCAATCACGCGCGCGCTCTGCGAGATGGCGGCAATCAATCCACCGACGCACCGCTCGCCTTGATCGGGCCGCTCCAGCGCTCGATCTCTTTCGCCACGAACTCCGCGAAATATTCCGGGCTGCGCCGGTCGGGCGCAGCGATCTCCTCGCCGATTTCCGCAAAGCGCGTCTGCACCGCGGGCATGTCGAGCGCGCTGCTCAGCGCCTGGTTGAGTCGGCGCACGATTGGCTCCGGCACGCCTTTGGGCAGAAACAAGCCCTGCCAGGTGCTCACCTCGAAATCGAGGCCCTGCTCGCGCGCGGTGGGCACATCGGGCAACACTGCCGATCGCTTGCTCCCGGTGGTGGTGATCGCCTTGACCATGCGGCCTTCGATCTGCGGCTTCGAGGTCGAGACCGAGTCGCAGAGATAGTCGATGCGTCCGGCGATGAGGTCACCCATGGCGGGGCCAAGCCCGCGGTAGGGAACCATGGTGACATCGACGCCCAGCACCGCGTTGAACAGGATACAGCTGACATGCGAAGCGGAGCCTGAGCCCGCCGATCCCCACCTCATTGCAGCCTGGTTCGCCCGGACATAGGCGATGAACTCGGGCAGCGAGTTGGCGGGCAGGCTCAGCGGCGCAATCACCACGCGCGGAGCTTCCACGACGAGCCCAAGCGGCGTGAAATCGGCGAGCGTGTTGTACGGGGGTTTCCTGTAGAGCGCCTGACTCCATGCATGCGTGCCGCTGTTGCCCAGCACGAACTGGGTGCCGTCGGGGGCGGCCTTGGCGACGCGGCTCGAGCCGACCGTGCCTCCGGCACCACTCGGATTCTCCACCACGACCTGCACCCCGAGCACATCGCTGAGCCCCTGTGCCAGAATGCGTCCGGCCACGTCGCTCGGCCCGCCCGCCGCGAATGGAACAACGAGGGTCAGCAGCCGGCTCGGCCAGTTCTGCGCGAAGGCGGGCGCGGCGAAAAGGAGAAGAGCGAGCGTCGCCAGCAATGCGCGTTGTGAAGATCGATTTGCTGCAACCTTCATCCGCCTTGCCTCCTACAGATCTGAGTAGCCTGGATTGAGCGCGCTTGCGCGCGAAATCCGGGAGCAGGGCCAAGCCGCCAGCTCGTTCCCGCATTTCGCTCACGCTCAATGCGGGCTACCAAGTTTGTTGTTGCGCGTGCGCCGCGCCTGCTCAACGAACCTGGAACACGAGCTTGCCCCGGAAATGACGCCCCTCGCTGACGCGATGGGCATCGGCGGCCTGCGAGAGGCGATAGAGCTTGATCTCCGGAGGCCGGATTGCGCCCGCCTCATAGAGTTGCGCAATGCGCTCCATGTGACGCCGGGCGCGTCCCACCGGAGGCCGCAGCGAGGCCACGTCCGTGCGCGGGGCCTTTGGCGCCTGCGCGCCCGAAGCAATGAAGGCCGCGCGCCCGCCCGGCTTGAGCACCGCGAATGATTTCTGCGCCACGTCGCCGCCGACTGTGTCGAAGACGGCATCGCAATCTTTCACCACCTGCGCAAAGTCCTGCGCATTGTAGTCGATGATCTTGTCGGCGCCGAGGCTGCGCACATAGTCCGCATTGGCGGCGCTGGTGGTGGTGACCACGCGTGCCCCGATATGCTTGGCGAACTGAATGGCAAAGCCCGCGACCCCGCCGGCGCCGCCCTGGATGAGAATCGTCTCGCCGCGCTTGAGTTGCAGCGTCTCCTCGACCGCGCTCATGGCAGTGAGGCCGGTGAGCGCCAGCGCTGCGGCGTTGGTATGCGACAGGCTTTCCGGCTTCATGGCGACAATCGATGCCTTGACCGCGATCTTCTCGGCATAGGCACCCTCTTGTCCGGCCTCGCAGACGCCGAATACGGCCTCACCAATGCGGAGATCGGCGCCGGCGCCCACCGCGCTTATCGTTCCGGAGAAATCACGCCCGAGCACATAGGGAAATTTCGCAGCCCCGTAGCCGCCGGAGCGCGACTTCCAGTCGGCGGCGTTGACGGTCGCGGCGACAATATCGACCACCACCTCCCCCGGCCCGGCCACCGGATCCGGCAGATCGCCGTATTGAAACACTTCCGGACCGCCATGTCGCTCAATGAAGGCTGCTTTCATCTTCCTCACCGTTGCAGATTTTCTGGGGTCGATGCGTGAGTGCCCTCAATGGTACAGCCAGCCGGCAACGAGGCAAGTTGCACAGTTCGTTTTCGAAGCCACAGCCGTGAACCGATTCCACTTCGCCCCAAGGTGCTCTAGACTGACGGCAATAGGCGAAGGGGTCACCCTGTCACGCCGATAAAGCGGAGGATAAGGCCATGTTCCTGCGCAACTACTGGTACGTCGCAGGGTACGACCACGAGGTCAGCAGAAATCCGCTCCGCCGGATCATTCTTGGTGAGCCGATTGTGCTCTATCGCCTGCAGGACGGGACGCCGGTCGCACTGGAGGACCGTTGCGCGCACCGCCACCTGCCGCTGTCCATGGGCAAGCTCGTCGGCGATGCGCTGCAATGCCATTATCATGGCCTGCGCTACGACAGGACCGGCGTGTGCGTGCATGTGCCGGGGCAGGACACCATCCCGCGCACGGCGCGGGTGAGGAACTATCCGCTGGTCGAGCGCTATCATTGGCTGTGGATCTGGACCGGCGACCCCGCGCAGGCCAATCCCGACACGATCCCCGATTATCACTGGTTCGATGACCCGGCCTGGGGCGCCAAAGGCGAGTATCTTCACGTCAAATCCAACTGGCAGCTCATCGTCGACAACCTGCTCGACCTCACCCACCTTGCCTTCGTGCATGGGACCACCATCGGCAACTCGGCGCTGGTCGACCAGGCAAACGTCAAGGTGACTCGCACGCAGGACAGCGTCACGGTCACGCGCTGGATCATCGATGCGCCGCCGCCGCCAACTTTCGTGAAGGCCGGCAAGTTCAGCGGCAATGTCGACCGGTGGCAGATCATCAATTTCGCCCCGCCTGCGTATCTGCGTCTCGACGTCGGGGCGACACCCACCGGCACCGGCGCGCCGCAAGGGAAGCGCGTGGGCGGCATCGGCATGCGCAACCTCAACGCCATCACGCCGGAGACGGAATCGACGAGCCATTATTTCTGGGGCCAGGCGCACAATTTCGATGTCGGCAACCCACGCACGACCGAGATGATCATGGAGCAGATCCGCACCGCCTTTCACGAGGACGTGGCGGTGTTCGAGGCGCAACAGCGCAATCTGCAGATGATTCCCAATCCGCCGCAGGCCGACATCAACGCCGACACCGGCGTGATCCAGGCCCGGCGCATCCTCGATCGCCTGTACGCGGAGGAGCAGAAGTCCGCGACCGCCAACATGGCGGCAGCGGAGTAGTTCACTTCGCCGCCGGCAGCCAGATGCCGAGCCCTTTCTCGAGCGCGCGCCGGTAGAGGAAATGGGCGAGTGCCACGTCCTGCGAGACGAGGCCTGTGGTGTGAATGAGGATGCGCTCGTCTGCGCGCTCGCGTCCCTTCTTCGCCCCGGACACCAGCTCATGGATTTCGCCGTAGAGCTCGCCGCGCGAGAACTGACCCTCCTCAACCATGCGCCTGAACTGCTGCTGCAGCATGTTGAACTCCCAGCTGTCCACCACGACCTTGTCCAGCTTTCGCCAGCCGGCCGGATCGAGCTCGCGCCGCGCCAGCGAGATGAAGGTCGCGCCCGGCTGGAGCCAGGGCTCGCGGCTCACCACATCGCGCGAGGTGGTGCCGCCGACTGCAATGTCCGCGCCACGCACGACCTCCTCGACGGAATCCTTTGCGACGACAGGGACGCCGAGCTCCTTCGACCACCGTTCGGCGAATGCATGGCGCGTCTCGTTGCGGCGCGACGTGCAGCGGATTTCGTCGAACCGATACAGGGCGCACAAGCAGCGCAGCACGTTCGCACCCATCGTGCCGACGCCCACGAGGCCCAGGACCTTGGCGTCTTTTGACGCCAGCCACCGGCACGCAATGACGGCCGCCGCGGCACTGCGAATGGCGTAGCTCCAGTGCTCGTCGACAATGGCGACCGGCACCCCGCTGCCGGGATCCGACAGCACGATATAGCGCGTGCAGTCGAGCCCGCCGACCGAATTGCGCACGCCATCGTCATAATAGTTGTAGACGCGTACGCCGGTCGCCGGGATCTCCTTCAGAAACACCGATTTCACGTGCCAATGATTGTGGAAGCCGTCCGCCACGTCGAGCTTGAAGCTTGGCGGGCTGGACAGCACCACGCTGCCGCGCGCATGCATCAGATAGACCTGCTCGCAGACCGCGAGCGCATCCTCGACGCTCAACAGGCCGAGCGTCTCGCGATAGGGAACGAACAGGACTCCCTTGGCTTCGGCTCCGGAGCGCGCTGCAGCCATGACGCGTCTCCCGATATCTCACTCATCCAGGATGAAATCGTATTGCTTTCCGGACGGCGCATAGATTTCGAAAATCTCGAATACCTCGGCGCTGCGATTGGAAAGCGAATGTTTCATGCCGGCAGGGATGTAGACCACATCATTCTCGCAGATCACATAGGTCGTTCCTTCGACGGTAAGCGTGCCTTCGCCGCGTTTGACGATGTAAACATTGTCCGCAACCGTGTGATGGTGCAGCTTGCCGCTTGGAGCGCCCGGAGCGAGCCGATTGAGGTGAACGTCGAGCTTCTCGGTGCCGAGATCGGGATTGATCAGCCTGACCTGCTCCCCGCGCCCGTCTGCCATCGGCCTCGTCGGACAGTTCGCGAGCTGCAGGATCTTGAACACGGCACTGGCCCTTGTGACGCCGGTGATCGGCATGCGATATCACGGTAATCGGCCGCTGCAACGGGTTCAATCGCGCGGGGAATGGGGAGCGCATCATGGGTCGTAGCGCCGCGATTGCCCGCGCGCATGGGTATTTCGACAGCGGCACGTTTGTCGCCGATCTGCGCCGCCGGGTTGCCATTGCGAGCACCAGCCAGGAGCCGGATCGCGCCGGCGAGCTGAACCGATATCTTGACGAGGAGATGAAGCCTGCGCTCGCCGCGCTCGGATTTGCCGCGCGCGTCTTCGACAATTCGCGAGGTCCTCCGATCCTGCTTGCGGAGCGCATGGAGGATGCGCGGCTCCCCACAGTCCTGATCTATGGGCACGGCGATACGGTGCGCGGCCAGGACGATCAGTGGCGCACGGGCCTCTCGCCGTGGGTGCTCACCGTTGAAGGCGATCGCCTCTATGGCCGCGGCAGCGCCGATAACAAGGGGCAGCACAGCATCAATATCGCGTCGCTCGGCGCGGTGATTGCCGAGCGCGCGGACCTCGGCGCGGGCCTGGGCTTCAACGTGAAATTTCTGATCGAGACCGGGGAGGAAGTGGGCTCCGCGGGCCTGCGCGAGTTCTGTCGCGAGCACAGCAAGGGGCTGCTCGCAGCGGACGTGCTGATTGCCTCGGACGGCCCGCGGGTTGCGCCCGCACGGCCGACGCTCTATCTCGGCGCCCGCGGAGCCCACCCCATCGAGCTCATCGTCGAGCTGCGCGAAGGCGCGCACCATTCCGGCAACTGGGGCGGGCTCATTGCCAATCCGGCCATCATCCTAGCGCACGCGCTCGCTTCCATCACCGACGCGCGCGGCGCGATCACGGTGCCGGAGTGGAGGCCGCCGCTGCCGGAGGCAGTACGCCGCCATCTCGCAGGCGTCGAGATCGACGCCGGCGGCAACGGGCCGACCGTCGATCGCGACTGGGGCGAGCCGGAGCTCACGCCGGCCGAGCGGGTGTTCGGATGGAACAGCTTCGAGATACTGGCATTTACCAGCGGCACGCCGGAGAGTCCCGTCAACGCCATCCCTGGCAATGCGCGCGCCCATTGCCAGTTGCGCTTCGTGGTCGGCACCGACGTCGACGACATCATTCCGGCGCTGCGGCGCCACCTCGACCGGAATGGCTTCCATCAGGTCGAGGTACGCCGGGGTGCCGGTGGATTGTTCCGCGCCAGCCGGCTTGACCCGGACGACCCGTGGGTCGCCTTTGCCGCCCGCTCGATCGAGCAGACCACCGGCCGCACACCCGCCATCCTGCCCAATACCGGCGGCTCGCTTCCCAACGACAGCTTCACCGACGAGCTTGGGCTCAAGACGATCTGGATCCCGCATTCCTATGCGGGATGCTCGCAACATGCACCCGATGAGCATCTGCTTGCGCCCATTGCCCGCGAGGGACTCCGCGCGATGGCGGGCCTGTTCTGGGATCTCGGCGAGCCGGGGCTTGTACCCGCCGTAGCCCGGCTTGAGCGTAGCGAAACCCGGGGACGGGGTTCGGCAGGCTTGGAGTGAAGGGTCGCAATTCCCCGGATTTTCACTTCGTTCAATCCGGGCTACGTCTCTACCTCATTCCGCCGCGACGTTGCGCGCCGGTCCGTGTGCGGCCGTCATCGCATCCTCGTAGGCATCGAGCCAGTCGGTGCCGGCCGGTGCGATCACGTCGCCGCCGCGCGCCTGCCGGCACAGCGCGGGATCGTCCAGAACCGCAGGCAGCTTGCCGGCGGCCTCGTATTCGTTGACGGCCTTGAGCAGCACGCGCCGGGTGAGCATCACCATGCGGTCGCTGGAAGCAAGATGCTCCTGGGTGCGGTCGATGATCGGGTCCATGGTTTCCTGGATGGCCTGATCCTGCAACGGGATGCCGACGATGCCGGTATAGCTCTCGCCGCGCCGGGCCATCTCGCGATCCATGCCGTGATCGTTCGATTTGTTCATCACCGGCCGCCAGCGTCCCATCCAGTCGGTGGTCCGCGGCAGATATTGCAGCGGACGCGCAAGACCGGGGATCACGGTCCCGTCGGCATAGCGCAGCGACTTGAATTTGCCGCTCGCCCGCTGCAGGTCGATGTTGAAGATCATGGTGTGCTCGTCGTCGATCGGCACCCAGGCATTGGCCGAGAGGTTGCGCTCCAGCCGGTCGCTCGGATAGCAGACCCAGAACGGGAAAATGAAGCTCGCGAACCGATGGTGCTCGTGGCCCTCCATGGCGTCGCGCGAGGCGGAGTACATGGTGCCGAACGGCATCTCGCTGATATTGATGTGCGGCGCCTTGTTCTTCACGGTGTAGGTTGCCGCGTCGTTCGGGTCCATCCTTGAGGCGTCGATGCAGCCGCCGTGCAGAAAGCCGAGATGGGAGGTGTCGATGTCGCCTTCGAGCGCCTGCAGCCAGTTGCAGTCGCGCTGGGTGAGCGCGATGTTGCGGTCGTCGCCCTCGCTCATGATCGCGTCGATCTCCGGCAGGCCGGGCGGCGTTGCACGCTCGCCCATGTAGACGAAGACGAGGCCGCCGCGCTCGACGGTCTTGTAGGCGGTTGCCTTCACGCCGGCCGGATACCTGGTCTTGTCCGGCAGGTTGGGCTGGTCGAGGCAATTGCCCTCCACATCGAACTTCCAGCCGTGATAGGGGCAGCGGATGCCGTGGTGCTCGTTGCGACCGAGGAACAGCGACGCCAGCCGATGCGGACAGCGATGATCCATGATGCCGACCCGGCCACCGGTATCGCGAAACGCGATCAGCTTCTCGCCGAGCAGCATCAGCCGCATTTGCGGACCGTCGGCAACGATCTCGGAGGACAGGCAGGCCGGGATCCAGAACTGACGCATGAACTTTCCCATGCCCGTGCCGCGGCCGACGCGGGTGAGGAGCTCGTTCTGGGCCGCAGTGATCATCTCAGCCTTCTCCCGTCGTTATGGCGCGAGCGATCTATCCCTCGACGATGATCCCGGCTCTGGCCATGTTCTGCAACGAGGCCGCAAGCACGGGTTTCGCCTCATTGGCATCCCGCATCGGCGTGTCGAGGAAGCTGTTGGGCGGATAGAACGACGCCGCGCCGAAGAACGGCCGGTACATCTCCCAGCGCGCGCGCAGGAGCGGATTGGCGGTGCCGGTGTCCTTGCAGCGCCCAGCGCGCAGCGCTTCGACATCGATCAACGCGGAGACGGCCGTCGTCTCTTCGGCGCTGTCCTCATAGGCGAGCGTGCGTCCGAGATAATCGATGATGTGCGAGCGGCCGCCGAGCACCGATCCGTCGAGGGAAAAGCCGATCCCGTGCGCCACATTGGCGCTGATGATGAACATCATGTTCTCGGCCGCGCGCACGACCTTGGCGGCCTCCTGGGCGGCTCGCCTCGGCGAGTTGGTCGGGTGCAGGATGACCTCGGCGCCCTGCATCATGAGCACGCGCGCCACTTCCGGCACGTTGATCTCCCCGCACGGAATCATCGCAAGCCGGCCGAGCGGCGTATCCGCGACCGGAAATATCTCGGGCGCGCTGTAGCGCGCGACATAGGCATCCATAAAGTCGTGGGGCGAAGGAAAGGCTGCGGTATTGACCCGGCGATAACGCAGGATCACCTCTCCCTCCGGATCAATCAGAAAGCACGTATTGAAGTAGCGACCCGGCCATTCGGGATCGCTCTCGAACTGGTGGGCGCCGATGTAGATTTGGCGGCGCCGGGCAAGCGCCTGCAAGGGCTCGCTGATCGAGCCCGGAACCGGGCAGCACGCCTTATCGATCCACTCGGCAGCAGGCAGGCCGTGCGGGGGTCCCTGCAGCGCGAACTCCGGCAGCACGACGAGCGCGGCAGCCTCTGCGCCTTGCACCGCCTTCTCGATCAGCGCGATCGTGTGCGCGATGTTCTCTTTGATGATCAGCCACGCGCCGGAACGATCCGCAGCCTTCACCGCGAGACTGCTTCTCGTCTGGATGCAGGTGGCCCGCCAAGGCGCAACGGTCATAAGGCTTCAATTCTCGTCCCGACCGGGACCCGAACAGCGAGTCTCCCACGTCGGTCAGGCGCCGGCAAACTATAGGCTTCCGCCATATGCGCGAAAAGAGACGAACGCGAAGCGCCGGCAATATCAGGGGCGAGTGAGCGGCGGCAGCTGGACCTTGATGCCGAGGTCGGCCGTGCGATCATCAGAATATTCCTTCGGCTTCTCGATCAGGTGGCAGCGGCGAGCGGCCACGTAGAAGTTGAAGCCCTCGCAGCGCTTGTCCTTCAGACAACGCTGTGCACAATCAAAGTAGTTCTGCGCGTTCGCCTGCAGATAGGGCTCGTTCGGAAACCGCTTATAGGGCCGGCGCTGAATCACCGGCTCGCGCTCGTCATAGGTGACGCTCGCGCCTTCGGCCACGAACGTCACGTTGCGCGGCTCGAGCCGCAGAGGATTGACCGCTGCTTTGAGAAAGCAATAGCGGTTCCACGAATCATAGGAATAGGCGCGGCAGCGGGTGTCCTTTCTGCAAAGGCTCTCGCAATGCTCGAGCGGGACGCCGCGTTCCTTGTGATAGTCGCCGCCTTCCATGTCCCGGCCGTCATAGGCAGTGAACGATCGATCGGAAGGAGTGGCCGGCACAGGAGCCACGGCTGCAGGCGCCGCGGCTGCGGGAGGCGGGCCAGCAGGAGCAGGCGGAGCGGCGGCGGCCTCGCGTGGCGGCTCTTTTTTCAGACCCTCGTCGATCTTATCGGTGATCGCTTTCGCCGCCTTCTCGGCGGGAGCCTTGCGGCACACATCACCGAGCATGGCAGCAATCACTTCAAACGAGCCGGTCGCCGCCTTTTGCCGGGCCGCAGCATAGCCTGCCGCCCATGAGATCATCATGAGTGACCGGCGCAGCCTCGTGCTGTTGGCCCGATCGCCGAGGTCAGAGAGAAAGTCGCCGCAGGTATAGGTGTCGAGCACGAGCGCGTCCTGCGCACGCACTGCGCAGGCAAGGCCTGCCGCCACGGCAATCCCGACCAGCGCTGAGCCTGCTTTCACGTTCGCCCCCCCGCTATGACACCGTCAAGCCGGTGGCACGCTCGAAGGCACCCTGGCCGAGCGGTCGCGTCGCCGGCGAGATGTCGCATTTGAGAAAGCGACCTTTGCCCGCTGCGCCCACGAACTCGCCAGCGTGCGCCACGCTCTCGCCGCGCAGGAGCGTGGTGACCGGCCAGCCCTTGATCTTCATGCCCTCGTACGGCGTGTAGTCCATGGCATCATGCATCATTGCCTGGGTGATGGTCACCTCCTTTTCCGGGTCCCAGATCGCGAGATCGGCATCGCTGCCTACCGCAATCGTGCCCTTGCGGGGGTAAAGCCCGTAGAGCTTGGCGGCGTTGGTTGCGGTGAGCGCCACGAAGCGCGGCAGGTCGATGCGCCCCTTGCCCACGCCTTGCGAGAACAGGAGCGCGGTTCTTACTTCGAGACCGGGGACGCCATTGGCGACTTTCTTGAATGGCGCATTGCGGCCGTGCTTCATCTTTCCTTCCGGATCGTCATAGCGGTAGCCGGCATGGTCTGAGGAAAAAACCTCGAACACGCCGGTC
>Ga0306920_100002220_pt1 | contig 24465 bp, 20 predicted proteins | sample flu12Cox44000170_FD_204666 | JGI IMG/M metagenome (GOLD analysis project Ga0306920, IMG submission 204666) | Lab enrichment of tropical soil microbial communities from Luquillo Experimental Forest, Puerto Rico - flux4day.12C.oxic.44.000.170 (v2)... | ecosystem: Environmental > Terrestrial >...
AGGATCTCTATCGGCGAACCGCCACGCCGGTCTCCTTCAAGTACACCCAATCGACTGCGGTAGTGATGGGCAAGCTGGGAGAGCTGCATCCAGGCGCGGTCGTGCATGTGAACGGCACCGTGGGTGTGGACCACAAGATTGCGGCAGAACCGATCGTCATCCTAACCGGCTACCTGAAGGTTATCTAGTCGGCCTGATGAGAGCCTTCTTCAGCGCTAGAGTCAGCGGCTGGCTGGGCGCGATCCTCATCGGGATGGTGGCGTTGCTCCCTTATATGCGCCGCCGATCTCCTCTCTCCGCGAGGTTGGGCATTACTCTGCCGTCGAACCAGCCGTATCTGCGGCGCACGCATGTGGCCGCACTATTGGCTGGCGTATGCGGCGACGGCGTTGTCCTTCGCTCACGCTTGGGCACTGATGAGCCGAAGAGCGATGGCCCGCGCCAACAACTTAGGCCTGTATCTGGCGACGCTTGCTCTGTCGCTGCTCTTCCAGCAGATCATGCTGGGTCTCGCTTTGCGGCAGCGCCGTCTGCCCGAACCAAAAGCTGTGAGGAATTGGCGCTTCTGCACGATGGCGGGGGTCGTCATCCTGGTCGCGGCCCACATCTGGCTCAATGGATGAACTATCGTCTGACCTCGCGCCCTGCCAACGCTTCCAATTGTTCCAACACCAGCGGACCGAGTTGGGAAACATTGCCAGCGCCCAGCGTCAGCACCAGATCGCCCGGCCGTGCGGACTTCGCCGCCAGTTCGGCAGCCTCCCCGAATGAGCCCACGTAAACCGCCGGCGTTCTTCCTGCCTTGCTGATTCGATCGGCGAGCAGCTCGGCTGTAACGCCAGGGATGGGCGCTTCGCTCGCCGCATAGATGTCGAGGACCGTGACGGAGTCGGCATCGCAAAACGTGCTCGCGAATTCATCGAGCAGCAATTGCGTTCGGGAGTAGCGGTGCGGCTGGAAGATGACATGGATCTGGCGGAAGTCGCACTGTCGCGCGGCGGCCAGGGTAGCGCGGATTTCCGTGGGATGGTGGCCGTAATCGTCAATCACCGTCACACCATTGGCGCGGCCCTTGAGTTGGAAGCGGCGGTCCACACCGCTGAACTTCGCCAATCCCTCCCTGATTTTGACGGTCGGTATGTCCAGCCCGAATCCGACGGCAATGGCGGCGGTGGCATTGCGGACGTTGTGCTCCCCAGGTGCATGCAGGCGAAACTCGCCGAGGTCCTTGCCGTGATAGTGCACACGAAACGTGCTGGCTGCTAAGTGGCCTTCGTCCGCAGCTCCGCGGCGCATCTCGGTGATCAGAAAATCGGAGCCCTCACGCGTGCCATAGGTGACGATTCTGCGTCGCACTGCGGGCAACAACTTTCTCAGATCTTCGTTGTCATTGCCGGCGACGACCATGCCGTAAAACGGAACATGATCGAGAAACTCGACGAAGGTCCGCTCCACGTCAGCCATGTCGCGATAGCAATCCATGTGCTCGCGATCGATGTTGGTTACGACCGAGAGAATCGGCCACAGCTTCAGGAACGACCGGTCACTCTCGTCGGCTTCGGCGACAAAGTACTCCGACTTGCCCACGCGCGCGTTCGACCCCATGGCATCGACACGTCCGCCAATGACGACGGTGGGATCAAGTCCTCCAGCGGCGAGCACGACGGCCACCATCGAGGTCGTCGTGGTCTTGCCGTGCATGCCGGCGATGGCGATGCCGTACTTCAGGCGCATCAATTCAGCCAGCATTTCGGCGCGCGCTATCACGGGAATGTGATTGGCGTGGGCAGCAGCCACCTCGGGATTGTCGCGCGCGATTGCCGAGCTGGTGACGACCACCTCGGCCCCCGCCAGGTTCTCGGCGCGATGCCCCTCAAAGGTGAAGGCCCCCATCGCGGCCAGGCGATGGGTGATGGCCGAGGCCTTCAAGTCCGATCCCGAGACCTTGTAGCCAAGGTTGAGCAACACCTCGGCGATGCCGCTCATGCCGATGCCGCCAATACCGACAAAATGAACTCGCTGAATTTTGGCAAACATGTCAGAGAGAAGACCCTCTAGGCTAACCCTTGCGTGCCCTGGACGCCAGAGATGCGGGCGGCCATCGCCGCGATTTCCGCCGCCGCGTTGGGCTGGGCGAACTGGCGGGCGGCTGCTCCCATCTGCGCCAGGCGTACGCGATCACTTAGCAACGAAGCGACCTCCTGCACCAGACGCTGCGGCGACAGTTCAGCTTGCGGCAAGAGACGGGCGGCACCGGCATTGGCCAGAGTCTCGGCATTGTGGCGCTGGTGATCGTCAGCCGCCGTGGGCAAGGGAACGAAGATGGTCGGCTTTCCCGCGGCGGTCACTTCGGCTACCGTGCTGGCGCCGGAGCGGCAAACCAGCAAATCAGCGCGGGCGAACGCGGCGGGCATGTCGTCGATGAATCGCGACACGTCAACCGAAGCTCCCGAGTCGGTGGCTGCCTCCTGCGCTGCTTCGTAATCCTTCTCGCCAGTCTGATGAATGATTTGAATCCCCGGCACCGCCTGAGCCAACCCGGTCAGGGACTCGCTTACCGCGACGTTGATGGCGTGCGCGCCCTGGCTGCCGCCGAAGACCAGCAGCGTGGGGGGCGAGTTCTCTTTGCACGCCGCGGGATGGAAGAACTCTTGCCGCACCGGAACGCCTGTCACCACTGCATTGCGGAAATAGCGCTGGGTGGCCGCGAACTGTACCGCCGCGGCGCGAACCATGGGTGCTACAAGCCGGTTTGCCATACCAGGATTTGCATTGGGTTCAAAGCCCAGCATCGGCACATTCATCAGGCCGGCAGCTAGCATGGCTGGACCGGAGGCGTAGCCACCCACGCCGATCATCACATCTGGTCGAAATTCCGAGATCACTCTTGCTGATTGTCCGATAGCACGCGGCAGGTTGAACAACGTCTTGAGTCGTGTCGCCAAATCGACGCGGTTGAGCGCGCCAACTGTCACCAGCTCAAGCCGGAAGCCTGCTTCCGGTACCAGACGAGCCTCGATTCCGCGAGCGGTCCCGATGAACAGCACTTCGGCGTCATATCGAGACTTAAGTTCCCGCGCGATGGCCAGGGCCGGGATGACATGCCCGCCCGTGCCTCCTCCCGCCACGATCACTCGCATGACTAGTCGATTTGCTGCGTGATGTTCAGCAGGACTCCCACGCTGGCGAGAGTGATAAAGAGCGACGATCCGCCGTACGAGATAAAGGGCAGCGGGATTCCCTTGGTCGGCATCATGCCCAGCACCACGCTCATGTTGACGAGCGCCTGCACCACCACCATGGCGGTGATGCCGGTCGCCAGGAAGCGGGCGAAGGGATCTTCGGTACGCAGCGCGGTGCGAATCCCGCGGTACAAAAAGATGCTGAAAAGAGCGACCACCAGCGTCGCACCCCACAGCCCCAGTTCTTCCGCGATGTTGGCGTAGATGAAGTCGGTATGCGGCTCCGGCAGGTAGAAGAGCTTCTGCTTGCCTTCCATCAGGCCTGCGCCCATCAGCCCGCCAGTGCTAACCGCAATCATCGACTGGATGATGTGGAAACCATGGCCTTGTGCGTCCTTCCAGGGATCGACAAAGGCCATGATGCGATGCCAGCGAAAAGGAACCCGGACGATCAGGAAATACAGCGGCAGAAGTGACGCAAGCAATCCGTAGCCGAAGTAGCGTATCTTCATGCCGGCGATGTAAAGCACCGAAGCGGTAATGGTCATGCAGGCAATAGCGGTTCCGAGGTCGGGCTCCTTGACGATGAGCAGCGCCAGCAGAACGCTGGGCGCGGCAGCGGGAATCAGTACGTGCTTCCAGTCGGCAATCTGCTGCCAGCGCGACTCCAGAAAGTACGCCAGGTACAGGATGATGGCGGGCTTGGCCAACTCGGACGGCTGGAACGACAGCGGTCCGGTCTTGATCCAGCGGTGCGTGTTGTGGGAGTCGTGGAATAGAAACACCGTTACTAGCAGCAGGGTGGTGAAACCAAGAAAGGTGAAGACAACCGAAGACCGCCGGTACTGCTTGTAGTCGATGTTCATGACCATCAGCATGGCGGCGATTCCCGCCGCAGCCCAGCCCAACTGTCGCAGAAGGAAGCTGTAGGACGAGCCAAAGCGTGCCTTGGCCATGACCGCCGATGCGCTGAACACCATGACCAGCCCAATGAACACCAGCAGCAAGATCACGGCGAACAGCCACTTGTCGACGCTGACACGCTGCGCCATTATTCGTTGCCTCCTTCGGCGATGGCTTCCGCAACCTGCTTCTCGGTCCGGCTTGTCCGGCCAGTCAGTTGGTTGACGAGATCTTTGAAAACCCGCCCACGATGTTCGTAGCTGACGAACTGGTCGAAGCTGGCACACGCCGGCGCCAGCAGCACCACATCTCCCGGCGCAGCTGACTCCGTGGCCCGGCGCACCGCATTGTCGATCGTGCCTGCGCTGACCACCTCGGTCCCGCTCACCTGCGACTCGATCTTCCTGGCTGCAGCACCGACGGTGTACACACGCTTGACCCGCTCGTTCAGCAAGGGGTTAAGAACGCTGTAGTCGCTGCCCTTGTCCTTGCCGCCGAGGATCAGGTGGATGTTTCCAGTGAAGGACTCCAGCGCCTTGATGGTTGCATCGACATTGGTAGCCTTGGAATCGTTGTAGTACTCGACGCCGCGCACGGTTGCCACATACTCCAAGCGGTGCTCGACTGCTTTGAAGGCGCTCACGGTGCTTCGGACTTGTGCCGGATCAACCCCGGCCAGCATGCCGATGCACACCCCGGCGAGAACGTTCTCGATATTGTGCGCGCCCTTGAGCGAGATGTCGCCCAGTGGCATGATTTCCTGCTCGGTGTTGCCGTCGCGCCATATAATGCGCTGCTCACGGGTAAACGCACCCCGCTCACTTTCCTTCAAGCGACTGAACCAGTACACCGCAGCTTTAGTCTTGCCGGCCATGGCGACGCAGTGGCTGTCGTCACTGTTCAGGACCGCGAAGTCGCTGCTCGTCTGGTTCTCGAAAATACGTGCTTTCGCAGCCGCATAGTTCTCGAAGTTATAGTGCCGGTCGAGATGATCGGGCGTGACATTGAGCACGACCGCGATTTTCGGCCGGAAGGTCTCAATCGTTTCCAGCTGAAAGCTGCTGATCTCTAGCACGACCCAGGTGTCGTCGGTTGCGCTGCCTACAATATTGATGGCCGGATTGCCGATGTTCCCTCCGACCAGCGTCTTACGTCCGCCAGCGGCGATAATCTCGCCCGCCAGCGAGGTAGTTGTCGTCTTGCCGTTCGATCCCGTGATGGCGACGAGGTTGCCCTTGAGGTAGCGCGCAGCCAGTTCGACTTCGCCGATTACAGGGATGCCCGCCTGCCGTGCCTGCACCAACTGCGGAACATCAAACGGCACGCCAGGACTGATCACAATGAGTTCCTGCTCTTTGAATGTGCGTTCCCCGTGGTACCCCGCTTCCACCACGATGCCGCGGTCCAGCAGCAGCGGTATCTCGTGATGGAGTTCCTTCTGTGATTTTGTGTCGGACACAGCGACACGCGCACCCTGGTCCGCCAGAAAAAGTGCGCTGGCGATTCCCGACTTGCCCAACCCGACCACCAGTACGCGCTTGCCTCGTACGTCCATGGATGCATCCGCCCGAATGGTCATTGTGCCACGTTTGCGGCGCCACTACCGCAACTTCAACGTGGTGAGAGCAAAGAGTGCAAACACCAGCGAGGCGATCCAGAAGCGCACGATCACCTTCGATTCGCTCCAGCCCAACAGTTCGAAATGGTGATGAATGGGCGCCATCTTGAAAATGCGTTTCTTGCGCAGTTTGTACGACCCTACCTGGAGGATGACCGACAGCGCCTCAATGACGAAGACGCCTCCGATGAACGGCAGCAGCAGTTCTTGCTTGATCAGCACCGCCACGGTGCCGATGGCTCCGCCCAACGCGAGCGAGCCAACATCGCCCATAAAGACTTCGGCCGGATGGGCGTTATACCAGAGGAAGCCAATGGCCGAGCCGACCATGGAGCCGCAGAAAATCGTCAACTCCGAGACCTGGGGAATCTTGGAAATCTCCAGGTAGTCAGCGAACAGGGCATGTCCACTGACGTAGGTCAGCATGGTCAACGCCCCGGCCGCGATCACGGTGCAGCCAATCGCCAGGCCGTCGAGGCCGTCGGTGAGGTTCACGGCATTGCTCGAACCGACGATGACGATCATCACGAAGATCAAGAACGGAACGAAGGCTATCGGCCAAAGATGCGTGTGCTGCAAGCTGCCGATCACCAAGTCAGGCCGGAAATGCTTGAAAAACGGCACAATCAGCCGCGTGGAGTACAGGCCATAGCGCTGCAGGCCGATCAGGATGACGCCAATCGCCAGCGCGGTTAGAAATTGGTAAAAGAGTTTGGCGCGACCGGTCAAACCGAGGTTGCGGCGGTGAACTACTTTCAGATAATCGTCGGCGAAGCCGATGCCGCCATAGGCCAAAGTCGTCAGCACTGCAATCCAGACAAAGCGATTGCTCAGGTCAGCCCATAACAGGGTGGGAACCACTGTAGCGACCACGATCAGCACTCCGCCCATAGTGGGCGTGCCGGCCTTGCGTTGATGCGCCTGGGGACCGTCCTCTCGAATGTACTGGCCGATCTGAAAATCCCGCAGACGGCGCACCACTGCCGGCCCAATCACTAAGCCGATGAACAGGGCGGTGAGGCTGGCGAAGGCGGTGCGGAATGTCAAATAGCGAAAAATTCGGAACGGGCCGATGTGTAAAACGACGAAACCTTTCTGATACAACAGCCAATAAAGCAAACTCTACCCCGTCGTTAAAGTATCGCGCAGCCCGAAGCCTCAGTGCGACCCGTCGCCCGTCTTGCCCATCCACACGTCCAGCGCGCGCTCCAATCGCACCCCCCGCGATGCCTTCAGCAGCACCCCATCGCCCGGCTTCACATTGCGCTTCAGCCAGTCGCCGGCTTCTTCCGGAGTGGCCACAAATTCTGCGTCAATATGGGCGGCGTTCGCGCCTAGCACGATGAATCGCGCCAGGCCGCGCACCCCGAGCACGAAGTTCACGCCGTAGCTTCCCATGTGCTGGCCGCAGTCGCGGTGCATAGCCTCGCCGCCCGGTCCCAATTCCAGCATCTCACCGGCGACCACGATGCGGCGCTGCGCCGAAATCTGCGCCAGTGATCGCACCATGCTGTCGAGTGCCCTCGGGTTTGAATTGTAGCAATCGTTGATGATCGTCGCCCCAGCGTATTGCAGCACCTCTCCGCGCTTGTCGCCCGCAGAAAGCGATGCCAGAGATTCTGCGGCTTCCTGCAGCGTGACTGCAAACTGCAGGCCCACCGCAATTCCCGCCAACGCGTTGTAGACGCTGTGTTCGCCCAGCAGTGGAAGATTAGCGCGCACGCGTTCGCCGTCGCTAACGAGGTCGAAGGCCGTTCCCAGGGGCCGCAGCGCCTCGATGTTTTCGGCCTTGACGTCGGCAGGCTTGTGCAACCCGAACCGTACCACCTTGCCGTGAAAGTCATGACCGAATTGCGAGACATACGCATCGTCGGCATTGAGGACGGCGGTTCCTCCGGCAGGCAGTAACTCAATCAACTCGTACTTGGCGCGCGCGATGTCGGCAATCGAATCGAAGAACTCGAGGTGCACGGGGGCCACCATGGTGACGACCCCGCAGTCGGGTTGCGCCAGTTTCGCCAGCGCCGTGATCTCTCCGGGGTGCGACATGCCCATCTCGATCACGGCGATTTCGTGCTCCGGCTCCAGCTTCAACAATTGCAAGGGAAGTCCAAAGTGATTGTTGAGATTACCTTGGGACTTGAGCACGCGGTGCCTGGTCGCCAGCACATGCGCGATGATTTCTTTGGTGGTCGTCTTTCCCGCAGATCCGGTTACGCCGACGAGCGGCTTGCCCCACAGCCGCCGTACCGCCGCCGCCAGGTGCTGCAGCGCAACCAGCGTGTCGTCCACGGCAAGCAGATTAGAGTTCGCAGGAAATCGCTCCTGCTGCTCCCGGCGCACAACCGCCGCAGCCGCGCCCCTCGACAGCGCGGCTTCCACGTAGTCGTGGCCGTCAAGGCGTTCGCCCTGCACGGCGAAGAACAACTCACCCGGCTGAATCGTGCGGGAATCGATCGAATAGCCGCTGGCGACGGCGTGAGCGTCAAACTCACCCCCGGCCTGCATGAACTGGGCGGCGCGCGAGAGACTGAGCTTCATGATTTGACCGGATGCGCGGTCGCGTATCCGGCGTGCTGCAAGGCCTTCCGGGCCACTTCCATATCATCGAATGGAACAACGCCCTGACTCGTTTCCTGGTATTTCTCGTGCCCTTTGCCGGCGATAAGGACGATGTCTCCCGCGTCGGCCTCATGGATCGCCAACTCGATGGCCTTGCGACGGTCCGGCTCCAACGTGTAGGGCACGCCGGTGCGCTGCAGCCCGGGCAAGGCGTCGTTCATGATGGCAATGGGGTCTTCACTGCGTGGATTATCGCTGGTCAGCACCACGAAATCGCTGCCGCGGCCTGCGGCTTCGCCCATGAGCGGCCGCTTGGCGCGGTCGCGGTTGCCGCCACATCCGAAGACCGTGATCACCCGTCCCGGTCCGCCGCGCTGGTGCATAAAATCGTGCGCCACCGCCGTGAGGTTGCGGATGGCGTCATCGGTGTGCGCATAGTCCACAATCACCGTGAACGGTTGGCCTAAATCAAGCCGCTGGAACCGGCCGGCGACGTGAGCGATCTGGTCTGCTGCTTCCGAGATGGCATTGGGCCCCACGTCGCGGGCATACGCGGCTGCGGCTGCGGCCACCAGATTGAACACGTTCACCCGGCCCAGGAGCGGGCTCCAGATGGGAATCTGTCCCTGCGGTGTGACCAGTTTGAATCCGATGCCACTGCCGCTGATCTTCAAGTCGCCGGCATGGAAGTCGCCGCGTTCGATCCCGCAGGTAATGACCTCGTGGTGGTACTTACACAATTGCAGCAGCCGTTGGCCGTACTCGTCTTCAATGTTGATCACCACCGACCGCGGCGGCTCCACTCCCAGTCCCTTAAACAGGGCCGTCTTCGACTGGAAATAGCTCTCCATGTTTCCGTGGAAGTCCAAATGATCGCGCGTGAGGTTGGTAAACAGTGCCACCTCAAATGGAATGCCGAACACCCGCTGCTGCTCAAGCGCGTGCGATGAGACTTCCGCCACCGCCTCGGTGCATCCCACACTCACTGCCCTGGCGAAGAACTGGTTCAGCTCGAGCGCTTCCGGCGTGGTGCGAGGAGCGGCAAAGGTTTGGTCGCCGATGCGATACTCCACCGTACCAACCATCGCAATCTTGCGACCGGCGGCACGCAACATGCGGCTCAGGATGAACGACGTTGTAGTCTTGCCATTGGTGCCGGTGATCCCGGTGATGGTTAACTTTTCCGCAGGATGGCGGTAGAAGTTCGCACTGAGACGTGCCAGCGCTCGCCGTCCATGAGGCACCACGGCCCACGCGATGCCTTCGCGTGGAGACACCGAATCGCTCACTACCGCCACAGCCCCGTTAGCGATCGCCTGGTCGATAAAGCGGTTGCCATCGGTGTTCTCCCCACGCATAGCGACGAAACACCAGCCCGCCCTCACCCGTCGGCTGTCGTAGTCCAGCCCGGCAATGGGTGGATTGCCTCTTTCGTCCAGGTATTCCGCACCGTCCAGCAACTGTAGGAAGTTCATTCTACCCGCATTATAGCCGCACTCCGGAGGGCCGGCGCAGCGGTTGGCTTCGCCAAACTGCGCTGTTCCAAAACGGCACCAAAGCCTCGTTAGTGGCTGAACCGAATCGTGACTTTCTGCCCGGCGAGCAAGTGGCTGCCCGGGGGAGGCGACTGCTGGCGCGCGATTCCGCTGCCCAAAACGTTGATCTCGAGACCGCTTTGCTGGGCCACTTCCACCGCCGAACGCAGGGTCTTCCCCATGAACGACGGCACCACGATGCCACTGTCTACGTTGAGCACGACGGTTCCGTGGCCGGCGGCTGGAGATGAGGGCGACGGCGGTACGGTGAGGCCTGCAGACGCCTCCACTACGTTCGCTCCACCCGACTGCGGTGGATTGGCCGTCTTTGCGCCGTGTTGGTCGGCTTTCGCAGTCCCGTTGCTGGAAGCGTCGTCCCAGTCTGGAATTAGCGGCGCGCCCAACCGGTCCGAGGCTTCCTCTGCGGCGTCATCATTCTTGGCGGAAGCCATCAGCGTCAGCCGCTGCGTCTGGTTCTTCAGTTCCAGATCGTGCGGAGCATGCACGTACTCCAGCACCTGCTGGGCGATACGCTGGAATACTGGCGCGGACACTTGTCCGCCCTGGTGCAGTCCTTGTGCCGAGTCGAGGATGACGGCAATCGTGATGGCGGGATTGTTCACCGGAGCGAAGCCGACGAACGAGGCAACGTATTTCGTCTTGGAATAGGCTCCTGTGGCCGGATCGACCTTCTGTGCAGTACCGGTTTTTCCAGCCACGGTGTAACCATCCAGAATGGCGCGCCGCGCCGTGCCGAACAACACCACGCCTTCCATCATCTTCTTCATCTGCGCTGCAGTCATCGGCGAAATCACGCGACGTTGCGACGCGGGATGAAACACTACCGGCTGGGGAGTTCCATTGGGCGGAAGCTCTCCCGCCACGATGCGCGGCGGCGTGTACACGCCATCGTTAGCGATGGTCGAAACCATCGACACGACCTGCACGGCCGTGACGCCGACCTCCTGCCCCATCGACATGGCGCCGATTGAGACCTTCGACCAGCGGTTGACCGGCTTCTTCAGCCCGCGGCTCTCGCCCGGCAACTCGATTCCCGTCTGCGCTCCAAAGCCGTAAGCTCGGATGTATTGGTCGAACCGCACGTCACCTAGTTTCATTCCCGTCTTGATAGCTGCCACGTCACTGGAGTGCGCAAAGGCCTCGGCGATCGTCACCACGCCCAGCTTCTCATGGTCGCGGATTGTCATTCCAAATACATTGATTGACCCGTTCTGGCAATCGACGTGATCTTCCGGACGAACCACAGTCTGCTCGATCGCCGCTGAGTAGGTCACCGTCTTGAAGACCGATCCGGGCTCGTACACATCGCTGACCGCGCGATTCTTTAGCGCTTCCTTGGGAACGCTGTTGAACACATTGGGGTTGAAGGTCGGGCGGTTCGCCAGCGCCAGGATCTCTCCGGTGCGCGGGTTTTGGACGATGACGGTACCGGCCACCGCCTTGGTGTCTTCCATCCCGCGCTCCAATTCCTTCTCGACGATGTACTGGATTGTGGCGTCCAGCGTCAGCACCATGTTCTGTCCGGGATCGGGTTGCCGCTCCACGCGTCCATACCACTTGCGGCGGGCATCGACAAAGATCATTTCCTTGCCTGGCATGCCGTGCAAATCGTCGTCGAACTCGCGCTCCAGCCCCCCCAGCCCTTCGTCGTCAACACCCACGTAACCGATGGTCTGGGCGGCGAGTTCGCGCTTGGGATAGAAGCGCTTCGGCTCTTTGCGGAAATAAACTCCTCGCAGGTTGAGCGCGCGGACCCGTTCGCTTACGTCGCCGTCAACTCTGCGTTTCACCCAGGCGAAATTTTTTTGGGACTTGATCCTCGCTAAGAGCTCCTGCGGGTCGAGGTTCAGCACCGTGGCCAGAATCTGAGCAGTGGTTTCCTGGTTGGGGATCTCGCTGGGCACTACAAAAACTGAATCGACGTCGATCGACATCGCCAGCTCGGTGCCATTACGGTCGAAGATTGTACCCCGCCGCGGATCCACCTCGATGGAGCGCCCGTGCTGGCGGTCGGCCAGGTTCAAGAAGAACTCGTACCTGATAACTTGCAGGTAAACCAGGCGCCCGAGCACCACCGCCACCCACAGGAAGAGCATGGCCGCAAGGATGTAGAGCCTCTTGCCTGGTGTCTTCGCCGGTGCGCTGGCCCGCATTCTCGTTCACCCCGTCCACACAATCCCGTCCGCACGCGGATTGCAGTCTCACATCGCGGTACTGTCTGATACTGTGGTACGGACACACAGAAGGCGGTCCGTCATTGGCGGACCGCCATAGTGAACTCTCGCCAGGGTTCAGCCCGTCGGGCGCAGCTCCCCCACCCTTTTACTGTTGCATTGAGACCACCATGATCCCGTTGGGATTGGCCTTCGCCATCACCGGCCCCGCGCTGTCGCCGTTGCCGCTTTCAATGAGTTGCACCTGTCCCGCAACCGGAGGAATCATTCCCAACTTACGAGCTTCTGCGTCGATGCGCTCCAGGTCCTTCAGCGAGGCTTCCTCCAGCTTCAGCTCGCGGTTGCTCTCGACGATCGCGCTTTGCTCAGCCTTCGCCTGCTCGATACGGTAGCCGTATTCAATCGCGCTCAGGTGCTGCAGCAGGTAAACCATCACCAAAAGAAAGAAGACGGCGAGGGCAACCCCAAAGGACAGCATTTCGCGGCGGCGCTTGGGATCGGCAATGCGCACCACGCGCGTGTTGTCGATGCGCTTGGCAAAGTAGATCTCCGGTGTACCCATGAACATGCCGCGGGTTTCCGACACCGGCTCACCCCACCTGCCGGCATCTGCTGCGGTTGGACAAAGAACTCCAGCTGCCATCGCTCTCTCCTGCCGGGCGCCCTCAACGTGGCTTCCACCCAGCCACAACCCTCACTCACCGCGACAACTGCAACATATCCACATTTCCCACAACTTTTTCCGCAGGCACTGTGGATATGCCTGAGGAGAGTGTTGGAACGTTTCGTACCCTATCAACTAAATACTTCCTGCAAAACTAAATTCGCTCGGCCGCCCTCAGCTTTGCACTGCGCGACCGCGGATTGCGAATGATCTCTTCCTCTTCGGCCGTCGCCGGCTTTTTGGTCAGCACGCGGTACAAACCGCCGTGCGCTCCATCACGCAGCGCATCTTTCACGATGCGGTCTTCCAGCGAGTGAAAGCTGACGACCACCAGCCTGCCGCTCTTCTTCAACACCTGCGGCGCCGCGTCTTTACTCAGCAGCTGCCGCAGGTCGTCGAGTTCACGGTTCACCAGAATTCGGAGAGCCTGAAAGGTTTTTGTCGCCGGATGAATTCGTCGCTCCGCTTGGTTCATTGGCCGGGCCGCAGCCGATACGACTTCCGCAAGTTGTGCGGTGGTGCGAATCGGCCGCGCCCGAACAATGGCTCTGGCGATTCTCCGCGACCTCCTTTCCTCACCGAATTCGTAAATCGCATCGGCAAGCTCGCGCTCATCGAAGCGGTTTACCACTTGTTCGGCGGTCAGCCCCGATTGCGTGTTCATCCGCATATCCAAGGGCCCTTCCGCCTGAAAACTGAATCCGCGCGCGGCGTCCTCTAATTGCATCGAGCTGACGCCCAGATCGGCCAACAACCCGTCGGCACTGGCGGGAGCCACGTGCTGCGCCACTTCCGCGAAACTCGCATGCACCAGTTCGATTTGCGGCCAGTCGCCAGCCAATTCGGGCGGAGGGCCGGTCAGCCGCTCGCGGGCCCGTTCCAGCGCTGCCGGGTCCTTATCGAAGCCAATCAAACGACCCGGTGCGCCGAGGCGTCTTGCGATTTCCCAACCGTGTCCGCCTAAGCCGAGGGTCGCATCGATAAAGGTCCCGCCGCGCCGCACGGCCAGGAATTCGATCGCTTGCTGTAAAAGAACCGCTACGTGGCCAAACTGTTCTTTGCTCGCTTCGCCATGTCCGCGCTCGGGGGCGCTGTTCGTTCTTGGAAACTCGTTGTCCATTCACTCCCGTTCTGAGACGTTGAATGGATCGCTCTGCCTCACTAAATGCCCAGTCCGTCCAGGGTCTTCGCATCCTCATCCGTAAATGGCTGGGCCACCTCTTGGCGAAGCGCCTCGGCATTTTGTACTTCGAGGTAGGTCAAACGTCCCGCCACCGAGACCTCGCCTTTCAGGTCGGCCGACTCGCGCAACACCGCCGGCAGCAGCAGACGCCCTTGGCCATCGAACTCCACTTCTTGTCCGTAGTAACTGGTGCGCTTCAACAGCTTTTGCTTGGAAGCATTGAACGTCGGCAATCCAACCAGCTTGCGCTCGATCGACTCCCATTCCTGGATGGGATATACAAAGGCACTCTTCCCATCCCAACTTGTGATATAGAATTTGCTCCCGTACTTCTCGTCGGCCAGACGCTTGTATTCCGCGGGCATTTTGAGACGCCCTTTGTCGTCCAGGCGGGTTAAGTGTGAGCCACGAAACATGAAGAACTGCCCCGCACCATCGGGCCCTTATTTCGCTTCCGGGAAAGGAGGAAAATCTGAAAAACGACCCCGCGTGGGAGCTCAAACCGGGTTTCATCGCGCATTTTGCCAATGGAACCAATCCGTTCTAAACGCTTCCACGGGAGGCATCGAGTGTCCCACCGCCTCCCACTATTTACCACCAATGGAGGGAATCTTACGCCGATTCCGGCAGGTGTCAAGCGGAAATCGCTCGATTCCCACGAAAGTTTTCTTAGGCCTCCCCGACAACCACAGGTTGGGTTCAGCGCTCTCCCCTCCCACAATAATTTGGGTTTACTGAGGCGGTTCCCTATCGCCGGCTTGTGGACGATTCCGGGAGGTAACGAAGATTAGCGGCACAAAGCCGACAAGGTATGGTGCTCACCGCGTGGGCACGCCGCGCCGGATGGAGGTCAAGAAATCGGTGTCGCCGGACGCGACCGGCGGCAAGAACATTTGGAAACCAAGGGCCGGGGCTTTATATTCGTTGCGTCGCAAAATCGCGCCACCAAGGAACGCCATGAGTCAGCGCCTGCAAGTCGAGCAATGGATTCCCGTTCCCTTGCCGAAGGTGTTTGCGTTCTTCTCCGATCCGCATAATCTGCCGCGCATCATGCCGCCGTCGCAGGGCGCGAAGATCGTCAAGCTCAATCTGGTGCCGCCACGATTCGCAGACGAAAAGCGGCCACCAGACATCGAGCGCATGGCCGGAGCCGGCACTGAAATCACGTTCAAGTTCCGCGCCATTCCTCACGTGCCCATTCACGAACGCTGGACAGCCTTGATCACCGAGTTCGCGTTCAACGAATATTTTTCCGACATCCAGAAACAAGGCCCGTTCAATTCGTGGCACCACACCCACACCTTCGGAGCAAAAGTCATGGACGGCCGCGAGGGCACCGTGGTGGGAGATGAAGTTGAGTATGAAGTTGGCTTCGGCGTGGTTGGTATGCTTCTCGAGACGCTGATCTTTCAACCCATGATGCGCTCCACCTTTGAACACAGAAAGAAAGCGCTGGAAATGGTCTTCGCCGCAGAGATCGAAGAGTCGCGCCTGGCCAGGAAGTAAGTGGGCTGCGGGAGTATTGCGCTCCCCCTGTGTCTCCGCGTCTCGCGGTGAACATCCTCTATGCTTGGTCTATGGACCTTTTCGCCCTCACCCGGAAGCTCATCGACATCGAATCGACTACCGGCATGGAGACGCGGGTCGCCGAGGTGCTCGCCAGCGAATTGATGACGCTTGGCTACAGAGTCGAGCGCATGCCGGTCGAGAAGAAGCGCTTCAACGTGTGGGCGACACATCCTGACAAGCCACGTCCCGAGTTGGTGTTCTCGACCCACATGGATACGGTTCCACCCTACATTCACTCTTCCGAGACGCCCGACCGCATCTACGGGCGCGGCTCGTGCGATGCCAAGGGCATCATGGTGGCGCAGATCGCGGCAGCCGAGAAACTAAAGGCTGAGGGTATCCCTGTCGGACTTCTGTTTCTGGTGGGCGAAGAACGCGACAGCCAGGGCGCGCAGACCGCCAACAAGGATCCCCGCGGCGCGAAGTTCATCATCAACGGCGAGCCCACGGAGAACCGCATCGCGCTGGCGTCAAAAGGAACACTGCGCGTGGAAATCATCGCCACCGGCAAAATGGCGCACTCGGCCTATCCCGAGTTGGGTGAGTCGGCAATCGAGAAACTTCTCGAAGTGCTGGACACCATCCGCAAATTGAAGTTGCCGGTGCATCCCACGGCAGGGGCTTCCACGCTTAACATTGGTCAAATCGAAGGGGGCCGCGCCCCCAACGTCATCCCCGACCACGCCAGCGCCAACTTGCTGATTCGACTGGTCGGCCCGGCCGATGGACTTCGCCGGCAAATCATCGCTGCCGTGGCAGGAAAGGCCGAAGCCAATTTCATCCTCGAAATTCCCTTCATGGAGTTGGGTACCGTACCCGGCGTCGAGACCATGGTCGCCGCCTTCACTACCGACATTCCGGCGCTTACCAACTGGGGCATGCCGGTGCTGATTGGCCCGGGCTCGATTCACGTGGCGCATACTGAAGGCGAGTACATCGAGAAGAAACAGTTGCTCGATGCGGTTGATCTTTACCCGCAAATCGCGCGTCACCTGCTCCGCAACGCCGCGGCAATCTGATTTTTCAGGCAGCGCAGTTTCGTCCTTGTTCATTCCTCAGCTTTCTGATATCTCATTAGATTTTGGACTGCCGCGGGTGCCCATCATGGCCGATGCAAAAGCTCCCAAGAATTCCTCACCAAAGAAGTTTACTTCTTCGCCTGCAATCTACTGCATCGATCGCGGACATCCCTTGCCCCTCGGCGCAACGGTGCACCGCAAGGGCGTGAACTTCTCGATTTTTTCCAAGCATGCCACCTCCTGCTGCCTGCTGCTGTTTGAGCCCGGGATGCCAGAAACAGCGGCCGACCTGGCTCTCGACCCGCATGTGAACCGCACCGGTCAGGTCTGGCACATCTTTGTCGAGAGCCTGGATGCCGGGACACCCTACGCCTTTCGCTTTGACATGCAGCCCAATCCCAACCCCGCTGTCTGTCGCTTCGATCCCGCGAAGCAGGTGCTTGATCCGCACGCGCGTGTGTTGTCCGGAGGAGCGGAATGGGGGACGTTCAAAGGCTTCACTCGGCCCCTGCGGCATGGTGTGGTAACCGAGCACCATCACTTCGAATGGGAGCAGGACCAACCCCTGAACACACCCCTAGTAGATAGTGTCATCTACGAGATGCACGTTCGCAGCTTCACCCGTCATCCGTCTTCTGGAGTCGCGAATCCCGGCACCTTTGCCGGTCTTATAGAAAAGATTCCCTACCTGAAGAAACTTGGCGTCACCGCCGTCGAGTTGCTTCCGGTGAATGAGTTCGAAGAAGGCGACACCGATCGCGTCAACCCGTTCACGGGCGAACCGCTGGTGAACCTGTGGGGCTATCAGCCGACGGCGTTCTTTGCGCCCAACACCGCCTACTCCTCCAAGCGCGATGACGGCGAGCAGATACGGGAATTCAAGCAACTCGTCAAGTCGATGCACGAGGCCGGCATTGAAGTCATCTTGGACATGGTGTTCAATCACACGGCCGAGGGCGACGAACACGGTCCCACGTGGTCGTTCCGTGGCATCGACAACGCGACCTATTACATCGTCGATCCCGAAACCGGCAGGTACCTTAACTATTCCGGATGCGGCAACACGGTGAACTGCAATAATCCCGTGGTGCGCGACTTTATTGTCGACTGCTTGCATTACTGGGTCACCGAAATGCATGTGGACGGCTTCCGCTTCGACCTCGCGTCGATCCTGGGTCGTGGACAGGATGGCAGCGTGTTGAAAAACCCTCCGCTGCTGGAGAGTATGGCCTACGATCCGGTATTGGCCAACACAAAACTGATCGCCGAAGCGTGGGACGCTGCCGGCTTATATCAGGTTGGAACCTTCCCATCGTGGGGACGCTGGGCGGAGTGGAACGGCAACTTCCGCGACGATGTGCGCAAGTTTGTGAAAAGCGACCAGGGCATGACTTCTGCCCTGGCGACGCGACTACTCGGCAGTCCCGACCTCTATGAGACCAGCGCCCGTGAGCCCTATCACAGCATCAACTACATTACCTGCCACGACGGCTTCACCCTGAACGATCTGGTCTCCTACAACGAAAAGCACAATCTCGCCAACGGCGAGAATAATCGAGACGGCAACAACGCCAACGTGAGCTGGAATTGCGGTGTCGAAGGTCCGGCGACCGATGCCGCCGTCAATGCGTTGCGTGCTCGCCAACGCAAGAACTTTGTCGCCATCCTTCTCTTCTCCCACGGCGTTCCCATGCTACTCGCCGGCGACGAGATGGGACGCACCCAGCAGGGCAATAACAATGCCTACTGCCAGGACAATGATGTGAGCTGGGTCAATTGGGAGATGGCCGAGAGCAACGCCGGCCTGCTGCGCTTCGTTCAGTTGATGATTGCCTTCCGCAAGCGCTGTCCGATGTTGCGACGTGAAACGTTCGCCCTCGATGGAGCGACCGGATTCCACGTAACTTGGCACGGTACGAAGCGCATGTCGGCGGATTGGAGCCCCGAGTCACGCTCGCTTGCCATGCAATGGACGCAACTTCACAAAGACGGTTCGCGCGACGACCTGCACTTCATCGCGCACTCACACTGGGAAGATCGCGACTTCGAGTTACCCGATATCGGCATCCACAAGTGGTTCCGCCTGGTCGATACAGCGCTGCCCGCACCCCAGGACATCGCCGAGGAGGGGAAAGAGTTTCCTCTGCGGTCGCAGGATCGCTATCCCGTCAAAGCACGCAGCGTCGCGATTTTCGTTGCGAAGTAGGAAGTCGGGGAAACTCTGAACAGTGTCCACGCCGGAAGAGCCGGCCTTTATCACGCAGGCGGCCTCAGGCTGCCTCTCCTGCCTTGCCTAACAACTCAAACTCAAACCTGCCCGCCTCCGGCGACGCCTCCCAGATCGATCCGTCGCCAATGTCGTACACCCAGCCCCTAATCTCGATCTCCCCTTGGAGTAGTCGGGCGCGCACGCTGGGATGGGTCTTCAGGTTCTCGATCTGGCCAAGCACGTTGTACTCGGTCATGTGACGCATCTGCTCTTCTTCGGACGCGTCGCCAAACTCTCGCAGCATCCGCTTGCGTGCCTCAAACGCGTGACTCATCCACTTCTGCACCCCCGGCATGCCTTCTACTCTTTCAGGATGCAGCAGCGCATTCATCACACCGCAGTCGGTGTGCCCGCACACCACGATCACCGGCACCTTCTGCACCAGCATGGCGTATTCAACGCCCGCAGTGACTCCGCCGACAAACTCCACGTAGGGTGGGACAATGTTTCCCGGATTACGCTCGGTGAAGATTTCGCCGGGACCAGTTTGCGTCACCAGGTTGGGGACCACCCGCGAGTCGGCGCATGTCACGAACAACGCGAGCGGATCCTGGCCGCCTTTCAGGCGCTGGAACATTTCGCGTTGCGAAGGGTAAATCTCCATCTGAAATTTGACCACGCCCTGAGCGATCCGGGCCAGCGCGTCCTGCTTCTGCATTCGAAATCTCCCGAAAAGGTTCGGAGCCAGAACAGTTTTTCCGCATCTATTGGGAAAATATCCATGAATGGTTTTTCAGAGTATCAGAACCGCCAACCATTTCAATCTGATGAATGACGGCAGTGCTCCGTCGTCTTAGAATTGGGGGCTCCGGGAAAAACCTGCCAAGCGCTCAGCTCAGGAGAATTTATGCCTACAAAAACTGAAGCGAATGTTCGCTTCTCCAGCGGTGCGATCTTTCTGACAACACCAAGTCCAAACTCATCGATCTTCCTAACGCGCGCCTGGCTGACACCATCGATGTGAAAACCCAGGTCAACCATGCGCACTGGAACGTGAAGGGCCTCCAGCTGACCTGATCGCGGAACGTGCCGCCCAGTTGGGCGGAGTGGCCCCACGGCACCGCCCGCATCGTAGCCAGGACCACATCGATCCCGGAGTACGATCTCGACGCGGTGAAGGGCGAAGATCACGTGCGCCTTGGTCGATCGTCTTTCCGCCCTGGCTAACGCCAGCCGCGAAGCCATTGAGGAAGCCGACAGAGCTGGTGACAAGGCGACCTCCGATATCTTCACCGAGATCGTGCGCGCTACCGATAAGGATCTGTGGTTCATCGAAGCCCGTATCCAGGCCTAAATGATACGGACTTGCAAGACGAATCCAGAGATGCTGTCGATGCGAACGCCATGAAGGGCCCGGTAAGATGCCACACCTCGCGACCGCGCTGCAGCGCCTGAGGTAATGCTTTTTGCCTCAGCGGCGGAAAGAGGCTGCTGATAAGGTGTTAGAAACGTGTCCCGCGCGGACGGAACATCACCCACCAAGCGCAAAGACGGCACTTCGCGGGGGCCCGGTTCGTCCGCGCGGGGAGTCAATAAGAAACGACTTAGTGGCACGACTGAAGTCCTGCCTTGACCCAAGGGCGATCGGAATCGAGTTTTTCAGAGCTTGTGAGCCGAGCAGTACCTGCTCACCCTTCCCAGACCACCGCATCAGCCTGGTGCTACTTGGTAGTCGCAAGCTGCTAGCCGCTTCCTATGCCTCCCGCAGCGCCTTAGTGATCGGCATTCTCGACGCCCGCAAGGCCGGCAGCAGTCCGCCGACAAAGCCCATCAGTAACGCGAACACCATTCCCACGATGACGATGCCCGGCGTGATGCGGAATGCGAATGCCAGCTCGCTGAAGCTCTGGGTCTGTCCGGTGCCGGCGGTGAAGCCGTTCATGGGAAGCGCGGTCAGGCATCCCAGCACACCGCCGACGAACGCCAACAGCACCGATTCCATGACGAACGAGAGCAGAATACTGAAGCGCGAGAAGCCCAGCGCGCGCAGCGTCCCGATCTCTCGGGTACGTTGCGAGACGATGGCGTACATGGTGTTCATGGCTCCAAAGACGGCTCCGATGCCCATCACGATGCCGACAAATCCTGCCAGGATCTTCAGCGCAGCTGCAATGCCGCCTGCCTGATTCTCGTAGTAGGTGCGTTCCGAGTCGGCCTGCACCTGCATCTGCGGATTGGCGCGCAAGTCCTTATCGAAGCTCGACAGCAACGCTGGATTGGTCAGCCGCACGGTGAGCGATTCGCAGCCGCCATTGCGGCCCACCGCCGGTCCCAGTGCGTTGTAGTCGCCCCACATCTCGCTTTCGAACGAACTGCCATCGGCGGTGAACAGGCCCACCACCTTAAACTCCTTGCGTTGCACTCGAACCGTGTCGCCAATATTCAGCCCGTTGACCCGGTGGGAAATTTTTTTGCCCACGATGATCTCAAACAGTCCGGGGGCGAACATTCGTCCCTCGACCAGCTTGATTCCGGTGCGAACCTTGAATGCGTCTGGAGTCACACCGCGCAACGTGATATTGGTTGGCTGATTGTCTGTCTTCTTGGGCTTGCTGGCGATCACCACGATTTCGCACGACGCCAGCGGAGTGCCGCTACTGTCGCGGGCAATGCGCGGATCAGTCATGATGGTCTGCGCATTGCTGATGTTGATCCACGAAGTCAGTTCCGACAGAGAGCCTCTCTGGGTCACGATGGCGTTGTGATCCGAGCCGGTCGAGCGCAGTGCCGCCTGGAATCCGGCCGACATCGACGCGATGACGACGACCGCTGCGACCACCAGCCCGATGCCGAATATTGCCAGCAGCGTCACCTTCCAGCGTTGTCGCAGATTACGAATGTTGTAGCGAATGGGGAGCGCCATATTACACCTGCCTCAACGCATCAGTGATGCGCGCGCGATAGGCCAGCAACGCGGGAATAAATCCCGCCAGTAACCCCAGCAATAACGCAATACCCACACCTAGGGAAGCTATGCGCGGCGAGAGTCCCAGTTGCGGGAAACCGCGCAGTACATCGCCCAGGAACGGCACGTTCACCAGCACGGCAATGATGCCGCGGGCGATCAAAATGCCCAGCAGGCCTCCCATTAGACCCAGCAAAAGTGCCTCGCTCAAAATGAGCGTCATCACCAAACCGCTGGGGAATCCCAGGGTCTTCAGCACGGCAATCTCCTGTTGACGTTCGCGCACGGCAATGCTCATGGTGTTGGCTGTCACAAGCAGGATGGTGAAGGCCACGGCCATGCCGATGACGTTCAGCAACAGCGCCAGGTTGCCAGCAAGGGCGACGAAACCGGCGCGAAACGCCTGCTCCGTTTCTGTCCTGGTCGGGTTATCGCTGTTGTCGAACGCCGCATCGATTTCCTTGGAGATGGCCCCTGCATGCGAGGGATCATCAATCTGCACTGTGAGTGTGCCGATCCCCACTCGCTGACCTGTGGCTTCATATAGATACTTGAAGTTGAAATACATCGAGTTCAAGTCAGTGCCTGCGTAGCGGGTCTCATCGGTGTCGTAAATTCCGTCGACCACGAAGTCGAAGGGCTTGCCCACGCGATAGGGCGGAATGAAGCTCTCCAACTGGAGAGTGTCGCCGACTTTCCATCCGAAGCGCTGGGCGAGCTTGCGGCCAATAATGGCGCCGCGCACATCGCTGAGCCACGCCGCCTTCTGGTCCGCTGGCAGCATGATCTCGGGATAGATCCTGAGGAATGCCTCCGGCTCAACCGCGAGATTGGCAAAGAAGTTCTTGGGATCGCGATAAATCCCGCCAAACCACGATACGATGCTCGTGTCGGTCACGCCCGGCATGGCTGCGATCTTCTGCTTGTAGCTGATGGGCAGGTTGTTGGCTAGGCTGACATAGTCCCGCGTGACCAGTCGTCGCGTGCTTCCGGCAGTCAGTCCGAAATTCACCGCCGCAATCACAGTTTGCAGAACGCAGACCAGAAAAATGCACACTGACATCGCTAGTACCGTGCTGAGGGTGCGGATCCAGTTCTTGCGCAGATGCTTGAGAACAAGGGGTGCGAACTTCATATCAGGTGGTCAGCACTCCTTTCTCGAGATGCCGCTGGACATGGGCGCGCGCCGCCGCGCGAGGATCGTGCGTCACCATCACGATGGTCTTGCCGAACTCCTGGTTGAAGGTCTCCATCAGTGCCAGGATTTCTTCCGCGCTCTTGCTGTCGAGATCGCCGGTTGGCTCGTCGGCCACCAGCACCGCCGGATCGGTCACGATGGCGCGCGCAATGGCCACACGCTGCTCCTGTCCGCCGGAGAGTTGCCGCGGATAGTGTTTGGAGCGGTCGTCCAGTCCGACGATGCGGAGCGCGGTCAGCGCCCGCTCGCGTCGCTCCTTCTTGGACAACGGGCTCAGCAGCAGCGGCAGCTCTACGTTTTCCACCGCACTCAGCACGGGGATCAAGTTGTAAAACTGGAAGATGAATCCCACGTTGCGGCTGCGCCACTTGGCCAGTTCGCCTTCCGACAGCGGCGTCAGCTCCGTGCCGGCCACCCGCACTCTTCCCGACGTCGCACGATCGATGCCGGCGATCAGGTTGAGCAGCGTGGTCTTGCCCGACCCTGACGGCCCCATAAGTGCCAGGAACTCTCCCTGCGGCACTTCCAGGTTCAGGCCGTCGAGCACGGTGATCTGCTGGCTGTCACGCTGATACACCTTCACTACGTCTTGCACGCTTACGGCGCCAGTTTTGGCCGCCACTTGGGTTGCGCTCATGAATCGCTCCTATATCGTTTGCTAGCTCTTGATCTTGACCGCGGTCCCGTCGACGACTTTCTGAGGCGGATTATTAATCAGAGTCTCCGACCCTGACAGCCCAGACTTTATGATGATCTGACCCTTGAGGTCGTTGCCCGTCACCACCGTTATTTCGCGCGCCTTGTTGTTTTCGATCGCGTAGACCACCTGCTTGCCATTGCGCGTGATGATGGCGTCCTTGGGCGCGGTAACGATTCGCTGCGGTACAACATCCTTCTGGTCGCCCTTCCTGGGTGGCTCCCGGAACGTGACGTTGCAGCTCATCTCGGGCTTGATCAGTTGGTCCTTGTCGAGAATCGATACCTTCACCGTCACCGTTGCCTTGGTGCGGTCGGCCGTGGGGATCACTTGCCGCAGCACTCCTTTGTAAGTGTGGTTCGGAATCGCCTGAACGTTGATGTCTGCCGGATAGTTCGGGCCCAGCTGGCCGACGTTGGCTTCATTTACGTCCACTTCGGCCTCCAGCGAATTCATGTCGGCGATGGCGACAATCGCACCGGACGACGTTGAGATATTCACGCCCGGCGGAATGGGGGACACGCTCTCGCCAACCTCGGACATCTTCTTTACGACGACGCCATCGAATGGCGCACGAATTTCGGTGAATTCCAGGTTCGCCTCTTGCATCTGCAAGGCCGCCTTGTCCTGTTCGATCGTTGCTTTCGCCAATTGCACCCTGGAATTGGCGGCATCAAGCGCATCCTGCGAGACCACCTTGTCCCTGAAGAGTCCTTGCTGCAGCCGCGCCTGCCGCTCCATCTCCGCGAAGTTCGCCTGGGCATAGACGATGTCGGCCTGCGCCTTGGTGACCGCAGCTTTGTAGTCGGTATCCTCCAGCCGGGCAATAACTTCGCCCTGCTTTACGTAGCTGCCCTCTTCCACGTAGAGGCCAGACAGGCGGCCCTGGATCTTCGACGAGATCACCGACTGATGACGTGCCACCAGGTAGCCCGAAGCGGTGAGGATGGGAGTTCCTGCGCTGGC